>Ga0335084_10007913_pt1 | contig 10579 bp, 6 predicted proteins | sample Lox_Sample_44_FD_206721 | JGI IMG/M metagenome (GOLD analysis project Ga0335084, IMG submission 206721) | Soil microbial communities from Loxahatchee National Wildlife Refuge, Florida, United States - Lox_Sample_4.4 | ecosystem: Environmental > Terrestrial > Soil > Wetlands | place: USA: Florida... | reverse complement strand
CGAGGCCCGGCCGCGCCGCGGGCCCAATCCTACCGCCCGTAGCAGTCAGTGGCCCAAGCCGCGCGCCGGGTCGTCCGCGGGCACGAGACGGATGCACACGCGCTCGATGCCGCCGCCTGGATCTCGCTGACGTCAACCCTACCGCCCTGGGCAGCGCACTCGTGAGACCCGCAGCGCGTCATGGGCCGCGCGAATCTCCTTCTCGGTCGACGCCAGCCGCTCGGCGGCATAGGTTGATCCCGGGTCCTCGCGGAGGACGCCTGCCGCAGTGCGCCTGGCCTCCTCGAGGCGCTGGATGCCTTCCGGCACGCACCCGGCGGTCACCAGTGCCGCGCCCAGGGACTCGGCGGCGACGGCGAGCGCCAGCTGACCGAAGCGGTCTTTCGGATCGCGCTCGGAGACCGCCCTGGCGACATCCAGTGCCCCTTCGTAGGTCTGGACCGCTTCCCGCGTCCGAGCGAGCGCCGCGAGATACCTGCCCTCCGAGTTCAAAGTGAAGAGCAGTGCGCGCGTGAACTGCGACTGGAGCGGCTGGGCGGCGAGCAGCGCCTCTTGGATCGCCCGCCCGGACCGCACGCGGGACAACGCCTCGACGTAGCGGCCCTCCTGGGCGAGGCGATTGGCGTCCGCGCTGTAGGCGACCGACAGGTTGAGGCGCACTTTCCAGTCGTCGGGCCAGTCACGGCTTTGGATCTCGCCCACAGCGATCGCCTTCTGCAATGCCTCGTTGGCTTCGGCCTTGCGGCCCTGCGCGGAGAGGACCTCGCCTAGCCGCTGGTAGGCGGCGGTCAGGGAGCCGCGGTACTCGGACCGTGCCGGCCCCGACGACAGCACGGCCTCGACCTGCTCGGCGGTGGCGTGGTATGCGCGCTCGGCCTCCCGCAAGTCGCCACGCACGCGATGCACTGCTGCGATCTGGAACTGCAGTTCGGCGATCGCGAAGCGGTCCCGAACGTCGCCCTCCCCGGCCAACACCGACCGCTGGAGCGCCAGCGCCTTTTGGTACGTGCGCAGGGCGCCCTCCGGGTCGCCCAGGCTGGCGCCGACAGGGTCGCCCTGCGCATCACCCAGCCGCCGGTACGCGGCCGCCAGCTCGCGGCTGAGGCCGACGTCGTCGTGCGCCTCCCCAGCCAGGCTGTCCAGGTACTCGAGCCCCCGCACCACGAGGAGGTGACGCGCTGCGGTGGCGCCCGGAAGGAAGCGGATCGCATCGTGCAGCTCGAAGACGACCGCGTTGGCCAGATGGCGCACCTGCTCGAACCGTCGCTGGGCGACAGCCCGCTGGCGCTCGGCGCGGCGCGCTTGCCAGAGGACCGCGGCGACGCCCGTCGCGACCAGGGCCAGCAGGGCCGCCGCCGCCGCCACGCCGGCGAGATGCCGCCTCGCGAACTTGCGGAACAGGTACCCCATCGAGAGACGGCGGGCCCTGACGGGCCGATGCGCGAGATGCGCCTCCACGTCTGCGGCGAACTCCGCCACCGATCCGTATCTGTCGCCGGGGACCTTCTGCATCGCCTTCGAGGCGATGCTGTCGAGGTCGCCGGCCAGCTCTCCGCGCCTGTCGAGCGGCGCCACACGGCTGGGCGGCGACGGCACCACCTCGCAGACCTGCCGAACACCCTCCGCCAAGCTGCAGCTGCTCAGGTCGAAGGGAGCGGCATCGGCCAGCAGCTCGTACAACAGCACGCCCAGCGAGTACACGTCGCTGGCCGTGGTCACGGCGTCGCCGCGGACCTGCTCGGGGCTGGCGTATCCGAGGGTGAACGCGCGGTTGACGGTGCGCGTCGAATCGACGGCCCCTTCGCCAACGACCTTGGCAATGCCGAAATCGAGCAGCTTGGGCTCGCCACCCGGGGACACCAGGATGTTTCCGGGCTTGATGTCGCGGTGGATGACGAGGTTGCGATGCGCATGCTGCACCGCTTCGCAGACCCTGGTGAACAGCTCCAGCCGCCGCCGTACGCCGACTCTCTGCTCGCGGCAGAAGGACGTGATCGGCAGGCCGTCGACGTGCTCCATGACCAAGTAGGGAAGCCCGGCGGCGTCGACCCCTGCGTCGAGCAGGCTGGCGATGTTGGGATGCTGCAGCTGCGCGAGGATCCGCCGCTCGTCGCGGAACCGGCGCAGGACGTCCGCTCTCGCGACCGCCATGCCCACGCGCTTGATCGCCACCGTGCGGAGGAACTGCCCGTCATCGCGCTCTGCGAGGTAGACCACCCCCATGCCGCCCTCGCCGAGCGTGCCCGTCACGCGGTAGGGCCCGAAGGCGGCGCCGACCTGGGCCGGTGTGGTCGTCGGGGCCTCCGAGGTCGCGGCCAGTGTCGCTCCCGTGTCCTCGGGACCGAGCATCCCGGCCAGTGACGGCTCGCCGGAGGCCGCCGCCTCGCGATCCGCGCCCAGCAGAGCCTCCACTTCGGACCGCAGGGTGCGGTCGCCAGCGCAGGCCTCGTCGAGGAGAAGCGCCTCGGCGGTCGCGCCGCGCTCGCGGGCAGCGTGGAAGATTTCGGTGATCCGTCGCCACCGTTCAGGCGTCATTCGCGGAGCGAAGTGTCTTGAACAACCATGCGCGGGCCGCCTGCCAGTCGCGCTCGACGGTGGCGAGCGAGACGCCCAGCGCCTGCCCCGTCTCCTCCAACGTCATGCCGCCGAAGAAGCGCAGCTCGGCGATTCGGCTCTTTCGCTCGTCGAACGAGGCCAGCTCGCTGAGGGCCGCGTCGAGGTCCAGCACGTCCACACCGGTGGACGGGGTGACGAGCGTCGCCTCGTCCAGCGTCACGCGTGCCCACCGGCCGGCACGCTTGGCCCGTCTGCGCGCGCGGGCACGGTCCACCAGGATCCGCCGCATGATCTGCGAGGCCACGGCGAAGAACTGGGCGCGGTTGTGCCAGGCGGCCAACCGCTGGCCCACCAGGCGAAGGTACGCCTCGTGGACGAGCGCCGTCGGCTGCAGCGTGTCGTTGCGCCTCTCCCGGCGGAGGTGAGCGGCGGCACGGCGCCGCAATTCCTGGTAGACCAACGGCATAAGCCTGTCGCGGGCACTCGTGTCGCCCTCGCTCCAGGCTTGCAGAAGCCGCGTGACCTCGTGGCCCTCGGCGCTCATCTCAATTGTGAAGATACGTGGATCTTGCGCGTCCTCCCCCGGCCCCGTCAAGGCGACCGTGAACCAGGATGGCCTGGGCTGTCGCGTCACTCTCCAACAGCCGGACTGACCGCTCTCGCCAGCGGGCCGGTGTCAGCCGACGGCCTGCTGATCGTGACGAGCGCGGCCGCAACGGAGTGGCAGAGACCGGCGAGGAGTGTGACCACGGGAACTCGGAGACGGCGATCGCTGCGCGATTGTCGGTCTGAGGTCCCCAACGAGCTCGCATCTATGGACGCCACGGATTGAACTGCCCCGGCCTCGAAGACTTCGGACGCTAGAGCCGTTCCCCGCCGCCCTCTGTCATTGTCCCTGCGTCGCGTCGTAGACCTGCGCGTCGCCGACGGCGGTCTCATGTCGGTTAGGGGGGACACCCACCCGCACCGTGCCGGAGCACGAGTCGATCCCGTCCGAGGCGGTGAAGTGGACCGCGTACACGCGCCCGTTGCCGGAGCCCGCGCGCTCGGCGCGGAGCAGGACGGAGCCGTCGCAGAGCGCGATGGCATCGGGACTGTGCGGGTCACCCGGTCCCCTGGCCGGCTCGTCGGATGTCACTCCGGTGACCGTGATCGCGATCGCACCCCCGCCATCGGGGTCGGTGAGCCCGCGGATGGCAACTCGGGTCATCGTGTGGTTCGGCGGCCAGAGCACGTCCGGGCTCGGCCGAGCCCCGTCGCAGCGGGGGGGATCGTTCGGATGCTGGATATGGACGCTCACCTCGTCAGAGGTGGAGACGAGCGGATCCGGCGCGAAATCGTCGGCGACCACGAGACGGAACACGGCCGCCGCGCCGCCCGGCGCCACCACCGGCGCCACGAAGGTCGGCCGGACATGGTCCGTGAAGTCCAGCCCGACGCCAGGGCCCGCGACTTGCGCCCAGCTGTAGAGGAGGCCGTCGCCGTCGGGGTCGCTGCTCCTCCCGCCCTCGAGTCTGACGAGAGCTCCCTCGTTGACCGTCTGGTCGGTTCCCGCGTTGGCGACGGGGGCATTGTTGGCGGATACGGTGATGGCGACGGTGTCACTCGCCGTCTTGCGGCCGGGGTCGGCCACGTCGAGCCGGAAGGCGAGCATCGTGCCCATGCCAGCCAGCGGTGCCGTGAACGTCGGTCGGGCCGGGTTCGTCAGGTCGAGGGAGACGGCGGGTCCGCCCGTCTGTGTCCAGGTATAGGTGAGGGCGAGCCCTTCGGGGTCGAAGCTGCCGCTGCCGTCGAGAGTCTTGGCCCCCCCTTCCCGCACCTGCGCGTCGGCGCCCGCGTCGGCGACGGGTGGAAGGTCCGCGTCCAGTACCATGACATCCACGGTGTCCGGGCTGCTGCTCCGACCCGCGGCGTCGGTGACGATGAGCTGGAAGGTGAACACCGTGTTCACGTCGACGCCGGGCGCGGTGAACGTCGGAGTGGCCGTATCCGCGCCGGACAACGTGACGTTGATGCCCGTGGGGGCCACCTGGACCCACTGGTAGGTGAGCCCCTGTCCCAACGGGTCGTGGCTGTGCGTGCCGTCGAGCGTCAGCGCCTGGGACTCGTTGACCGTCCTGTCCGCACCGGCGTCCGCGCCCGGAACGACGTCGTGGACGAAGTTGAGGGACGCCACCGATATGCCGGCCTCCGTCGGCGTCTTGTGCACGAAGGCCACCAGATTTCCGAAGACGTCGTTCAGGATCTCGTCGTCGGGGGTGTTCGTCACTTGATAAGTGGTGCCATCGGAAATGCGGTAGAGGTACACGTCGAAGTTCCCGGAAATGCGGGATTCGTAGCCGACGAGGTCGCCGTCGATGCTGGGGTGCTGGACGGTGGCGCCCGGGTCGGCAATCACGAACGGCGCACCAGAGGTGCTCAGGTTCCGACCCCAGAGCGACGTGTGCGCCAGGTCCCGTTCCTGCCAGACGACGAGATCTCCGAACGTCGCCGGCTGGCTCTCGTCTTTCGAAGGACTCGCGGCGACCGTGAGGCGGGATCCGCTCCAGAGATCGTAGGCCATGATGTCGAGGTGGCCCGTGTCCAGGTTGGACTGCTGCCACACCACGTACCGCGAGCCGACTTCCACGCCAGTGGCCGCACCGTGGTGTGGGTCGCCGGACAGAGTGATCGACGACAGCACGGGCCACGTCAGGTCGACCATCTCGATCCGGCTGTGACTCCCCTCGCCCTGCACCCAGGCAACGATGTCGCCGTCGATCCTCGCCTCCTGGACCGTGTCCGCTGCGGGAATCAGATCTGTGGTCACGCCGGTGACGGCGTCGTACAGCCGGACGACGCCGGTGTACGTCGCGGGGTTTAGGGCCGTGTACACGATCAACGAGCCACTGGAGTCGGTCAACTGGTCGTCGGTCGAGCCGTCGGTGTCGGTGCTCACCGGTAATTCGGGGCCAATCGGCACACCGCCCGACGAAAGTCTCTGGTAGTAGATGTTGCCGGGCAGGAGCGTGTGGCCGACGATGTCTTGCCTGGCATAGACGAGATCCGGCGAGAGGCCGTCGTTGCCGAGCCTGGGCGTGGTGTCGAACCTGTCGGCCGACGTCGTGATGGCGTTCACCGTGACCTGGAGTGTGTCGGCTCGAGCGCTGAGCGTCCCCGCCGCCAGCATGGCAGCCGTAACTACCGGCACCAGTGTCATCCACGCATGACCGATCCCATGACGCATCGCTCGATCCTCCTCCAGGGATGAGCGCAAGAGCCGCCGGCGCGGAGCCGAGCTCCTCTCCGGCTCACCCCCTGAGTGGTGACGCGAGAACGGCCGGCCGTTTTGCTCATGCGACGGAGGCACTCGATCCCTGCTGGAGTTCCTGGGGGACCTCCCCGGAGCGTGTGAGCAAGAGCGGCTCGAGATGTCGCGTCAGTCGATGAGGGGCCTTTCCGCGGTCCGCACCGGACGGCCTGAGGCGCCTTAGGCCTAGGGAATGCGGCATGTTGGTTGGTGAGGCGAACAAGTAGGCTTCGTGGAGGCGCGGCAGGGGCGATGGGCGACACCTCGGCCGTGTCTGCGGCACGGCCTACGGGCGTCGGGCCGGATTCAGGCGGAGCTGGCCGCTGCGTGCAAGACTTCCCGGAACGCCGAGCGTGAGCCATGGACCCGACTCGGGCTCGATGACCTCCCTCCAGGCCAAGGCTGTTCCCGCGTGCTTCGCGGCCACGCTGATTACGCCTTCAGGATGCCGTCCCACCCTTTGCGGAAGGCGGGCCGCCTGATGAAGGGCGCGGCTTGCGGCGCGTTGCTGGCGCGCAGGTTCCGGTGGTCCCACTCGATCTTCCTGCCCGCCCGGTAGGCCACGTTGCCGAGGTGGTTCGTCTCGGTCGTCCAACCCGAGTACTGGAAGTTCGAGCCGGGCACCGGCCCCTCGCCCTTGCACGCGTTGACCCACTCGACCCAGTGCCCGGGCGAGCGGGGCAAGGTCGCGGTCGGGGTCTCGAAATCCCTGAAGCCGTCCTCGGGCAGGAGCTTCCCGCTGCCGAGCAGCATCCCCTTGTCGCCGATAAACAGGCTCGACCGGCCGCCCCATTCCGGCACCCAGCCCGGCGGCTTGCTGTCTCCCTGGTGCCAGACCAGCACCAGCGCCGGCTGCGAGCCCACGGCCGCGAACTCGAAGGTCACCGTCATGGTCGCGGGGGCCAGCTCCCGATGGGCCGGTCCGTTGGGCGAGCGGGCCTCGATGGTCAGCGGGGCGAGCAGGCGCCCGCCCTTGCCGTCCGGCTGCCAGATGTCGAGCACCGTGAACGGCACGTCGTTGTCGTGGCTGCCGAGGTCGCTCATGGTGCCGTTGCCGAAGTCCCACCAGCGGTACCAGCGCGGGCCGGGCAGGTACGTGGCGTGGAAGGGCCGCGCCGGGGCCGGGCCGAGCCACAGGTCCCAGTGGATGTGGGATGGAACCGGCATCGCCTCCGCGAACCGATCGACGATCTGGACGCCGTTGTAGAACCCGTGCGGCTTGTCGAACTTCCCGGCGGAAGCCGCGTCCTGCAGTCCCCACGCGCGGCTCGTCCACACGTGGACCTCGCGCACCGGACCGATGACGCCCGTCATCAGGATCTCCCGGATGGTGCGCCGGGCCTCCGAGGCGTGGCCCTGGTTGCCCATCTGCGTCGCCAGCTGCGGGTGCTTCGCCGCCGTCTCGCGGATGAGCCGGGTCTCCCAGATGTTGTAGGCCAGCGGCTTCTCGCAGTAGACGTGCTTGGCGTGCGTCAGGGCCAGGTAGGTGGCGAAGGCGTGGGTGTGCTCGCAGGTCGCGACCACGACGGCGTCGAAGCCGTTCGGCTTGTCGAACACGCGGCGCAGGTCGTTGAAGGTCCTGGCCTTCGGAAACCGCACGGCCGCCTTGTCGAGGGCGTCCTGGTCGACGTCACAGAGGACGACCACGTTCTCGTCGGGATGCGGGACGGCCGTGCTCGCCGCGCGGCTCTCGCCTCCGGGCGTGAGGGTGAGCTCGTCCATCAGGTCCGTCGCTCGGCCGCCGGAGCCGATGAATGCCAGGTCCAGCTTGCCGTTCAGGTTCCTGCCGCGCAGGAGCGCCGGGGCGCCGGCGACGAGCCCGGCCGCGCCCAGCGCTCCACCGACGAACTGCCGCCGCGTCATCCGGCGCGAACGCGCCTTGCTTCCGTTCGTGGCCTTCATGGTCTATGGCACCTCGCCGGGCCGGGCACCACGCTTGTATCACAGCGGACGTAGTGCAGTCCTGAGCGAACGCACGGCGGCTCGCGGTAGTACGGCTCGAGGGTCGTCCGGTCCGGCCGGACCGGGCTCTTCGAGTAGAGGTCGTAGCGGTTGAACGCCCGCACCCACGCGAACATCTCGCGGTCGCGCTCGTCCATCAGCTCGCCATACTCGCCCTCGCGGTGCGCCGCGTAGAACGAGTGGAAGCGGATCACGTAGAGCGCTTCCCTCGGAAGCCGGCCCTTCATGACCTGGTACAGGTACTCGTCGTGACCCCAGGAGAGGTGCACGGAGTCCAGGCCGCAGCCGGCCTCGTAGATGCCGAGCCGGGTGCCGTACTCCGGCACGCGGGTGTCGGGGTTCTCGGCGAACAGCTCGCTGTAGACGATGCGCGGCGAGAACGCACAGCCCACCGGGAAGGTGTCGCCGACCACCGCCCATTGCGGCTCGCCGAACAGGCAGAGGACCTTGCCGAGGTCGTGCAGGAGGCCGGCGAGCACGAACCAGCGGGGATGGCCTTCCGCACGGATGGCCTCGGCCGTCTGCAGCGCGTGCTCCATCTGGCCGAGGTCGATGTCGGGATCGCTGTCGTCGACGATCGCGTCGACCGTGACCAGCGCGTCCCAGGCGCCCATGGTCCTGCGGTCGAGCGAGAGATACTCCTTCTTCTTCGCCCGGACGAAGTCGAGCGTCTGGTGCCGGTGGTTCAGGCGGTAGAGCTCACGCACGCTGGGCCGCGCGGGCGACTCGTAGTTGCGGAACCCGGACGGCGCCGCAGGGCTGCGACCCTGACAATCGATGTCAGGGCGGCCCGCAGCGGGGTCGCGGCCGCATCCCGGCCCGGGCGTGCCATCATGCGAGACCGGGGGCAGCGCCTTGGGCTCACCTCGGTGGCTTCCGATGCAGTCGACCCCCGCCGCGGGGGCGGCGCGACGGCAGGACAGGGTGGAGACGTGAGCGCGGCCGGGCTGGTGGCGCTGATGGGCGCGCTGCAGGGCTCCCTGCTCGCAGCCGTGCTCTGGCGCCGCCGCAGCGGCGGCCGCCTGGACGCGAATCGCTGGCTCGCCCTGCTGATGGCGCTGGTCTCGGTCCGTCTGGTCAACCAGTTCGCTTTCCGCACTCCGCTGCCGGGGGCGCTCCCCCTCTCGCCCCGGTTCACGATCCCGCTGCTGTTCACCTTCACGCCCCTGCTCTTCCTCTACCTGCGAACGCTCGTCCGGCCCGGGGAGGGCACCCGCACCGCCGACCTCGTCCACTTCCTGCCTGCCCTCGCCGTGCTCCTGTACACGGCGCCCTTCTACTGGATGGCCCTCCACGTGGGGGCTGAGGCGTGGTCGTCGTACGGCCAGGCCTTGCGCTGGGAGTCCGCGGTCTTGAACGCGACGCTGGTGGCGCAAACGGTGCTCTATCTTGCCGCGATCCGGCGGCTTCTCCCCGACTACGATCGTCGGGCCCGCGAGATCGCGTCGAACCTCGAGGCGGCGCGCTTCCGCTGGACCCGGTGGCTCGTCTGGGCGCTGCTCGCGGAGCTGGGGATGGTGACGGCCGTGACCGTCCTCCAGGTGCTCGGCGTCGGGGGAGCGATCGTGGCGCATCGTGACCTCGTGTTCGGCGCCTTCATGGCCGCAACCGTGTACGGCGCCGGGTACATGGCACTCTCCCAGCCGGCGTTGTTCGCGCAGGACTCGGAGGGCGAGCCGGCCCGCAAGTACGCGAAGTCGTCGCTGACGCCGGCCCAGGCGGAGGAAGTGGCCCGTCTCATCCGGCTCCTGATGGAGAAGGAGCGTCTCTACGCCGACGACGATCTCTCCCTGGCGACGCTCGCGACCCGCGTGGGGATGACGGGGGCGCACGTCTCCCAGGTCATCAACGAGCACATGGGCCAGAGCTTCTACGACATGGTGAACGGCTACCGCGTCGAGGAAGCCAGAACACGGCTGCTCGACCCGGCCGGCCGGGGTCGAACCATCCTGGACGTCGGCTTCGAGGTCGGCTTCCGCTCGAAGGCGGCGTTCAACCGGGTCTTCAGGGCCAGGACGGGCCTGACCCCCACCGAGTTTCGGGCGCGGTGCGCGTCCCCGGGCTCCTGCGGATCGGACGCCTGATCAGGGCTGGCCGCAGGTCTCACCCGATCGGCGTGGACGACCGTTCGCGCCTCCGTGCCTAACCTCTCCCTCGAGCGCGAGCTCGGGAGGAAGGCGATGAACGCACGCAACGGTCGAACCCGTCATCTCGTTGGCACGCTGGTCCTGGCGGTTCTGGTGGCGCCGCGGCCTGCTCCCTGTCAGGGGGGCGTTGTCCGGGCCTCTGTCACGCCCGCGGACATCGAGGCCCTGGCCCGGAAAGTCGAGCCGAAAGTCGTCGGCTGGCGGCGCGACATCCACGAGCACCCGGAGCTCGGCAACCGGGAGCTCCGCACCTCGGGCCTGGTCGCCGAGCACCTCCGCTCGCTGGGGCTGGAGGTGAAGGCAGGAGTCGCCCCGACGGGGGTCGTCGGCCTCGTCCGCGGCCGTTCCGCGTCGCCCGTGGTCGCCTTGCGGGCCGACATGGACGCGCTGCCGGTGAAGGAGCTCGCCGACGTTCCTTTCGCGTCACGGGTCCGGTCCCGGTACAACGGGCGCGAGGTGGACGTCATGCACGCCTGCGGACACGACGCCCACACGGCGATCCTGATGGGCGTCGCGGAGGTTCTCGCCGCCCGCCGCGGGGTGCTCGGCGGTTCCGTCAAGCTCATCTTCCAGCCCGCGGAGGACAGCCGTCCCGAGGGCGAGGACGGCGGATCGGCCGCGATGA
>Ga0335084_10007912_pt1 | contig 10579 bp, 7 predicted proteins | sample Lox_Sample_44_FD_206721 | JGI IMG/M metagenome (GOLD analysis project Ga0335084, IMG submission 206721) | Soil microbial communities from Loxahatchee National Wildlife Refuge, Florida, United States - Lox_Sample_4.4 | ecosystem: Environmental > Terrestrial > Soil > Wetlands | place: USA: Florida... | reverse complement strand
TATAAATTTTGTAGAGTTCTGTTTCCTTATACGGAACCACTTTTACAGGGGTATGATCAAAACTGTAGATGGTCGACTCGGGGCAGGCCAAGAGAATCGGAGAATGCGTGGCAATGATAAACTGTGCATGTCCGAGGGCGCTCATCTCCTGGAGAAGTTTCAGAAGCTGCAGCTGGCTTCCGGGTGAAAGGGCTGTCTCGGGTTCGTCTAAGAGGTACAATCCTTTGATCTTATAACGGGATTTGAAAAAGGACATAATGGACTGTCCGTGAGATTGAGTGAGCAAAGACTTTCCTCCAAAATAGTCGATCTGCCCGGGATTATCGGCTTCCCATTCATCGACCAATTGGGCGAAATTGCGGAAGATCTGAGATGAAAAAAAGGAACCTGGAACAATGCCATCCGTCCATTTGACGTCAATGTAGAGAAAGAATCTTTCCTCATAGGGATTGATCACGGAACGGGTTCTTTGAATTCCGCTCCAGATGTAGATATTGCACCTCCGGGCCAGGGCCTCCAGCAGAGTGGTTTTCCCCGACCCGTTCTCCCCGATAAAGAAGGTGACGGGCGAAGAGAACTCAATCCTGGGTGTCCGTTGAAGCACGCCAATATTGAAGGGATAGTGATCCTTCGTTGGATACTGTTCGGATAGCAATCGAACTTCTTTTAGATGCACGATCGAATCACTCGCGGGCGAGAAGGTTTCCTCTACCCTTAAGAATTGAAGACCAATTAAAGGTTAACCGTTATCCGTATCCTCTGTCAAATGGACATCCGATGATCCTCGGGCATCGTCCGGCAGCAACCTTCTTGGTATCCCCTCAGTCTGGGGCGCGGTTAGGTCGGAGTCGTCTCCCCTCCGAAACCTTGAAATTGCGGATTATGAGAGGAGGGGAATTGGAGGTCGCGGTGAAGAGGCCTTTTTGGGGATGACTACGCCTTGGTCCAACGCAAAAATGTGCCGCGTCAAGTTTTCTACGCAGAGGCCACTCCGACCTGGCGGATAGGATCTCCGATCTTAACTGTGGGAATACCTTTCTTTCGTGACTACGAAGGTTGAAGCAATTTTTTTCGCAAGGGAACAGCCAGATCTGACTTGTCCGTGACAATGCCGTACACGTTTCTGTCGTGAAGCAATTTCCAAATCATTTCTTCATCGTTCACGGTCCAGACAAAAACAGGCTGATGATTTCTCTTCGCTCTTTTTAAAAAGCCAAACTTTAACAATTTCCAATGGGCCACCAGGAAATCCGCCTTTGCCTCAATGGATCGTTTCATTGGGAAGAACTCTCGAAGTTGGGTGAAAAGGCGATACGGGGGGATGTCCCTCCCTAAGATTAAGCCCGTTTTCACACCAGGGCATCGTTCTTTAATAATCCTTAACGAAGCATCAATGAATGAAGTCATTACAAACTGATCTTTCTCAAAATAGCCGGATATTAATTGAGCCACTTCCCTTTCGTAACCTTCTTCCTTCAGTTCGACATCGAGTTTTATCTTTCCTTTTGACCATTTCAGAACCTCTTCCACCGTTGGAATGTCAAATCCCTGGTTAGCAGCAATTCGGCGGATCGCTTCGAAGACCAGATCTTTAACGGGATGACCTTGAATTCGTTCGTCATGATAGACAATCAAGGCATGGTCCTTTGTTCTTCTTACGTCGAACTCGATCATATCCGCTCCCAGGGCCAGCGCTTTTTTGAACGATTCGATCGTATTCTCTCTTGCGTAGCCGGGGGCGCCCCGATGGGCAATGATTAATTTCTCTGTCTTCATCCGGGTCGGAATCCAAGAGAAATTTAACGGTTTGTACCATTCAGGAAAAAAAGGGCGACCGTTCTCACTTTCAGTTTCACAGCTGAAGCTTAGAACGACCGCCCTCTTGTTTTTCGAGGATCAGGATCAAGTCAATCGCCCAAATGAACCCTCCCGGCACGCTCACGTAGTCTTCATAGCGGCCAGAACCACTTCCGGCGTCATCGGAATACGCCTGATCCGGGCCCCCGTTGCGTTAAAGACCGCATTCGCTACGGCAGGCGCAAGAGGCGGAACACCCGGCTCGCCGATGCCGCCGATCTTGTCGGTGCTCTTCACGATCTGCACCTCGATTTCAGGCACCTCGCTCATCCGGATAATGCGGTAGTCGTCGAAATTCGACGTTGCCACGCCGCCCTTGGCAAATCTGACCTGTTCTTTCAGTACCGTGCTCAGGCCCATGATGGTACCGGATTCCATCTGCTCCACAACGGGTCCGGGATTGATCACCGGTCCGCAATCGACGGCGACGTATACCTTATGAACCTTGATCTTGCCTGTGCTCTTGTCCACCGAAAGGTCCGCCACATGCGCCACCCAGGAACCAAAGCAGGCCGCCTGGGCAATTCCCCGGCCCTGACCTTGAGGGGTGGGTTTGCCCCAGCCTGCCATCCCAGCTACCGTCTCGAGCACGCGGCTGGCCCGCTTGTTGTTCTTCAGGCTCTGGAGGCGAAACTCAAGGGGATCCTTACCTGCGGCGTGGGCCAGCTCATCCATGAAACTCTCTATCGCAAAAGCGTGCTGAGCAACCACGACCGAGCGCCACGGACAGACGGGTATGGGAAGATCTGACAAGTTAAATTCAATGTAGAAGTTTGGTATTTCATACTGTATCTTGGTGTTCCATTGGAGCGGCTCCGTTGGGCCCATCCATAGACCCCACATATTGTACCAGTCAATCCCGCCTTTCAACTCGGCAGCAGGGTTGACGCTCTTCGTGATGGAAATACTCGAACCTTTGTGGGACCAGGCGATCAACTGGCCCTGGGCGTCCACGCCGCCCTGAATCCGGTGAGCGATCGGAGCGCGAAACCAGTCGTATTTGAGATCATCCTCCCTCGTCCACATCACTTTGACCGGTTTCTCGAGGGCCTTTGAGATGGTCACGGCCTCGGGTACGCGATCAGGCCTGGTACGTCTGCCCAGCCCGCACCCGAGAAAGGTCGTGTGGATGAAGACTTTCTCCGGAGGCAAACCGGAGATCTTTGTAGCCAGTTCGTGGTCGCCTGTCTGGGCCTGTGTGGAAGCCCAGACGTCGCAGCGGTCTTTCTGAACCCAGGCCGTGCAATTCATGGGCTCCATGGTGGCGTGGGCGACAATGGGGACGTAGTAAGTTGCGTCCAACTTCTTCGGTACTTCAGCCAACGCCTTCTTCACATCCCCTACCTCGTGGACTTTAGGACCCGGCTTGTCTAGATCTCCCAGCAGAGTCTTCTCGACATACTGATCGTCCATGTCAGGGATCTTTCCCTTATCCCACTGCACCTTGAGAGCATCCCTTCCCTTGAGGGCCGCTTCGGTAGATGTGGCGCATACAGCAATCCCCATGGGGATCTGCAGGACTTTGACGACACCTTTGATCTTTTCCGCCGCGGCTTGGGCAAAGGAAACGGGCTTTGCACCGTAGGCGGGTGGTTTCGCAATCACCGCATAGAGCATTCCTTTCAGTTCCTTGACGTTCCCATCATTGATGTCGAGGCCATAGATCGCTTTGCCCCTCACTTTTTCCGGAACATCCACACGGGGCATGGGTTTACCCATATATCTGAATTCTTCCTCCTTCTTGAGAGGAGGGTTCTGAGGTAACTCTAGCTTGGCCGCCTTTTCGCAAAGTTGGCCATAGGTGAGACTGCGCCCGCTCTTTTCATGCTTCACGGTCCCCAATTCTGCCTTACATTCATTTTCAGGGACCTTCCAGGTTTCCGCCGCAGCTTTGACAAGCATTGCCTTGCCCGCGGCACCCGCTTTCCGCAGCGGTTCGTAAAATCCTCTCATGCTCTGACTTGCCACCGTAACCTGGGCTTTAAAGAGGGGACTCTTGAATCCTTCCAGGGCTTCGCCCTGCTTGATCTGAATCTTTTTCCAATCCGCCTCCAGTTCGTCTGCGATGATCATGGACTGGGAGGTCAGCACGCCCTGGCCCATCTCGGACTGGCCGATGTGTATGGTTACCTTGTTGTCCGAGGTGACCTGATACCACACGCTAGGACCGAAGGCGGCAAGGTCCTTCTTTTCCGCGGCATTGAGAAGGCTGTATCCAAAAGGGGTCACGGAGATCCCTATGGTTAGGCTTGTTATCTTCAAAAATGAGCGACGTGACATGGTTGGGTTCATGGTTATTTACCCTCCTTTCTCGTCAGCTGAACAGCCTTTCGGATCCCCTTCTTGATCCGTGGATACGTTCCGCATCGACAGATCACATCATCCATTGCACCAATGATCTTCTCCGGATTCGGACTCCGATTCTCTGAAAGGAGGGCAGCCACCTGCATCATCACCCCGGGCTGGCAGTACCCGCATTGAACCACCTGCTCTTCGATCCATGCCCTCTTGACCGGATGGCTCTCAGGCAACCCTTCAATCGTCGTAATTTTTTTCCCTTTCACGTCGCCGACGGGAATCGTGCACGATCGGGCCGCCTTGCCGTTGATATGGACCGTGCAGGAACCACACTCCCCAATCCCGCAACTATACTTGGTGCCCGTGAGCTTCAAATGATCCCTCAGAACCCAGAGCAGGGGCACATCCTCCGAGACGTCTACCTTGTAGCTTTTACCGTTGACATTGAGAGAAATCATGAGGACCTCCTTTCTTATGGTGATGGAAAATTCCTTTGAGGCTGGAGTTCTGAATCATCGATCCTGTCACTTCTCTCTTCGAGTCGAACCGGAAGGTTGAGAAGATATGATGTTAGACGTCAGAAATTATGGGATTGGAAAGCGGCTAGATTCTAACCAATAAAATCTGACATAGTCAAGGTCAAGCAAAAATTTAGGGGGTGCCCATCGCCAGTTTTTCTACAGACGGAAGGCCTGAGCAAGTCCGTTTCCAAGCTTCGTCAGGACGATGTCGGATGAATGAGAACCCCGCCTGCGCGGAGATTTTCTCCTACAACCTTGGTCGAGAAACCGGGGCAGACGAACCATTCAAGTAAGGGATCATTCAAACTCTCTCAAAGTCCCTCAAACTCTCTGATCCTTTGCGTGTATTCAGGACTCATTCTTTTAAGCCTTTTTGGCCTTCATTTCGACCAAGGCATTTTTGATCCGTTCCGGGGTCATGGGGAGTTCGAACAACCTGACTCCTGTGGCGTCGAAAATGGCATTCGCGATCACCCCTCCCGTACAGACGATGGGCGGTTCTCCTCCACCTGCCGGAGGGAATCCAGAATTTTCGATCAGCACCGTCTCAATCTTGGGCAGCCATGAGAAGCGGGGGATTTCATATGTATCAAAGTTGCGGTCAATGATTCGTCCCCCGTCGAAACGGACTTCCTCCGTTAACGTATACCCCAACCCCATCATCAGGCTCCCCTCCATCTGCAGTCTGGCTCCCTCGGGGTTGATCGCAAGACCCATATCCTGCGCACAGACGATCCGCTTCACACGAACTTTTCCGCTCTCTTGATCCACTTCCACTTCGGCCATCGTTGCCACGTAGGCGCCTACATCCGTCGCACAGGCCAGACCAAAACCCCGACCGCTCGGGCTGGGTGAAGTTCCCCATCCGAATTTTTCAGCTGCGGCCTTCAGGACTCCGATCATCCTTTGATCACTCAGGTTCTTTAAACGGACCTCCAACGGGTCCATTCCCATCTTTGCAGCCATCATGTCGATCTGCGATTCTCTCGCAAAGGTGTTGGTATTACTTCCGGGCGCCCGCCACGGTCCCGTACCGAAGGGGTGCGCACCCGGGAGGCCCGTATAGGGCCCATGGGAGAGCTCGCGGTGATGGGGGATATTATAAAATTGTTCCGCGCCCCTGGGTCCGCCGAAATAGACATCAAAATTCCAAAAGACAATCTGATTCGCCTCTGACACTCCGGACCTGATTTTAACGACCGCTGCCGGTCGGAAGGTATCGTAAAAAAATTCTTCTTGTCGGCTCCGGGCAACTTGAACAGGTTTTCCGGTCAGTTTAGCAAGGCGCGCCGCCTCGACGGCCTGCGCGTTCTGACTTTTCCCGCCGAATCCGCCTCCCACAAAGGGAGTGATGATCCGGACTTTTTGAGGGGGAATCCCCAGCGCCTGGGCCACTTCCTCTTTGGCGCCAAAGGGTCGTTGGGTCGATGCCCAGACCGTTACCCGGTCTTTATCAATCTTGGCAAGAGCGGTGTGGGTTTCAATCGTCGCGTGGGCGACATACTGATTCAGATAGGTCGCTTCAAACGTCTCCCGCGCTGCCTTCTCTCCCTCATCGACGTTACCCCCTTCCGTGACGACCTCTCCTTCCGGAGCCACATCCAGAAGATGTTTGAAAATCGTTTTCGGGTTGACTTTGGCTTCCGGCAAGTCAAACTGAGCTTTAATTTTCGAAAGGGCCTGTTCAGCCACATCAGGGTAGAGGTGGAGAACCGCGATCAGATCTCGCTCCTGAACGATCTTAACCTCCTTATCCTCCTGAAGAGCCGATGTATCGACGCTTTTCAACTTCGCCCCGTGGACGGGGGGCCTTAGAATTCTCGCATGGAGCATCGCGGGGACTCGAATATCGCCGGCATATTGGGCCTTTCCGGTTACCTTTGCCAGCGCATCTTTGCGCAGGGCCGGTCTGCCGACAATCGAAAACTCTGAAACCTCCTTCAAAGGAGGTTTCTTCGGCAGGTGCTTCTCAATCGACTTCCCCTTCGCGAGGTCAGCGTAGGTGACCCGGTTTTGACTATTATTTTTGTCCACCACCACGCCTTCTTTGACGGTCAATTGTTTTTCATCCAACTGGAGATGCTCTGAAGCCAGTTGAATCAAGATTGCCCTCGCCTCAGCAGCCGCTTCCCTTAAGGGAGGCCCGAAGAATCGAGTCGTCCGCGATCCAAAAGTTCCCATATCCCAGGGGCAGAGGTCCGTATCCCCCATGACCATGTCTACGGCATCTAAGGAAACGTTGAGCTCGTCTGCGAGTATCTGCCCAAGGGAGGTGATAATGCCTTGCCCCATCTCGATCTTACCCGTGAAGCAGGTGACCCGGCCGTCGGCTCCGACCCTGAGAAAAGCGTTGAAATCAGCGGGTAATGCCTGATAGCCCGGGGGCCGTCGTTCCTGGGCAGTTGCGTCCCCGCAGGAAAAGAAGATGAGAATCCCTCCACCGACGGCCTCGAGGAATTCGCGACGGCTGAGAGGAAGCCGATTTTCTCCATTTTTGTATTCCTGGTTGAGCGGGCTGTCCTCTTTCATCCTTTTCTCCCTCCTCTCATCTCTTCTGCCGCACTCTGGATCGCCCGGACAATCCGCAAATGGGCTCCACAGCGGCACAGGTTATCATTCATGCCCTCGATGATGTCTGACTCCGTAGGTGTTGGCTTCTTAACGAGTAGACTGTAGGCGCTCAGAATCATCCCCGAGGTACAGAAGCCGCATTGGAGGGCGTCGTGGTCCAGAAAGGCCTTCTGGAGGGGATGGAGTTTTCCGTCCCTCGCCAGCCCTTCAATGGTGATCACTTCCTTTCCTTTGATCTCTCTCACGGGAAGCTGACATGAGCGGATTGCGCTTTGATTGATCAGAACCGTGCAGGCTCCACAGATTCCTTCTCCGCAGCCGTATTTTGTTCCGGTAAGGCCAAAGTCGGAGCGCAGGACCCATAAAAGCCTCCTTTCACCGTCTACTGTCAGCTGCGTCGGCCTGCCGTTCAGTTTGAACTTGATCGCTTCAAACATATCCGTGCCCCTCCTTTCCGGCTAATCTTTTCGCTTCATTCCACGCATCAACCTTTCCATTTCTTCCCGCTCTCTTTTTCTTAAATTCCTGATGAAGTCCTTAATCTGCTCGTTCGTTCTCAGCTTTGATCTGTCATATCGGTCCTCATGAGTCATTTCCTCAATCCTTCTCGGCGACCTCGGCCCTAGCTGATAGGCAGGATAGCCTACTGCCATCATATCATAGGTCTTAAACTCTTTTGGAATGTCCAGAAGTTTCTTCAAAGGATCTTCCATGAGACTCCCCGTTGCAGAAACCCATTGAGAACCTAACCCAAGTGACTTAGCGGCCAGGTGCATGCACAGGAAAGCGCTGGCCAAGGTAGAGATGAAGACTTCGTTGCCACTTTTCTGATAGACGAGCAGAGGAAAGGCCTCATTCAATCGCGGATCACCGCAGACCAGGATGAAGACGGGAGCACTTTTGAACCCGGGTTCGGTGATCTCCCTCTCCAATGCAGGAACCCTTAATTCTTTCTCCCGGGTCATTTCAGCCTGCCTGACCGGTCTTGTGGACTCGACGAAAAGGTCTGCAATTTTGTCCTTGATCTCTTTCTTCCTGATGACAATGAATTCCCAGGGCTGAGCGTTTCCGCCAGAGGGAGCCCACCGCGCGGCTTCTATGATTTCTTGAATGAATTCATCTGGAATTGGATCAGGTTTGAAAGCTCGAATACTTCTTCTCGATTTGAGCAGGTCGATGAATTTTTCAATATCCATGAATGCCTCCTTTCACAGTCTCGCCTAAGGTTCAAAATACCACAAACGGCCCTAACGCTCAATCGGATATTCTTCTCTGGCAACACGAAGAAAAATATTTGTCTTCTTGACCCAAGTCAAACAAAAATTGATTTTTTGAGATTATGTTTTATCTTTAAAAGATTGCCGAAAGACGGCATATAAAAAAAGCTTTGGGATAGGCGATCAAAAAAATCTAATTCAAAGGAAGGAGCGAGCATGTTTTGTTATCAGTGTGAACAGACAGCAAGAGGAGAAGGATGCACCAAGGTTGGGGTTTGTGGCAAGGAATCGGACGTGGCGGGTCTTCAGGACCTTCTGATCTATGCCCTGAAGGGGCTGTCGCTTTATGCCGTGGAAGGCCGGAAGAAGGGAGTGGTAAACGCGGAAGTCAATGATTTTACGTGTAAGGCACTTTTCTCTACGCTGACCAACGTCAATTTTGACGCCGATCGATTTGTTCAATTGATCCGTCGCTGTGTGGCTTTAAGGGAAAACCTCAAAGAAAAAGTGAAGGCTGCCAAAGGGAATGTCGACTTTCATGAAGGGCCCGCCACCTTTAAGCCAGCCGCCAGCCTCGGGGAGCTTGTGAAGCAAGCGGAGGCAGTGGGAATCAAATCGGATTCGACGATTGATCCTGATATCCTTTCGCTTCAGCACATCCTCCTTTTTGGAATGAAGGGGATGGCTGCCTATGCGGATCACGCTCAAATCCTTGGACAGAAAGACGATCGGGTGCATGCATTCATCCATGAGGGATTAGCCGCGACCCTGAGGAAGGACCTGAGCTTGAACGACTGGGTGGGTCTCGTTCTCAAGTGCGGAGAAATCAACCTGCGGGCCATGGAGCTTCTGGATGCGGGTAATACGGGCACCTATAGCCAACCTGTTCCGACAAAGGTTCCTCTTGGAGCTAAAAAAGGAAAGGCCATTCTGATCTCCGGCCACGATCTTAAGGATCTGGAAGAGCTTCTGAAGCAAACGGAAGGCAAAGGCATTTACGTTTATACCCACGGAGAGATGCTTCCGGCCCACGGGTATCCTGGCTTGAAGAAATACTCTCACTTCTACGGCCATTATGGAACAGCATGGCAGAATCAGACGCAGGAATTCGCCGATTTCCCCGGAGCCATCCTGATGACCACGAACTGTCTCCAGAAGCCGAAGGATTCTTACAAGGGCAATCTCTTTACCAGCGGGACGGTGGGATGGCCGGGGGTCACCCACATTTCGAACGGAAGCTTCAAACCGGTGATCGACCGCGCCTTGGCCATGCCTGGCTTTCAGGAGGATGGAACCAGCCGTTCCGTCATGGTTGGCTTTGCAAGAAATACGGTGATGGGTGTCGCCGGCAAGGTTGTCGAAGCGGTGAAAGGGAAGGCCATCCGCCATTTCTTCCTCGTGGGCGGATGTGATGGGGCCAAGGCTGGACGTAACTACTACACCGAGCTGGTCGAAAAAGTCCCTAAAGACTGTGTGGTTCTTACCCTGGCATGTGGCAAGTTCCGCTTCTTCGATAAGGATCTGGGAGAGATCGGAGGCATCCCAAGGCTTTTGGACGTGGGCCAGTGCAACGACGCCTACTCGGCCGTTCAGATTGCCGTTGCCTTATCCAAGGCTTTTGGCGTCGGGATCAACGAACTCCCTCTTTCTATGATCCTCTCGTGGTATGAACAGAAGGCGGTCGTCATTCTTCTTACCTTGCTCCACCTGGGGGTGAAGAATGTCAAGCTTGGGCCATCCCTGCCCGCTTTCGTTTCACCGAATGTCCTAAAGGTGCTCGTTGAAAATTTCAATCTCCAACCTATTTCCACCCCGGACCAAGATTTAAAGGCAGCACTGGGGAAGTAAATAAGGCACGACCTTTCCTCCTTCGTCCCCGTTCCCGGCCAACAACCGGGAGCGGGGCAAGAGAGGAACCCCACCATCTTCTCCGTCCTTCTCTATCCTCCCTCCCGATCAAAAAAAGGAGTCATTCCTCCGGGGACGCACCTTCGGTCAGTCGTTTATCCTCGTCGGGCTATTGAAATTCCGATCCCCTGTCGTTAACATACGGACGAGAATGTGCCTCATGCGAGGATCGACGGGATGAAACCTAAGAAAGCAGCGACAGAGACG
>Ga0335084_10007911_pt1 | contig 10580 bp, 15 predicted proteins | sample Lox_Sample_44_FD_206721 | JGI IMG/M metagenome (GOLD analysis project Ga0335084, IMG submission 206721) | Soil microbial communities from Loxahatchee National Wildlife Refuge, Florida, United States - Lox_Sample_4.4 | ecosystem: Environmental > Terrestrial > Soil > Wetlands | place: USA... | reverse complement strand
TGGAGTACACCGAACAGGTGAACCCGGAGCAATCCACACCATCGTGCGAGTTGCCTCCATACTTGTAGGGGACACCGAGGAAGGAGACGGCATCCAGAAGGACGGCATCCCTGTTCAGTCCTTTGGGAGTGACATTGGAGTACCCGGACTTCCCGGCGAGTTTCTTCCGGAGGGCATCGGGATCGACTTTCCTGTCGTCCTCCCGGGCGACCTCCGCCTTGATTTTGGAGGCGAACCGGAACTCGTCATCCTCCTGGACAATGCGATCGGTCTCGCTGCCTGCAGAACGGAAGCGGGGGGAGGAGGACGAGCAGCCCGAGGCGACGAGGGCACACCCTGACAGCAGAACAGCAGCCGCGCACAGATGTGTGTACCCCGGATTCCTCATGGGCTCGCCTGGGATGTCACCGGCCCGACCCGTCAGCCAAGGTAGGCCCTCAGTTGTTTGCTCCGGGAGGCGTGGCGCAATCTCCGGATGGCTTTTTCCTTGATCTGCCGGACCCGTTCCCGTGTAAGCTTGAACTTCTCACCGATCTCTTCGAGGGTGAGCGAATGCTCGCGGCCGAGGCCGAAATAGAGGCGGATGACTTCCGCCTCCCGGTCACTGAGGGTGGAGAGGGCCCGCTCGACCTCCTTGCTCAGCGACTCCTTCATCAGCTCGCTGTCGGGGGCAGGCTGGCGCTCGTCCTGGATCACATCGAGCAGCCGGTTATCCTCCCCCTGGGCAAACGGCGCGTCCATCGAGAGGTGTCGCCCCGAGATCTTCAGGGTATCCGACACCTCGAAGAGCGACATATCGAGTTCCTCGGCAAGCTCGCTGGCGCTGGGCTCACGCTCGAACTCCTGCTCGAGGGTGCTGAACGCCTTGCCGATTTTGTTCAGAGCCCCGACGCGATTCAGGGGCAGCCTGACGATGCGGGATTGCTCGGCAAGGGCCTGGAGGATGGACTGCCGGATCCACCAGACCGCATAGGAGATGAACTTGAAGCCCCGCGTCTCATCGAAGCGCTTGGCGGCCTTGATCAGGCCGAGGTTCCCCTCGTTGATCAAATCGCCCAGGGAGAGGCCCTGGTTCTGGTACTGTTTTGCCACGCTCACCACGAACCGGAGGTTGGCTTTCGTCAGTTTCTCCAGAGCACGCTGGTCGCCCTTCTTGATCCGCTGCGCCAGCTCAATTTCCTCTTCCGACTTCAGCAAGTCGACCTTACCGATTTCCTGCAGATACTTGTCGAGAGACTGGCTCTCCCGATTCGTATACTGTTTGGTGATTTTCACCATTCACGCACCTCGCTGGTTTCGCATGTTCTTCAGGCTTCGCGTTCGTTGTCAATCCTGTCGACGATACCGACGATGCTGGCATCGACAGGGGCCATCTCCACGGGCAGAGGGATTGTCGCTTCCCGGGCGGTAATATAGATCACGGTTTCCCCGACCCCCGCCCCCACGGTATCGACCGCGACAATCGGGTCGCCTCTTTTCACCCGCATCCGGTCGAGGGGCTGGATGAACTGGAGCTTGAAGCCTTTGAGATTCTCATCTTTCCGGGTCGCCCAAACGGTGCCTATGACCTGAGCAAAAAACATGGCAGCGTTCTTCTCCTAGTCGGCGACGTCGATCTTGTCGACGACCGCCATGATCACGGCATCGACGGGCTTGTTCTTGGTCAGGGATGTCTGGCGGGCCGAGCTCCCGCTGCACATCAGGACCACGTCTCCGACCCCTGCCTGTACGGTATCCACCGCCACCACAAAGGTCTCCTTCAGCTTGTAGTCGAGATCGACGTGCCTGACGATCTGGAACTTCATGCCGACGAGCTCTTCATCCTTGCGCGTGGCCCACACGGTGCCGACGACTTTTCCGAGTATCATGATTCCCTCTTGAGAGCGTTTGAGTGGACGCCTCTTCGGGCAGCGCGAAGAATCTGCCCGCCGTTTTCGAACTTCGCAACGAGGCCCGTGGGAACAATCTGCATCCCCCGGATGCCGCGGAAATCCCCGGCCCTGTCGGTCAGGATCGGGAGCCTGCTTTCCAGGCACAGCCCCGCGATGGCAACATTCATCATGTTCGACGGTCCGGTCGACGCCAGGAGCCGCCCGTATGTTTCCGCCCGTCTGGCATTCAGCCCCATGATCTTCATGGCGGCCATGGCCGCTTCGATGGCCTTCGACTCACGCGCCGTCCGTGCGAGTGAGAAGAGGTGCATGGCATGGAACACGGTCGCATAGCAGAAGAACCTGTTCATGGCCTGCCGGAGAATGGACGGCGATCCCGATCCCGTGAGGTGTTCCAGAAAGACATCCGTGTGAATCACGATCTTCGGGGTCATGGCTTCACCCGTTTCGCCAGCCTGCTCTTCCGGAGGGCCCCTTCCGAGAGCAGAAACTTCACGACCTGTTCCCGCGTCTCCAGCTGCGTCCGGGCAATACGGTCAATCTCCTCCTCGGTGATGCCGCGCGCTCTCAGCTCCCTGCCTTCCTCCGCCACGGTCACACGAACATGCACCGTCGCGTCTTTGAGCCAGGGTGTGCGGGCGAGCCCGGCCGGCAGCGTGATGGTTCCCCCGGCATCGATCCTGGCCTCGAATTCTGCGGATCGGGGATTCTCGGTCACACCCGTCCTTCCACAGGAAGAACGTGATCAACCCTTGCCCGGGTATCTGACATCGTTATCGATCTTTCCAGAATGTGCACGGTTGGTCACGAAGAGAGCCGTGTTCCCGGGGGGAAGAGAAGCCGCCTCGCGGAGGATCCCTCCCGACCGGGAGTCTTCGTCACACTTTCCCGCCGCGCGACCGGTTGTACGGACACCCGGCGGGAAAGTTCGCCTCGAGAGGTCCTCTCAAGCGTAAACTTGCTTCTCGTTACACTTACAGACCATCACCCGTCGCTCGTTGAACTTGACGCTGGCGCCGGTCCTGGACCGCTCCGATGAGACCAGAAGAAGGGGTTGGTAGATCCCGCCGCAGACGGGGCATTTTGCCCCCTTCATTGCAGCGGCTTTCATTGCCTTGTCGGCAAACGACTGTTGCTTTGCCATTATTGTCCTCTGTTGTTCACAACACTCTTTCCAGATTGCCGCCGTCCTCGATCGCCTTGGTCAGCAGTCTCGAGGTCCCGGCCACCATGTCATCCCTCTGCATCCCCTCGGTAAGGCCGCAGACTCCCACACTGACCGTCACCGAGAGGCTCTTCCCGTCGATGGTGATGACGTGACTGGCAATTTGCTTCCTGATTTTTTCCGCCCACAGGTAGGCCTCGCTCGCCGCGGTATTGATCATCAGCACCCCCACCCCGTGGGGATCCTGACGGCCGAGAACGTCATATGGACGGATGCTTCCGCGCACGATCCTGGCAATCTGATTCAACATCGAATCGAAACCCTCACCGCCGTATCTCTTCGTCATTTCCTGGGGGTTGTCAATGACAAGGGATGCCAGGGCCAGCTCCTGGCCGAAATCCTCTGCGCGGCGGATCTCCTCGTCCAGTTTCTTCAGAAAATGCTTCCCGTTGAAGGACCCGGTCAACTGATCAACGATAACAAAGTCCTTGACCAGATCGTTCATATACAGGACCTCGAGGGACAGGCCCGCATTTTCCACAAGCCGGTACATGGTCTCCACTTCCGTCCCGGCAAAGTTGTTCTTGGTCCTGCTCTCCAGCGTCAGCGCTCCGTAGCAGCGGTTCATCGAGCTGATCGGGAGGCACATGAACGAACCCTCGGAGTCAATATTCTCGAGCTTGTGGAAGCGGACAGGCTTCTCCCGGGAGACATCGGCAATGGACTCCGTGGCGTTGCCGCGAATCACCCTTCCCACAACGCTCGCGTTGAAATCGATGACCTGATCAGGGGTGACGTACGGGTAGGCTCCCCTGTTGACCACCTTCTGCAGGACCCAGCTCTGTTGCTCATCGCCATACATGGCAATCGCCAGAAAGTCCCAGTTGACGAGGCGGCTGGCTTCCTCGGCGAGGGAATTCAGGACCGTCACTTCCCCCGGATCCGATTTGACCCTGTCATTCATCCTGGAGATGGAGGCCAGCAGCTCGGACTCGAGCAGCAGATCATACTTGTCGGTATAGCTCTTGATCAGCGCCGAAACGAGTTTCGTGTAATTGCCCAGGAGACTCATGGTCTCGGTTCCGAAGGCATCCTCCGCCTGCGTGTCGGCGACAATGACCCCCGTGGGCATCTGGTCTCCGCTGCCCTTGATGTAGTAGACGGGCACGGCAACGACAGATTGCACGTGCTCCGGAGATCCATAGTATTTGACCACATCGCCTTCCGAAACGGGGTTGATGTTTCCGAGAAGCTGCGGCTTTCCATGGATGGCCACCTGGCTGACAACATCCTCTTCCAGGGGGAGCCTTTTCGCGGTCATGAGGTTCCTGCTGTCCGTGACACACGTCTCCAGGACCAGCTGCCCCTTTTCCCGGTTAACCCAGAAGAATGCCACCGTATGGGCAAAGATTCCGTCTTTCAGCGCCTGAAGGGCCTTCTTCAGAAGAAACCGGAACTCGCTCCGCGGCTCGGCGTCGCTCCGGAACATATCCGAGTCCAGGTCGAAGAAGTCCGATACCTCGAACTCCTTTTTCTTTTCTTCTCTCGTTGCCACTACGGGCTGGATGTTTCTGGAAGAAGGAACTACGGCCTTTTCAGCCTGTTCTGGAATTTCTTTCACGACATATTTCCCGGCCGATGATTGAAAATCATCAAACAATAGCTTTTTCATATCGCTTTCGGGGGGATGTGAATACAAGTCCTCTTTTGTTCCCGGGACTTCGCGCGGTGTCCCCTTCCAGGTTCCTCGAAATCGGACGGCGGCTTGCAATGCTCCCCCAAAAAGGATAATGCCGCATACGATTCGCCCCACCGGCGAGCCGAACGCGACACCAGAGAGAAGCGCAAGGATCGCAACGGAAGCGACGATTCCATTCACAGTAGATAACTTCTGCCGAATGATCTCAACTATCGCTTTCATGCTCCCAGCGATCACCATCCACCCGGAATAGGTCAGGCTAGTCCAGAAAACGCCAAAATCTAAGCAATAACACCCCCAAAGTCAACATTTTCTGCGTGTTCCCCGATTAATCTGCTTTAAGGAATGTCGGGGAAGATTCTCTGCCCGAGGCCAGTGCCGCCCTTGCGAGAGCCCAGGCCGCGATCCTCGCTGGAGAGGGGGACTTCCTCAAACTCCTCGGTCTCATCGGGAGTCCCTCCCACATGGCGCAGGTCTCGTGCCACGAAGACCCTGCACATCTCATCTGTCACCCCATTATACGGATTGAATTCCCCCGCAAGCCTCAGCTCTCCGGCCGAGTAGCCTGTTTCTTCAGCAAGCTCCTGGCGGGCTGTTTGCTCATGGTCCGATCCGTCCTTCACGCTGCCGCAGGGGAACTCGATACTTTCCCGGGCACACAGGTATCGGTATTGCTTGACGGCAAGCATCCTGCCGTCGCCCAGGACGGGAATGACCATGGACGATCCGTTGGTATGCACGTAGTGATACTCGCCCTTTTTGCCGGAGGGCAACTCAAACTCATCCCGCTTGTATGTCCACCAGGGGTTCCTGAGGACAACGGTTTCCGATTTTTGCTTCCAGGGTCTTAGTGTCATGGCGATCTTCCCGGGCCACATGAGAAAACAAGACCGCAAAGAACCCGTTGGAGGCTCTTTGCGGTCAGGTGACTGGCCGGCCCTCCCGGGCCTGCGGGTCACATGTTCTGGACGAGTTCCTTTTCTGAAAAGAAGAAAGCCACCTCCAACCGGCCGTTCTCGGGAGAATCCGAACCATGGACAATGTTCTCCCCTTTGCTATCGGCGAACAGTTTCCGGATGGTATTCGGTGCTGCCTCCCGGGGATCGGTTGCGCCTATGAGGTTCCGGAAATCCGCGACGGCGTTGGACTTCTCCAGGGCAACAGGCACGCAGGGACCGCTGCACATGAATTCGACAAGGCCGTCAAAGAACGGCTTTCCCTTGTGCACCCTGTAAAATGCCCCCGCTGCTTCCGTGCTCAGCCGCATTTGCCTGAGCCCCAGGACTTTGAATCCCGCTTCCTGGATCCGGCGCAGGACTTCACCCTGGAGATTCTTCCTGCAGCAATCGGGCTTGAGTATGGCGAGTGTTCTTTCCACAGCAGTTTCTCCGTATTCAGGAATCATCGTTTGGCCCGGCGGGCGGGTGCCCGGCGAGCGGTTTTGCGTTTCTTCACAGCGGTGCGCTTCGACGGGCGGCTTTTTTTGCCCAGGAGGCCTTTGCGGCGAAGCACTTTCTCCATGGTCTCCCCGAGCATCGCAGGGCTTTCCACGACGTGGATGCCGGCCTTGCGCATGGCGTTCATTTTCTCCTGTGCCGTCCCCTTGCCGCCGGCAATGATCGCACCGGCGTGGCCCATGCGGCGGCCCGGCGGGGCGGTCCGGCCGGCGATGAATCCGACCACCGGCTTCCTGACAAACTTGCTGATGTAGGCGGCTGCCTCCTCCTCTGCCGTTCCTCCGATCTCTCCGATCATGATCACGGCATCCGTGCCGCTGTCCGCATTGAAGAGCTTGATGGCGTCAATGAACCGCGTGCCGATCACGGGATCGCCGCCGATCCCGATGCAGGTCGACTGGCCGATGCCTCTTTCGGTGAGCTGCCACACCGCCTCATAGGTGAGGGTCCCGCTGCGCGAAATCAGTCCCACGCGTCCCTTCCGGTGAATGAACCCCGGCATAATTCCCACTTTGCATTCGCCGGGGCTGATGATGCCCGGGCAGTTCGGTCCGATCAGGACAACGCCCTTCTTCTGCACGTCATCGTACACCTTGACCATGTCACGGGCGGGAATCCCTTCGGTGATACAGACGACGACCCTGATGCCGGCATCCGCCGCCTCGAGGATGGCGTCGGCGGAAAAAGCGGCCGGGACGAAGACAATCGACACGTCGGCTTTGGTGGCCCGGACGGCATCGGCAACCGTGTTGAAAACCGGGACGGCCCGCTTGAAAGGGTCCTTCTCCGTACCACGATAAGACGATCCGCCCTTTCCCGGCGTTACCCCGCCCACCACGTTCGTCCCGTAGTCCATCATCTGCGACGCATGGAATGTCCCTTCGCCGCCCGTGATACCCTGGACCAGGACCCGCGATTTTTTGTTTATGAGAATGCTCATGTCGATATGATGCTTTCTGCTGTTGCTGAATGGGTCGGGCAGAAACATGCCCGGCCGTAGTTGTTCTCCTGAGGGACCCCTGGAAATACCGCGGAGAGAAGCCGGCCCCCGTGCCGCGATCCTGCCGAAATCAGGGCCGGGCGGGATGGGAAGGTCTATTTGTCGTCGATCTTTGTCGAGTTCTGGATATCTTCCTGCAATCCGCGCATTGCCGTCCTGAACTCGCGGATCCCCTTGCCGATGCTCTTGCCCAGTTCCGGCAGCTTTTTCGGCCCGAAGAATATGAACACAATGAACAGGATAACAAGAAGTTCTCCTCCACCGATGTTCTCAAACATAGGACACCTCCTCTCGGCTCCTCACTTCGGGGATTCCCGATGCCGGCTGCATCGGGAGAGCCCCCTTGTTCCGTTGTTTCAAGACCCTGCTGCGGCGATGGCCATCCCTGCACTCCCGTGCCCGACCCCGCCGGTTGACACACTGTTCAGGATCGACCGGAAGATCTTTTGCCCGTCACAATGTCCGAGCAGCGGATCCACTGCCCGCTCGGGATGCGGCATCAACCCCATCACATTCCCATCCTCATTGATGATCCCGGCGACATTCCGCATCGATCCATTCGGGTTTGCCTCACCCGTGATACTCCCCTGCTTGTCGCTGTATCGGAGGACAATGCGGTTCGTGGCTTCCAGCATCTCCATGGTTTCGGGATCGGCAAAGTAGTTGCCATCGCCGTGCGCAATCGGGATGGAGAGGACTTCACCGGCACGGCAGGCATTGGTGAACCGGGTGCCCGGATTCTCCACCCTCAGGTGGACATACTGGCATACAAACTGCAGGGAGGCATTCCGAAGGAGCACCCCGGGGAGCAACCCCGCCTCCACGAGGATCTGGAAGCCATTGCAGATCCCCACGACGGTGCCCCCGTCGCGCGCAAAGCGAATCACTTCCTTCATGATGGGAGAAAACCGTGCGATGGCTCCACAGCGCAGGTAGTCGCCGAACGAGAAGCCGCCGGGGAGGATGATGACATCGGAGTCCTGAAGATCCGCATCCTTGTGCCACAGGAACGCCGCTTCCTGACCCAGGATCTTCTTGCAGGCATGGTAGGCATCGTGGTCGCAGTTGGACCCGGGGAAGACGACGACGCCGAATTTCACTTTCCCGTCCATCTAGATCTTGTGTGTCTCGAACTGGTAGTCCTCCATGACAGGGTTCGCGAGGAGTTTCCTGCATACCTCCTCGGTGGCCTGCCGGGCCTCGGCTTCGGAATCCTTGTCGACGCGGAACTCCACATACTTTCCCATCCTCACATCACGCACACCCTTGACCCCGAGAGTCGCCACGGCATGTTCCACCGCCTTGCCCTGCGGGTCGAGGATGGAGGGCCGGACGGTGATTCTTACTTTCGAGAGGAACACGGATTATCCCCCTTCAAATATCGACTCCTGTCGGCTCGACGCTCTCTTCCTCTTTGGACTTCTGGTCATGGTGAAGCAGGTGCCTGACCATGCCTCCGAGATAGCGGATGATCCCCAATGCAATGAAGACGACCAGCAGGGGGAAGATCGCATCTCCCGCGGTGACGAACACGACGATGATCGCCAGCGCCAGGAAGATGAACTTCCACGGTTCCCGCTGCAGCGAACGCCGGGAAATCTTCGGCAGCGTATCATACTTCACCTTGCTCACCATGAGGAGGGAAAGACCCACCACGAGGTACGGAAGGAGTATTGTCGTGGAGCCGAGTCCTGTGGTCGGGCTCCAGTAGGTGATCATGAACGACGCAATGGTCAGGGCACTCGCGGGCGCAGGAAGTCCGGAGAAATGGTCCTTGTCGAACCCCACGAGATTGACATTGAAACGGGCCAGCCGCAGCCCGGAGAAGATCATCACGAAGGAGCTCAGGAGCACCCCGAAGCCTTCCAGCGAGGAGAGATGAACCTGGTACACCAGGAAAGCGGGGGCGGCACCGAACGACACGACATCCGAGAGGGAGTCGATTTCCACGCCGAACTGGGAGGACGACCGTGTGATACGCGCCATGACCCCATCGAGGGCATCGAAGCCCGCCGCAAGGATGATCAGCCAGGACGCCTGCATCACGTCACCCTTGGAGGCATGGATGATCGAGAGAAATCCACAGAACATGTTCAAGACCGTGAACAGGCTCGGGACAACTGCTCGTGTGATCCTCATGTGAACGTCTCCTCTACTGCCAGGGGCACTTTTTCCTGTTTCGCCGGGTCCCCCAGCCTCCGGCAACCTGTAAATATACTCGCTCTGTCCGCCAAATGCAATGCAAGGGGCGAAACCGCGGCCTCGACGGGACCCGTACCCTCAGGATTCCCGCCCCGGGGCAGGCCATGCCGCAAGAATAGTCTCTCCTGCAACGGCCCTGTCCCCCACCTTGACACGGACCTGTGAGCCTTCCGGGACGATCACATCCACCCGTGAGCCAAACCTGATCATGCCGAACCTCTCCCCCGCCACCGCGACATCGCCGACTTTCAGCGGCGCGACAATCCGGCGGGCCACAAAGCCGGCGATCTGCTTTGTCAGGACGCGCCGCCCGCGGTCTTCGATCCCGATGTAGGTTCTCTCGTTCCTCGTGGACGACTTGTCATCAAAGGCAACAAGGAATTCCCCCGGAACGTGCCGGAACAGCGCAACCCTCCCGGTCAACGGGAACCTGTTGACATGGACATTCAGGGGGGACATGAAGATGCTCACCTGCATTCCCGCGCCCTTCAGAAATTCCGGCTCATCCACGTTGCTGACCAGAACAACCCTGCCGTCGGCCGGGGAGATGACGAGGTCGGGATCCGTGGGGACTTTTCGCTCGGGGTCCCGGAAGAAACTCACGGTGAAGAGGAGGAGGAGAAGAAAAAGGCCGACAAGAGTGAACCTGAGGCCCGGGTTGTCGACCAGTACCCAAGCCGCCGTGGATGCCAGGAGGGTACCGGCAGCAGTCACAGCGACGACATCATACCCGTATCGGGTGACCACTCAGCTCCCGGTCAGAATGTTCGGTAGATGCGGTTTCGGATTTCGGTAAAGGCTTCCAGCGTGTGCTCGCTTCCGTCCGCAAAAATGTCCTTTCCCCCGCGCTCCTTCTTCTGCATGTCGGCAAAGCGGCAGGTCCGGGGGGAAATTTCGTCGCCGATGGTCATCTGCGTTCCCGCAGTGCCGAATTCCAGGTTGATGGTCAGCAGCTTCAGCTCCCGCCGCTCGAAGAAGGACTTCAGGACGACATTGGTCTTGGAGGCCAGCCGATTCATCATCCGCAGCTGCTCGGGGGTCGCGAGAGACAGGGAGTAGATATGGAACTCGTTGACCAGGGGGTTGCCGAGGTCCGGGTTCCTGTAGCGATGTTCAATGACGGGGATCGTCAGGTCCGTGCCTTCCTTCACGCCATAGCGTGATG
>Ga0335084_10007910_pt1 | contig 10580 bp, 7 predicted proteins | sample Lox_Sample_44_FD_206721 | JGI IMG/M metagenome (GOLD analysis project Ga0335084, IMG submission 206721) | Soil microbial communities from Loxahatchee National Wildlife Refuge, Florida, United States - Lox_Sample_4.4 | ecosystem: Environmental > Terrestrial > Soil > Wetlands | place: USA: Florida... | reverse complement strand
TACCTCGCGGCGCTCGAGTCGGGCCGGTACACGCTCGCGAGCGTCGTCGACGACGCGCCGATCGACGTGAAGCTCGGCAACGGCGACGTCTGGTCGCCGCACGACTACGACGGCGAGCCACGCGGCGAGGTGTTGCTGATCCGCGCGCTCGCGGAATCGCTGAACCTCGCGACCGTGCGGCTGGGCCTCGACGTCGGTCTGGAGCCGATCGCGGCCACGCTCGGACGGCTCGGCCTCGCGCAGAAGCCGCGTCTCTATCCCTCGATGCTGCTCGGCGCGCTCGCGCTGACGCCGCTCGAGGTCGCGCAGATCTACAACACCCTCGCGAACGGGGGCTTCCGCGTGCCGCTGCGCGCGGTCCGCACCGTCCTCGGCGAGGACGGGCAAATCCTGCAGCGCTACCCGATGAAGATCGAGCAGGCCGCGGACCCGGCCGCCGTCTACGCGCTCAATCAGGCGCTCGTGCAAGTCATGGAGCGAGGCACCGGCCACAACGTTCGCCACCTCCTGCCGGCCGACGTCACGGTCGCGGGCAAGACCGGGACGTCCGACGACTTGCGCGACAGCTGGTTCGCTGGCTTCACGAACGAGCACTTGGTCGTGAGCTGGGTCGGGTTCGACGACGATCGGCCGACGGGCCTCACGGGCGCGACCGGCGCCGCGAAGATCTGGGTCCGCATGGCCGCGGCGCTCGAGGCTGGTTCGTATCGCGCGCCCGCGCCGGAGAGCCTCGAGACCGTCTGGGTCGATTACCTGACCGGCGAGCCGAGCGCCGCGCGCTGCGAAGGCGCCGTGCCCTTGCCGCTGCCGCTCGGCGACGCGCAGCCGCGGCCGGTCCACTCCGGCTGCGCGGGCGAAGGGTTCGGCGCTCGCTTGAAGCACTGGTTCCACGGCGACGCCGCCCAATGAGACCGAGGCGCTCGTCTGCGGAGCTCGGCACCGCGGCTCGACGCGCGCTCGCCGTGGCGCTGCTCGCTACGTTGGCGGCGTGCTCCACTCTCGAGAGCGGGCAGCGGGCCGCGAGCTCGAGTCGTTCGAGCGCACCGACGAACGAAGGGTCCGGCGCCATCGCGCCGCCGTCCGGATTCGTCGGGCCGCAGGCGGTCGCCCCCGAGCCGACGCCGCCCGAGCCGGAGCCGGCGCAGACCGCACCCGCCACGCCGTCGCGGCCGCGAAGCGAGACGGCCGGTGCGACGCAGTCCCTGCTCGCGCAGAGCCGGGCGGCGCGCGCCGCCGGCAGCTACGCGCAAGCGAGCGCGACGATCGAGCGCGCGCTGCGCATCGCGCCGAGCGATCCGCGCCTCTGGGTCGAGCTCGGCGAGATTCAGCTCGCGAGCGGCGATGCCGCGCAAGCCGCCACGCTCGCGCGCAAGGCGCTCACGCTCGCGGCCGACGACAGCGCCACGGTCGCGGACGCGCAGAAGCTCCTGCGCGCGGCAGCCGACAATGCGCGCCGACAACCCTAGCGTTAGACCTAAGGAGCGAAGATGCCCAAGCAGAAACCTAGCGAGGAAGACCTCGACGAGCTCCGCGAGACGTTCGACTACAACGATCGCGACGGCGACGGCCTGATCGAGCTCGACGAATTCGCCGCGATGCTCGACGAGCTCGAGGCAAACATGTCGGAGACCGAGACGCGCGTCGGCTTCAACGTTATCGATACCAACGGCGACCATCGCATTGATTTCGCCGAATTCGTCGCGTGGTGGACCGACAACTGATCGGCGCGCCGTCGCCGGATCGTCGATATGGCGAGAACGGAACCCGGAGCCGAGCCGCAGACGTCGGACGCCGTGCTCATGATCCGCCCAGCGCGCTTCAGCGCGAACGCGGAGACTGCCGGAACGAATCGCTTCCAGGCCGACGCGGCCCCGGGCCGCGACGTCGCCGCGCGCGCGGCACGCGAGTTCGACGGACTCGCGGTCGCGCTCGCGGCGGCCGGCGTGCGCGTGCACGCGTTCGCGGGCTCGCGTGCTGCCTCCCTCCCGGACGAGGTATTCCCGAACAACTGGGTCAGCTTCCACGCCGACGGCACGGCGGTGCTCTATCCGCTGCTGGCGCCGAGCCGGCGGCGGGAACGGCGGCCCGAGCTGCTCGACGAGCTCGCGCGCAAGCACGGCTACAGGCTCGCGCGCATCGTCGATCTCACGTATCTCGAGGAGCGCGCGCAATTCCTGGAAGGCACGGGCAGCCTGGTCCTCGATCGAGCGCAGCGCGTCGCGTACGCGTGCCGGTCGCCGCGCACGCACGACGCGGCGCTCGCCGAGTTCGGGCGCGAGCTCGGCTACGAGACGTGCTCGTTCGACGCCGCGGACCGCGACGGTCACGCGATCTATCACACCAACGTGCTGCTTTCCATCGGCGCGCGGTTCGCCGTGCTGTGCACGGACGCGCTGCGCGACGTCGACCAGCGCCGTCGCGTCGTCGACCGGCTGGCCGCGCAACGCGAGGTCATCGACCTGAGCTTCGAGCAGCTGCACTCGTTCGCGGGCAACTTGCTCGAGCTGCGCGCGGGCGCGTCGCCGGTCATAGCGCTATCGGCCGCGGCGCTCGCGTCGCTGCGCGGCGACCAGCGGCGCGCGCTCGAGGCGCACGGCGAGCTCGTGGCCGCGGACGTGGCGACGATCGAGACGCATGGCGGCGGCAGCGTGCGCTGCATGCTCGCGGAGGTCGCTCTGCCGCGCTCGTGAGGATGACTTAGGGCTCGACCTCGGCGTGCAGGAAGTTGCCGCCCCAGATCTGTTGTTGGTCGAGCTTGGCCGAGTGCACGAGCATCGCGTCGAAGTTCGTGCGCGCCGAGCCCGCGACCTCGTACAGCATCTCGAAAGCGGGCGGCTGCGTGCCGTTCTTGTCGGGCCGCGCGTTCTCGACGCTGCGAATCAACCGCGGGTCCGAGAGCACGTGCGCGGCCTCGACCATCCCGGGGTCGCGCGTGCCCGCGATGATCACGAATTGGTTGCCGTTCGGGCCCGGGAACGTGGAAATGAAGCCATAGTCGCGGTAGCTCCGGTGGCCCTCGGGCATCCCGGCCTCGCTCGTATACGTCTCGCCGGTATCGATGTTGCGAAGCTCGTCGTACGTGGGGCCGATCGTGAGCGACGACGAGGCGAATACGAAGTCCTCGAGTTTTTCGAGAGCGCTCAAGTAGCCGATGTAGACGATGTGGTTGGACTTCAGATCCGCGATGTTGAGCTCCGACATCGACACCACGCGCACGGGCTTGCTCGACGTGTAGAGCACGCGCAGCACGTCGAGCATTCCGGTCGCGCTGCCCCGGGGCAAGTACGTGAGATCGAGGTCCATGTAGCGCCCGAGCAAATCGGGGTGGTACATGATCAGCTCGTCGAGGTCCTTGCTGGAATTCACGGCGAAGTCCCGAATCATGCGCTTGACGTCGCCGTGCTCGACCTCGCCGAAGATGTAGTAGTCGCCGACGACGAGAAGAATCGGCATGTCGTCGCCGAGCACGCGTGTCCAAACGGACGACTCGGCCACGATCTGCGCGGGCGACTTGGCCGGCGCGCGCGCGCCCGCCGCGAAGAATCCGGCGACGATGCCGATCGCGATCAACCCGACTGCCGCCGCGACGCGGCGAAGCCCCGCGCCCTGGTCCGAGATCGTTGCCGCGGCCGGCGTCACCGCGACCGGCGCCGCCGGCACGGGCACCGCGGCCTCCGGCTCGCCCGTGCGAGACGACTCGGACGGACCGGGCTCCGCTACCGACAGCGACACGCGGTACTCGCCGCGCGCGAGGGAAAGCTGCCGCGGCTCGGCGCGGCCGTCGGTCGCATAGTGGTGCTCTAGCTTCTGGCGGAGATTGTGCGCGTAGACGCGGACCATCGAATCTTGGCTGGGATCGAAGTCCGCGCCCTTGCCGAAGACCTCCATCGCGATCTCGAGCTCTTTCGGCACGCGGCCGGTTCCCGCGCAGTCGATCAAGTACTCGAGCAAGCGCGCGTACGATCGGGAGCGCCCGAGCGCACCGCTCTTCTCGATCTTGCGAGCCTGCTCGCGTAGGGCGTCGAGGTCTTCGTTCATCGGTAGAGGCGCGGGCCGTGGGAGCCAAAGCGCTCCGTTTCGGAAAGAAGCACGGTAGCCGATCCTTAACGGTTAATAAACCCGACACAACCTTTTGTTTTCATTGTCTATGCCCTCTCCGATCGGTGTCGCCGCGCGCACTTCTTGTATGCTGTGCGCCGTCCTACGCCAACAACGGGAGAACAATACTCATGATCCGCACAGGGGGAGCCCGCCACGCGAGCGCGTGCGCGGCACTCATCGGGATTCTCGTCAGCACCGCATGCACTCAATCGACGCCTCCGGCTCCGGCCGCGAAGGCCCCCGCGCCCGCCGCGCAACCGGCGGCCGCCCCGACGACGCAACCGCCGCGACCCACCGTCGAGCGGATCGCCGACGGCGCGGATCAGCTCACGCACGGCAAGTACCTCGTGGAGACGATCGCCGGCTGCGGCAATTGCCACACCCCGCACCTCGCCGACGGCTCGCTCGACCCCGACAAGCAGTTCGCGGGCGCGTTCGTGATCGAGGAGCCCGTGTTCAAGGCGTACGCGCGCAACATCACGCCCGACATGGAGACCGGCATCGGCTCGTGGACGGACGATCAGATCGTGAACGCGATCCGCAACGGCCAGAAGCGTGACGGCACGTTTTACGGCCCGCCGATGTCGTTCGGCTGGTACAAGCGCATGTCGGACACGGACGTGCGCGCGATCGTCGCGTACTTGAGGACGGTGAAGCCGGTGCACAACGAGGTGCCGCCGAGCACGTACCAGATCCCGTTGAACGGCTACGGCCCCATGGTCACGAGCGTGCCCGACGTGCCGAAGACCGACATCGTGAAGTACGGCGAGTATCTCGCGGGGCCGCTCGGCCACTGCATGGACTGCCACACGACGTACGTGATGGGCGTGATCGACATGAAACAGCTCGGCCACGGCGGCAACGTCTACAACAAGCCGTTCATCTACGACTGGGCCGCCGTTTCCGCGAACATCACGCCGGACCCGGACGCGGGCCTCGGTAAGTGGACCGACGCGGAGATCAAGACGGCGATCACGACCGGGTACAGCCGCAACGGCCGCAAGCTGCTGCCGTTCATGCCGTACGGGCTGTACGCGAAGGCGCAGGAGAGCGACCTCGACGCGATCGTCGCGTATCTGCGCTCGATCCCGCCGCTCGGCGCGGCGCCGGCGCCGGCGAAGGACTAGGCGACGTTCAATCCCGCGGCGCGGCGTGATGCCCAACGGGCATCGCGCCGTTGCCCGCCGCCGGCGCGCTCGGGTCGATCACGTGCAAGTGACCCATCATGCCGGCCTCGGCGTGATCGAGGATGTGGCAGTGGTACATCCACATGCCCGGGCGCTCGTCGAACTTCACCGCGATCGATAGCTCCGACTTCGACGGCACGTTGATCGTGTCCTTCCACTCGGGGACACGCGAGTCGTCGAGCACCTGGAAGAAGTAGCCGTGCAGGTGGAACGGGTGCGCGAAGTCGGTCTTGTTCACGATCCGCCAGACCTGTGTCTCGCCGAGCCGTGCCTCGATCGGCCGCACGCGCTCGTAAGGCACGCCGTTGAAGCCCATCACGACCTGGCGGCCGTCGATCGCGATCGTGAATTCGAGCGTCTTCTGCGTCGCGCCGGCGATGACGAGCGGCTCGATCGCGCGTAGCTCGCCGGGGATCGGCGCTGGCGTCACGGGCGGCGCGTCGACGGTGTCGATCGCGAGCAGATCCTCGCGCGCTCGATTGAACGTGCTGCCGTAGCCGCGATCGAACGGCACCCACTGCAGCACCTTGCGGCTCCCGGGCGGATCGGCCGGCGTGAACACCGCGTCGGCGCGCTCGCCGGGCGCGACGACGAGCGAGTACACGTCCTCGGAGCGGGCGGCGAGCCCGTTGTCGCCGCCCAGCCGCGCGAAGCGATGCCCGGGCATGCGCAGGTTGAAGTAGCGCGCGCGCGCGGCGTTCACGATTCGCCAGCGCTGCTGCTTGCCGGTGCGAACCTTCAAGTGCGGGACCACTTTGCCGTTCACGAGGAGCACCGAGCCCTCGCGACCGAACAGATTCCCGAATTGCCCGCCGTTGTCGTCGGGCAGCGGTTGGCCGTCCTCGTCGAGGCTCATGTCCGAGAGCATCAGCACGAGGTCGTCGCCGAACGCCTTTGGATCGTGCGGATCGTCGACGACGATCGGCCCGTAGAGGCCGTGTCCGACTTGCACGGCCGAGTCGACATGCGGGTGATACCAATACGTGCCCGCGTCCCTGAGCACGAACTCGTAGCGGAATTCCGCGCCCGGCTGTATCGGCGGCTGCGTGACGTCCGGCGCGCCGTCCATCTCGTTCGGAACGCGCAACCCGTGCCAGTGGATCGTCGTCGCGACGGGCAGCGAGTTCTTGAAGTGCACGATCACGCGATCGCCCACTTGCGCCCGCAGCAGCGGCCCCGGCAGCTGGCCGTTGTACGTCCAGACCGTCGTCTTCTTCCCCGGCAGTATCTCGAGCTCGACCGGCTTCGCTTCGAGCTCGACCTCGAGTACGTGCGGATCGGGATCGAGATCGCGCGCGGGCGCGACGGCGAGGCCCGCGTCCCAGCCCACCGGCTGGGAGACTTCGCTCGCGCTCGCGGCCGGCTCGGCGGACGCCGACGGCGGCCCCGCGGACGTGGAGCTCGGCGCCGCGCCGGGCCCGCAGCCCGCGAGGGCGCCCGCGATCGCGAGCAGCCACGAGGCCCGGACTTCGAGGTCAACGCGACTCATGCCGGCACGCTATCGTGCGCGGCGCGCGCGCGGCTATGCGTAGAACTACGAGCGCGCGTCAGTTCGCGGGCGCGGCGGCGCGCGCGGTGATCTCGGCGTCGGAGGTGACCCGCTTCGGCGCTCGGTCGCGCGCCTCCGCGACGCGCGCCCGGAACGGCACGCTCTCGACGATGCCGGTGACGACGGCGGAGAACTTGTAGCCGTCGCGCGCGGCGTCGCGAACGATCCCGCGCACGGTAGGCATGTCGTAGTACTCGAGGCCCCGGCCGAGCGCATAAGTCATGAGCTTGGCCGTGACGACGCGAATGAACTGCTCGGGATCCTTGGTCACCGCCTCGCGCAGCGAGACCGGGCCGTCGATCGGCGTGCCGTTCGCCATCCGGCCGCTCGCGTCGACCTCGCCGCCGGGCTCGCGCGTGCGCCAACGGCCGATCGCGTCGAAATTCTCGAGGCCGAGCCCGAGCGGATCCATGATCGAGTGGCAGGTCGCGCAGACGGGATTCTTACGGTGGTTCTCGAGCCGCTCCCGGACCGAGCGCGGCGTCTTGCCCGCCTCGTTCTCGGGGAACGGCGGGACGGTCGCGGGCGGGGACGGCGGCGGAGTGCCCAGCACGTTCTCGAGCACCCACTTGCCGCGCAGGACTGGCGACGTGCGGTTCGGCTGCGACGTGACGGTGAGGATGCTCGCCTGGCCGAGCAACCCGTAGCGATTCGGGTCGGTCAGCGCGACTTGGCGGAACTGGCTGCCGTAGACGTCGGCGACGCCGTAATGTTTCGCGAGGCGCTCGTTCATGAACGTGTAGTTCGCGGTCAGCAGCTCGCTGACCGGCCTGTCCTCGCGCATCACGTGCTCGAACAGGAGCTCCGTCTCGCGCCGCATCGCCTGGCGCAGGTTGTCGTCGAAATCCGGGAACTGCTCGACGTCGGGCCGCACGCTGCGCAGGTTGCGCAGATACAGCCACTGCCCGGCGAAGTTGTCGACGAGCGCGTTCGCGCGCGGATCCGCAAGCATTCTTTTCACTTGCGCGCGGTAGGTCGCCGTCTCGTGCAGCTTGCCTTTTTCCGCGAGCGCGAGCAGCTCGTCGTCGGGCGGGCCGCTCCAGAGGAAGTACGAGAGCCGCGACGCAAGCGACACGTCGTCGACCGCGTACAGCTTGCCGGGCGCAACGTCGGCCGGGTCCCGCTCGTCACGGAACAGGAAGCTCGGGCTCGAGAGGATCAGGCGCAGCGCGCTCTCTATGCCTAAATCGAACGTCCCGCGCTTACGGCCGTCGGCGAAGAACCGGAGCAGCAGCGCGATGTCTTGCTCGGTCACCGGGCGCCTGTACGCGCGATGCGCGAGCGTCGACAGGATCTCGGTCGCGCACGGAATCTCGTCGGCCACTGTCTGCGGCTGGCACGTGAAGATCCGCTCGCGGCTCGGCGTCTTGCCCGCGCCGCGCGGATTGAACGGCCCCGTGACGCTCACGTAGTCGAGCACGGGGATGCCGTTCATGTCCTGCAAGTCGAGATTGCGCGTGTGCAGCTCGAGCGGCTCGTGCGTCTCGGCCTCGCTCTTCTCGAGAAACGTGACGGTCACGTCGTGCGGGCCCGCGGCGACGAACACGCGTGTTCGCAGCCGTGCGTCGATCGCGTTCGCGGCGGCGGACATGTTCGCGTCGGACATCGCGTTGTCTTCCTTGCCGCCGACCTTCGCGATGAACACGCGCTCGCCGTCGATCGCGATCTCGAGCTCGTGCGGCCACTCGAGACCCGTCATGTAACCGACGATGTTGCGGAGCAGGAACACGTCGAAGCCGTACTCGCCGTCGAGCGGGAAGTTGTGATGGATCAGAATTCCGCCGCGCGTGCCGAGCGGCAGGCCCTCGACGTGCTCGCCTTGCGCGAGATCGGAGGGCGCGCGATACACTGCCATGACCGCGCGCGTATCGGGGTCACCGACCGCGAGCGCCGCAACCTTCGCCGACGCCGCGAGGTACTGCTCGAGCAGCGACGGCGACACCCGCAGGATGTCGGCGATGTTGTCGAAGCCGTAGCCCTCGTCGTCCGCGGGCAAGAGCTCCGACGCGTCGACGTCGACCGCGAGCAGCGCGTGCACGGAGTTGCCGTACTCCGTGCGATTCAGCCGGCGAATCGACGCGCGGCCGGGATTCGGATTCTTTTTCGCCGCGGCGTCGAGGCTGGACTCGAGGTAGGCGACGAAGCCGTCGTAGGTCTTCTCGTCGGGATGCGGCTCGCCCGGGGGCGGCATCATTCGGCCGCGGAGCTTGCGCGCGACCTTCTCCCAGACTTCGGCGTGCGCGCCTATGTTGGCGAGATCGGCGTTCTCCAGAGTGAGCCCGGCTTCCTGACCGGCGTAGTCGTGGCATTCGTAGCAGTAGTGCTCGACGACTGCGGAGTACTGCTCGGCCGTCTTGTTGGGCGGCGGGCCGCAGCCCGCGCCGAGCAGCGCGAGAACGGCGGCGGCCGCGACCTTGCCGAGCACTTGCCTCATGACAGGGAGACTTCTATACGCACCGGGCGCAATTGTATCGGCAGCCCGTCGCAAATGAGCAGGCCTCCCGTCTCGTTAACCTCAAGAAGGCCCAAGGGTATCGCGGCTTTCGACGTGCGCTGGGAGCGTCGGACCCGCTTGTAACCCCGGCGTGCCGGTGGTCGAATCCCCGTGAGACGCCTCCCGCGGAGACCGCCATGGGCAAACGTTACGACGACATTCTCGCGACGATCGGCAACACGCCCGTCGTGCGGGTACGGAAACTGGCGCCGGCCGGCATCAATCTGTTCGTCAAGATCGAAGCCCGCAACCCGATGGGCTCCGTGAAGGACCGGCTCGCGCTCGGCGTGATCGAGGACGCGGAGCGCGCCGGCACGCTGCGACCCGGCCAAACGGTGATCGAGGCCACGAGCGGCAACACCGGCATCGGGCTCGCGATGGTCTGCGCGCGCAAGGGCTACCCGCTCGTCGTCACGATGGCGGAGAACTTCAGCGTCGAGCGCCGCAAGCTCATGCGTTTCCTGGGAGCCAAGGTCGTCCTGACGCCCGCGGCCGAGAAAGGCAGCGGCATGCTCGCGAAGGCGGTCGAGCTCGCCGAGAAGCACGGCTGGTTCCTGTGCCGGCAGTTCGAGAACGAGGCCAACCCGAACGTTCACTCGGCGACGACGGCGGAAGAGATCCTCGCGGATTTCGCGGACACGCGTCTCGACTACTGGGTAACCGGGACGGGCACGGGCGGCACGCTGAAGGGCGTCGCGCGCGTGCTCAAGGCGCGCAGCCCGAGCACGAAGATCGTGGTCTGCGAGCCGGACAATACCCAGATGCTCGGCAGCGGCATCGCGCAACCGCGCGCCGCCGACGGCGCGCCGTCGGCGAGCCACCCGCTGTTCCGCCCGCACCTGATGCAAGGCTGGTCGCCCGACTTCATTCCGAAGCTGACCGAGGACGCCGTCGCCGCGGGGCTCGTCGACAAGATCGTGCCCGTGAACGGCGGCGAGGCGATGCGCCTCGCGCGCGAGCTCGCGCGCAAGGAAGGCATCTTCGTCGGCACGTCCAGCGGCGCGACGTTCGCGGGCGCTCTCGAAGTCTGCAAGTCCGCGCCGCCCGGATCGAACATGCTCTGCATGCTTCCCGATACCGGCGAGCGGTACTTGAGCACTCCACTGTTCGCCGACATTCCGGCCGACATGACCGACGAGGAGATCGCGATCGCGCGCTCGACGCCGCGCTTCCGGTTCGATCCGCCGCCGCAAAAGCCTGCCGCGCCTCCAAAGGCACCCGAGGCGCCGCCGGAGGTTTCAGCCGCGGC
>Ga0335084_10007909_pt1 | contig 10581 bp, 10 predicted proteins | sample Lox_Sample_44_FD_206721 | JGI IMG/M metagenome (GOLD analysis project Ga0335084, IMG submission 206721) | Soil microbial communities from Loxahatchee National Wildlife Refuge, Florida, United States - Lox_Sample_4.4 | ecosystem: Environmental > Terrestrial > Soil > Wetlands | place: USA... | reverse complement strand
TGATGCCCATCAGCCAGTCGTTCTCGCGCAGCTCCTGGCCAGTTTTCCCCGATGTCTGGAACAGGTCCGACACCGCACGGTCGATGTCCTGCAACACGCCGCTCAGCGCCTGCTCCGAGATCGCCGGGTTACTGCGCAGCGCAGACAAGGTCTGCTTCTGCCGCTCCAGCTCCTGCATCATCTCGGATTTGAGATCGGCCCGCCCGGCTACATCGAGTATTTCGAACAACGAGAGTAAGGCAGCATGGTGGTCGAGCGGTTGCTCCTTGCTGCTAAAGAAGTGCGCCCGCTCATAGAGGGCCTCCATGCGCAGCAGGGTGCGGATTCGCTCGTTCAGCGGGAATTCGTAGCTGATCACAGCGCAGGCAGGCGGAAACGGGAGTTACGTGAGTATTGCGCAAATCCGCACAAAAATAAACCCGCAGTCGCGTCGTGCGGGGCGATTCACCCAGCGTCGACTATGGTGCGGTAGCGCACGTCTAGCGCGTCGACTTGCTTTTCCAGCTCTTCCAGACTGCCATCGTTGCGGATGAGGTCGTCGGCAGCGGCCACCCGCTCTTCGCGCGTCGCCTGCGCTTGCATCACGGCGCGCACTTCGCTTTCGGTCAGGCCGCTGCGCCGCATAGCGCGCCGGACTTGGAGCTGTTCGTCACAGTCGACGACCAGGACGCGGTGAACCAGGTCGCGATAGCCGCCAGTCTCCACCAGGAGAGGGACCAACAACAGCACGTAGGGTGCAGTGCTTCCGCGTAGACGATCTTTGACCTCGCGCGCGATCATGGGGTGGAGGATGGCCTCCAGCGTCTTGCGCGCGGCCGGGTTCGCAAATACATAGTTGCGCAGCTCGGTCCGGTCCAGACTGCCGTCCGCTGTGAAGAAGCGCGTCCCCAGCACGGCAGCGATCTGCTCCAACGCCGGCTGGCCGGCCCGGGTCAGCTGGTGCGCTATGGCGTCGGTATCTACGAGGTCAGCGCCTCTTTGCTGGAACAGGCGTGCCGCCGTGCTCTTGCCCGACCCGATACCACCCGTGACACCGACGATCAACCTCATCCGAACACGTAAGCAGCCAGCTGTCGTCCGAAGAACATGTAGATAAGCCCGGCCGATGCGAGATACGGCCCGAACGGAATCGGGTTCTCCCTCGCATGCTTGCGCAGCACGATCAGGCTGACACCGACCAGCGCGCCAACCATAGACGAGATCAGCACGACGGGGAGCAGGCTTACCCATCCAAACCAGGCCCCGATAGCCGCAAGCAGCTTGAAATCGCCGAACCCCATACCCTCTTTGCCTGTGGCGAACTTGAAGACCCAGTACACCGACCATAGAGAAAGATAGCCCGCTGCAGCACCGAAGACGGCGTAATCGAGTCGTCCGGGCAGCGGAAGAGGAGACTGAGTGTGAAGAGGAAAGAACAGATCTGGCGCTGCACCGGCGGCGAGGTTAACGAACAGCCCAAGCCATAGCAGCGGCAGTGTAATGTCGTCGGGCAGGTACATCGTGTCGAGGTCGATGAACGTGGCGGCGATCATCGCCCAGCACAAGACCAACGCCGCCGCGGTCGCGAGGGAAAAGCCGAAGCGCCAGGCGATGTAACTGGACAGCAGGCCAGTGATCGCCTCCACGACCGGATAGCGCCTGCTGATGGCCGCGCCACAACCTCCGCAGCGGCCGCGCAGCCACAGCCAACTCACCACCGGCATGTTCTGCAGCGCCGTGATCCTGTATCCGCATCGCGGACACGCCGAGCGCGGCACACCCAAGTTGAAGCGTGGCGCCTCGCGCAGCGCCTGCCGCACATCACCCAAAGCATCGGCCGATCGCCGGACGGCCGCCGGGGCATCGCCTTGCTCAGCCCACTCACCGATCACGTCCAGCGCTTGCGAGCGCCACTCTCGGCTCAGCATACGTGGCAGCCGATGTACGACCACGTTCAAGAAACTGCCTACGATCAACCCCAGCAGCAGGGCGAGCCATGGAAGGAAGGATGGCGCGCTGAGAGTCTCGAGCATGGTCAAGTCGGGCATGCAGGCTTGGGCCTGCAGATTACGCCAGAGTCGCCACTACGCGGGCGGCTGCAGGCGCCGCGAGGCGGGAGGTGTGGAAAAGGAGCGACGCTTGCGCCGCTGCCCGGAGCGGTAGGGCGGGACGGGACCTGGTGGCCGGGAGCCTGCACGCCGCCCCGGGACAAACAAGGGGTCACCGACTGCGCTAGACCGCCTGCCCCATCTTGAAGATCGGCAGATACATAGCGATAACCATCCCGCCGATCAGCGTACCCAGCACCACCATGATCATGGGCTCCATCAGGCTGGAGAGGGCCTCGACGGCATCGTCTACTTCAGCCTCGTAGAAGTCGGCGACCTTGCTGAGCATGGCATCCAGCGAGCCCGACTCCTCGCCGATGGCCACCATCTGGACCACCATGCTCGGGAAGACGTTGCTGTTCTGCATGGCAGTGGTCAGACTGGTGCCGGTGCTGACTTCTTGCTGGATCTTTCTGGTTGCCTGGACGTATACATAGTTGCCCGACGCACCTCCCACCGACTCCAGCGCTTCCACCAGCGGCACACCGGCAGCGAACATCGTGGCCAGCGTGCGCGTCCAGCGGGCCATGGTCGCTTTGCGAATGATGTCTCCGAACACTGGCAGCTTCAAGAACATGCGGTCCATTGAGGCTTGCATCTTGACCGAACGCTTCCAGGTATAGAAGAAGAACCAAAGCCCGAACCCGAGTCCTCCGAAAATCAGATACCAGTACTTGACGAAGCCGTCCGACAGCGCCATCACGAACAGCGTCGGGCCGGGCAAGTCGGCGCCGAAGCTCGTGAACAGTTCCTTGAAGGCGGGGATCACGAAGATCATGATCACGGCAGTGATGATGAACGCCACGACGATCACGGAGATGGGGTAGAACAGCGCCGACTTGATCTTGCTTTTGATGGCAAGGATCTTCTCCTTGTAGGTCGCAAGTCGGTCGAGCAGGCTGTCCAGAATACCAGCCGCCTCTCCAGCAGCGACGAGGTTGCAGAACAGAGCGTCGAAGTACAGGGGATACTTGCGGAATGCGGTGGCTAGGGCGCTTCCGGTTTCAACCTCTGTCTTAATGTCCAACAGGAGGCGACCCACGGCTGGGTTTGCATGCCCCTTGCCGACGATATCGAACGCCTGCAGCAGCGGCACGCCTGCCTTCATCATCGTCGCCAGCTGTCGTGTAAAGAGCGTGATGTCTTTTTCGGTGATCTTCCCGCCCAAGCCAGCGCGCTGGCGCTTTACTTTGAGAACGGAGATCCCTTGGCGGCGCAGCGTCGATTGGACGACCGCCTCGCCGCTGGCCCGCATCTCGCCCTTGAGGATCTTCCCACCGCGGTCGCGCCCTTCCCACGAGTAGGTGTACTCTTTGACATCGCGCCGCGCGGAGGTGGGTGCCGTTGCTGTGGCCATATTTGGTTTCCTCTTGAGACTATTCGTTTGTCACCGCTTCCACCTCCTCGAGGGAGGTGACGCCCTGCCTGACCTTGAGCAGGCCGGACTGACGCAGGTCCTTGACCCCCTCGCGTCGCGCCTGTTGGGCGATGTCGATGGCATTGCCGTTCTGCATGATCATGCGGTTGATCACCTCGCTAATCGGCATCACCTGATATATGCCGACGCGACCTTTGTATCCCGTGTCATTGCAAGCCTCGCATCCGCCGCGCGTATAGGGCTGCCAGCTGCCGTCCAGTTCGCGCTCGGCAAAGCCGGCGCGCAGCAGGGCGGGCTTAGGTACATCCGCCGGGCGCTTGCAGCTCGCGCACAGTCGGCGCGCCAGCCGCTGGGCCGTGATCAGAATCACCGAAGTGGCGATATTGAAGGGAGCAATCCCCATGTTCATCAATCGAGTCAGAGTGGTGGGCGCGTCGTTGGTATGCAGCGTAGACAGGACTAGGTGACCGGTCTGCGCCGCCTTGATCGCGATCTCACCCGTTTCCATGTCACGGATCTCCCCCACCATGATGATGTCGGGGTCCTGACGCAGAAACGCCTTGAGGGCCACCGCAAAAGTCAGGCCAGCCTTCTCGTTCATGTTGACCTGATTGATGCCTGGCAAGTTGATTTCGGCGGGATCCTCGGCAGTGGAAATATTAATCCCCGGCTGATTGAGAATATTCAGGCACGTGTACAGCGACACCGTCTTGCCCGAGCCGGTAGGACCGGTCACCAAGATCATTCCGTAGGGGCGACTGATGGCGTGCATCAGAGCCTCCCTCTGCTCCGGCTCGTACCCTAGAGCGTCGATTCCGAGTGTGGCGCTGGACGCGTCCAGAATGCGCAGCACCAGCTTCTCGCCAAACAGGGTTGGTAGGGTGCTCACCCGGAAATCGATCGCGCGATTCTTCGCCATGACCAGTTTCATGCGCCCGTCCTGGGGCACGCGCTTCTCGGATATGTCAAGACGGGATATCACTTTGATGCGCGACGCGACCTTCTCTTTGATCGCGAGCGGTGGGGTGGCGACCTCGTAGAGCTCACCATCGATGCGATAGCGGATGCGATAGACTTTCTCGTATGGCTCGAAATGGATATCGGAGGCGCCGCTCTGGATCGCGTCGAGAAGGATCTTCTGGATATAACGCACCACCGGCGCGTCGTCGATTTCGACCGTGGGCAGCTCGGTTTGAGACTCGCTGTCGACCTCGGTGAGGTCGGCGGCCATCTCCTCGTCGGCCAGTTCCTTCAGGTTGACGCCGGCTGCGGTCAGCAGCTTGCCGATTACCCCGCCTAGCTTGCTGTCCTCCACGACGACCGGCTCGATGTGCAGTCCGGTCTGGAACTTGATCTGGTCGATCGCGGCCCGGTTGGTAGGATCGGAGATGGCCACGAACAGGCGGTTGCCGCGCTGGTACAGGGGCAGCGCCCGCCGCCCTTGCAGGGCTTTGGCGTCGATGAACTTGACCGGGAGGTGGTCAGGTTCGAACGCTGCGAGGTCGATCAGAGGGAACCCGAACGTCTGTGCCGCGAATTCCGCGACCTCGGCTTCCCCGAATCGCTTCCCTGAAACCAGCTCTTCAACGAAGGTGACCCCCGCCTCGTTGGCTTTGGCCTGCAGCTGCTCGGCCTCCCGTTCGGCCAGAAGACCCTTCTGGACCATCGCGCGGCCCAGGCCCGAGAGCTGACTTTGTGTTGCTGCAACAACCATTTAGTGTCGTACTGTGGATCGGCGTGCAGGGCCGAAGTCGGGGTGGCCCGCTCCGTAAAGCTAATTCGCCCGCTTGGGCGGATGGATTCGCGCTGAGCGGACCGCCCGGTCCTGCGTCTGAACAATCTCGATCGGAACGTCGCCGATCTTGAGCATCGTGCCGGGCTCGGGGATATCCTCCAGGTGCTCCAGAATCAAACCGTTCAGGGTCTTGGGGCCATCCAGCAGGAAGCGAGTCCCGAGCTTTCGGTTGAGCTCGCGCAGCGGCGTGACGCCTTCGGCGAGGACGCTGCCATCCGGTTGGCGTGTGATGCCGCCGGCTTCCAGCGGCGAGTGGGTGGTGAACTCGCCGATGATTTCCTCAAGGATGTCCTCCAGCGTGATCAATCCCATCAGCTCGCCGTACTCGTCCACCACCAATCCGAGGCGTTCCTCCTCCTCCTGGAAGTGCTGGAGCTGGGCGAGAAGCGGCGTGCCAACAGGGATGAAATACGGGGGCCGCATGATCTGAGCGAGGGTCTCCGAGCGTATGTCGTCAGCGCCGAGATTGAGGACCTTCCTCACATGCAGGATACCGATGATGTTGTCCAGACTGCCTCGGAATACCGGTAGGCGCGTATGGTTGCTGCTGCTGACCTGGCGTCCGAGTTCCTCGGGAGGCGAGTCGATATCAACCGCCTCGATCTGGCTGCGAGGGGTCATCAAATCATTCACGGTTATCGACTGCAGATCGAAAAGATTGAGTAGGATCTTCTGGTGCTTAGGCGGAAGAAAGCGCCCGCCCTCCAGCACCAGCGTGCGCAGCTCCTCGAGGCTGAGGACGCTGGCCTCGCCGCCGGGCGGCTGCAGCCGAAGCAGCGACAGCAGACCTTTGACGAACAGATTCACGAACCAAACTAGCGGATACACGAAGCGGAGAAGCGGTGCGAGCACATATGCCGCCGGGAACGCGATGCGCTCGGGGTAGGAGGCGCCGATCACCTTTGGCGTGACCTCGCTGAATACGACGATGAAAAAGGCCGCAGCGCCGGTGGCGATGGCCAGACCCAGCTCGCTTTCCCCGAGCACACGGAATGCGATAACGGTGGCGAGCGACGCCGCGGCGGTGTTGACCAGGTTGCTGCCCAGCAGGACGACGCCCAGCAGCTTGTCGGTCTGCTCCAGCAGCTGGGCGGTCAACCTCGCGCCGCGGTTGCCGGTGGTCGCGAGATGGCGTAGCCGATAGCGATTTAGCGCCATCATGCTGGTTTCGGAGATGGAGAAGAACGCGGAGACGATCAGAAGTACGACGAAAGCGATCAGCAACGAATGCAGCGGGATCTCGTCCAAGGGAGCTTACCTTGCGCGGGCAAACACAGATTCAGGAGCGCGGCGCGAAACGGCGCTGGTCACAGGGAGGTGACCGCTGCGACGAGCACGAGGGCGGCAAATCCCGCCAGGGTCCAGCGCAGGGCGGCGCGCCCGCGCCAGCCGTAGATGCGGCGCCCGGCGAGCAATCCCGCATAGATGCACCAGGACAGAATGCCGAACACCACCTTCTGGTTGATCTTGAGCGGCTGCCCCACCAGCTCTTCGGAGAACAGCATGCCGCTCGCCAGCGTCAAAGTCAGCAGAACGAACCCCAGCGTGATGATCCTGAACAGCAGCCGCTCGATCGTCAGCAGGGGCGGTAGCGACTGCAGGTAAGCAGGCAGCTGGGCACCGTGCAGACGGCTTTCCAGCACCGCCATCATCACCGCCTGCAGAAATGCGATGAAGAACAGGCTGTACGCCAGCAGCGCAATGAGCAGATGCACGCGGAACGCGGGCGCGCCGGCATGGGCGACCGGAGCGACCGGAGGCAGTACCAACGGCGTTAAGAGCAATACGGCTGCGGCGCCAGCGATCATGACCTGCAGCCCTTCCAACCGCTGGAAGAAGCCGACGCTCCAGTAGATCAGCACGGTGAGCCAGATGACGATCGACACCACATTGCCCACGCCGAGGAACATCTGCTCGCCAGAAAACACCGATCGGTACAGCAGCACCGTGTGCAAGGCAAACGGCAATGCGATGGCGAGGTGCAGCGCACGAGGGCCGAGCGCCGTGTGGTGGTTCGGGCGCGACATCGCGTGCGCCAATAGTCCGGCCACCGCGGCATATAGGGCCGAACAAAGCAGATAAGGTAGAATTCCCGCCATCGGACTCGCGTGGGCGGCAAGCGCACGCGTGCCGTGCAAGTCTACACTCATCCGTTATCGCGGTTCTCTCCCTGACAGCATCGGGCCATGTTCGACAATCTCACGCGCCGCTTCTCCGCAGTGCTCAAGACGCTGCGCGGACAGGCGCGGCTCACCGAGTCCAATGTCCAGGATGCGCTGCGCGAGGTCCGGGTCGCCCTGCTGGAAGCCGACGCCGCGCTGCCCGTGGTAAAGGAGTTCGTCGCACGAGTGAAGGAGCGGGCGCTTGGTCAGCAAGTCGTCGGTAGCCTGACCCCGGGTCAAGCCCTGGTCGGCGTTGTGTTCGAAGAGCTCACCGCCTTGCTGGGCGAGGCCAACGTGCCCCTCGATCTGGCGGCGGTCCCGCCTGCCGTGATTCTGATGGCGGGCCTGCAGGGTTCCGGCAAGACCACGTCCAGCGGCAAGCTCGCGCGCTTGCTGCGCGACGACATGCACAAGAAGGTCCTGCTGGTGAGCTGCGACGTGTATCGTCCCGCCGCCATCGACCAGCTTCAGACATTGGCGGCGCAGGTCGGCGTGGATTTCTATCCGGTCAGCACGCAGCGCGAGCCAGTCGCGATCGCCGAGGCCGCGCTCGACTATGCGCGCAAGCGCTACTACGACGTCGTCATCGTCGACACCGCGGGACGGCTCGCGGTGGACCAGGCGATGATGCGGGAGATCCGTGAGCTACATGGCGTCTTGAGGCCGATCGAGACGTTGTTTGTGGTGGACGCCATGCAGGGCCAGGACGCAGTCAACGTCGCGAAAGCGTTTGCGGATGCGTTACCGCTGACCGGGGTAGTGCTCACGAAGCTGGATGGCGACGCCCGCGGCGGCGCAGCGCTGTCGGTCCGCCAGGTAACCGGCAAGCCGATCAAGTTTGCAGGCGTTGGCGAGAAGCTCGACGCCCTTGACGCCTTTCACCCTGAGCGCATGGCGTCGCGCATCCTCGGCATGGGGGACGTGCTGAGCCTGCTCGAGGAGGCGCGTCGCAGCGTCGACCTGGAGGAAGCGGAGAAGCTGGCCAAGAAGGTCAAGGCCGGCAAGGGTTTCGATCTGGAAGACTTCAAGGCGCAAATGCAGCAGATGAGCAAGATGGGAGGGCTCGACGCGCTGATGGACAAGTTGCCGGCGCAGCTCGGGCAGCTCGCGCAAGGCGCCAACGTGGACGAGAAGGTGATCAACCGTACCATCGGCATCATCAACTCCATGACCCCGGCGGAACGCGCTCGCCCTGAGCTGATCAAAGCTTCGCGCAAGCGTCGTGTGGCCGCTGGCGCGGGCGTGTCGGTGCAGGAGGTGAACCGACTGCTCAATCAATTCGAGCAGATGCAGAAGATGATGAAGATGATCAGCAAGGGCGGGATGCAGAAGATGATGCGCTCGATGCGCGGCCTGCTCCCCGGAGTGCGATGAGCCGAAGCGCTGGCGTAGTTGCATGGCCTGTTTTGTCGACGGCCGGTGCGCGACGAGCATTGCTCGTGCTCCTGGTGTGTCTGCCGGGCCTCGCCTGCAGCCAGGATTACGAGCGCGAGCAGCGCTGGGCCGACCAGATTCTGCCGGCTCTGATGGTCGGCGATGCGGTTTGGCTCGAGCAGAAGAACGGTCATAAGTTCCTTGGCCTGTACACTGAGGCCAAGAACGCGCGTGGCGCCGCCATCGTGGCGCACGGCCGCGGCTGGAGCCCCGACTACGAACTGTATGGCATGTTGCGCGTCAAGCTGGCTGAGAGCGGCTATACCACTCTGGCCATTCAGCTGCCGGTGCTCGGTGGCGGCGCCAAGATCGGCGACTACCTGCCGACCTATCCCGACGCGCGCGAGCGGTTTCAGCTGGCGGTCGATTATCTGAAGGCGAAGGGGTACAAGAACATCGCGATCGTGTCGCACAGCTTGGGCGCCACCATGGCTAATCAGTACCTGATCGAAACCAATGACAAGACAGTCAAGGCCTGGGTCTTCATCGGGATCATCAACGGCCTCGAGGAGATGTTTCGCATCAAGATCCCGGTGCTCGACGTATTCGGAAGTAAGGACTGGGAGGTCACGCAGGTCGGGGCTTACGAGCGCCGCCAGCAGATCATGAAGATCAAAGGTTCGGATCAGATCGTGGTGCCGGAAGCGCTGCATTTCTTCGAAGGTAAGGAAGACGAGCTCACCAGGATCGTCGTGGGGTTCCTCGATCAGGTCTTCCACAGCGGTAATCCGACCGCCGCTCAGACCCGCTGAAGCCGGCCCGCCGCGGCGGCTCTCACCGCTTGCAAATGCCCGGAAAAGCGGCTTAAAATCGCCGGCTTCGCTTATGGGATGAACCGCATGGTAGTGATCAGACTTGCGCGTGGAGGGGCCAAAAAGCGGCCATTTTTCAACGTGGTGGTGGCCGATTCCAGGAGCGCCCGGGATGGCCGCTTCATCGAGCGGCTGGGCTTCTATGACCCCAAAGCGCCGGCGGGGCGCGAGTCGCTACGCATCTCGGTTGAGCGCGTGACCCACTGGCAGAGCCAAGGGGCAAAGCTGAGCGACACGGTGGCGCGGCTGGTCAGACAATTGGCGGCTACGCGGGGAGCGCCTGCGCCGGCGGGCCCGAACCAGTCCTGAGGATCGAGCCGCGCTTCACCCGGCGCGGGTGGGAGAGCAGGGTGGCCGCCTGATGATGATCGTAATGGGGCGTGTGGCGGCCCCGTTCGGCGTAAAGGGCTGGATCAAGATCCAGCCCTTTACGCGGACCGTCGATGCCTTGCTCGAGTACCGCGCGTGGTGGCTGGGGCGAGATGGGCGCTGGGACAACAGCCGGGTGGAGGATGGCGCCGTGCATGGACGCTCGCTCATCGCCAAGCTGCACGGCTGCGATGATCGCGACGCGGCTACACGTCTCAAAGGGATGGACGTCGCGGTTCCCCGCAGCGCGCTGCCGCCGAAGGCCGATGGTGAGTACTACTGGACCGATCTCATCGGTTTGGAGGTGGTGAATCGGGAGGGCGTGTCCTTGGGTCGGGTGACCGGACTCATGGAGACGGGAGGCAGCCACGTTCTCGTGGTGCGAGCGGAGCGCGAGCGGCTGATTCCTTTCGCCGAGCCGGTGATCGAATCGGTTGACGTAGGCGGCGGTCGGGTCATCGTGGATTGGCGCGCGGACTTGTGATCTACTTCGACGCGATCACGTTGTTTCCCGAGATGTTCGACGCCGTGACCCGCTCGGGCG
>Ga0335084_10007908_pt1 | contig 10582 bp, 10 predicted proteins | sample Lox_Sample_44_FD_206721 | JGI IMG/M metagenome (GOLD analysis project Ga0335084, IMG submission 206721) | Soil microbial communities from Loxahatchee National Wildlife Refuge, Florida, United States - Lox_Sample_4.4 | ecosystem: Environmental > Terrestrial > Soil > Wetlands | place: USA... | reverse complement strand
GTGGTGTTCCGGGGCATGAGACCGGGCCAGAAAGTGCATGACTTCATCCGCGAAGTGCATGCATTGGCCAGGCGTTTCGACGAAGGCAAGCAGCCGCACATTGTCATCGACCCGAATCGCTTCCGATCCGCCGGCGTGACGGTGGCGCCGACCCTGACGTTGGAGGAAGGGTCGCGACTAAGCGACCGTTTGCGATTGGGAAACGGCCGGGTGCTGGCCAAGGTCCGGGGCGTGATCGGCACCGCTTGGTTGCAGTCCAGAATGGACAAGCAAAAAAATGACGGCGCGAAAACACTCGATCTCGGCACCCACGGCCCCACCCGTGAGATCGCCGAGGTGGATCTCATCGAGGAGATGCAGCGCCGTGTGGCGCAAGTCGATTGGACCGCGAAGAAGCGAGAAGCTTTGGCGCATTTCTGGGAGCGCACGACCTTCTATGAACTCCCCGAAGCCACGGAAGAACGGGAACGCCAGATCGACCTGACGGTGACGGCGCCACGGGACGTCACCGCACCCGACGGCACGGTGATCGTCCAGGCCGGACAGCGCGCCAACCCCTTGGGCCAGCTGCCGTTCACCCAGCGTCTGGTCATCTTCGATGCCACCCGACCGGCCCAAGTCGAACTCGCCAAGCGCTTGGGAGCCGCAGCCGTTCCGCGCCGGGTCACCTACATCGCGACCCGCCTGGACAGGACAGGGGGGTGGGAGAGCCTGGAAAAGATCGAAACGGATCTTGGCGCACCGGTGTACCTGCTCACCCCGGATCTGCGCGATCGTTTTCGGCTCGAGCACGTACCCGCTGTCGTGGAAGCCAAGGACAAGCAGTTCGTGATCCGCGAGTTCAAGGTGGGCGCGGATGCCGGCCAAGAGAAGCTATTGAAGCGGCAGGAGGGCGCTTCGTGAGGAACGTAAACCGTTGGGTCGTCCTGTTGGCGTCTCTGTTGATCCTGGTGGCCAGCACCGTCGATGCGGATTCCAAGGAACTCGACCCGCTCTGCCCGGATGCGGAAGTCTGGTCCGGCAAGCTCATCACCGACATCTGCTGGGCCTGCTTGTTTCCCATCCGCATCGCCGGCGGGGCGATGGGCAGCGGCGATTACCCCAGTTCGGCCACTGATCAGGTTTTCTGCACCTGCAACGATCCCAACGGCATACCCAATGTCGGCATGACGCTGGGGTTGTGGAGTCCGGCCCGGATGATCGAGCTGGTCACCACGCCTTGGTGTTCGCCGGCGCTGGGCGGCATGAAGTTCGGGTCTTCGTTGTTGCGCCTGCGCGGCACCACGGGACAGGCCGAGTACGACAACGGCGAGATCGCCTTCTTCAACTACCACTATTTCTCCTTTCCCCTGTACATCATGTTGGACCTGTTCTGGGACGACCGATGCAATGCGGACGGTTACAAGGACTTCGACCTGATGTACGTGTCCGAGCTGGACCCCACCTGGAACAACGACGAGCTGGCGTTCTTCACCGATCCGGAAGTGGCGCTGTTCGCCAATCCCGTGGCCATATCGTCCTGCGTGGCTGACGGGGCGGCAGCCACGGCCGGTCATCCGATCGATGCGATGTTCTGGTGCGCCGGAACCTGGGGTTCGATGTATCCGTTCGCCGGCATGGCCAATCCGACCGTGGGTGCCGATCCCCACCTGACCAGCCTGTTCGCCATCCGCGCCACGGCCGCCTTGCACCGGAGGGGTTTGGCCTTCGGCACGGTGGGCAACGACGCCCTGTGCGGCGGCCATATTGCGCCGTTCATCCCCAAGTCGCAGTACGGCATGACCATGTTCTATCCGGTCGCGGACACCGATCGCCGTCATGCCATCGGCGAGAGCACCTTCCGCTGGGGCATGGCCCACACCTATCCCGGTCCGGGCGACAGCCACGTCTATCTTCTGTGGCGCTGGCAGGATTGCTGTGTATTTTAGGCGGGACTGTTCGGGAATTTGAACCACGGCCATGGGCGGATCATTCGCGAGAAACTTCGTGCGGTCCACTGCCTTCGCTCTGGCCGTCGTCCTGTTCTGGACACAGCTACAGCAGGCCGTCGCCGACGCCATGCAGGACGGCGCAAAACTCGGACAGGCGGCGGCCAAGCAAAGCGTGTCGAAATTCCCGCTGCCCTCGGTCAACCGAAGCGGCGATACCCTCACGCTGTTTCCCGGCACCTCACAATCGCTGGACATCCCGATCCGGGAGCTGTTTCCGGGGGCAGGGTCCGGCAGTTCCTCAAGCTTCACCGATCTCTACGGCCGGTACGCGGCAGCCGTGTCCGCCGGGTTGACGGCCCAGAGCAACCTGAAAACGGAATCGTCCTCCACCGGCGAGGCCTATCGCACCCTGACCAGGAGCGCCAATCGCTCGCATCCCGACCTCAGCAACGATCCCGTCTGGGGCGCCACCGACTACGTCTTCGGCAATTACGCCCTGTTTGCCCAGAGTTTTGCAGACTGTACGTCCACCACGGTCTTCAAGGACAGCATATTTTCCGCCCGGCTCCCCGACTACAAGACCTGCATCCGCGGTCCCAATCCCCCGCCCAATTGCACCGGCAAGCGGCAGTTTGCCGTGTCGCAGGAAACCGCGGAAGTCAAACTCGGAACCGTGGGCAAGTTCGACGTGTCGTTCACCTTCGATCTCAGGAACGGTATTGGCTCCTGGTGGAGCGACATCGGCGCGGCCGGCCAGGTGGTCGTGCCCAGGCTCGACTACGACAGGATCTGTGACGGCTCGGGCGTTTACAAGATCCGTCCGGTCAAGACCGTCGGCTGGCTTGACTCCGGGCTCTGGGGGCCGGACGGCGGCGACCAGGTGGATGACTCGGTCTCCCAGGGCATCTCTCAGCTGCCGTCCTGTGCCAACGGCCTGATCGGCCAGTTCTGGCAACACGACGTGGGCGATGGCGATTGGGTCATGGCCGCCCAGCTGTATTTCAGCATTGAGAAGATCGATTCGGATTTCTGGCAATGGTCGAACGCCCGTTGCCCCGAACTGGTGAATGCCATCAAGGACAAGCGGTGTGGGAACACCCTGGTTCAATGCTCAAACGATCCCGGACAATACGATGCCACACGCCAGGAAAAATGTTTCCAATACAACGGCGTTCAGATTTGCGAATCGGACCTGGGCGCCCCGCCGCTGGAGAACGTCAGCAAGACCTGCACCGCCATCGACATCCAGACGGATTGCGATTTCAGCGGGAGCAGCGCACCGTGCTGGACGGACATCGACGGGGTGCGGCATTGCCCGAACCAGGTCGTCGGCCAGACTCAGACCTGCAAGGCCCTCGAAATCAAGGGCTGCGGATTCATCCGTTCGGAGTGCGTGGAGGGGACGAGCGGATCGGTCACGGGCACCTGCTATCTGTTCAAGGACGTCTACGACTGCGGGATCACATCGACCATCCCGACCACGGAGCGCGTCTCCAAACAGCAGTGCTCCGGCCCCATACGCTGCATGGGCGAGGACTGCATCGCCATCGACCGGCAGCAGAGCCGGGACTTCACACGGGCGGTCGCAGCTTTGAATGCCGCCCAGCAGGCGACCCTGGATGCCGCTTGCGAAACCGAGATCAATTATCAGCAGGGGCAAGGATTTCCGTTCACCACTTGCCGGGTGTTCAAGGGCAAGGGGCAGGAGTGCAAACGCGTGGGCGGGCTGATCACCTTCCTCGATTGCTGCAACGCACCCACGTCGATGGGGCTCGGGGCCTATATCGACCTGTTGACCAACATCAGCCAGCTCGACAATGCGGTCAAGGGGCTCGACGCCGGCAATGTGATGCGGGCATCGTACGAGACGCTGCGCGATCCCCTCGTGGATGCCTGGAGCGAGGTGACCAAACCCTTCGTCGACGTCTACTCCGACATCGCCGCCGACGTGTTCGGCTCGACCAGCGATATCGCCAAGGAGGGATTGGTCGACGGCATGAAGACGATGCTCCTGAGGGAAGTGGCGAGCTGGGTCGGCGATACCTTCGGCGCGGCCGCGGGCAATCTCCTGTTCAGCGCGGGCGGCGCGGAAGCCTTTTCGGCCAACGGCCAGCTGACCTCGGCGGCGCAGTCGGGCGGCCTGCAGCTGGGCGGAGGCGGTGCCGTGATCGGCACCGCGCTGAGTGTCATCATGATCGCCTACACCGTCTACGTCATCGTCGATCTGGTGGTCAACATGATCTGGCAATGCGAACAGGCCGAATACGAGCTGGCCGCCAAGAAGGAGCTGCGGACCTGCGTGTATCTGGGCTCCTATTGCAAATCCAGGAACGAACTCGGCGTGTGTCTGGAAGATCGCGAGAGCTATTGCTGCTTCTCATCGCCTCTGGCCCGCATCCTCCAGGAGCAGATCCGCCCGCAACTCGGGATGACCTTCGGCGACAAGAAGAATCCCGATTGCAGCGGCATTCCCGTCGAGAGCTTGGCCAAGGTGGATTGGAACCGGGTCAACCTGGACGAATGGATCGCCATCCTCCAGTCCACCAATCATTTGCCGACGGCGGCCAATGCCGCGCAGAAGCTCAATCTGGAAAGACTGACCGGACAAGGCAGCCGGTTCAACGTGGATGGCACCCGGCTCGACACGCTGGAGCGCAACACCCAGCGCATGGATCAACTGGATGTCCCGAGCATCCGGAGCCAGAGCGAGTCCCAGGGTTGGTCGTTGGGGCCGAAACCGTGACCGAATGCCACATTGGCAAGTGTCCTCACAAACCGAGGACTGAGAGGTTGAGACGATCCGACAGTAATGGGGGACACCAGTAATAACCACCGGTCACCGGCCGTGAGAACGTGAACAGTTCATCGGCGATGCCGTCGTCGAGCCCGACCATGTGGCGGAGTACTCGCTCGAACGCATCCGGGGATTGGCCATAGGCGATGAATTCAAGCCCCTGCCGATCCGTCGTCGCCCAGGGCATGGAGCGGCGGACCATGAAGGCGGTCGGCTCGAACCCTTCCTGGGCGGTGCGCTTCACGCCGCCAGTGCTGGATGACATTCTGAGACAACCTGGAAAATTAGAAAAGTTTTTCACAAACACTCCGGAATGATCAATGCGTCAATCCCCCCGACCATCTGACACCTGAAGATCGACTGCAGGAAATCGCCGCCATCCTTGCCCACGGGCTACTCTGTTTGCGCCTTTCCGGCCAGCAAGAGGGCCCTGGAGAAGCCGGTTTTGCTGGACTTCCTGCCCACCCACCCGGAGCGTTCATGACAACCCCTGATATCGAGTCCCTGGAGTTGCCATGAACGAAAGCATTTATCCCACAAATCCCACCATCACGGCTCGAATCGCCCGCTCGCCGGACCTGGAAATGAGCGAGATCAAGGCCCTCTGGAAACAGCTTTTCGACAAGGAGGTGTACCGCGCAACCCCTGGCCCCATTGAGCTGCACACATGTTGCGAATGGATATTCAGCAATGAATCACCATATTTTGGGGGAGGAGGAGCTAACTGACCACCCCACTTTTCCAATTGGCGTATTCGGCGAACGCGGTGGTATAGGTACGCACCAGGAGGAATCGGAATTCCTTTTTGAAGCGTTCCCGCTGCTCTGGGCTAGCGGTATTCCAATTCTTGCCGAGAACCAGCAAGGTTACCCGCTCAAAATCCAAATGGGCGTTGAGGATCTCGTCCACCAGAGCGGTCGCCTTCTTGAAATCGTGCCTATATTCTGGTTTCTGCAGTGTCGTTTGCAATTCATCGGCGGTGTGCTGGATGACCTGCTGTGGCAACCGAAGAGTCTCTGCCCTCAATAGGGGAGCACCGCTTAGGAACAGTAGGAACCATGCCGCACCCCAGAGGAGCAGGTGTGAATATGCTTTATTAAGTTTCATACATTGCTCCGTTGGATGTCGTGGCCATGTCGGAATTCGCTGCGTTGTAAGCCTCGCATGGCTACCCCAGGAAAGGATCACAATGCAGCCGACTTCTCAATCGCGGGTGATTAATCGCTGGATCGCGTGTCATCATGCGCCGGATCATGGTCTTGAGCTGACTGGTAAGTGTCGAATAGGCCTTGGCTGAAACGACCGGTCCGAAACGACCCGATTCCCATTTTTCATCCGTATAGCATCGGATTGTTGCAATTCCATGACCCTCTTCAAAAGACGTGAAGGGGTCTCCGTCTAAATCGCTCAACGCACGGCCGTTGCTGGTTTAGCCGAGGCAGGCCTAGACCGCTGCGACTACTTATTACGCTTGGGAATGGGCCGTTCGGGGGCCGTTCTTCGTGGACGAACCTCGCTTCCGCTCGGGGCGACCATCGTATGGCCTGCGAAATCGTTTTGGGTCAAATCATACACGCGGCCTCATCCCATTCCACCGACCAGCGCCGCAAATTTCTGTTGCGGTTCAGGCACCGGAGCCAATTTCTTGGATCGTCATAAAATGGAAATACGGCATAGGTAGTCTATTTTGTAGCCACTCATCTCGTAACTGATAGGAGAAACTATGCAGCACCTACCCCGTCAAGGCGGCTTGGGTTACAAGAGAGACTGAACAAAGCTCTTGAAGACGCGGAGAACGACGATGACGAAGCAGATGCTGCAAAGCGATGATACCAAGCCGGGCCGGTTGCTGGTGGCGATGGAGATGAGTTTATCGAAATGGGGCTTGGCGGCGGCCGTTGCGGGCCAGCCGCGCAAGCGGGTGAAGACGGTGGCGGAAGGAGATTATGGGGCGCTGTTGGAGGCGGTGGCGGAGTTCAAGGCGCGTTTCAAGCTGTTGCCGGATGCCCCAGTGATCTTCTGCTAAGAAGCGGGGCGGGATGGGTTTTACCCGTATCGGCGGTTAGTCGAGATGGGATATACGGTGTGGGTGATCGACTCGGCGAGCATCGAAGTGTCGCGCCGGCGCCGGAATGCCAAGTCGGACGGGATCGATGCGGACAAGCTGGTGGAGTTGATGCAGCGCAAAGCCTTGGGTGAGCAGCGGGCGTTGCGCATCGTGCGGGTGCCGGACGGCGAAGTGGAGGATCAGCGGCAACTGCCGCGTGAGCGAGAGGTGATTCTGATGGAGCGGCGGCGGGTGCTCAACCAGATCGGTTCACAACTGTTTACGCAAGGCTATCGGGAGGTTCCTGAGAGCAGTCGGGGTTTGAAGGCGTGGCTGATGCAGCCGCGGGCGATCGGGCCGTACTTGCGCGAGCGCCTGGAGCGGGACATTGAGCGTTTGGCCTTGCTGGAAGCGCAGTGGCGGGTGATCGAGAAACGCCTGGCGGAGCAGGTTCAACAGGAGCAGGCCCACCGCATCGCGGGGGTGGCGAAGGCGTTGATGCAACTCAGTGGCATCGGCCTGATCGGAGCCTGGGTGTTGGCCAGTGAGCTCTATGGCTGGCGGGAATTTCGCAATCGCCGGGAAGTGGGGGCGGTGCTGGGATTGACCCCGACGCCCTACAGTTCGGGGGCGGATCAGCGCGAGCAGGGTATCAGCAAAGCCGGCAACCGCAGAGCGCGCAGCCTGTTGGTGGAGTTGTCCTGGCTGTGGTTGCGTTACCAGCCGGAGTCGGCCCTCAGCCAGTGGTTCATGCGCCGTTTCAGCGGCGGCGGCAAACGGCTGCGACGCATCGGCATCGTTGCTCTGGCGCGGCGCTTGGGGGTGGCGTTGTGGCACTATGCGGCCCACGGGGTCGTGCCGGAAGGGGCGGTCCTGAAAGCGGCCAAGGCCTGATCGGTTTCAACAACAAAGGGGTGTTTTTCGCTGATGAGGAGCGTTTAGAAGATACCCGGAGCCAGAGTACTAATCCGAGTTCGATTGAGACCATGCCCGAAACCCAATCTGGCCCTCCAATGGCCGTTTTTGTAGAAGGGGCTGGTCGAACAGGTTGCAAGTCCCGTGATCAAGCATGCGGGTTCAGGTGCGGACCAAGGTCCAGCACGGATAGAAGGTGAAAGCGCACGGCGCTGAGACAAGACAAACAGCAACCGGGTCGACATGGTCAAGCTTGACCGATGATTTTCAGTACGAACTCAAACAGCCGAAAACAAAAAGTCAGAAAGACAAAGAAATACGTAACTCACAGGGTTTCGGCACTTGACAGTAGCGGGCTCATAGAAGATTGGGATGACTGCAGAAGTCAAAAGATATCGAGAACTTGGCGCTTTAATCCGTGCCGCACAGGCCGAATTGGGCGCGGGGCAAATCAGCCTGATCGAAGCGCAGGAACGCGAACTCGGCCGAATCGCGGCGCACCCTCAGATCACAAATCTGGAAAGCCAAATTACCGCGTGGAAATGCGAACACGAGCGTCTGTTTCGCTATATCGATGGAAAGGAGGAAACCGCGCTAATGTCCTCCGCTGAGAGTTCCGGTAGTTTGGATGGGCTGAAACCAGAGACAATTGGCAGAAGGCCGCTTAAAGGAAATGGCGATTCAGGATGCCAATTGACAATTGCGTGATTTGACAGGCCTGCTCTGATGCGATGGCAACCCGCCGTCGGTGGGATTATCAGATGATATGAGAGTCCTTACATTGACTACCCGTTTTTTACCGCAGACAATGATCAGTGGAAGCGGCGTGTTGACGATCGTCGAGATGCAGCAAGTGCCTCTCAGGAGGTTATGTGTGGCGTTCAGGTAAAAATCTGGCCGCCGGCATAAAGACCGACTACTGGGAAAACGAGGGTGCTGCCTTCGCTGCCGAAACGGGCTGATCAGAAACTTGTCTTATCCGCGCGGCATTGACGGACATCACACACCGAATCGAAGGATCGGAGGGACCGTTTCGCTGTGCGCGTCGATTGGCGCACAACGGAATGGGAGACTATCTATCCAAACTATTGGAGCTACACAATGGCTACTGTATCCAAGAAATTTAGTCAAGAACCTGGCGCCACAACAGAAACGAATGAACCACTCCTGCAGTCTGTGAAGGTTGATTTGTCAGGCATCGATCCTGAATTATCTCGCCAGATGGTCGCGGCGCTTGCCTTTTACAAAGCGGAACAGCGGGGTTTTGAGCCCGGCCATGAATTAGAGGATTGGCTTGAAGCCGAACAGGAACTTCGCAGCAATCCCGCTTTGCTCGAAAAAGGAAAGGATTAGCGTAACTATTCAGACCTCCCCGGCAGATGTAATTTACGTGGTTGCTAAGAACGTGGAGAAATCCAGTGGCTGGGGCTGGAAAAGTGAGGTGAGAGCACGGGTGGAAGAGATGCCTTGTTTGCGGCAGGTGGAGAGATAGCTGCGGATGCGGCAGAACATCTTGGCGCCCTCCTGAGAACGGAAGCAGCCGGAGATTTTCTGATGCACCTTAGTCATGCGGATATCGTTTTCGCCCTGATTGTTGGTGAAGGGAGCGCGGGGGTCGGTCATGAAGCGCAGGGTCTCGTCCTCGAAGTCGCGTAAGCGTTCGAGGAGGTTTCGGGACTTGCTGCGCTTTTGGCGCCCGCGCCGCGGTGGAGAGTCGTCGGAATCGGGCGGAGGGCATTCAGTGTCGGCCTGTTGCAGCAGGGTTCTGTAGCGGATTCGAAATACGTCGGCGTGCTCGGCAGCGAGACAACCCCCGGCCTGGTGAACCGCCTGATTGCACTCGATCAGCAGGTCCTGCAGGGCTTTCGCCCAGGCTTGGCCGTCTTGCTCGAAGGCCCATTCCAGTTCGCGCAGGTGGTGGGCATTGCACAGGCTGTGGAGGCAGCCGTAGCGAAAGTAGGGCTTCCAGTGGTCATGGCACAGCAGGCCTTGGAAGCGAGGCAGAATGCCGATTTCGTCCATGGCCTCGGTGCCGCGTTTGGGATGGGCGAAGAAGGCGGTGTAGCGGTCATTGGAGGCGCAATGTAGCCATTGACGTTGGCCGCCGACGTTGATGCCGGTCTCGTCACTATGCACGACCTCGGCGTTGGCCAGTTGGTCGCACACCCAGGGTTCGAAAGCGGCCAGGCGCTCGAAGGCCTCCTGGTTGAAGTTGAATAGCGACCCAGCGCTGATGGGAATCTGCAGCTGCTCGCGGAAATACTCTTCGACGCGGTTGTAAGGTAACAACTGCTGCTGAGACAGATAGACCGCATGGGCCTTGATGACGGGGCCATATTGGACCCGGCTTGAGACCCCCGTGGGGAAAGGTGCAGTAAAGCGCTTGCCTTGGCTGTCAGCGAGGATTTCTGCACGATACTCGGTGACGATCAGGGTGATGTCCAGATCGAAGACCTGGCGCTTTTCGAACCCGGCCGGTCGGTAGTCGCCTTCCGGCAGGGTGCTGCGGTCGACGGTCAGCAACTGGATTGCGTCGGGTTCCTCGACCGGTTGCAAGGTGGTGCCGGCATGACCGTTCTGCCCGCCGGGTCTGCGTTGGCCTTTCGGCTTCAGGGCCTTGGGACGGTTGGGGTCGGTCGACGGCGGTTTGCTGCTATTGCGGCTGTTGAGGTTGACCCGTTGGAGCAGAGCGGCCACGAGCGCCAGCAGGACATTCAACGCCGCTCGCAACGCTGGGGACAGCGACGTTTCTCGCGCGAGCAGCGCCTTCACCTCGCTGAGAGTCGCTTCGACGGAAATGGAATCGAGGGTCAACCGGAAATCCCTGGCCTTTGTTGTGTAAGGCTAGGATATCATGGGATTTTCAGGTCAATTTTTGCCTTCTGAGCGGGCCTC
>Ga0335084_10007907_pt1 | contig 10583 bp, 13 predicted proteins | sample Lox_Sample_44_FD_206721 | JGI IMG/M metagenome (GOLD analysis project Ga0335084, IMG submission 206721) | Soil microbial communities from Loxahatchee National Wildlife Refuge, Florida, United States - Lox_Sample_4.4 | ecosystem: Environmental > Terrestrial > Soil > Wetlands | place: USA... | reverse complement strand
CGGACCCCGAGCCGCTGCTCGACCCAGTCGATGCCTTCGTCGATCCGCGCGCTGGCGACGACGATGTGGTCGAGTTCTGATCGCTGCATCGACCGATTCTAGTGGGCTGGTTGCGCGCGCAGCGACGGCGCGCAGGGGCAGGCGGGCGCGTTGGCGGCGCGCCCGCGGAGTTGCCGGAGTTGCTGCCGCCTCAGCGCCCGAGGATGCCGCGCAGGATGTCCACTGCGCCGGGCGTCTTGTTCTCCTCCTGTCGCACCGTCGGTTCGGCCTCCTGAGGAGCCTGCGTCTGCTGTCCGCGGCGACCTGGCCCGCGCTGCATCTCGCTCATGTCCATGCCGAGCATCACCGTCGCGACGCTCTTCACGCGCAGCTTGACCGCCCACTGCGGTTCCCACGCGACCTTCGGATCGGCCGGACGCGGTGGGTGCACGAGATTGAGCTCGGTGCCGTAGGCGATCATGCGCAGCATCGCACCGCCGCCCTCGGGAAACACGCCTTTGGGCATAATGCAGCGTGTGACGCCGGGCTCGAGCAGCACCTTTTCCTTGAGCCAGCGATCGACCGCGGGGTTGGTCTGGTAGTCGATCAGGCCCATGCCGAGTTCCGGCACCTCGCTCGAGGACCAGAACACCATTTCCATGTCGGACCCGCCCTTTGCGCCCATCGCCGCGATGAACGTGGCGCGCGCCGTCGGCAACTGCGCCCATTCGAGCTGGACTGCGCCATCCATCGCGGTCTGCTTCAGCTCGATCGGCGGCATCAGGTCCTGCTGCGGCCCGATCGCGAACTTGAAACCTTCCGGCACGCCCTGCCCGGTGAAGGTGTGCTCACCGACCAGCGACGCATTCGGCTGAACCATGCGCGAATCGATCTCGTTGGGCCATTGGGGCCGTCCGGGCGCCGTATGCGCGCCACGCTGCGTCGCCCGCCGCGAGGTGAAGAACTTGCCGTAGTCGTCCGGGCGCGCGGTCGCCATGTCGAGGACTCGCGGCTGGCCCGCGCGCACGGTGTCGCCGCAGCCCCAGTACAGATACAGCTTGCCCTTAGGCCGCTCGTACTCGGGCTCGACCACACTCTCGTCGCCCGGGGTCGGCGGCGGACCCTTCTCGACTCGCGGCGCGACAAGCTTCAGCGTCGGCGCGAGCTGCGTGCCGGGCGGGACGCCCTGGGTGCCTTCGGCCAGCGACGGGTTGCGGCTCGTAAAGAGCGTGACGTCCACCCAGCGGCCGCTGGACCCAGCCTGGGTCATGCCGAACGAATTTTTCGAGGGGCCGCCGCCCATCATGCCGCCCATCATCGACATCGGGCTCGCTCCCGGACTCATAGGCATGCCGAAGCCAGCGAATGTCGCCACGTCGATCCACGCCTGCGACACCGGCGGCTTGACCACCTGGGCCGGTGCCTTGGTTTGCCCGACCGCCGAGGCCGCCATGAACAGCGCGATCGCAGCGCATCCCCCGCTGACGCTCATGTGCTTGCGCATCGTCCCCTCCGAGGCCGGCCTGACCGGCGCAGGCATGTTGTACACAGGATTGCGGCGAACCGCCACGCCGGCGGCAGCGAACCAATGGCCCAGGGCAGCCGCGCGTCGGACCGCGCCGGCCGCGCCCGTAAAATCGCGTGCTTTTGCTCCCGGCCGAACCGATGCTTCCGCAGCAGAAACACCGCATAGCCGAACTGATCGAGCAGGCCCTCGGCGGCCTTGGAATCTCCGGCGTGCCGGTCGTCCTCGAGCGCCCGAAGGTGGAGTCCCACGGTGACGCTGCCTGCAACGTCGCGATGCAGGTTGCGAAGTCGCTGCGCCGCAATCCGCGCGAGATCGGCCAGGCGATCGCCGATGCACTGAAGGTCAATCCCGCGGCGGCCGGACTGATCGACACGGCCGAGGTCGCCGGTCCGGGTTTCATCAACCTGCGCCTCACGGCCGCAGCGAGACAGGAGGTCGTGCGCCTGGCGCTGCGCGAGCACGACTGCTTCGGCACGCAGTCGATCCACGCCGGGGAACGCGTCATGGTCGAGTTCGTCTCGGCCAATCCCACCGGGCCGCTGCACCTCGGCCACGCGCGCCAGGCTGCGCTCGGCGACGCGCTCGCCAACCTGCTCTCCGCGCAGGGCTGGCAGGTCTCGCGCGAGTTCTACTACAACGACGCCGGCGTGCAGATCGCCAACCTCGCGCTCTCGGTGCAGGCGCGCGCCCGCGAGCTGCTGGGCGAAAGCGCCGGGTTTCCGGAGGCCGGCTACCGCGGCGACTACATCGTCGACATCGCGCGTGATTTCCTGGCGAAGAAGACCGTCACTGCGCGCGACGGCGTTCCGGTCACTGCCAGTGGCGATCCGAACGACCTCGAGGCCGTGCGCCATTTCGCGGTCGTGTATCTGCGCAACGAGCAGGACGCGGACCTCGCCGCGCTCGGCGTCGGCTTCGATCACTACTTCCTCGAATCGTCGCTGTACTCCGACGGCAAGGTCGAGGCGGCCGTGGAGGCGCTGATCGATTCCGGAATGACTTACGAGGCCGATTCCGCGCTATGGCTGCGAACGACCGATTTTGACGACCTCGCCGGACACGGCGGCCCGCCGTCGGACGACAAGGACCGCGTGATGCGCAAGTCCGACGGCACCTACACCTACTTCGTCCCCGACGTGGCCTATCACCTGACGAAGTTCCAGCGCGGCTTCCGCAAAGTGATCAATGTCCAGGGCTCGGACCACTACGGCACGGTCGCGCGCGTGCGCGCCGGCGTGCAGGCAGCGGCGAAGAGCCTGAAGCTCGCGGTTCCGCGCGGGTATCCGGACTATCTGCTGCACAAGATGCTGCGGGTCACGAAGGGCGGCGAGGAAGTGAAGATGAGCAAGCGTGCCGGAACCTACGTGACGCTGCGCGACCTGATCGACTGGGTCGGCCGCGACGCGACGCGGTACTTTCTGGTCGCCCGCAAGCCCGACGCCGAGTTCACGTTCGACGTCGATCTCGCGCTGTCGCAGTCCGAGGACAACCCCGTCTACTACGTGCAGTACGCGCATGCGCGCATCTGCTCGGTGCTGCACCAGGCCGGCGAGAAGGGCTTCGCGGTCCCGGACTTCGGCACAGCGCTGAACTTCAACCTCACGCCGCTGGCGACGACGCGCGAGCAGACGCTGCTCAATCGCCTGGCCGCCTATCCGGACGTGCTCGCAGAGGCGGCCGAGGAACTGGCGCCGCATCAGCTTGCTTTCTATCTGAAGGAGCTTGCCGCCGACTTTCACGCCTACTACAACGCCGAACGCGTGCTGGTCGACGAGGACGACGCGCGCAATGCACGCCTGGCACTGCTGCTGGCCACGCGCCAGGTGCTGAAGAACGGCATGACGCTGCTCGGCGTGTCCGCCCCGGAAAAGATGTAAGGCTGTTTCGCCGTCAAACGCGGCTCGCACCATCCAAGTAAACTTGCAATATGTCTTTCGCATTCCTGCATCGGCAGCACGGCAGCACGCTGCTGGGTTTCGTCGTTGGGCTCGTTGTCGGACTTGGCATCGCGGTGGCGGTGGCGCTTTACATCACCAACGCACCTGTGCCTTTCGTCAACAAGGTCCGTCCGGCGAGCGAAAACATCAACCCGGGCGCAGGAGGTCCGCTGCCCGACCCGAACAAGCCGCTGCAATCACAGCAGCACACGCCCGACACCGCAACGGTGCCTCCGCCCAAGCTCGACGCCGCGACGGATCCGAAGGCTGCGCCGCCGCCGCCAGAGAAAGGCATGGCGAGCGCGCCCGACGACGGCACGCGCTATCTGCTGCAGGCGGGCGCATTCCGCACGCCAGACGACGCCGATGCAATGCGTGCGCGCCTGGCCCTGCTGGGGTACGACGCGAAGGTCTTTCCTCGCGATCAGGACGGGCAGACGCTGTACCGCGTACGCCTCGGTCCGTACGGCAACATCGAGGACGTCAACCGGATGCGCAAGACGATGGCCGACAACGGCATCGACGCGCAGCTGATCAAGGTCCGTTGACTTCGTTCAAAGGGAGCCGCCGCGCCCGGGCAAACCCGATTGAACCGCTGTCAGCGGCCGCAGTCGTATTTGCGTTGTAGGAACGCCGCCCGAGCCCTTTTCCTGGAGAACCGCATGCCGCTTTCCCGCCGCCTTCTGCTGCTCGCTTCCGCCGCGACCGCAGCCACACCCATGCTGGTCCACGCGCAGACTCAGCGCGCTCCGCAGTCCGGCAAGGACTTTCTGGTGCTGAAAAAGCCCGTGCCGACCGACAGCGGTGACAAGGTCGAAGTGCTTGAGTTTTTCCAGTATTCCTGCCCGCACTGCTTTGCCTACGACCCCTATCTCGCGGGCTGGCGCAAGAAGCTGCCCGCTGACGTCGAATACAAGCGCATTCCGATCGCGTGGGACAACAGCACGCTGCCGCACGTGCGCATCTACTACACACTCGACACGCTCGGCAAGCTGCCCGAGATGCACGAAAAGGTCTTCACCGCGATCCAGAAGAACAAGCAGCCGCTGCTGAGCCCGGACCAGATCGCCGACTTCATGGCGGCCAACGGCATCGACCGCAAGCAGTGGATGGACACCTACAACTCTTTCTCGGTGGCCGCACGCGCGAATCGCGCCGGACAGATCTGGCGCGCCTACAACGTCGACGGCACGCCGATGATGGGCGTCGATGGCAAGTTCACTACCGCGCCCTCGATGGTCGGCTCGCGCGAAGGCAGCCTGATCGTGCTGGACTACCTGATCCAGCAGGCGCGCGCAGAGCGCGGCAAGAAGTGATGCCGGCGCGCACCGCGTGAACGTCTTCATCACCGGTGCCTCGAGCGGCATCGGCGAGGCGCTGGCGCGCGAGTTCGCGGCGCGCGGCGCGCGGCTCGGACTCGTGGCGCGCCGCGAGGATGCACTGAAAGCGCTCGCCGCGACGCTGCCCGGCGATCCGCTGCTCTACGGCGTCGACATCACCGATACCGATGCGACCATCATGGCCGGCGAAGCCTTCGAGCGCGCCACCGGCGGCGCTGACGTCGTGATCGCCAACGCCGGCATCTCGGTCGGAGTGAAGACCGAGCATCGCGAGGATCTGGCGCAATTCCGGCGCGTGTTCGAAACTAACGTGATCGCAATGCCGGCGACGTTCCATCCGTTCATCGCCGGGATGAAGCAGCGCCGGCGTGGCACGCTCGTAGGCATCGCGAGCGTCGCCGGCATTCGCGGCCTGCCGGGTTCCGAAGCCTACTGCGCCTCGAAGTCGGCCGTGATCACGTACTGCGAAAGCCTCCGCGTCGAGATGGCGAAGCACGATGTCCGCGTCGTCACGATCTCGCCCGGCTTCATCCGCACGCCGCTCACCGCCAGGAACCCGTACCGCATGCCGTTCCTGATGGATGCCAGCGCATTCGCGCGGTGTGCGGCCGATGCCATCGAGGCGGGTGCCCGTTATCGGACGATTCCCTGGCAGATGGGTGTCGTCGCCGTCGCGCTGCGCGCGATGCCGCGGTGGCTATTCGACCGCGTGACGCGAAGCCGCAAGCAGAAGCCGCGCACGGTGTAGCGAGCCTCCGCACCGACGACGACGCGTCCGATGCGACCTGTTCGATCGTGGCGACGCATGGGCATCAGTTCATATCCGCAAGCAACAGAGAATCACTGCGATTTATTCCGCGCGCGACCGGTGCACACGCGGGAGTGACGTCCGACGTTGAGACGTAGCAGGATGCGTCCGGTCTGCCGGAGCGAAGTTGCTCCGGCCTCGGAGGTACTCATGAACCGTTCGCGTCGATTGTTCATGGCGAACACGGCCGGCAGCGCGGCGGCCCTGGCACTCGCAGGGTGTGGCGGCGGTGGCAGCTACAACTCTCCCCCGCCCTCGCTCGCGGCTGCGCCGCCGCCTCCCGCGCCTCCGCCCCCTGCGGGTGCACTGTCATGCGGTGCGACCGCGATCTCCGGCAACCACGGTCATGCGATCACGATCCCGCCCGCCGACGTCGATTCGACGGTCCCGATGGTGTACAGCATTCTCGGCACGGCTGATCACAATCACCTGGTCACGCTGAGCGCGGCGCAACTCGCCCAGATCAAGAGCAAGACCGCGGTCGTGGTCGTGTCCACCATGGCGGGCGACGGACACACACACCAGGTCACGGTGAACTGCTCGTAGCCGCCGGCGTTCGCCGACCGGCGACGGTGGCGCAGGCGCTCCCCCGCAACCTGCACCCCCGCCGCCGGTCGACGCGAACCGCGCCGGCAGCGACTAGGGCATCCCGGCGCCGACCGTCTGCCGAACGGGAATGCCCGCCGGATCGAAGTTCTCGAGACAGAACACGTTCACGCCGAAGAAATCAGGGGTGACACGCTTGCGGTGAAACGGATAGACGCCGCAGACCCGGCAGAAATGATGGACCGCCGTGCGCGTATGAAACCGATACTCCGCCAGCGCCGCGTGACCCGCCACCAAGCGCAGCCGATCCTCCGGCACTTTCACCATCAACGCGTTGCGGCGGTGGCAGATCGAACAGTCGCAGGTCGTCAGCTCGGGAAAATCCGTTTCGATCTCGAAGCGGATTGCGCCGCAGTGGCAGCTTCCCCGGTATGTCTGCATCGATCGACTTCCCACACTTCCTCCCGATCTTCGTGCGCCGAGCGCAGCGTCTGCGCACGTAGGCAAGTTCTCCGTCAATCCCCCTGCGACGGCTCGGGCCGGTTCAGGCACCCGGCGACCAGCGCCCAGAAGAAGACGACCTGAGCACCGATCACGGTAACAATGCACATGGCGATCAGCGCACCGGCGAACTGTCGCAGCGGCCCGTGCAACAGGAGGAACGCGGCGCACGCGGTGATCAGGGCGACGATGGTGACGAACGCGCTGAGCTTCGCCATGCGCCGATAGCGGTCGCGGGCCACGTTCGTCGCCGAATGCGGATCCGGAGTGCGAGGACTCTCGACACCGCCACCAGGACCTGCGACTCGATCACTCCGCATCGCTCAGTCGGCCGCGCGCACGTAGGTCAGCACGTGATGCGCGAGCAGGCCCGACTGCACACCGTGACACTCAGCAGTGCCGTAGGCGGAACGGCCGCCAAGCTTCAGGACTCGCGCCGTGCAGTGGAAATCCTCCTGCCGCCCGCTCTTCAGGAAGGCCGTCTTCATGTCCGAGGTCACCCAGTGCTCGGTCGTGCCGCGCTGGGTCATGATCGCCAGCCACATCGCGACGTCCGCGGCACCCATCAGCGTCATGCCGCTGACGATGCCCCCGGGCCGCTCGAGCGAAGCAGCAAAGGGAACGCGCAGCACGCATTCGCCCGGCGCGCAGGACGCCACGCTGAACGCGTAAGGAGCGAGAAACGCCGTACGCTCCAGTACTGCGTTCAGTTCCGCCACTGAGGCCTTGCAAGGATCCACTCCGAGTCCCCCCGCATGGGCGCGGCCGCGCGGCCGCGATGTGATCAGAGTGAAGCTTAGCTCGCAGGGGGCGCCTGCTAGCCGAGCGCGACCGGCAGATGCATCTTTCGGGATCCGAGTTCGCCGCTGATGAAGCGGGTCCAGACGGCGTTCGGCTGCCACACCCTCTGCACCGCCTCGAACGCGACGTCCGGGTCGGTGCCGAGCTCGATCGCGCGATACAGGAACACGAAAACCGAAGCCCGCATGTTCATCTGGCAATGTACGAAAACGCGGCGCCCCTGCAGGTCGCGCATCACCTGCGAGAACCGTCGGAAGTCACGGGCCAGCGGCCGGCTGAAATCGACCGGCACCTGCACGTAAAGCAGCCGGGCGCCTTCGACGATCGCCTGCTCATCGTCGATGCCGCCCGTGACTCCTGACGGCGCCAGGTTCACGACGGCCGCGAAGTCACCTTCGACGATCTGCCGCAACTGCCGCCGGGTCGGCATTCCGGCGGTCGCGATCGTCGGTGTGACCTCGATGTAGTTGGTCGGGGGTCCGCGGGGCGTAAGCGCCAGAGGCTCGCCGATCCAAAGGAGCAACGCGACGGCAGCGGCGAGCATCGTCGCCGCCACGCCGTCGCGTCGGATGCGCGCGATCCTCCGGCGATCGGAGGGCGGCAACGTCAGCTGCACAGACACCCCTGCTCTGCCGCGTCGCAGCCGCAACCGCCGCAGGAACAGGCCTGCGGCAGTGCCTGCGTGGCCGGATGCTCGCAACCGCAGAGGCAGCCCGCGCCCGGGCAGTCGATGCACTCGCACCGCTTCACCATGCTGGTTTCCATCTTCATCTCCTTTCAGGTTGATTGTCACTGGATGCCGTGCATCCATGGAGCGCATTGTGCGTGCCGTGCGCCGTACCGACTTGAACGAAACGGCTGAATTCGGCGCTGCGCGGGCCAGCGCGCGACGCACGGTGGCGCCCGCACGTCAGCGCGCGATCGCAGCAGCATTGCCGGCGTCGGCCGCATCCTGATGCGAAGGGGGCACCTTGTGGGTCGGACACAGTGCCCAGCGTCGCGCGATCAGCGCAGCGACCAGCCGCGGCTCATCACTTCTGAGTAGGAGAAATCGCGCGCGCAGGGCCGGCAGTGGAAACGATCGAAGATGTGGACGAGCGGAAAAGCGAGGCACGCGACGATCGCCAGTGCGGCGACCCAGGCCAGCGGCCCACTGACGAGCCCGAGGCGGTCGAAGGCACTGCCGAGCGCCAGCACCAGCAGGCCCACGCCGATGCTCAGACCTGTCTCGAGAACGATTCTCTGCGAATACGTGGCGCTGACGCGGACCAGTCGTTCGCCGCAGGTCGGGCAGTAGTGTTTCGCGAGGGCCTTGCGCCAGGGATTCATGTCGGCCAGGCCGGTCGGGCGCTTCACTTTGCCCGCAGGCGCGCAAAACCTTCGGCGAGATCGTCGAGCAGATCGTCCGCGTCTTCGAGGCCCGCGGAAATGCGGAACAGCGGCCCGGAGTGTGACGGCCTTGCGATGCGCTCCGGAAATGAAGGAATCAACAGGCTTTCGTAGCCGCCCCAGGAATAGCCGCGGCCAAAGAGCTCGAGGCCGTCGATGAAGGCGTGAAAGCGCTCGTCGGAAATCGGCTTCAGGACGACGCCGAACAGTCCCGACGCGCCGCGCATGTCGCGCTTCCACAGCGCATGGCCCGGATCCGAGGGCAGCGGCGGATAAAGCACACGCTCGACCTCGGGCCGCGCCTGCAGCCAGTCGATCAGGCGCCAGGCGGTCGCAACATGCTGCTGCAGCCGCGCCTGCATCGAATGCAGCCCACGGTGTGCGAGATACACGTCGTCCGGGCTCGTCGTCAGGCCGTAGTGATGAATGACCTCGCGCAGCGGCGGCCACGCGGACACGTTGCTCGTCACGGTGCCCATGATCACGTCCGAATGCCCGCAGATGTACTTGGTTGCAGCGTGCACGGAGACATCGACGCCGCAGGCCAGCGGCTGGAAGTACAGCGGCGTCGCCCAGGTGTTGTCGATCACGCTGATCGCTCCGCGCGCGCGCGCGACCTCGGCGAGCAGGGGCACATCCTGCATCTCGAAGGTCAGCGATCCCGGCGACTCGAGAAACAGCACGCGCGTCGTCGGCCTGAACAGCGCTCCGACGGCCGCGCGGCCCTGCTCGCCGATGCGCGGGTCGTAGAACGTCGTCTCGACACCGTAGCGGACCAGCGTGTCGCGGCAGTAGCGCCGCGTCGGCCAGTAGACGGAGTCGGGCACGAGGACATGATCGCCCGCCCGCACGTAGGCGAGGATCGAAATCGTGCAGGCCGTGAGCCCGGATGGAAAAGCCCAGCTCGCGTGGCCGCCCTCGAGCTCGTTCAGCGCCGTGTAGAACGCGTGATGGGTCGGCGTGCCGTAAATGCCGTATGCAACGGGTTGCATGTCGTCGCCGGAATTGCGACGGGCGATGCGGCCTTTCATGTCAGCCACGCTCGTGTGCAGCACCGTCGAGCCGCGGACCAGCGGCGGGTTGACGAAGTCGTATCCCGCGCCGGTGTGACGCCCGCCGGTGACGAGGACAGTGCCGCTGCGTCGCCGCTTCATGACCTTGCTCCCTTGATCAATGGGTCGCCCTGAACCAGTAGACGCCTTCCCGCTGTTCCCGCACGACCGCGCCCTCGTGCCACAGCGCGTGCAGGTGGGCGAGGCTCTCGCCCAGCGCGAAGGTTGTCTGATGCAGGTCGAGCGCGCGCTTGAACAGCACCGGCACGATGGTCGCCGCGTTCTGTGGCGTGGCGCAAGCCGCCAGCACCTCTGCGAGGCGTGCACGATGATGCGCGTGCTGCTGCGCGACGCGCTCGTGCAGCCCGCTGAACGGCAGGCCGTGCGACGGCAGTACCAGCGTGTCGGCCGGCAGCACCAGAAGGCCGTCGAGCGAATGCAGGTAGCGCGGCAGCGGATCCGCCTCGGGTTCGACGTCGAACACGCTGACGTTGGTCGAGATCCGCGGCAGCACCATGTCGCCTGCGATCAGCAGCCGGTCCGATCCGCAATACAGCGACGCGTGCTCCGGCGAATGGCCGAAGCCGACGATCACCTTGAAGACGCGCCGCGCATGCGCTGGCCCGATCGCAATCTCGTCGCCGTCCTGCAGGCGCCGGTACGAACCCGGCACCGCCGGAACCAGCTTGGGGTAATAGCCGG
>Ga0335084_10007906_pt1 | contig 10583 bp, 12 predicted proteins | sample Lox_Sample_44_FD_206721 | JGI IMG/M metagenome (GOLD analysis project Ga0335084, IMG submission 206721) | Soil microbial communities from Loxahatchee National Wildlife Refuge, Florida, United States - Lox_Sample_4.4 | ecosystem: Environmental > Terrestrial > Soil > Wetlands | place: USA... | reverse complement strand
ATCGGCCACAACGAGGTGGCGGCGCGCTTCTCCGGCCTGCCGGTCGATGCCTACAAGACCGCGATATACACCTTCTCCGGCTTCATGGCGGGGCTCGCAGGCATCATCTTCGTCTCGCGCGTGAGCACCACGCGCTCGGACATGGGAACCGGACTGGAACTCGACGTGATCGCGGCAGTGGTGCTGGGCGGCACCAGCATCTTCGGCGGGGTCGGCACCATCGCCGGCACGACCATCGGCTTCATCCTGATCCAGCTGCTGAAGAACGGGCTGGCATTGACCGGCGTGAAGGGAGACGCCACCATCGTCGTGATCGGCACGGTGCTGATCGTCTCGATTCTCATCACCAATTTCGTCCAGGCCCGCCGCGCGGGCGAACGCTGAGCAAGAGGCATCGCCGGAACCGGCGATCATGCGCAAACCGAAGGGAGGACTGATGATGTTGAGAACACTCACTGCAGCCTTGGGCATGGTGCTGCTGGCCGGGACGGCGCTGGCGGCCGACAAATGGGACGGCGGCGACGATCTGCCGGTGAACCCACTCGCCTGCGACGCCAGCGGCGGCGGCGGTGCGGGCGGTGCCGCCCCCGCCTATGACGGCGGCCAGCCGGCGGGCGCGCCGGACCTCTCCGGCAAGCCGATCACGCTCGTCGACGTTCCCAAGCTGATCGGCATCGGCTACTTCAACGCCACCAGCAAGGGCATGCAGGACGCGGCGAAGGAACTCGGCAACGTCACGGTCACCACCGACGGGCCGACCGAGGCCAATATCGACAAGCAGATCACCTTCATCGACAACTACATCACCCGCGGCGTCAACGGCGTGCTGTTCGCCGCCAACGACCCCGTGGCGATCGCGCCGGTGCTGAAGAAGGCGCTCGGCAAGGGCATTCATGTCATCGGCTACGACGCCAACTCCCAGCCCGACGCCCGCGAGTGGTTTGTGAACCAGGCGCAGTTCAACGGCATCGCCAAGGCGATGATCGATTCCATGGCGAAGGAGATCGGCGAGGACAAGAGCTTCGCCATCGTCACCAGCACCTTCACCACACCGAACCAGGCGCGCTGGATCGCGGAGATGTCGGCCTATGCCGCCAAGTGCCATCCCAAGATGAAGTGGCTGGAGACGGTGGAGGCGCAGGAGGACAACATCCTGTCCTTCAACCAGGCCTCGACCCTGATCAACAAGTACGGCGACCAACTCGGCGGCCTCTTCGGCATGACGTCGGTGGCGACGCCGGCCTCGGCCGAGGCGGTGACGCAGGCCAAGCTGTGCGGCAAGGTAGCGGTCGTCGGGCTGGCGACGCCCAACGCCATGAAGCCCTACGTCAATTCCGGCTGTGTGAAGTCGGTCGTGCTGTGGAATCCGGTCGACCTCGGCTACGCGGCCGTCTACGTGACGCGCGCCGTGGTCGACGGCAAGCTGAAGCCCGGCGCCACGGAGGTGGAGGCGGGCAAACTCGGCAAGCTGCAGATCGTGAACGGCAGCGAAGTGCTGCTGGGACCGCCCTTCATCTACACGAAGGACAACATCGCCGGCTTCGATTTCTGAGGCGCACGCCGCGGGGCGACCGGAGTCCAGAGTCGCCCCCGCGGCGGCGGCTGGCCGCGCTCAGGCCACGGACGCGGCCGTCTGGCCGAAGAGGATGCGCTTGGACTCCTCGCTCATCACGGTGGGCTGGCCGTTGATCTCCTTGGCCTTCTCGTAGGCGCGGATGACGGCGGGCCGGCTCTTGATCGTCTCGAACCAGCGCTTGAGGTGCGGGAAATCCTCCAGGCTCTGGCCCTGGTTCTTGTGGGGCACGATCCAGGGATAGGAGGCCATGTCGGCAATGGAATAGGTGCCGGCGATGAACGGGCGGTCGGCGAGGCGCTTGTTCAGAACGCCGTACAGCCGGTTGGTCTCGTTGACGTAGCGATTGATCGCGTAGGGCAGCTTCTCCGCGGCGTAGTTGCTGAAGTGATGGTTCTGGCCGGCCATCGGCCCGAGGCCCGCCATCTGCCAGAACAGCCATTGCGTCACCTCGACGCGGCCCTGCGGCTCGGCGGGCAGGAAGCGTCCGGTCTTCTCCGCAAGATAGAGGAGAATCGCGCCGGACTCGAACACCGAGATCGGCGTGCCGCCGCCCACGGGCTCATGGTCGACGATCGCAGGAATGCGATTGTTCGGGGAGATGGCCAGGAAATCGGGCCTGAATTGGTCGCCCTTGCTGATGTTCACGGGCAGGATGCGATAGGGCAGTCCGGCCTCTTCCAGAAAGATCGTGACCTTGTGGCCGTTCGGCGTCGTCCAATAGTGCAGGTCGATCATGGTCCGCGTCCCTCCGCTGTTGACCGCACTCGCATGAATGACGTAGGGACCGGCTTCGACGGCTACGAACGAAAATAACTCATGAGGCGGGTGAGTTTTCCTAACAACAGTTAGACGCGCGTCAAAATGAAGAGCCGTTTGAACGGCAGTAGCGTGCGCCCGTCCGCCTGCTTCGGATAGACCGCGGCGATGCGCGCCGCATAGGCGGCCAGGAAGCTGCCGCGCTCCGGCTCCTTCAGGGCATCGAGATAGGGCCGCAGGCCCGTGCCCTTGGTCCATTCCACGACAGGATTGTCGCCCTCGAGGACATGGAGATATTCGGTCTCCCAGATGTCGATCTGGCGCGCGACAGGGGCCAGGATGCGATAGTAGTCGTCAGCCGTGCCGACCCGGCGGATCGGACGGACGTTGCGAAGCTGGGTGCGCCACGGCCCCTCCTCCGCTGCCTCATGCATCGCCGTGTGCGATGGCGCATCATGATTGTGCGGCATCTGCACGGCGAGCACGCCCTGCGGCGCCAGGTGCGCGACGAGGCGCGGAAACAGCTGGGCATGATCGTCCAGCCACTGCAGCGTCGAGTTCGTGAACAGCAGATCGGCGGGCGCAGGCGGCGCCCATTGTTCGACGCCGGCCTGGACGAAGGTCACCTGCGGCGCCTCCCGGCGCGCCTTCACGAGCATCTCCGCCGAGGAGTCGATTCCAACGACCTGGGCGCCCGGCCAGCGCTCGGCCAGCAGCCGCGTGATGTTGCCGGGGCCGCAGCCGAGGTCGTAGACCGCGCGCGGGCTCTCGAGCGGGACCTGCGCCAGCAGGTCGAGCGCCGGGCGCAGGCGGTGGTCGCTGAACTTCAGATACTGGCGGGGATCCCAGGTCGGCATGTCGTCCTCACGCTTCGGGCGGCCACAGCCAGGCGGCGCCGCGCACGCCGCTGGAGTCACCATGCTTCGCCTTCTTCAGTTCGGTATCGACGCGGTCGGAGAACACCCAGCGGTCCCAGATTGCCGGCAGGTTGCCGTACAGGCGATCCATGTTGGAAAGGCCGCCGCCGAGCACGACGACGTCTGGATCCAGGATGTTGATGACATGGGCGAGGGCGCGGGCGAGACGGTCCTCGTAGCGACGCAGCGTGGCCTCGGCCGCGACATCACCCTGGGCGGCGAGGTCCGCGATCTCCAGCGCGGTGTGCGTCTGGCCGGTCGCCTCGCGATGATCGCGGGCGAGGCCGGGACCGGAGAGGATCGTCTCGATGCAGCCATGGAGGCGGCAGTAGCAGGTCGGCCCGGGCCGCTCGTCGTCGCGCATCCAGGGCAGCTGGTTGTGCCCCCACTCGCCGGCAATGGCGTTGCGGCCGGTGAGCGGGCGGCCATGGACGACGATGCCGGCGCCGACTCCGGTGCCGAGGATGGCGGCGAAGACCACCTCGGCGCCGGCGGCGGCGCCGTCCGTCGCCTCCGAGACGGCGAGGCAGTTGGCATCGTTCTGCAGCCGCACGGGACGGCCGAGGGCGCGCGCGAGGTCGCGATCGAGCGGCCGGCCGATGAGCCAGGTGGAGTTGGCGTTCTTGATCAGGCCGGTGGCCGGCGAGATGGCGCCGGGGATGCCGACGCCGATGGTTCCCGTCGCGCCGACGGCTTGCTCGAGTTCGGCGACCAGACGGATGACCGCGGCGATCTGGCCGTCATAGTCGCCAGCCGGAGTCGGGGCGCGCTTGCGATAGAGTTCGCGCCCATCCGCGGCCAGCGCGATGACCTCCAGCTTGGTGCCGCCGAAATCGACGCCGATACGGATCGGGTTCGCCATCTCGTCCCCTTCGCTGCCGCGCGAGCGCCTGCAGATTCAGCACAAACATGCGGCGAACTCAAACGTGACAGCCCGCCGGCGCTTCAATAGATTCGCCGCTCTTCCAAATCACAGGGGGACGCCATGAATCCGTTGGGCGTGCACGCGCTGGTGTTTGCGGGCAGCTGGAACAAGAAGGATCGCGAGCGCGCCGTGGGCGGCGCCGCCAGGCTCGGCTACAACCTCATCGAGATCCCGCTGCTCGATCCCAAGGCCGTCGACGCGGCGGCGACCGTGAAGCTGCTCGAGAAGAACGGCATCAAGGCCGCGACGTCGCTCGGCCTCAACTTCAAGGCCGATATCTCCAGTCCCGATCCGACGATCGCCAAGCGCGGAGAGGCTTTGCTGAACCGCGCGCTGGCGGTGACCCGCGACGTCGGCGCCACCTACATGGGCGGCGTCATCTATTCAGCCCTCGGCAAGTACCCCGGGCCGGCGACGGCGAAGGGGCGACGCAACTGCGTCGCGGCGCTCCGACGACTGGCCAAGACGGCGAAGCAGTCGGGCATCACCCTCGGGCTCGAAGCAGTGAACCGTTACGAGAGCAACCTGATCAACACCGGCGACCAGGCCTGCGCGATCATCGCGGCGACAGGCGCCGACAACATCGTCGTCCACCTCGACACCTATCACATGAACATCGAGGAGGGCGATCTCGCCGGCGCCATCGAGCGCTGCGGCAGCAAGTGCGGTTACGTCCATATCGGCGAGAGCCACCGCGGCTATCTCGGCACCGGCACGGTCGACTTCCCGAAGATCTTCCGCGCCCTCGCCCGCATCGGCTATGGCGGCCCCATCACCTTCGAGTCCTTCTCCGCGGCGGTGGTCGACCCGAACCTGTCCAACGCACTGGCGGTCTGGCGCAACCTCTGGACCGACAGCGACGACCTCGCCGCCGCCGCCAAGCGCTATATCGAGCGCGAATGGGCGGCGGCGCGGCAGAATCCGCAGGGTTAACAACGCCCAGGGCTGCAGGACCCTTGCTCCGCCGCCCGCCCTGTGCGATCAGGCACGGATCAACGGCGTCTGGCTGGGCAGGATGGATACCGACCGCATAAGACTGGCGATGCAGCGTTCCGGACGGCTGTCCGACGCCAGCTTCGAGCTGCTGTCGAAATGCGGCCTGCACATCGCCCGCAGCCGGACCGAGCTGTTCTGCCGGGTGCAGGAGCTGCCGATCGACCTGCTGCTGGTGCGCGACGACGACATACCCGGCTTCGTCGAGGAGGGCGTGTGCGACCTCGGCATCGTCGGGGAGAACGTGCTGCAGGAGCAGAAGCTGGCGGCCAAGCGGCCCATGCACACGGACACGGTGCTGCCGCTCGGCTATGCCCGCTGCCGGCTGGTGCTGGCGGTGCCGGAACAGATGGCCTTTCGCGATTTGGCCGATCTCGCCGGGCGCAAGATCGCGACCTCCTATCCCGCCAGCCTCGGCGCCTTGCTGACGGCGGCCAAGGTGGAGGCGGAGATCGTCGTCATGACCGGATCGGTCGAGGTCGCGCCGCGGCTCCATATCGCCGATGCCATTTGCGACATCGTGCAGACCGGCGCGACGCTGGAGGCGAACGGCCTCAAGGCCGTGCACACGCTGCTCGAGAGTCAGGCGCTGCTGATCGGACGCAAGGATCGCTTGAGCGGTGCCAAGGCAGCGACCACCGAGCGGCTGATGCAGCGGCTGCGCGGCGCCCTCAAGGCCGGCGAGAGCAAGTACATCATGCTGCACGCGCCGCGCTCCGCTCTGCCCGCCATCGCCAAGATCCTGCCCGGCGCGGAGACGCCGACCGTCCTGCCGCTCGAGGGCCGGCCCGACAAGGTGGCGCTGCATGCCGTGAGCCGCGAGAGCGTGTTCTGGGAGACCATGGAGCAGCTGAAGGCCGCCGGCGCGAGCGCCATCCTGGTGCTGCCGATCGAGAAGATGATGGATTGAGGGTGATGAGCGATGGCCACGACCGCACCCTCGGTCGCCGTCGTCCCCGGCGGGGGCGAGAACGTCAACTGTGTGCTGTTCGCACTGGAGCGGATCGGCGTCCGGCCCATCCTGACGCTTGATCCGAAGGCCGTCGCGGCGGCCGAGCGCGTCATCCTGATGGGTGTCGGGGCGGCGGCGCCGGGCATGGTGAAACTGCGGGCCAACGGGTTGATCGAGTGCCTGCGTGGCCTCCAGCAGCCGGTGCTCGGCATCTGCGTGGGCATGCAGCTGCTGTTCGAGCGCTCGGCCGAGGGCAATGTTCCGTGCCTGGGGATGCTGCCCGGGGGCGTCGAGGCGATTCCCGATGGGGACGGCCTGACGGTGCCGCATATGGGCTGGAACCAGATCGAGCTGCTCAAGCCAGACAATCCCTTGCTGGAGGGCATCAAGAGCGGCGACTGGGCGTTCTATGCCAACAGCTTCTATGCGCCGCTCTCTGACAGGACCATCGCCCGCACCGACTATGGCGTGCCGATGGCGGCGGTCGTGAATCGCGGCAATGTCTACGGATGCCAGTTCCACCCGGAGAAGTCGCGCCGGACGGGGCGGCGGCTGCTCGAAAACTTCCTGAGGCTCGGATGATCGTCTATCCGGCCATCGACTTGCGCCACGGCAAGTGCGTGCGGCTGAGCCAGGGCCGCTTCGATCGGGCGACGACCTATTCCGACGACCCCCTGACGGTGGCGCGCGACTTCGCCGCTGCCGGCGCGGCCTGGCTGCATGTCGTGGATCTCGACGGGGCCAAGGACGGCAATGCGGCGCAGACCGATCTCATCCTGCGCATCGCCGCCGATTCCGGGCTGCAGGTGCAGACCGGTGGTGGTATCCGCAGCGAGGACCAGATCAACGCCTATCTGGGCAGCGGCGTTGCGCGGGTGGTGATCGGCAGCCTGGCGCTGACCAATCCGGGACTCGTCGCCACCTGGCTCGACCACTTCGGGCGCGATCGCGTGGTGCTCGCATTCGACGTGAAGCCCGACGACCGCGGCTGGCACGTCACCACCCACGGCTGGCAGAAGGATTCCGGCAAGACACTGTTCGAGGTGATCGACGAGTACGGCGCGGCCTACATGCGGCATCTGCTCTGCACCGACGTTTCCCGAGACGGGCTCTTGAGCGGCGCCAACGTCGATCTCTATCGGGAGCTTCATGCGCTCTATCCCAAGCTGGCCGTGCAGGCCTCGGGCGGTGTTGCCAGCCTGGAGGATCTGCGCGCGTTGAGGGCGGCGGGCGCTTCGGGCGCCGTGATCGGCAAGGCCCTCTATGAGGGGCGGTTCACGCTCACCGAGGCGCTGGCATGCTGAGCAAGCGCATCATCCCCTGCCTCGACGTGAAGGACGGGCGCGTGGTGAAGGGCGTGCAGTTCCGCAACCACGAGGTGGTCGGCGACATCGTCGAGCTCGCGCGGCGCTACTGTGAAGAGGATGCCGACGAGCTGGTGTTCTACGACATCACGGCGTCGAGCGATCAGCGCACGGTCGACCGCAGCTGGATCGAGCGCATCGCGCGCGTCATCGACATTCCCTTCTGCGTGGCCGGCGGCATCCGCACGGTCGAGGACGGGCGACGGGTGCTGAACGGCGGCGCCGACAAGATCTCCATCAATTCGCCGGCGCTCGAGAACCCGGAACTCATCGCGACGATGGCCTACGCGTTCGGCAGTCAAGCCGTGGTGGTCGGGGTCGACAGCCGGCACGAGGACGGCGACTGGTTCGTCTATCAGTATACCGGCGACCCCTCCAAGGCGCGGGCGACGCGGCGGCGCACGCTCGACTGGGCGAGGGAGGCGACGGAGCGCGGGGCCGGCGAGATCGTGCTCAACTGCATGAACCAGGACGGCATGCGGCAGGGCTACGATCTCGAGCAGCTGGCGGCGGTGCGCGCGGTGATTCGCGTGCCGCTGATCGCGTCGGGCGGAGCTGGTGCGAGCGAGCACTTCCGCGATGTGTTCAGACAGGCACGCGTGGACGGGGCGCTAGCGGCCAGCGTGTTCCACAAGGGTATGATCGCGATTCCCGATCTAAAGGGCTATCTCGCGCGCGAAGGCGTGGTCGTCAGGATATGAGCGCGCTCGATCTCGACAAGCTCGACTGGGCGAAGGAGGGCGGCCTGCTTCCGGCCATCGTGCAGGATGCCGAGACGAAGCGCGTGCTGATGCTCGGCTACATGGATCGCGCGGCGCTCGAGGCAACGCTGCGCTCGGGGCTCGTCACCTTCTACAGTCGCAGCAAGCAGCGACTGTGGCAGAAGGGCGAGACATCGGGGCATACGCTGACGCTTGTGAGCATCGCGCCGGACTGCGACAGCGACGCCCTGCTCGTGCTGGCGCGGCCGCAGGGGCCGACCTGCCACCGGGGCACGACCTCCTGTTTCGACCCCTGAGTTTTCCTCCCGTTCCTCGGGAAACCATACTTCTTGTGATTCTGGTCACTTTTCCCCGGCGGTCGCGCGCATACGTTTCAAATTGCGACGATCGATAATGGTTTGTGTCTTAGCCGAATCTCAACACGCCGTTAGATCGTCGTTAATAAAGGGACGGAATAATCGGGAGCGTCGAATCACATGTCGGCACGAGCGACCAAGATGAGCAACACCAGCAGCAACGTGATCCGGTTTCCCCGCCAGCCGCAGCCGCGGCCGCAGCCTGTGGTCGTGAGCGAGACGGAGACCGTCGAGCGCCTGTCCGAGGATTTCCTGAAGCAGGCCGTGACCATGCACTCCGGCGGCGAAGCCGGCGTCGATGTCTATCGCGGCATGATCATGGCGCTCTGCAAGCTGATCTGCCGCTCCGACGACGATCCCACGGTCATCGACCGCCGCCTGGCCGCCAGCCACGCCCACATGCTGGAGGCCCGCCAGATTCTCGCCGCCAACGGTACCGAATAAGCGCGCTCACGGCGCTGACGCTTCCGACGGGGCGGCCTGGGCCGCCCCGTTTCGATTCGCACTCACCGCATCGACGGGTCCGATTCGATCTGGCCGATGAGCCACTCGCGGAAGCGGGCGATGCGCGGCTCGGCGCGGCGCTCCTTGCGGCAGACCAGATACCAGCGGCGCGGCTGCGGCACCTCCAGGCGGAAGGGCCTCACGAGGCGGCCACTGCGGAGATCGCCGGCGACCAGGAAGTGCGGGGCGATCGCGACTCCCTGCCCTTCCGTCGCCGCTTCGAGCGCCAGGAGGTAGCTGTCGAACTTGGGAGCGGCGCGGCCCTTCACCTGGGGCACGCCGGCGGCCGAGAGCCAGACCTGCCACTCGTCGGCGGCGGTGTAGAGCTGCAGCAGGGCGTGGTTCACGAGGTCGGCGGGCTGGCGCAGGCCGAGGCCGGCCTGGGCCACGGCGGGGCTGCAGACGGGGACGAGGCGGGCGTCGAACAGGTGGGTGTAGTGCAGCGGGGGGCGGTCGGCGGTGGCGGTGCAGATGATGCCGAGGTCGGCGGCGGTCTCGTCGAACTCCCAGTCGACGTGGCTGGCGCTGAAGCGCACGAGGATGTCGGGGTGGGCGGCTTGGAAGTGGGGCAGGCGCGGGATCAGCCAGCGCACGGCGACGGTGATGTAGACCTGCACGTCGAGCTCGCCGGCGGCGCTGGTGCGGGTGACGAGGGCGGTGCCCTGGGCGATGCGCTCGAAGGCGTCGCGCAGGAAGGGGTAGTAGAGCAGCCCGGCTTCGGTGAGGGCGACCCGGCGGGCCTCGCGCCGGAAGAGGGCGACGCCCAGGCTCTTCTCGAGGTCGGCGACCTGGTGGCTGACGGCCGACTGGGTGACGGCCAGCTCCTCGGCGGCGGCCCGGAAGCTCAGATGGCGGGCGGCCGACTCGAAGGTCCGCAGCGCGGTGAGGGATGGCAGGGCCATAGGTGAAAATCCCTCATCTGAATGTGAAATTCAATCCTTTGATATTCGCCTGCGGAGCCCTCAGAATGAGGAATAGAAGCAAGAGGGTGAATGATTTCCATGAGCGATACTCACGAATCAGGTCGGCGAGGCGGGCGGGCGGCACGGCGTGCGCTTAGGGCGGCCCCGTTGGCAGAGCCGCCGGTTCGGGCGGGGCTCGAGGGCGGCCGGTACGTGCCGCTGAAAGCGACCGACCTCGTTCGCATTCATCGGGCGGCGCTGCAGGTGCTCGAGGAGATCGGGCTGGCGGATGCGATTCCGTCCTGTGTCGAGGTGCTGACGAAGAAGGGGTGCACGCTCTCGCCGGAGGGGCGGCTGCTGTTTCCGCGCGGGCTGATCGAGGACACCATTGCCATGGCGGCGCGGAACTTCGTGCTGCACGGGCAGGAGCCGAAGCATGACATGGAGCCCTGGGGGAAGCGGGTCTACTTCGGCACCGCCGGCGCGGCCGTGCATATGGTCGATCCGATCTCCGGGGAGTATCGGGAGTCGCTGGCCCAGGATTGCTACGACATCGCGCGCATCGTCGATGTCATGGAGCATATCCATTTCTACCAGCGCTCGGTCGTGCCGCGCG
>Ga0335084_10007905_pt1 | contig 10584 bp, 5 predicted proteins | sample Lox_Sample_44_FD_206721 | JGI IMG/M metagenome (GOLD analysis project Ga0335084, IMG submission 206721) | Soil microbial communities from Loxahatchee National Wildlife Refuge, Florida, United States - Lox_Sample_4.4 | ecosystem: Environmental > Terrestrial > Soil > Wetlands | place: USA: Florida... | reverse complement strand
TACGTCTCGCCCGTCGGCGTCAACCCGGGCGCGGACGGAATCTTCGACGCGCTCGAGAAGCTCGGCGAGCCCGCGAAATGAGCCGCCTGCGACCCGCCGTCGGGCCCGACGATCACGCGCTCGGCAACGCCGACGCGCCGGTCACGCTGGTGGAGTACGGCGACTACGAGTGCCCGCACTGCGGGCGGGCGCACCCGATCGTGAAGCGCGTGCTGCGCAAGCTCGGCCGCTCCGTCCGCTTCGTGTTCCGCAACTTCCCGCTCGGCGAGATGCACCCGCACGCGGTGCTCGCGGCGTGCGCCGCCGAGGCCGCCGGCCTGCAGGGCTCGTTCTGGGAGATGCACGACCACTTGTTCGAGCACCAGAGCGCGCTCGAGCGCGCGGACCTGCTCGGCCACGCGAAGAAGCTCGGCCTCGACACGGCCCGCTTCGCACGCGACCTCGACGCGGCCGCGACCGAGGAGCGCGTGCGCAGCGACTTCGCCTCGGGCGTGCGCAGCGGCGTGAACGGCACGCCCACGTTCTTCATCGACGGGGTCCGCTACGACGAGAGCTGGGACGAGGAGTCGCTCGTCGAGGCGCTGCGCTCCGCGGAGCGTCAGCCGCGCTCGAGATAGGCGTGTCGGCGGGCTAGCGGCTAGCGGGTCACGGGGGGCAGCTCCCCGCCGTTCCCGAGGTGCAGGCGAGCGGGCAGCTCGGGCACTTCGGTCCGGGCGGCCTGGTGTTCAGCAGCCGGAACTGAGTCAGATCGCCGGTGTTGATGGTGAGGCCCGTCTCGTCGAGATCCCAGATCGCGCACGGGCGGTTTCCGGTTGTGCCGCAGGTGTCCGTCGTCCGGTTCTTGCTGTTGCTGGCCCGGAACTCCGTCAGGTCGCCGGTATTGACGACCAGGCCCGGGACGCCCGGGAACTTCGCGTCGCACTTGTTGCCGTAGCCGTCGTGGTCGTCGTCGCGCTGACCGCCGGTGAGCGTGGCCCAGGGGTTGGTCGTCAGGAAGCCGGCGGCGACGCGCGGGTTGGCGACGTTCACGCAGTTGTCGCAGGCGTCGCCGATCCCGTCCCCGTCCGCATCGGCCTGGCTGTCGTTCGCCACGGTCGCGCAGTTGTCGCAGGCGTCGCCGAACAGGTCGGCGTCGCCGTTGCCCTGGCCGGGATCGGCCACCACGGGGCAGAGGTCGGCGAGGTCGGAGACGCCGTCGCCGTCGCCGTCTGCGAAGGTGTGCAGGTCGAGCTCGGTGGGCGAGTTGCCTTGGGGCGAGATCCACGGCGTGGTCGGGAAGAGCGGGTTTCGCGCGCGCTGGCGCACGCGCCAGCGACAGCCCGCGGGCGCCGTGCAAAGCGCCAGCGTGCCTGCGAGCGTGCCTCCGAGGTCGGTGAGCGTGAGCGTCCCGACCGCCAGGCCCGTGCCGTCGAACGCCTGGTCGAGCGGCTTCTCCTCCAGCTCGACGCGTCCCCAGGCGCGGCCGCCGGCGTTGTGCAGCAGCGTGCTCACGGCGAACATGCCCGAGTCACTCGCTCGGAGCGAGTCGAGCAGCGCCAGCGGCTCTCCCGTGGAGTTGCGCAACACGCTCGTGTGGCGCGGGAGGCCGGCTCCGCCGCCGCCGAGGTGGACGAACACGGCGCCGCTGGAGGTCCCCGGGCTGGGGCTCGCGCCGAACGCGCTCGCGATCAGGTCGCTGAAGCCGTCGCCATTCAGGTCGAGGTTGATGGCCACGTCGCGGCCTTCGTTCGCCTCGACTCCCGACTGGTCCGAGAAATCGACCGTGTGTGACGACAGGCCCACCGCCGAGCCGAAGAACAGGGTGACGTGACCGGCGTAGTAGTCCCACCATTGGGAGCCCACGGCGAGATCGCCGTAGCCGTCGCCGTCGACGTCGCCGCCGCCGCCGATGGCCGAGCCGAAGCGCTGTGAGTAGTCGCCGTCGAGCGTCGTCGCAGCCGTCGTGGAGACGCCGCCCGGCCCGCCCTGGAAGACCTTCACCCGTCCGACGAATCCGCCGAGCTCCGGCTCGCCGATGGCGACGTCGGCGTAGCGGTCGCCGTTCAGGTCGCCGGCCGACGCGACGGTGATCCCGTAGTCGTCACCAAAACCGTCACCGTCGAGCTCCGCCTGCGGGCTCGACGCGAGGCCGTTGCGCTGGCCGAGGTACACGAACGCGGCGACCTGGCCTGACGGGCCCGCGTGGACCGCGCCGATGATCACGTCGGAGTAGCCGTCTCGGTTCACGTCACCCGCCGATGCTGCCTGGATGCCGAAGTGCTCGTTGGCGAGCGTCCCGCTGCGCGTCCACGCCGGCGTCGGGCTCAAGCCGACCGGGGTCGCAGCGCCGAGATACAGGAAGACCTTGCCCGCCTGAGTGAGTCCGCCAGCGTCGGCGTAGGGGGCCGCCACGAGCACGTCGGCGAGTCCGTCGCCGTTCACGTCGCCCGCGCTCGCCACGTCGAAGCCGAGCTGCCCGTTCGGGTCCTGCCCGTCGATGGTCAGGCTCGGCGTCGTCGCGAGTCCGCCCGAGCCGCCCAGATAGATCTGGAAGCGCCCGGCGTCCGCGAGCGCAGGCGAGGCTCGATCGTAGAGTGGCGCGCCAACGATCACGTCGCCGTAGCCGTCACCGTTCACGTCGCCGGCGCCGGTCACGCTCCAGCCGAAGTTCGCGCCGGTCTGGTTGCCCTCCCAGGCTCCCGGCGGCACGCTCGGCAGGCTCACGCAGCTGGGATTGCAGCCGTGGCCGTAGACCGCGACGAAGTGGCCCTCGCCGGTCTCGGGGTCGGCGAAGAACGGCTCACCAGCGACGAAGTCGCCGTAGCCGTCGCCGTTCAGATCGCCGGCCGCGCCCATTCCGATGCCGTAGCCCGCGTTCGGCTGACTTCCGAACAGGCCGGTCCGCGCAGTGGCTTCCGTCCCGTTGCCGCCGCCGTGGAATACGTAGAGGAAGCGGTTCGTGGGGTTCACGTCGGGGAAGGCGAGCACCGCGACGTCGGAGAAGCCGTCGCCGTTCACGTCCCCAGCGGTCGCGCTCGCCGCGGCGTTGGCGATGGTCGTCACGCCGGTGAACGATCCCAGCGTGAAGTCGGCCGTCGTGGACGGCACGGGGCCGAGGCGCCCGAGATAGACCTTCACCGTGCCCGCGTTCCGGTCGGTCACCACGATGTCGGCGGCGCCGTTGCCGTCGACGTCGCCGGCCGTCTGCACCGTGAGGAGTCCCGCGCTGGGCTCGGCCGAGGGGACGGACCAGACTAGAGGTAGCGGCGCCGTGGTGCCCGCCGCGCCAAGGTGCAGCTCGGCCTGGAATCCCGAGGCCCCTTCGCCCGTGAGCAGCAGGTCGCCGTAGCCGTCGCCGTTCACGTCGCCGGCGCCCGCCAGCGAGATCCCGAGCTGCTCCTCGTCGAACGAGCCGAGCACGGAGCCGACCGCGTTGGCGAGCGTGCCGGCCGGCTTGCCGGAGAGCGGCGTCTCGCCGAAGTAGACGTACGCCGCGCCCCGGTGACTGCCCCCGTTCGCTGTATACGGCGCGCCCACGACGACGTCGGCGCAAGCGTCGCCGTTCAGGTCGGACGCGGCGGTCAGGGTCGTGCCGAAGTGCGTGCCGCCCCGCCCATCCGCGCGCCAGACGGCGTTCGCGGGCGTGCCGTCGGCCGTCGACTCGAGCCCCGGCTTGCCGAGCCAGACCAGGACCGTGTCCGCGCCGGGCGCGCCGGCGACGATGTCCGCGGTCCCGTCGCAGTCCACGTCGAACGCCGACAGCGAGGCGCCGAGCAGGCCGCCCGCGACCGTGCCCGTCGCCGCCCAGTCCGCCGTCGTGAGATCGGTGAACGGGTGCAAGGCAAAGTTCGTCCCGCCGATCCAGACGAACACGGCGCCGCCGCCGTAGCCCGGCGCGCCCACGACGAGGTCGTCCACCCCATCGCCGGTGACGTCGCCTACCGCGAGCGCTGCGCCGAAGGTGTGGAGCGTATTCTGCGCCGGCGTAGGAGCGAAGCTCCAAACCCCGCTCGGATACTCCTGGAGGCCACTCGCCGAGCCGAAGATGACGTAGATCCAATCGAGGTCGCTCACGACGAGGTCGCTGTAGCCGTCGCCGTTCAGGTCGCCAGCGGTGCTCACCTGCCCGCCCGGTTGGTTGGGGTTGCCGACGGTGGTGAAGTAGCTCGGGCTCGTCGCAAGTGGATCGGCCGACGCCCCAGACGCGAAGGCGAGAAGCACCGACAGAGTGACCAGGCAAGTCCTGGCGCGCGTCATCGACGACCTCCTTTGGAGCTGGTCCACAAGGTCGTGCGGCGCGCGCGGTCCGCGCGTGATCTTTTCGTGACTTCTACGGAGTCGCGGGGCAGGCCCCCGCCGTTCCGGCGGTACAGGCGAGCGGGCAGCTCGGGCACTTCGGTCCCGGCGGCCTGGTGTTCAGCAGCCGGAACTGAGCCAGATCGCCGGTGTTGATGGTGAGGCCCGTCTCGTCGAGATCCCAGATCGCGCACGGTTGGGTTCCGGTTGTGCCGCAGGTGTCCGTCGTCCGGTTCTTGGCGTTGCTCGCGCGGAACGCCGTCAGGTCGCCGGTGTTGACGGTCAGGCCCGGGACGCCCGGGAACTTCGCGTCGCACTTGTTGCCGTAGCCGTCGTGGTCGTCGTCGCGCTGACCGCCGGTGAGCGTCGCCCAGGGATTCTGGGTGAGGAAGTCGGAAGCGACGCGCGGGTTGGCGACGTTCACGCAGTTGTCGCAAGCGTCGCCGACGGAGTCGAGCTCGGCGTCGGCCTGGCTCGTGTTGGTGGTGACGGGGCAGTTGTCCTCGTCGGAGGTGGCGACGTCGCGGTCGGGGTCGAGCTGGTTCGCGACCGGGACGAGCGCGGCGCAGCGGCCGGAGCGGAAAAGGTTGCCGGAAATGGTCGAGTTCGGCGCGTCGAAAAGCATCACCGAGACGCTGGCCAGATCACCCGGCGTCGTCGGCGCGTAGACCGGCCACGCGGGCGTCGTCGACGGCACGCCCGTGCGTACGAACGAGCCCCAGGCGTCCTGCATCGACGTGGAGAGCGCGGTGTCGTTCGGGCCGGTCGTGATTCCGTAGTCCGCCGCGAGCCGCGCATAGGTCCCGAACACGTAGTAGAGATCCAGTGTATGGAACGAGCGCAGATCCGCGTTGGCGGGGTTCAGCGAGTAATCAGGCGGGAAGGTCAGGTGGTAGACCCAGGCCGGGCTGCCGCCCTGAGCAATCGCATCCGCCGTGTCGAGCGTCGGGCAGACGACGCCGGCGTCGTCGAACAGCACGCGCATCTCCTCGGCCCAAGTCGGGTACACGGAGGGGACGTTCGTCGCTGGATACACGGTCTCGAGCGCGTCCGTGCGGGTGTTCCCGAGCGCGCTGCGCGCGAAGAGGTCGTAGATCGCCGGGCTCGTGATGATGTTCTCTAGCCCGCGCGTGAAGTAGGTCGACTCGTTGGCGACGCTGCCGATCATGAGCGGGCGGTGGTCTGCTGCGCCCTGGCGCAAGAGACCCAGCGGCTGCTCGGGGAGGAAGTAGCCATCGATCGCGGGGTTCGCCGGTGGATCGGGCCCGATGACCTTGGGCTGGGCACCGAGCGCCTGAACCAGGCTCGCGGCCGACTTCTCGCGCAGACAGACCAGATCGTCGGCTCCGCAGCTCACGTTGAAGTCGGTGGCGATGGCGGCGCTGCGCTTGTAGATCGTCGAGCCGAAGTAAGGGTCACCGAGCACGGGGCTCCCCGCCGGGAGGTCCGCGAGCGCGCGGGCGTTGTAGCACTGGCCGCTCTGCACGATCCCTGCACGGAACAGCCCGTCCGAGAGCGGCGATGCCATGAGCGCGCACACGGACCAGCCGCCTGCGGACTGACCGGCGATCGTGATCTGGTTCGGATCGCCACCGAACACTGCGACGTTGTCGCGCACCCAGCGCAGCGCCTCGAGCTGGTCGAGGAAGCCGTAGTTTCCGGTCGAGCCGTTCGGGTCCTCGGCGGCGAGCCCGGGTCGCCCGAAGAAGCCGAGCGCGCCGAGCCGGTACTGCGCCTCGGCGACGATCACGTTCTGTGAGCTCGCGAAGCTCGTTCCGTCGGTGACCAGCCACGCTGCCGAGCCGGTGACGAGGCCGCCGCCGTGGATGTAGAAGAGCACGGGAAGGGGCGGGGCGTTCGGATCCTTCGGCGGCTGCCAGAGAGAGATCTCGAGACAATCCTCGTCGCCGACCGCAGTCGACCCGGAGAGCTGCGGGCACATCGAACCGAAACCGGTGGCGTCGAGCGGCGTCGGTGACGCGGCCTTGCGCACCGGTCGCTTCCAACGCAGAGAGCCGGTCGGCGCCTCGGCGTAGGGGACGCCCTGATACTTGAATACGCCCTGCTCGAACAGGCCCTGCACAGGGCCCGACGTCGTGTCGATAGGCGGCGGCTGACCTTCCCCGTGGATCGGCTCGGGCGCGAAGGCGACGCTGTATGGACCGCTGAGGGCCCGGCTGTGCGCGAAGTGGTCGATGAACGCGCCGGTGGTGCCGTTGTAGCGGAGCACCTCCGCGGAGTCGCGCGCGGGCACGTAGAGGTTGCCGTCGGGTCCCCAGCGGAAGAGCCGTGGCCCGGGCGGGTGCGGGTCTCCCGGCGGAATGAACGAGCCCAGCGAGGCGCCGGTCGTGGCGTCGAACCGCCAGATGTCGTTGTCAGAGGCATTCGGCAGAGAGACGTACAAGTTCCCGTCGGGTCCGAAGCGAACGCAGCCGATGTAGCCGGTGTTCGGGTGGTTCGGCACGGCGGCGAACACGTCGACGAAGGCGCCGGTAGTCGGGTTGAAGCGCAACACCTGCTTGCCGAGGAAGCTGCCAACGTAGAGGTTGCCGTCGGGTCCGAAGTCGAGCCCGACCGCGGAGTTGAGGCCGCCGCCGCCGAAGGTGCCGAGCAGAGTGCCGGTGCTGCCGTCCGCCTTGAACCAGAGGTTCGCGGTGCCGAGCGTGCCGTAGAGGTTGCCGTCGGGCCCGAAGCCGAGCTCTCCGGGTCCGCCGGTCGGCAGCCCCGAGACGAACGTGTCGATGAAGGCACCGTTGGCTGCGTCGTAGCGCTTCACCGCTCCCGGTACGGAGAGGTAGAGCCTTCCATCGGGGCCGATCACCGATCCGCCGGGCTGGGACAGCTCGCCCGTTCCAGCGGGGATCACCACGCCCTCAAAGGCGCCGGTGTTGCCATAGTAGTGCACCACCCGGCTGTTCGCGTTGCTGACCACCAGCAGGCCGAGATCGGCCCGCGCCGAAGGAGCCAGCGCGAGTGCCAGCGCAACGCCCGAGAGCCACACCCGCAGAAGTCGAGTCTTCGCCATGGTTGCCTCCTCACCAGAACCCGTGTGAGGGACGTGGGAACAATGTTCCCCGGCGATGATCAGACCTCCCATTCGACCGGGCGGCGCGGATCGGGCTCGTAGCTGCACACGTAGCCCCGGCGCACCGTGGCTGCGAGATGCTCGCCGAGCTCGGGGTGGCGCTCGGCGATCTTCTCCAGCGCGACCTTGATCGCCTTGGTCACGGCGACCCGCGCGCGCTCGGAGTCGGATCCGGCGCGCCGGCCGCGGCCCGCCGACTCGAGCTCGGCGAACAGCGCCTCGCGCTCGGCGGAGGCGCGCTCGAGCCGGCCGAGGTCCGCACAGCGCTCCGCATCCGCGAGCTCGGTGTCGAGTGCCCCGATGCGCTCGCGGTAGGCCGAGCGAGCGCGAGCGTCGAGGACGGGGCCTGCGTCGCCGAGCCGATGGGCGACGCTCAGCTCGGGACCGGGTCGAAAGGCTGCAGGCGCAAGCGCGCTTTCCGCCCCGACCAGGTCGGTGACCGCGAACTCGCGGCCCGGCTCGCGCAGCAGGGTCGCGAGATAGCGCAGGCCGCGCATGTCGCGCAGCCGAAATTCCTTGCCGTGGCTCGCGATCGTCCAGAGCTCGCCCTCGCGCCGGAAGACGTGCCCTCCCTCGGCGGGCTCCGGCGGCACGGGGCGCAGGACCTCGGCGCAGCGCTCGGCGACGGCGCCCAGCCGAACCATCTCCTCGGGTGTGTAGATGTCCCCCGAGCGCTTGGGTCCGAGGCAGGCGAAGGCGAGCACCTGGTCGTGTGCCCGGACCGGGACGACCAGCGCGACGCCGAGCGTCTCGAGCGCGGCGCGATCGAACGGGTCGAGCTCGGCCGAGTCCGCCGCGAGCGGCCGGCCGCGCCGCTCGAGTGCTCGCACCAGCAGTGAATCGGCGTCGTACGGCGGCGCCGGCGGACGGCCGTGCGTGAACCGCTCGACGAAGGCGCCGCCGTCGCGCGCGTAGAGGACGAGTGACTGGGGCTCGAGCAGGGCGCCGATGCGCTCGGAGGTCAGCGCCCACAGCTCGTCTGCGTCGGCGCAGCCCGCGATCTCGTCGGCGAGCTGCTCCAGACCCGACGTGCGCCTGTGTCGGTCGCGGAACATCTGGCGGTCGAGCCTCGGCCGGAGCTGGAGCAGGACGGGCACGGCCGCGAGCAATAGCGTCATGGTCAGCAGCCACTGCGCGACGGGGGGATCTACTCCTAGGCCCGGAGCGACCGCACCCGCGGCGCGCGGAAGAACCGCTAGTGCGGTGCCGACGACGGCAATCCCGACGATCGTGTACGACGCGGTCGCGCTGATCAGTCGATCGATGTCCAGCCAGCGGAAGCCGATGACGGAGACGAGGATCCCCGCTGGCAGACCCATGGAGGTCACGGCGCCCACGACGCGCGCAGCCGTGCCCGCGGGCACATAAGTCAGATAGGAGCCGAGCCACACACCCAGGTAGCCGAAGTAGTAGCCGAGCACCACCCAGCGGATCTGGCGCCGCTCGAGCGCGTCGGAGCGACGGTAGGCGCGAGTGAACGCGGCGAGCGTGAGTCCGACGATGACGAAGCCGGCGATCGAGGCGATCGCCACCGACTGCGCGAAGCTGAGGGGTAGCAAAGAGCGACCGAGGAGGTTCACAGGGAACGCCGCAGCCGCCACGACGGGCAGCACACGCTGCCAGCCAGGCACGGGCCGCGACGACCGCGTGAAGCCTTGCGCCATCCAGACGCCGAGCCCGCTCGCCAGTGCCAGCATCGCGACGCACGGCACGAGCTCCGACGCGGGGGCCCGCGGGCCTTCGATCCAGTCCATGAAGAAATGAGCCGCCGGCCAGCAGCAGAGAAACACGAAGTTGAGACGAGCGAGCGGCCACTCGGGCGCGCGGAGGAGCACAGCCGCTCCGACCACCAGATAGAGGAGCGCCCACGGTATTCCGAACCACCAGAGCGCTCGCGGGGTCAGCCCGACCCGCACCTCGAACGGGACGCCCGCGCGGCTCGCGCGGACGCTCACGGTCCCGTTGGCGCGCGCGAGCCGTGTGAAGCGGTCGTAGACATGAAGCGCGGTTGTGCCCCGGAGATCCTGGCCGTCCAGTGCGAGGAGTTGGTCGCCCGTCTCGAACTCCGGCGGCGCCGAGCCGTGCAGCGTCGGGTACTCGCCCGCCCTCCCGCCCAGAACACGCGGCTGAAAGAACCCGCGCTGCGTGCGCAGGCCCTCGCCCAGCATGCGTGCGCCCAGGACCGCCAGCACTCCTGTGAGCGCGACGATCAACGCCCAGTCGAGGCCCCTTCGCCGGGTCATCGCCCGGTTAGCCTACACCCTTCGGAGTCGGAGCTGAACTAGGCCCAGCGCTTGCCGAAGATCGGCTTCTCCTCGTCGATGCACGCCTTGAAGCTCGGCCGCGCGTGCATCCGCGCCACGAACCCCGCGAGCTTCGGGAACTTCGTCGCGTCCGGCGGGAAGCCCGCGTGGCGCAGGTTCACGAACACGGTCGCGACCGCGAGGTCCGCGATCGAGAGTCGGTTCCCGACGAAGAAGTCCTGCCCGCCGAGCTCCTTCTCGAGGTACGCGAAGAGCGGGCCGAGCTTCTCGTCGACGACCTTCCCGGCGGCGTCGAGCGCGGCGGCATCCGGCTCCTTGCGCCCGATCAGCGGAGCGAGCACGACCGGCTGGAACACCTGCGGCCCGCCGATCGGCGTCACGCCCCCGTCCACGTACTCCTCGATCCAGAGCGCGCGCGCGAAGTCGTACGGGTCCTTGGGGTAGAGCGCGGGCTCCGGGTGGAGGCGCTCCAGGTAGAGGCAGATCACCGACGAGTCGTTGATGAGCCGGCCGTCGTGGTCGAGGACGGGGATCTTCCCGAGCGGGCTCTTCTCGCGCCAGCCGTCGGGCGGGGTGAACGGATTGATGGGCACCAGCTCGTACGGAATGCCCTTTTCAGCGCAGTAGGCGCGCACCTTGCGGACGAACGGCGAGACGTTTCCGCCGAGAAGCTTGAATGCCATGACACCTCCGAGGCGCGCAGCTTAGACCAATCCGTCAGCTCGCGTCCGCGACCCGAGCCCATGCCTCGCGCAGACCCCGGTGATCGACTTCGAGCGCGAGGAGCTCCCGGTCGAGCGGGGTCCCGCTCGCGAGCATCGCGCGCACGTCGCGCAGGTGCTTGTCGGATCCGCCTTCGCGCCAGAACTCGAGCTTCCGCACGATCACGTACTCGGGCGGGGCCAGCCACACGTCCTGGCTGCCGAGGCGAAGGCGTCTCCGGTGCGCCAGCCCCCAGCG
>Ga0335084_10007904_pt1 | contig 10585 bp, 10 predicted proteins | sample Lox_Sample_44_FD_206721 | JGI IMG/M metagenome (GOLD analysis project Ga0335084, IMG submission 206721) | Soil microbial communities from Loxahatchee National Wildlife Refuge, Florida, United States - Lox_Sample_4.4 | ecosystem: Environmental > Terrestrial > Soil > Wetlands | place: USA... | reverse complement strand
ATAGAAGGACTCGGGCGTCGTGACCAGCACGTGGGGCGGACGCTTGGCGCCCTGCCGCCGCTCGGCCGCCGAGGTGTCTCCGGTGCGGACGGCGGTGCGGATGTCGAGTGCGCGGACGCCCATCCCGCCCGCTATGGCGCGCAGCTCGCCCAGCGGCTCTTCGAGATTGCGGCGTATGTCGTTGGACAGGGCCCGGAGCGGCGAGACATAGACGACCTCGGTGCGGTCTTCGAGGGTGCCGTCGGCGGCCTTGCGGACGAGGGCGTCCAGACAATGGAGGAAAGCGGCGAGGGTCTTGCCCGAGCCGGTGGGCGCGGTGAGGAGCACGTCCCGACCGCTCGCGATGACGGGCCAGCCCTGGGCCTGGACGGGCGTGGGCTCGACGAAGCGTTGCCCGAACCACGCGTCTACTACGGGATGGAACATGGCCACAGTATAGCGAGAGGTCAAAGCGCGGGCTCAGCCGAGGCGCGATTCGGTGTGAGCCTCACGGGCGAGGGTCTGCATCAGCGCCTCGCTGCCCTCGTCGGCGGGGAAGAAGCACTCCACGCGAAGCTCGTCGAGGGTGATGTCATAGGGCACGCCGAGGCTGGTGAGCGTCGAGAAGAACGTCATGTGGAGATCGCCCTTGGCGAGCTCGACCGCGAGAAAGGGCTCCGCCGGGGCGTCGAGATCTAGCGTCCGCCACTCGCGCGGCACGTCCGGATACGAGAGCAGCTCGTCCAGCAGCCGCGCCGTCTCCGGATGCCCGCGGAGCATGTCCCGGTGCAGCCACTGGATGAGCGCGCCCGCCGTCGCCTTCCAGTTGACGATGAACGGCCGCATGCCCCGCGGGTGATAGAAGAGGCGCATCGCGTTGGGGCGACCAAGGGCGGCTGCTTCGGCGGGATCGAGGAAGAGCCCCATGAGGCGCCCCGTGCCCTCGTTGCTCATCAGGATATTCCAGCGGCCGTCCACCACGAGGGCCGGGTAGGGTTCCTGCTGGCGAAGGGTGAACTCGAGGGCACGGCGCACCTGGGCCATCTCCGGCGCATCGAGCCCGCGCTCGTGGTAGACGGGCGCATAGCCCGCGGCCAGGAGGAGCTCGTTACGCCCGCGTGGCGGCACTTCGAGCACGCGGGCCAGGAGCAGCACCATCTCGCGGCTCGGGTTCGCCCGGCCCGTCTCGAGAAAGCTGAGGTGCCGGGAGGAGATCTCCGCGTCGAGCGCCAGGGTGAGCTGGCTCAGCCTCCGGCGCTCCCGCCACTGGCGGATGAGCCCGCCGACCTGGCTGGCCGCCGCCGGCTTCTTCCGTCCGCGGGCGAGCACCTTCTGCGCCATGGCGGGAGTCTACAACGTCCGCCCGACGTGAGACATTACCTCCCGGGTAATTGCGGCACAGGCTGTCGACCCCGACCATGCGATCGTGGCAACCACGCGGACAAGGAGGTGCAGGCGATGAGCGAAGACAAGACGGATCCGGCCGGCATGACGGAGCGGTGGAGAGGGACGCTGGGCGAGCACCTGGGCATAGAGTTCGAGGAGACCAGTCCGGAACGGGTGGTTGCCAGGCTCGCCATCCGGGACGAGCTGCGCACGGTCGGCGGCGCGCTCCACGGCGGCACCCTGATGGCCTTCGCCGATACGGTCGGCGCCGTCGCCACGGTGCTCAACCTGCCGCCGGGCGCGGGCACGACCACCCTCGAGTCGAAGACCAACTTCTTCGCGGCCGGGCGGAGCGGCATCGTCCGCGCGGAGAGCACCCCGCTGCATCGCGGCAAGCGGACCATGGTCTGGCAGACCAAGATCACAGACGAGAGCGGCCGAATGCTGTCGCTCACCACTCAGACCCAGATGGTCTTGACGTGAAAGTCGCCTTCGTCGGCGCCTTCGCCGTCCGGCTCGCCGACCGGGTGACAGCCCACCTGACCCTTCCCTGCGACGTCATCCTGGCCGACGAGGCCACGATAGCCTCGCAGATCGCCGAGGTGGACGTGGTGGTGACGCTCGCGTTCACGCGAGAGATGGGGACGGCCGCCCGCCGGCTCAGGCTCGTGCAGGTGCCGGGCGCGGGTCTCGACCGGATCGACCGGTCGGCGATCCGGGCGGCGGCGTCGCTCGCCAACGCCTACGGTCACGAGACCGGTATCGCGGAGTATGTGCTGGGCGCGATGCTCGCGCTGCGGCGAAGCCTCGGCGCCCTCGATGCCGCGCTCCGACGCGGCACCTGGGAAAGCCAATGGGCGGTGGGAGTGCCCGCACCGCCCGTGTGGCCGGAGCTGGCCGGGCAGGCGCTCGGCATCCTCGGCTACGGACGAATTGGCCGACGCGTGGCGCGGCTGGCTCTCGCGTTCGACATGACCGTCCGGGCCATCCGGCAGCGCCAGATGGAACACGAGGGAAGCGAGCTCGCGTTTCTCGGCGGCGCCGATTCGCTCGATGAGGTCCTGCGGTCGGCGGACTACCTGGCGGTCACCCTTCCGCTCACGCCCGCCACCAGCGGCCTGCTGGGTGAGCGCGAGCTCCGGCTCATGAAGCCGACGGCAATCCTCGTCAATGTCGCGCGCGCCGAGATCATCGACGAGGACGCGCTGTACCATGCGCTTGCCTGCGGGACCATTGCCGGCGCGGCGCTCGACGTCTGGTACCGGTACCCCACGGCGCCCGGCCCGATGATGCCCTCGAACCGTCCCTTCCACGATCTGCCCAATGTCCTCATGACGCCCCACGTCGCCGGCTGGACCGAGGGCACGCTGGATGCGCGGGCGCGACTCATCGCGGAAAATATCGCTCGGGTCGCGCGCGATGAAGCTCCGCTCAATCTGATTCCACCTCCTGCCGCTTCCTGATCGCCTCGCGCTTGCTCCGGGACCCAGCGGGGCCGCGGATGATGGACAGGGCGTCGGCCGCTGGACACGAGGGTGCAGGACGTCGATGGCCCCCCACATTCAGCCGCTCCCCGAGCCAGCCAGGGCACGCCGTCCGCGCGTCGAGGCGAAGGCCTTGCGAATCCGCTGCGCCCGGAGCGTCTCAACGGGATCGTCAATCTGTGTTGGCCGACTCGCTGGGCGGCGGTTGTGGGCGGGCAGCCGGCGATTCGGATGACGAACACGGTCTGGCTCTCTGCGCCAGAGGGTGCAGGACGTCGATCGCCCAAACCACATCCAGGCGCTCCCCGAGCCAGCCAGCGCACGCCGTCCGAGCGTTGAGACGAAGGCCTTGCGATTCATGAGCCATCCGGAGAGCCTCAACGGGCGTCTCCGGCACGGGGGCGGGCGACGGCACCTCAGGCAAAGGGTAGCCGTCCGGCCGGCGGAATCGCAGAGCCCCGTCCGGCCCGCGCGCGACCTGGTAGCCCTCCTCGTGCACGGCCCGGTGATGTCGCCGGCAGAGGAGCGCGAGATTCGAGAGGATTGTCGGACCACCGTGTGCCCAGTGACGGAGATGATGCCCCTGGCCGAACTGCACGCCGCAGCCGGGAAAGCGGCAAGTCCGGTCTCGATAGTGGAGCGCGCGCCGCAAGGCCGGGGGAATCGTCCGGGTTCGGGCCCCGATCTCCAGCAGGCGTCCATCGCGGTCGTGGCGCATAACTACTCGGCTGGCGTCGCACGCCAGGCGCCGGGACGTTTCCGTGGAAACGCGCGCGCCGTCTTCGAGGACCGACTGGCCCGGCTGATCCGGATCGGCGAGCATCGGCGCGTCGACGTGGACCACCACCTGGTAGCGCTCACCCGGAGCGCCGGGATCGAGATGATGGAGGGCCGACTCCGCGAGGAGGGCCAGCGCATCGGCCTGCTGCTGGGCCCTCGTGGGCGTTTCCGCGGAAACGCCCACGGGCTTGGCGTCGCTATCCGACACGCGTGCCCGCTGGTACAGGGCCTCGCGCGCCGCTGAGAGCGCCTGGATGAGCAGCGCGCCCACCTCCGGCTCGAGCCGCCCCCGGAGGACCACCATGCCGTCCTCGTCCTGGGAGACGTGCAGGCTTCGACCCGCATGCCGTCGCGCGCTCTCCCGCGCCTCGGCCCGCCGATCCACACACCGCCAGCCGCGCACGATCCGCTCCACGTGGGCGGCGGTGCCCGCGCGTCCCAGCCCGAGCAGCCGCGCTTCGGTCTCCGGCGTGGCCACGCGGGTGAGGGCGCGAACTTTGGCGTAGGAGAGCTGCCCGTGGGCTAGGGCGTCGGCGAGGAGCGGCAGCGTGGCGAGCGCGCGCGCGACCCGGACCCGTTCACGGGCCGCGCCCAGATCAAGTCCCACCCGCCAGGAGAGCCAGGCGGCGCAGGAGCGGAAGCCCGAGTTCCATCCGCCGCGCGCGTCGAACTCGCGGATCAAGGTCAAGAGCCGCGCGGTGGCGGCGTCGAGGTGTGCGGACAGCTCGGCGATCTCGTCGCCGAGCCGGTCCAGGTCCGAGGTGGGATTGGCAGCGATCTGCATGGCGAACCCTCCTTCTGTTGCCGCGACTCTACACCCTGGTTTGCGAGGTCAAGGAGAGCGACCGAGACGGGCGATCCCCGGACGCGAGATGATTTTTGATCGGACCCCGCCTGACCACGCACCACTGGACCGGTGTGTGCCGCTGGGCCGGCACTTGCCCACCGCTGCCGACGCGCCCCCGGTTCACCCAGCCGAGGCTGTCAAGCGCAAAAGCGCGGGATTCAGACTTGCGGAAGGCACCTCTTGGTGTATCCACCCGCATACATAGGTGCCCGCCCGCTGCGTTGCCGGAGGTTAAGCTAGACTGCTGGCCGAGTCCATGAGCGCAGTGCGGCCGATCTTCCTGGAGGGAATGCGATGAGGACGCTTCTCCGCATCCTCGTCGCCATTCCTGTGCTTCTCGTTACGCTGTGGTGGACGCTCGCACTCTACTTTGCCGCCCCGGGTCCTGACTTCGTGCAGATTGCCCTCGCGGCGGTGTACCTGCTCGGCACGATCGCGCTGCTCGTATGGCTGCGCCCTTTCCGCCTTGCGCTCGGCATCTGGGCGGTGGCGCTCGTGGCCATCGTGTTCTGGTGGAGCACGATTGTCCCGAGCAATGAGGGTGACTGGCAGCCCGATGTGGCGCAGCTTCCGTCGGCGGAGATCCAGGGCGAGACGCTGGTCGTCCACAATGTCCGCAACGTGGAGTATCGCTCCGAGACGGACTACACGGTGCGCTACGAGGACCGCACCTACGATCTCTCGAAGCTCCGCGGGCTCGATCTCTTCATGATCTACTGGGGCTCGCCGATGATCGCGCACACCATCATGAGCTGGCAGTTCGACGGCAGCCGGCCGCTGGCCATCTCGATCGAGACGCGCAAGAAGGTGGGGCAGGAGTACTCGGCCATCGAGGGCTTCTTCAAGCAGTACGAGATCGTCTACGTGGTGGCCGACGAGCGCGACGTGGTCCGCCTGCGCACCAACTACCGCGGCGAGGAGGTCTACCTCTACCGTCTCAAGACGCCGATCCCGCAGGTGCGCGCGCTGCTGCTCGACTATGTCCGGAGCATGAACGAGCTGGTTGATCACCCGCAGTTCTACAATGCGCTCACCGACAATTGCACCACGAGCATCCGCCGCCACGTCAAGCACATCAATCCGGGCGCCCCGCCCTTCGACTGGCGGCTCATCGCCAATGGCTACGGCGACGAGCTCCTGTACGAGCGGGGCAACGTGGACACCCGGATGTCCTTCCTGGAGCTGAGGGCCCGGAGCCGTATCAACGCCCGCGCGAAGGCTGCCGATCAGGACCCGTTTTTCTCCCTGCGCATCCGGGAGGGGATCCCCGATCCGCGGCTGCTCTGGCCGAGGTGAAGGCTCCGCGCTACTCGACGCCGCGGTACCAGCCGGGCGGCGGCGGGTCGTACTGCTTGTCGCGGACCCAGCCCTTGGCGCTGAGGCACGAGCGGTACATCTGCTCGATGAAGACGCCGGTCTTGAGCGTGGGCGTCGTCGGGCTGCTTTCGCTGATGCACTGCGTGCTGTCGCGGTTGAAGTCCTCGGGTGTTGCCGCCGGCTTGGCCCAGTAATACCTGACGCACCCGCTGAGACCGACCAGGAGCGTGACGACCACGATCGACGCAGCGACCCAGCCCTGTATTCGGAAGCGCTTCATGCCGAGGCCTCCTTCGTGCCCTTCCTTGAGGCGACGTAGGCCCGCCACCCGCCGTGCTGCGTGATCTCGCGCTGCCCCTCGCAGAGCAGCGGCTCTCCCAGGACGCCCAGAACCTCTTCGCCGTCGGCGAGCCTGACCTTGCCGATGCAGAGCCCCGGCGGCTCCTGGAGCAGAATCTTCGCGAGGCCTTCCGGGGGCACCGCCCACACCTCGACCGCCACCGGGACACCGCCGGACGCAACGCGAATCATCGCGGGATGCCGATCATTGATGGACCAGAGCCGGTAGGCCGGCGCCGTCGTCGCCTCGCGCACGAAGGTCGCACCGGCGCCGGTCATGTTGGCGTTGAGCTCGAGCCCCCGCATCAGCGTCCCGTTGACGGCCAGGCTGATCGCCATGCTCAGCCGGCAACCATGTGCGTGCCCGTGCGCCCTGCGAAAGCGTCCTCGATGTGGTCGGGCGAGGTGATGATGGCGCGCCGGCCTCCGCGCTCGATGAAGTCCATGGCGGCCCGGACCTTGGGCCCCATGCTGCCTTCCGGGAACTCGCCCGCTTCGAGGTAGCCCCGCGCCTCGGACGGCGTCATGCGATCGAGGAAACGCTGATCGGGCTGGCGGAAGCGGATCGCGACTTTCTCGACGCCGGTCGAGACCATGAAGACGGCCGCTCCCAGATGCGCGGCGAGAAAGCCCGAGGCGAAGTCCTTGTCCACCACGGCCTCGATGCCGCGGTAGACACCCGGCCCCTCTTCGACGACGGGAATGCCGCCGCCGCCACACGCGATGACGACGAAGCCTGCCTGCAGGAGCGCGTCGATGGCGCCGGCTTCGACGATGCGCACGGGGCGCGGCGAGGGCACGAGACGGCGATAGCCGCGCCCGGCATCCTCGACCATGGCCCAGCGGTCGCGCGTGCGGTGCAGCGCGGCCTCTTCTTCTGAGTAGCCGCGGCCGATGGGCTTCGACGGGTGCTCGAAGGCGGGGTCCTTCGGATCCACCACCGTCTGAGTCAGCAGGCAGGCGACGCGATCTGCCATGCCCCGCCGCCCCAGCTCGCTCACGAGGGAGTTGCCGATGATGTAGCCGATGCCGCCTTCGGAGTCCGCGACGCACATGTCGAGCGTGAGACGCGGCGTGAACTCCGCCTCGGTCACCATCTCGGAGCGGCGGAGGATGAAGCCCACCTGCGGTCCATTGCCATGCGTGACGACGATGCGCCAGCCCTCGGCCACCAGCGCGCCCACGTGCACGGCGGTGGCGCGCGCATTGACGAATTGCTCGGCGATGGTGCCCTGCTGCCCATCGCGGATCAGCGCATTGCCGCCCACCGCGATGACGGCGGTGTGATCGCGCGGCGTCACGCGGAAACTTTCAGCCGCCGGCCGAGCTCGCGGAGAGCGCCGGAGAAGCAGGCCAGCGGCGCCTTCGCGATGCCCGCGCCCACCTGGCCGACGCCCGCGTCGCGATGGGCGATGCCCGTGTTGAATATCGGCGGAACGCCGCTGTCCACCACGCGCCGTGCGTCGATGCCGGTGGGGGTGCCGGCGAAGCCCAGCGCCGGAATGCCGTAGTCGTTGTTCCGCGCCAGCGTGATCGTGTACATGAGCTTCGTGGTGGCCATGGCCTCCTCGGCCGCGCCGCCGATGAAGCGCACGATGGCAGGGGCGGCGGCCATGGCGAGGCCGCCGAGGCCGGCGGTCTCCGTGATGGCGCTGTCGCCCAGGTCGGGATTGGCGTCGGCGGGGCCATAGCCGGGGAAGTAGAGCCCGTCGGGCACCAGAGCGGGCGCGGTCGACCACGCATCACCCGTGCCGCTCATGCGGACACCCACCTCGACCCCGTTGCGGGCCATCGCCGTAATGACGGTCGAGCCGGCGATGCCGTGGGCCGCGTCCATCGTGGCCTTCGAGGCGGCCATGGAGAGGTTGAGGTAGAAGTGATTGTTGGCCTCGAGGAATTCGAGCACCTTGGCGGCGACCTCTTGCGACGAGGTTCGCACGAGCGCGGGCGCGATGAGCCGGGCGAAGAGCGACGTCGCCGCGACGTTCCGGTTGTGGCACTCGTCGCCCATCTGGAGCGCTTGCGCGGTCAAGTTCTTGAGGTCCACCGGCCCACGCGCGCGGAGTGCCTCGCCGAGCGCGGGGGCGAGGGTCTCGTTCATCCAGCGCAGACGGTCGAGAACTTCCCGGCCGTAGGCGCCGAAGCGCAGGACCTTGCCCATTCCCTCGTTGAGAATCGCGAAGGCGCGAGTGCCGCCCGCCTCGTTGTCAACGATGAAGACGGGCATGGACGGCGAGATGATGCCGGCCATGGGCCCGACGGCGCCGAAGTGATGACACGGCGCGAAGATGATCGCGCCGTCGTCGGCCAGGCGCTGCGCGTCCTCGGGCGTATGGGCCCAGCCTTCATAGAGAATGGCGCCGATGACGGCTCCCCGCATGGGGCCGCACATGCGCGCCCACGCGATGGGCGGGCCCGCGTGGAGGATATGGCGCGGGCCCAGCCCCGGCAGCGTGTCCGCGGCGCGCCCCATGCCGACGAGCATGGGGCGCGCCGCCAGAATGCGCTCGATGGCCTGCGCGTTCGCCGCCGCGACCTGAGAGCCGGTCGGATCGTCCGGATCGTCCTCGAGACGGGCGAGCAGCAGGCCGAGCTCACGGTCGCCGCCGGCCGGCGGTCGCCAGTCCAGCTCCAGCACGCTGGCGCCGTGGGCGCGCGCGGAGAGCGCGAACTCGGAGACGCCGACATTGAGCGCTCGTATGCCGCCCGGAAAGAGCCGAGCCGGCTCGGCTGCGCGCCTGACCTTGAGCGCCGCCATGGCTCAGCCCTTCTGCCGCGTGCCGGAGCCCGCACCGGCGAGAGCGGCGGCGAGGCGCGCGGCCTGCGCATTGCTCGGTGCGAGGAGGACGCCGGCCTTCGCCAGAGCCTTCTCCTGTTTCGTGACATTCTGCGGGTCGGTCTCAGTGCCGCAGACGGAGGCGACGATGGCGAGCCCGCGCCTGCTCTTGGCCGCCACCTTCGAGGCGGCGGCGAGGGCCGGGCCGAGCGCACCGGCGGGATCCGGATGCGCGCCATAGCCCAGGACGACGTCGAGGAGGATGACGGCCGTCGCGGGATCCTTCGCCGCCGCGACGATGCGGTCGTTGCGGAGCCGGAAGTCGATCATGGGATGCGGGCGGCCGACGGTGAACTCGTCGTCGCCCAGGTCGACGACGGCGTGCTTCACGCCCTCGTCATTCAGGATGATCGCGGCCTCCTGGCAGAGAGTTCCTCCGCTATAGAGGCCGTGGACCAGCTGCTGATCCCTCCGGAAGCGGGGCGCCTTCGCCCGCGCTCCTGCGGCGAGCCTGGCCGGCGCGGACGCCTTGCCGGGGCGCTTGCCACGCGCGAGGGCCACCGCGTCCCGCGCGGCGTCCTCGAGCGTGGCCGAGGCCACGGCGCCGCTCTGACGAATCGCGCCGGCATCGCCACCGAGGAAGTTGACGACGATGCGCTTGCCCGATGTGCGCGCGACGTCCAGGATGCGCCGGGCCACGGCCGGGGCAGGGGGCTTGGAGACGAGGACGGTGACATCGGTGCCGGGGTCCGCCGCCAGCCGCTCGATGCCCGCCTGCATCATGATGCCGCCCACGCGCTCGTCGAGATCGTGGCCGCCCACGCCGATCACCTGCGAGAGCCCTTCGCCGAGCCGGTGAACCAGGCAGGACACCTGCTGCAATCCGGTGCCCGAGGCACCGACCAGACCGATGCGCCCGCGGCGCACGGCATTGGCGAAGCCGAGCGGCACGCCGTCGAGGATGGCGGTGCCGCAGTCGGGCCCCATGACGAGCAGCTTCTTCTTCGCGGCGAGCCCCTTCAGCTCGACCTCGTCCGCGACCGGAACGTTGTCGCTGAAGATGAAGACATGGAGGCCGTGCTTGAGCGCCTTGAGCGCTTCGGCGGTGGCGTATGCGCCCGGGGTCGAGATGATGGCGAGATTGGCGTGCGTCAGCTCGACGGTCGCGGCGGCAATGGTACGCGGCGGCGGCTTCTCGCCCGCGGGAGCGGACACGGCGGTCTGCTCATCGAGCAGCCGTGAGGCTTCCGCGAGCGCCCGCTCGCCCGCTGCGCGATCCGCGGCGGCCACCGCTACCACCAAATCATTCGGCCCGGCCGCCGCCCCCGTGGCGTCGAGGAGACCCGCGCCGGAGAGCAGCTCGCGGTTGGCCGGCGTGGCCATCATGAGTGCCGCCCGGCTCACGCTGGCCAGCCGCTCCACGAGGGCGGCCACCCGCATCAGCTCGACCGAGTCGCGATACGTGTCGGCGCGAACCAGGCAGCAGGTCGTGCTGGCCACGAGGCCCTCCGCTACTTCTGTCCTGCCGCCGCCTCCTCCACGCCAAGCTCCGCCAGCTTGGCCGCGGTGGGCCGCCCCGTGCTCGGGTCCCACCCCGCCATCTCGTAGTAGGTTCGCCGCGCCGCGAAGAACTCGTCGGGGTCGATCTTGGAGCCCTTGAGGACGCCGTTGCCGATG
>Ga0335084_10007903_pt1 | contig 10585 bp, 8 predicted proteins | sample Lox_Sample_44_FD_206721 | JGI IMG/M metagenome (GOLD analysis project Ga0335084, IMG submission 206721) | Soil microbial communities from Loxahatchee National Wildlife Refuge, Florida, United States - Lox_Sample_4.4 | ecosystem: Environmental > Terrestrial > Soil > Wetlands | place: USA: Florida... | reverse complement strand
CCGAACGCGCTCGACGCGCGACTCTTGATACCCCTCCCCCAACCCCCTCCCGCAAGGGGAGGGGGCGTGGTTGCTTCGTCAAACCGGCAACCGGTCCCGCACCCGGTAATAGAAGATCGACGGCGCGAGGAACCAGGGGTAGCCGGTGTAGAGCGGTCGCGTGGGGAAGCTGAGGCCGTCGATGGCGGTGGCGCCTTCCTTCTGTCCCAGGATCTGCTGGCCGATCTTCGTGCCGAAATAGGTCGCGAGCGAGACGCCCGAGCCGCAATAGCCCATCGCGTACCAGAGCCCGTCCTGCTTGCCGATATGCGGCATGGTGTCGAAGGTGTAAGCGACGAAGCCGAACCAGCTATGGGTGATCTTGGCGGTTCGGAGCTGCGGATAGATCTCGCACATCGCCGCATGCAGGCGCGGCGCGCTCACATTGGCGTCGGTCTCGTTATAGGCGACCCGGCCCCCGAACAGCATGCGCCGCTTGTCCGGCGAGAGCCGGTAATAGAAGACGAGCTTGCGGCTGTCCGAGAGCGAGCGGGCGTGCGGATTGAGCCCCAGTGCCAGCGAGGGTTCCAGCGGCTCGGTCGCGATGATGTAGCTGCCGATCGGGATCACGCGCCGGCGGAACCAGGGCGTGCCGGGACCGGTATAGCCGTTGCTGGCGATCAGCACGTCGCGCGCCTTAAGGCTGCCCCGCGCCGTCCTGACATTGAAGCCCTGGCCGCCGCGCTCGACCGCCTCGACCTTGGTGCGGTCGATCACGGCAGCACCGGCCTCGCGTGCGCGCGCCAGCAGCCCCGCATGATAGCGCGCCGGGTGAAGCTGGGCATGGCGCGGATAGACCACGCCGCCGAAATAGCGATCGGAGCCGATCTCGCTGCGCTGCTCGGATCGGGGCACCATGCGATAGGGCACCTCCTGGCCCTTGGCCTGATTCGAGAGCGCCTGCGCCAGCGCTTCGTACTGCTTGGGATTGTGCGCGGCATGGAAGCGGCCGTTCACCTCCCAGTCGCACTCGATCTTCTCAGCAGCGATCAGATCGCCGATGAAATCGAGCGCGCGGATGCCCTCGCGCCTTATCTCGAGCGCCTGGGCGCTCCCGTGGCGCTGCGAGAGCGTCGCATAATCGGGCTTGATCGAGGTCGAGACCTGGCCGCCATTGCGGCTGGAGCAGCCATAGCCCGCGGTCTCCGCTTCCAGCACGACCACCGAGCGCCCGCCGCGTGCCGCCACCAGCGCCGCGGCCAAGCCGGTATAACCCGAGCCGACGATGGCGAGATCGATCGAGGCGGGCAGCTTCGTCTCGGGGAGCCGGGGCGGCGGGGCCGCCTCCCACCAGAAGGGTTCCTGCTTGTAGCCGGCCGCGAACAATTCATTCCCGTTCATGACACCCGTCGATCTTGGTTCTGGTTATTTCTCGGCAAGGACCGTGACCGCCATCCATCCCGGCGGCGGCGGCACGATCATGAAGGCTTTGGCGCGCTCGATGAAGAGGCGCGAAGGGAGGTCTCCGCCGGGCCGCTCGCGGTCGGCGGCCTTGAAGGCCTCGATCGCGTCGGCGAACTTGCGCTGCGCATAGAGGTCCAACCCATGCTCATAGGCCTCGATCCAGCCGAGCGGCCCGGCCTGGGTCCGCTCGGCGGCGAGCCCGATCAGCTCGTAGATCGCGATACCCTCCGCCTTGCCATAGACCGCGACCCGGTCGAGCCGTCGCGCCAGGATGGCCTCGCCCGCCAGCCGCCTCGTCTCCTCGCCGATCAGGATGAGGGTGCCGTAGCGCTTGTTGAGGGCTTCGAGCCGCGAGGCGACGTTCACCGGATCGCCGATCGCGGTATAGTTGAGCCGTTCCTCCGAGCCGATATTGCCGACCAGGATGTGGCCGCTGTTGATGCCGACCCGCATCTTGAGCGGCGTGCGGCCTTGGGCCTGCGCCTCCGTCGCCATCTGGGCCAGGGCCTGCTGGCAGGCGAGGGCCACGCGGCAGGCATCGAGCGCATGATCGGGGTTGCGCTCGGGCGCCCCCCAGAGCGCCATGATCGCATCGCCGATGAACTTGTCGATGGTGCCGCGCCCCTCGGCGATGATCGGCGACATGCGGCTCAGATACTCCGCCAGCACCGGCACCACCGCGTCGCCCAGCTTCTCGGAGAGGGCGGTGAAGCCCGCAAGGTCGGTGAACATCACTGTGATGGGCATATGCGAGCCGCCGGGCTTGGCCTCGATGCCTTGCTTCAGGAGCCGGCGCACCAGCTCGGTCGGGACATATTTCTGGAAGGAGGCGAGGCCCGAGGCCATATGGACCAAGGCACCCGAGAGCCGGTCGATCTCGGCGAGGAAGGAGCTCATGCGCTGCACCCGGTGCAGCTCGAAATTCTCGATATGGCGCAGCTCGGCAGTAACGCGGCGCAGGGGCCGCGCGATCGCGGCGCGCGCGAACCAGACGGCGCCGGTCGCCATGAAGAGGGTGAAGAAGCCGACGATCCAGGCGAGGCGGCGCGTGTTGCGCTCGACCTCGGCCAGGAAGTCCGCGGCCGGGATGACGGTCGCGACCAGCCAGCCATTGAAGCCCAAGGGCGTAAAGGTGACGAAGTAGTTGTCGCGGTCGAGGGTCGAGCGGTAATCCCAGGACATGGTGGCGTGGATCTCGCCCAGCCGCATGCCAAAATGGTGCAGCGCCTCCATCGCCACCTTGTTGAGCCTGTCGCGAAGGGCCTCGCTCATGACCGTGGTCGCAGCAGCGGTCGCGGCCGCCTCGTCGGCATGCTCGGCCAGCTCGGGTGCGGCCACGATATGGCCCTCGGCGTCGACGATGGCGACCGTGCCGCTACGCGCCACCTGGATGCCGGCCAGGAACTGCGACAGCCGCTCCAGCTCGATCGCGACGCAGATGATCCCCTGGAACTTGTCATAGACCTTGAGCTGGCTCGAGATGGCGATCGCGGGCTTGGTCTCGGTCGGGAACAGGCTGACGTCGCTCCAGACCGGCTGATCCGAGGCCATGGCGCGGCTGTACCAGGGCTGCTGCGAGGCGTCGAAATCGGAGGGCGTGAAGTTGCGCTGCTCGAACTCGATATCGCCGGTGATGACCTTGTAGCTGTCGACCCGGCGCTTGGCCTCCTTGTGCGCGTCATCCCAGATCACCTCGACCATCAGGATGCTGTCATTGCCGAGCTTCTCGGCGCCGAAGAAATGTCCGTTGGGCCAGCCGAACGAGATCCAGGAGAGGCTCGGCTGCGATTGCAGCAGCGACAGGAAGATGAACTCGCGCTTGGCCTCGTCCTGCGGCGTGATGACGTTCTGGAAGAAGATGGTGCGCAAGGCCTCTTGCGCCGCGGTCGCGTTGGCGATGACCGAGGAGACCTCCTGCCTGATCGAGCCCGCGATCTTGTCGTTGAGCTGGCCGACCAGGTCCTTGAGGTTGGCGCGCGCGATCGTCTGCCAGGAGAAATGGATGAGGGCCGCGGTCAGCAGTACGGAGAGCAGCAGCGTGACGCTGAGCACGGCGCCGAGGCTCGGCCGCCAGCGCCGCGAAGGCTCGCCGGCATCAGCGGATTCGTCCTCGTTCGGAGTTGAAGGTTCGGCCATGATTCCCGATCACCTCCCCTGCTAGAGGGGAGAGAAGAAACGGAAGGAACTGTGACAGGCTAGCCTTTGTCCGACAGCAGGGTCCATGCGTGTCGTCTCGTCACTCGATCCCCTCCCCCGCTCGCGGGGGAGGGTTGGGGAGGGGGCTGCTCGATCTGCGCAGCCCTCTCCCTGGCCCTCTCCTGCGAGGCGGGAGAGGGGACAACAGCGATCGGGAGCCCCGATCCAACCGGCCAGTTGGTCTCGGGCGCCGGGGTTGCGGGCCGACCGCTCCTCGGGCCACCATGGCGCCCTTCATCGCCGGGCGACCCGGCGATCTGTCTCAGGGAGAAGATCCATGTTCGGACCAACGATCCACCGCTTCGAAGCCAATGGACCCGGCGGCAAGGGCTTGCAGGACTGGGGCGGAATTCCCGCTGAATGGCTGGTGAGCGGCCCGGCGCATCAGAATGGATACAACTACGTCAACGAAGAGAAGCTGGGCTTCAAGGCTGGCGTGTGGGACTGCACTGCCGTGACCTGCAAGATGGAGCCCTATCCCTGCCACGAGTTCATGATCGTGCTCGAAGGCTCGGTCACCATGATCGAGGAGAACGGGCGCGAGACTACGATCAAGGCGGGCGAGAGCTTCGTGCTGCCCAAGGGCCTCGTCTGCCAGTGGAAGCAGCCGGGCTATATCCGCAAGTTCTACGTGATCTGGGACGATCCGGGCGGGGCGGCACCCAAGGATGCGAAGGCGCTTCATGTGCTGAAGCCCGACCCCAAGGGCAAGCTCGAGCCCAGCCCCGCGACGCCGCCCGAGATGCTGCTTTCGGGCAAGCCCGTGCAGCACGGCCATGACTGGTTCAAGGATCCCACGGGGCAGTGGAGCGTGGGCGTGTGGGATTCGACCGCCTATCACCGTAAGTCGGTGCCGTTCCCGCGCTACGAGATGATGAGCCTGCTCGAAGGCGCCGTCACCATCACCGAGGAGAACGGCAAGGTGCATCGCTTCAAGGCGGGCGACACCTTCTTCATCGAGCAGGGCTGCGTCAGCGATTTCAAGACCGACGGCTATGTGCGGAAGTTCTACTGCATCTTCCAGCCGAAGAAGGCCGCAGCCAAGAGCGAAGCGGCGGAGTGACCCGAATAGGAACCGGCCGAGGCCGCTCGCCGATGCGAGAGGCCCCGAATCTTTCTTACCCCTCCCCTTGCGGGAGGGGGTAGGGGGAGGGGATCCGTCTCGATCCGGAACTAGGCGAAACTGCTTGCCCTCTTCCCGCATAGCTCGATAGTCACACGTCTCGACGAGGAGCACTGCGAATGCCCGACGCCAAGACCGCGCTCGTCATCATCGATGTGCAGAATGCGATTCTGCAGGGGCTGGGCGGGACGCGCCCGGCCGAGATGGACCGGGCGTTCGAGGCGACCGTGGCGCGGATCGCGCAGATTCAGGCCCGCGCGCGTGCCGCGGGCCTGCCGGTCGTCCTGGTGCAGCATGACGGTGAGCCCGGCCACCGGCTCGCGGCCGGGACGGAAGGCTGGCTGATCCGGGGCGAGCTGGCGCCGCGTCCGGGCGAGGCCGTGGTCCGCAAGAAGAGCTGCGACAGCTTCTTCGAGACCGATCTGGCAGAGCAGCTCGCGGCACGCGGGGTCCATGACGGAACGGGCCGTCTCGTCATTGCCGGCTGCATGACGCAATATTGCGTCGACACCACCTGCCGGAGTGCCGTGGGCCGCGGTTACGACGTCACGCTCGCCGCCGACGGCCATATGACCGCCGATTCCGGTGCGCTCGGCTTCGAGCAGATCATCGCCCATCACAACGAGCTGCTCGACGGCTTCGATGCCGGCGACAAAATCGTCACGGTGACGCCGGCCGCCGCGATCGCGTTTTGACCGGCTTTCCCTCCGAGTGACGGCTCGCCTCTTGTTACGAGGCTCATAGACCCTGCCGATATGAGGGTGATTCACGGGCAACGCGTCCCGCGGCTTGTTGGCCGGCCAATCGAGACTCGGTCATCCGTGATCCACGCCAGCCGGCGCAAATTTGTTCCAGACCGCGTTCTGCGGAAATCGCTAGGTTTTCATCCTCTCGTCGCGGACCTGCGCTCGCGCACGAAAATGTGAGCAGCGCATCGCGCTCTCCATGACTAGCCTGCTCGCGCGGGGGTCGCGTCTGGCGTCAGTACCGAGTTTGAGGACCGATCCATGCCAGGGAATTCCACAAGGCCGCCGGCCGAGCACGAACCACCTCCCCCATTGAATCTGATGGCCACGCTGGTAAGGCTCGGCGCGATCGGGCTCCTCTCCCTTCTTGTCACCGCGGCATTCGCCTACACGGGCGGGTGGCTGACGCCCGACCGTTTGACGCCGGTGCGCGTCATCGACGGGTTCGAGCAGGTCAACGGCCTCCATCCGGGCTTCCGGCGCAACCATGCCAAGGGGCTCTGTATCGCCGGCGTCTTCGAGAGCAACGGCCAGGGACTGCGCTTCTCAAAGGCCAGCGTCTTCGACCTGGGCCAGGTGCCGGTCATCGGCCGGTTCGCGCTCGCCGGCGGACAGCCCTATCTTCCCGATTCTCCTCAGGCGGTGCGCAGCATGGCGCTTCGTTTCATGCTCTCCGACGGCGAGGAATGGCGCACGGGCATGAACGACATCCCGGTCTTTCCCTTCAATACGCCGGAAGCCTTCTACGAACAGCTGATGGCGTCCCTGCCGGACCCCGCGACAGGGAAGCCCGATCCGGCGCAGATGGCGGATTTTCTGACCAATCATCCCGAGACGGCTCGGGCATTGGCGCTGATTAAGAACCGGCCGGTTTCCTCCGGCTTCGCGAACGACACCTTCAACAGCCTCGACGCCTTCTTCTTCGTCGATCCGAACGGCAACGAAGTTCCGGTACGCTGGTCGATGGTCCCGGGCGAGCCCTTCGCGGCGGCGACGCAGCCGGAGACGCCGGACAATAACTATCTCTTCGAGGATGTCATCGCGCGCGTCGGTCGCCAGCCCTTGGAATGGCACCTCGTCGTGACCATCGGCCAGCCGGGCGACCCCACTGGCGACGCCACCATCGCCTGGCCCGACGACCGCCAGCGGGTCGATCTCGGCACCCTCGTGATCGATCATGTCGAGGGCGAAGACAGCGGGCGTTGCCGCGACGTCAATTTCGATCCGCTGATCCTGCCGGACGGCATCGAGCCTTCCGACGATCCCTTGCTCAATGCGAGGTCGGCCGCCTATTCGCGCTCCTTTACCCGGCGCGCCGGAGAGGCGAAGCCGCCGAGCGCGGTCACGGCACCGCCGCTGAGCAAGGGAGCCTGACGCCCGTGAGATCCGCAGCGCGCTTCTCCCCCCTCTCCCGGATCTTGCATTGGACCATGGCGGCGATGATCCTCGCCATGCTGTTTATCGGCGTCGGGATGGTGGCCTCGCTCGAGGACTATCATTGGCTGCTGAGGATCCATCGGCCGCTCGGCGTCGCGATCCTGGTGCTGGCCGCGGTCCGGCTGATCAACCGCCTCGTTCATCCGGCGCCGCCACTGCCGGGCCATATGCCGGCCTGGCAGCGTTTCGCCGCGAAGTCGTCGCATGTCCTACTCTACGCGCTGATGTTCCTGCAGCCGCTGGTCGGCTGGGCCATGCTGTCGGCGGCGAGCTATCCCGTGGTGCTGTGGGGCAGCCTGTTGCTGCCGCCTATTTTGCACCACGACGCCATGCGCTATGCGGAGCTGCGCGAGCTTCACACCCTGCTGGCCTTTCTGTTCTTCGCCGTCTTCCTCGCCCATATGGCGGCGGCGCTGATGCACGCGCTGATCCATCGCGACGGGGTGTTCGAGAGCATGGCGCCGTGGCGGCAGACGCTCCCTCCCCCTGCACCCCCTCCCGCAAGGGGAGGAGGCTAGAAAGGCGGAACGCGGGTTCAGTATCGCTCCGGACATGAAACCGCGAGAGGAACTCACCCCCTCGTCATCTCTGGCCTTCGCCACTTCATCTTGGCCCCTCCCCCTCAAGCGGGGGGCAAGAAAGCGAAGCAACGCGCTTCTTAAGCGGGTTCAACCGGACAACCGTGGATCAAGTCCGGACATGACAGACGAGGGGGCAGCCGGTCTGCCGCTTTTCGAAAGCCAGATCGCCCGCTAATCTGTGATTTATCGGGCGAGACTGGAACTTCTGGCGGCGGCAGGGGATGGGACGTCGCATTGCCCTCATGCTCGCCTTGGCGGGCCTTGTTTGGGTTGGTCTGCTCCCCGGCGCGGCGTCGGCGCAGACGCTCGACCGTATCGCCGCGACCAAGACCATTCATATCGGCTATGTCCCCGACCAGGCGCCTTTCGCCATTGCGAAGGAGGGCGCGCCACCTACCGGTTATGCGATCGACCTCTGCAATCGCGCGGTCGCCAAGATTCGTGAGAGCGTCCCCGACCTCGCCGTCAGCTATGTCGAGACCAGCCTCGTGGACGCCTTCGACGCGGTGGCGGCCGGCCAGATCGATCTTCTCTGCGGTGCGATCACGGTAACGCTCGGCCGTCGCGAAAAAGTTGACTTCTCCGAGCCCATCTTCATCACCGGCGTGAGCGGCCTGTTGCGCAAGGATTCACCGCGCGATCTGCGCGAGCTCTTCCTCGGTGAACGGACCATCAGTCCGCCACGCTCGCCGGAGATGCGGCCCTTCTCGACTAGCCATGTCGGGGTCCGGTCCGAAACGACGACGGAGGCCGTCCTGCGCCGCGCCATCGAGGAAGGCGGCTATGGGGCGACCGTCGCCGAATTCCCGACGCACGAGGAGGGGCTGGCGGCGCTCGAGGACCGGGAGATCGACGCCTATTTCGCCGACCACGCCTTGCTTGCCGAGCTGTTCGCGCGGGCGCGTCACCCGTCACGCTTGATCATCGGCACCCGCCTCCTCACGCACGATGTCTATGGCATCGCCATGGGCCGCGGAGATGCCGAATTCAGGCTGCTGGTGGATCGCGCTTTGAGCGCTTTCTATGCCACGCCGGACTTCGCGGCGCTCCTCGGGACCTATTTTGGTGCCCAGGCGACCCAACTTCAGTCGCAGATCGAGGCGATGTCGGTGCCGGAGTGATGGGGCAAGCCGGAGGCAGGTCATGAGCTCGGACGTCAGGCAGATCGGCCTCTTTCCCGCGACCATGCTGGTGGCCGGCAACATGATCGGCGCCGGCATTTTCATGATGCCGACCGTGATGGCGAGCGTCGGCGGCATCGCCTCGCTGGGCTGGCTGGTGACGGCCCCTGGCGCCTTCATCATGGGCTACATGTTCGCCCGGCTGGGTCAGGCACGGCCCAAGGAAGGCGGCCCCTACGCCTATGCCCGCGAGGCCTTGGGCGACTTCGCCGGCTTCCAGTGCAACCTGCTCTATTGGTTCTCAAACGTGGTCGCGAACATTGCGATTGCCACTTCGATGACCGGCTATCTCGCCGTCTTTTTCCCGGCCTTGCGCATCCCGCTGCTCGGCGCCTGCGGCACCGTCCTCGTGGTCTGGCTGTCAGCGATCCTGAACATGATCGGGCCGCGGTTGGTGACGCGCTTCGAGACCGTGACCACGCTCATCGGCATCGGGCCGATCGCACTGGTGGGAATCGGCGGCTGGTATTTCTTCGATCCGGAACTCTTCCGCGCCGGGTGGAATCCCGCCGGGCTGGGCGAGGCCCGCGCGATCTCGGCCGCCGTCTCGATCATGTTCTGGTCCTTCATGGGCGTGGAGAGCGCCTCGGTCGCGGCCGCTGTCGTCAAGAATCCCGAGAAGAACATCGGGCGGGCGACGTTGCTGGGAGTCCTTATCGCGGCGATCGTCTATGTGCTGAGCACCGTCGCAATCATGGGAATCATCCCGAACGACGCGCTGCGCCATTCGACGGCGCCCTTCGCCGATGCGGCGATGCGGGCGCTGGGGCCGGTCGGCGCCACGATCATCACGCTTTGCGCCATCGTGAAGGCCTCGGGCTGCCTCGGCGGATGGACGCTGATCAATGCCGAGACCGCACTGGCGACGGCCAAGGACGGGCTGTTCCCGGCGATGTTCGCCAAGACCGATTCGCGCGGGGTACCGGTCCGCGGCCTGGTCATCGTCTCGATCATCATGAGTGTCATCGTCTTCGCGACGGTGTCGCCCACAATCGGCGAGACCTTCATGGTGCTGGCCGATATCGCCGTGCTGTTGGTGCTGACGCCCTATATCTTCGCCGCCGTCTCGGTCTCGTACTATGTGCAGCAGAAGATCGTCTCCCGTCATCTGGTCTGGGCCGCGCTCATCACCATCGTCTATTGCCTCGCCGTCATCGTCGTATCGGCGGGCACGGCCGTGGCCGTCAGCATGGCCTTGGGTCTCGCGACCGCGCCGCTGTTCCGCGCCTTCCTCGCCTTCGGCGAGCGCAAGGCGAAGCCGGTGGCGCTCGTGGATTAACATTCTGCCGTCGGGACCTTGCCGGCGACCGAAGCGCTGATGATTTCGTTCGATCTGTCGAAAGGGCAAAAAGCTGTCACTGGATCGCCGCCAACATTGGAACGAGGTCTATCGGCAGAAGCCGGCCGACGAGGTGAGCTGGTTCCAGAGCGAGCCGGCGCGCTCGCTGGCCCTGATCGACGCGGCCGGAATCGGCCCCGACGATCCGATCGTCGATGTCGGCGGGGGCGCGTCGCTGCTGGTCGATCGGTTGCTCGACCGCGGCTTTCGCCATCTGACGGTGATCGACATCGCGCAGACGGGCCTCGCGGTCGCCCAAGCACGGCTGGGACCGCGCCAAGCCCGGGTCACCTGGCTGGTGCAGGACGTGACAAGCTGGCAGCCGCCGGCGGAGGGCTTCGCCTTGTGGCACGATCGGGCGGTGTTCCACTTCCTGGTCGATGAGAAAGACCGCCAGGGCTATGTCCGGGCGTTCGATCGCGGTCTCAAGCCCGGCGGCTTTGCCATCTTTGCCAGCTTCGCGCTCACCGGACCCGAGAAATGCAGCGGCCTACCGGTCCAGCGCTACTCGGCCGAGGCACTGCAGGCGGTATTGGGTC
>Ga0335084_10007901_pt1 | contig 10586 bp, 9 predicted proteins | sample Lox_Sample_44_FD_206721 | JGI IMG/M metagenome (GOLD analysis project Ga0335084, IMG submission 206721) | Soil microbial communities from Loxahatchee National Wildlife Refuge, Florida, United States - Lox_Sample_4.4 | ecosystem: Environmental > Terrestrial > Soil > Wetlands | place: USA: Florida... | reverse complement strand
GGCCAGCTCGGCCTCGAGCTCCTGGGCGAGGAGCAGCGCCGGGACGTGCCGGCGCTCCACCCGGTCCAGCTCGACGGCCGCCCGGCCCGACAGGCCCTGGGTCACGGCGGTGGCGAGCAGCGTGGCCGCGAGCGCGGAGGCGGCGGGGATGAGGAGCTTGTGCCGGTACTTGAGCTGGAGCGCCATGGGGCGGCCCTCAGTCCTTCACCGCGAGCGTCTTCACCCCGGCCGGGGTGGCCAGGGGCGATACATAGCCGACCGCGCCGGCGTTGGCCCGCACGTACGCCGCCACGTCGTCGTCGCTGGGCTTCTCGACCGGGGGCACGTCGCGCCCGGAGAAGATCACCTGGTTCCAGTACGCCTTGACGGCGTTGAGGCTCTTGCGGTGCACCTTCTCCGCGAAGCGCGCCCGGAGCCGCTCGTCGCCGGGCTCGACCGGCTGGACCACCTCGCCCGACGGCCAGCGCGTCTTCTTCTTGAGGAAGAGCTGCGACAGCTCGTGGAGCGAGATGCCGGCGGCGGCGTTGCCCGGGTTGACGATGACGCGGAACGGCTCGTCCGCCGCGGCGGAGAGGGCCGCGGCGAGGGCGATCGAGGCGAGCAAGATCCGGATCCGCACCGCGCCCATCCTGGAACGAGGGACGGGGCACGACCACGACCAGGTCCGGTGCGGTCGGTCGGCTCGCGCCCCCGCTCCATCGTTACCAGAACGGCGGGACCGGCAACATTTCCGGACCGTGGGACAGCGGGCGGGGAGGCACCGCGTGTGCGGCGGTGTGGGCCTACGCGGCCACGGGGTCGAGCGGGACGCCGGCCCGCTCCAGCAGCGACTTGAACTCTCCCTTCCCCACCGCCTTCACGAACGCCTCGCGCGGCTCCACCGTCTTCTTCTTCACCAGCTCGAGGAGGGCGTCGTTGAGCGTCACCATCCCCTGGGCCCGCCCGGTCTGCATGATCGACGGGATCTGGAAGGTCTTGCCCTCGCGGATCAGGTTCGCGACCCCGCTGTTGCAGAGCAGGACCTCCATCGCCGCGGCGCGGCCGCCGCCGATCTTCTTGCAGAGCGTCTGGGAGATGACGCCCTTGAGCGACTCGGAGAGCATCATCCGGATCTGCGGCTGCCGGTCGGCCGGGAACTGGTCGATGATGCGGTCCACGGTGGACGGGGCGGTGTTGGTGTGGAGCGTCCCGAAGACCAGGTGTCCGGTCTCCGCCGTCTCGATGGCGATGGCGATGGTCTCCAGATCGCGCAGCTCCCCCACCAGCACGATGTCCGGATCCTCGCGCAGCGCCGCGCGGAGCGCCGCCTTGAAGCCGCTGGTGTGGATCCCCACCTCCCGCTGGTTCACCAGGCAGCGCTTGTTGGGGTGCACGAACTCGATGGGATCCTCGATGGTGATGATGTGGTCGTCGCGGTTGCGGTTCACGTAGTCGATCATCGCCGCGAGCGTGGTGGACTTGCCGGAGCCGGTGGGCCCGGTGACGAGGACGAGCCCCTTCGAGAGCTGGCAGAGCTCCAGGACGTGCGGGGAGAGCCCCATCTGCTCGACGGTGAGGATGTCGCGCGGGATCTGCCGCAGCACCGCGCCGATCCCCTTGCGATCGGCGAAGACGTTGACGCGGAACCGGGCCGCCGCGTTCTCGTGGGCGAAGTCGGTGTCCTTGCGCGCGTGCCACTCCTCCCGGTTCTTCTCCGGCGCGATCGCCCAGAGCAGCTCCTTGAGCCGCTCGTGGGAGAGCGCGCCGTACCCCTCCTCGGCCCGGATGTCGCCGTCGACGCGGAAGGTGGGCGGGTTGTCGGAGGAGAGGTGCAGGTCCGAGGCGCGGCGCGAAAGCATGGCGTCGAGGAGGGCGTCCATCGCCGCGCGCGGGTCGGCGGGAGCGGCGATGCCGGAGCGCGGCCCGGCGGCGCGGGCGGCCGGCTTCGCGGCGGGCTCCGCGCGCTTCGGCGCGGGGGTGGCGGCCGGGGCGGATTCCGGAGCCCGGGGGACGATCACGGCGCGCAGCGCGTCGCCCTTGGAGGTGACGCGCACGTCCACGGCGCCGGCGGGCGCGGCGTACGGGAACTCGGTCGTCCCCGGCTGCGGGAAGGCGCGGCGCTGCTCGTCCGGCACGATCTCCGTGAACGCGCCCGCGATCTGCGCGGCGGTGAGCGGCTGCTTGATGATGGGCACCGTCCCGCCGGCCGTCGCCATGGTCGCGCCCCGGCCGGTCTCGAACACGATCTCGCGGCCGTGTTCCGCGTAGAGCTTCTCGATGAAGACGTCGATTCGGGCCATGGGGTCACCGGGTGAGGAGCGCGACGCGGGAGACGTGGCGCTTGTTGACGAGCGCGACCGCCTCGCCGACGAGCAGGCGCAGGAAGGGGGTGGACTCGTTCAGGAACTCGACGAGGCGCGACCGCTCCGGCGGGCGCAGGTACGAGACGATGCCCGCGAGCGTGGTGCCGTCCAGCAGCCGCACCTCGACCTCGTGCTCGGTCGGGATCGTCACCTCGTCGGCCTCGTCGCGATCGAGGTCGGCGGGGAAGCGCACCAGCGCGATGCCGGCGCGGTTCAGGAACGTCATGCCGGCCGTCTCCTCGTCGAAGGCGGGGATGAAGTCGTCGCGGCCGTTGAGCAGGTCGGACGGCCGCTCCTGCCCGCTGTGGCCCTCGGCCGCCTCCGCGAGGAAGAGGGTGACGCGGCGGGTCGCGCCGCCCTGGAGCGTCACCTCGACCGGCACGCGGCGCTTGGGCACCCGGAGATCGTCCATGCCCGGGACCGGGTGCGAAGCCCGTGCCGCGCCCTGGCCGGCGGCCGCCTCCCCCGGAGGCGCGCCGCTCGCCGGCCGGCCGCCCGCCCGATGCCCCTGCTTTCCCCGCTGCGCGGTGCCGGTGTGCGCCGGCGCGCAGCGAGGTGTCACGCGAGGTGAGGGAGTGTCGGCGGGCCGGCCGCGCTGCGGCGGACCGCGGAGGCCCTTTCCCGGCACCCGGGGTGCGCACCACCCCGCTGCGCTCCCCTTTCCCTGGCGCGCGCGCCGCCCCCGCGTCACAATCCGCCCCTCCTCGCGGGCGAGGGCGCCGGCATGAAGAGCCTCCGATACGATCTCTACGGCGCCGCGGCAGGCGTGGGCCTGCCCATCGCGGCGATGGTCATCGAGGCCCGATCGCTCGCGCCCGCGGCGCTGCACGCCGCCCTCGCCTCGCAGCCGCTCATCTGGATCATGTGGACGACGCCCTTCGTCCTCGGCGGCCTCGGCATGGTGATCGTCCGGCAGCACCGCGCCATCGTGGACCAGCACCAGGAGATCGTCCGGCTGGAGCAGGCCAAGCGCGAGAGCTTCACCCGCACGGCGACCGAGCTGGCCGGCGCCGCGAAGGGCCTGCTCGGCAACGTGTCCGCCTTCACCAGCACCACCGCCGAGACCGCCGCGTCCATCCGCGAGACCACCGCGACCATGCACCAGCTCTCGCAGACCGCCTCGTCGGCGGCGCTCACCGCCGAGGGCGTGATCGGGATCGCCCTCCAGGCGGAGCGCGCGTCCGAGCAGGGCGAGCGGCACGCCGAGGCGTCGCGCGAGGTGCTGCTCTCGCTCGCGGACGAGGTCCGCGGGCTCGCCCTCCGCATCGAGGCGATGAACGGGCGCACCCGCGAGCTGTCCGGCGCCGCGGCCGAGGTCGCGGCGGCGGCGGACGCGGCGGACCGCCTGGCCGCCGAGGGCGGCGCCGAGCCCGCCGCGCTCGCGACGCGGCTGCAGGCCCACGCCGGTGCCGCGCGCCGGGCGGCGGCGCGGGTGCGGGCCGCCGTCGCCGACGTGCAGCAGGCGGCCGACGCGGCGTCGGGATCGGCCGAGGCCGGCAGCGACCACGCCCGGGCGGGCGCGCGGGTGGCGACCGAGACGGGCGAGGTGATCCGGAACCTGGCCGCGGCGCTCCGCGACGCGGCCCGCGCCGCCCGGGAGATCGCGCAGGTGGCGCAGCAGCAGGAACGCGGGATCGAGCACGTCCTGCGGGCGATGAACGAGATCCACCTCGCCACCGAGGACACCGTCGCCTCGACGCACCAGGTGGCGCGCGAGGCCCGCTCCCTCGAGGAGCTGGCGGCCGAGCTGCGATCGGCCGTGAAGCGCTGACGCCGTCGCCGTCCGCGCCGCCGGGCGCCTGCACGCCGGGTCCGGATCTGGCGAGCGGCGGCCTTCCGATCCAGAATGGCGCAACCCGAGGGAGACACCGGGGGAACAGGACGCCATGTACACGAGACGCTACGCCATCCTGGGCGCGCTCTTCGGAGCGTTGTTCCCGGCGGTGGGAACGCTCATCGAGGCCTTCTACCGCCAGGATTTCTACGGGACGCTCTCGATCGCGTCGATGCTGAAGGCCCAGGCCACCTCGCCGCTCCTGTGGATCATCGACACCGCGCCCATCTTCCTCGGGGCGTTCGCGAGCGCCGGCGGCCGGCGCCAGGACGTGATCCTCGCCATCGAGGCGGGCAAGCGGGAGGCGTTCGTGAAGACGGCGGCGGAGCTGTTCACCGCGGCCCAGTCGCTCCTCTCGACGGTGTCCTCCTTCTCGTCGATGACGGCGGAGACGGCCGCCTCGGTGCGCGAGACCACCGCCACCATGGGCCAGCTCGGCCAGACCGCCACCAAGGCGGCGCTCACCGCCGAGACGGTGATCGGGCTCGCCCGGGTGGGCGACCGCGCCTCGGCGGACGGGCTGGCCGCGGTGGAGACCAGCCTCGGCGAGATGACCAAGCTCGCCGACGAGGTCCGCGGGCTCTCGCAGCGCATCGAGGGGCTCAACGGCCGGATGCGCGACATCTTCGAGATCGCCTCGGTGGTGAACTACATCGCCGACCGGTCGCAGCGGCTCGCCGACTCCGCCGCGGGCGAGGCGCAGAAGGCGGGAGCGGGCGCCCGCGGCTTCGGCGAGGTGGTGCAGGAGATGCGGCGCCACGCCGACGACGCCAAGCGCGCCGCGTCGCAGGTGAAGGGGATCCTGGGCGAGGTCCACAAGGCGATGCTCGCGGCGATGACGGCCGCCGAGGTCGGCATCCGCCGCGCCGAGCAGGGCGCCCACGTGGCGACCGGCACCGGTGAGACCATCCGCCGGCTGGCCGCGGCCCTCAAGGACTCGTCGCAGGCGGCGAAGGAGATCGCGACCGTCGCCCAGCAGCAGGACCACGGCATCGACCAGGTCCTCAAGGCGATGAACGAGATCTACCTCGCCACCCAGGAGACCATGTCGTCGACGCAGGCCGTCGCCTCCGAGGCGAGGGCGCTCAACGACCTCGCCTCGGGGCTGAAGAAGGCCGTGCAGGGGTGAGAGGCGGCGGCGTCGCCGCCGCCCCCGGTCGAGTCCGCGGCTGCGTTCGGGGGTCGCGGTCCCGCTCGTGCCCCGGCGCGGCCGGCCGTCAGTCCGCCATGTAGAGGTGGACCGTCCAGTACGAGCCGGTCTCGTACCCGGGGATCGCGACGGGCAGGAACACGCTGGCGCTCGTCGCGAAGCCGCGGACGATCCTGTGGGCCGGGTCGGGCGTCACGGTCAGCGTGCAGCCGACCTGCATGAGCGGCGCCGGAGGGCCGTTCGGGAACCAGAGGTCGGCGATGACGCAGAAGCCGCTGGCGAAGACGTCGAGGTGGCCCAGGTCGAAGGCGATGCTGAACGGCGACGGCGTGCTGTAGGGCGAGTAGGTCTTGAGCTGGCCGCAGCCGACCGCGGTGCCGATGGGGCGCTCGCCCTCGCGCACCACCCGGCCGTCGTGCGCCCGGGGGCGCGGCGCGTAGACGAACGCTCCGAGCTTGACGGTGTCGCCGTCGGGGCAGAGCGCCGGGACCGCGGCGTTCTCCTCGGTCCGGAGCAGGTAGACGCGCTCGCCGGCCATGGCGACGGCCGGGAGCACGAGGGCGAGCGACAGGGCCAAGGAGCGGATCGGGTTCATGTGTTCACCTTTCGTGATGGGCGGTGCGCGCCGTGTCCCCGGGGGCGGCTTCCCCTAGACGCGCACCAGCTGGCCGCCGTAGTGGACGCCGGCGCCGACCGCCGCGAAGAGCACCAGGTCGCCGCTCCCCAGCCGGACGTTCCCCTGCTCGAGGTCCTCGGCGAAGAGGATGAGGGTGCTGGCCGCGGAGGTGTTGCCGTAGCGGTGGACGTTCATGGGGACCCGCTCGACCGGGAGCCCCGCCTGCTCCACGAACTTGAGGAGCACGAACTTGTTGGCCTGGTGCAGGTAGAAGCGGCGGATCTCGGGCATGAGCCGCTCGCGGCTGCCGTTCATGAGGCCGTCGACCGCCCGCTGCATGTACTCCGGGTACGCCTTCGCCACGATGGGCCCGTCCACGTAGAAGGCGTGATCGGCCGAGGTGGCCCGCGCCGGCTGGAGCTTCGCGCCGCCGGCGCGGTGGATGACCAGCTCGGGGTGATCGGTCCCGGTCATGGACGCCACCACCCCGGGCGCGCCCTCGTCGGCGCGGAGGATGAGCGCGCCCGCCCCGTCACCGAACATGTACATGGAGAGGAAGGCGTTGACCTTCGGGTTGCCGGGCATCTTCGAGGTGAAGATCTCGCGATTCAGGTACGGCGAGGCGCAGAGCGACGCGACGATGGCGACGGTACGCGCCTGCCCGGAGAGCAGCAGCTTGCGGGCCAGGTCGGCGATGTAGACGGCGCCGCCGCAGCCCGAGTCGACGAGGACGGCGAAGGCGTCCGAGCGCATCCCCAGCCGCCGGTGCAGCTCGACGGCGTCGCGGCAGAAGTTGATCTCGTCGGGCGTGGTGGTGACGAGCCACAGGCCGTCGAGGTCGCGCGGAGGGACCCCGGCCACGTCGAGGGCGCGGCGCACCGCCGCCTCGGCCATGTCGGCGTTGCCGCGCGGCCACTGCTCCGAGTCCTGAGGCGGCGCCAGGGCCTGACCCGTCTCGGGGTCGAAGTCCCACAGGAACCGTCGCTCGACGATCCCGGTTCGCGCCTCGATCCGCTCGGGCGACCAGCCCGGGATGGCCTTCGTGATCTTGTCGTTCTTCACCACACGCGACGGCAAGTACGCCCCGCCACCCACGTATCGCACGGACGTCATCGGTCTCCCTCGTCTCCCCTGCCGCCGGTTCGCCCCGCGGTGGCTCGATGCCGGGCCGCCGCGGCTCGAACGCGGGCCACGGTCGCGGCCGCCCCTGGGTGAGGTGGCGCTGGGGCATGAAACCCAGCGTGCACATCGCTCCGGTGGGGCATGTCCGCGGGATCGCTCGGATCGCCTCCGAGCGCCGCCGCGGCCATCTCCATTTCACGGGTCACGCGGCCACGGGATGCGAGAGGCGTGCCGCGTATTCGCTTGAGGTCAAAACACTCCGGGTAAGCTGAAGGCGCCGCCCCCGCACGCGCTGCGCGAGGGCGCGCAGCAGCTGCGCGAAGGCCGGCCGGAGGGTTCAGCGCGCGGCGCGTCGCCGCGGCGCCGAGAACAGGACCTCCACGGCGCCCGTCTCGGCGGCGTGGCGCTCCACGTGCTCGGGGATGACGCGCAGGAGCGCGACGCCCTTCTGGTCCGGACCGGCCGGGAACCACCGCCGCCAGGCGGGGTCCCACAGCTCGCGGAGCAGCTTGCGGTCGCGGAGCACCTCGCCGGTGCCCGACACCGAGATGGTGGTCCCGCGGGCGTCGAAGAAGACCAGGGCGCAGCGCGGCTCTGCCTCCAGGTCGCGGACCTTCTTCGACTCGGCGGCCGTCGCGAACCAGATCTCCTCGCCGCGGACGCGCTGGCGCATCGCCATGGGGCGCGCGTGGAAGTGGCCGTCGGAGCCGCGCGTCGTGAGCACCGCCGTCCTGAACTCGCCGAGCAGCTCCGCGTATCCACGCACCGGCTCCGCCATCGGTCGCCTCCTGGACGCAGGATATCCGGTCCGGCGCGGCGCGCGGGCGCCCGGGCGGGGAGGGCGCCTCGAGCTCGGGGTCGCGGTCTGGGTCGGAGTCGCGGTCGCAGTCGAGGTCGGGGTCGAGGTCGGGGTCGGCCGGCAGAGCGCCGGGAGCGGCCCTGGCCCGAGGAGCGGAGCGCATGCGAGGGCTTGCCGCCTCCACTTCGGTCCGCGCAGCAAGGAGTCCGGCCAGGCAGCGTCTACCGCGTGAGTGCCGGCGGAGCCCCCTGCATCGGTTCCGGGTGCTCACCACGGTTGCGGCAATCGGAGACGATTCCCACGCACTGCGCGGAGCGACGAGGGACAGGGCGTCCCGGCGCGAGCGGCCGCGGCACGACCGACGCGATCCAGGGCCGCTCCCGGCGCTCTGCCGCGCGCGGCCGACCGGCGCGACCCCTGCGCGGCGCGTGTAGCGGTTCCGGGTGCTGCGCGGAGCGACGAGGGACAGGGTCACTCCCGTCGCGCGCAGCCGGGGCTGGACCGGGCCAAGCAGGACGGCGGCCGTCAACGCGCACCCGCTGCGCGGATGTGCGATGAAACCGGGCGCCCGCCTTGACGGCCGTTCCGAACCCGGCATGCTGGCCGGAGGTGCACCCCGCCGCGTTCGCCCTCGCCCTCGCCGCCCCCATCATCGTGCCGCTCGGCGATCGTGCGCTGCCCCTCCGCGTCGCCGTCGAGGTGCGCACCGAGGCGGGAGAGACGGCGCCGCCGCTGGCCTGGTGGTCCCGCGCCGACGGGGGCGCGTCGGCCACCGCGGCCGGCCCCGGGTTCGTGGTGCGGCTGCGGCTCGATCCGGGGGCGGGCGGCGCGCGCGTCCTCTCCGCCGAGATCCACTGGACGCATCCCGCCGGGCTGGAGCGGGCCGTGGTCCGCCTCTCCTGGCCGGGGGCGCCGCGCGCCGTCGGCCGGGACCTCTCCTTCGCGCCGGTGGCCGAGCCGGTGCGCATCGGCCGCGGCACGCCCCTCGTGGTCGAGGCCGGCGACGTCGCGCTGGCCGGCGGGCCCGGGCTGGCGGGGGCGCGGATCTCCGCCTCGGCGGGCGGCCGCACCGCCGAGGTGGAGCTGCTCCTGGACGACGCGGCGGAGCGGCCGTTCGCGACCTACGCCGCGTGCCTCGAGAAGCTGCCGCCCCCGTCGCCGGGGATGCCGATGCAGTTCGGCGCCCTGGAGCACAAGGAACCGCACCTGGCGGCCGGGCGGCGCCCGGGCGACGTGGACGCGGCGCGCGCCACGCTCTACCCCATCGCCGAGGGGGCGCCGTTCCTGCCCGTCGTGGTGGAGCGCTGGCCCGGCGGGGCCCGTGCGGCGGTGGTGTTCACGGACCACGCCGATCGGACCGATCCCGACGCGCTGCGGGCCCTGTTGTGGGGGCACTCTCGCGCGGGGCCGGGAACCGGCTCGGGGTTCCTCGGGCGCGGGGTCCGGCTCACCAAGACGTTCTTCGCGCACGACCGGCGAGGAGGGCTCGACGACCCGGAGATCCGGCCGCTGGCCGACGATCTGCTCGCGTGCGGCTCGGAGGTCGGGCTGCACTCGATCACGGGCGATCGGGACGATCGCGACGCCGTCCGGGCCGGGCTGGCGTCGCTCGCTCCCTGGCGGCCGGTGACGTGGATCGACCACGAGCCGTACACGAACTGCGAGGCCATCTCCTCCGAGGGCTGGCGCGACACCGGGCCGTACGGGATCCGCGACCTCCTCGCCGGCGCCGGCCTCCGCTGGATCTGGGCTGCGGGGGACGTGGGCGGCTTCGGGGCGACGCGGGTGGTGAACGTGCTCGGCGGCGCGCCCGGCGTGGCGCACCCCGCGATCTACCCGTTGCCCCACGACCCGCGGCTGTGGGTCTTCCAGTCGAGCATGTTCTACGGGCCGCCCGCGGACATGGCCGCGGCGCTCTCCGACGACGCGCTCGCCGAGCTGGAGGGGGAGCGCGGCCTGTTCGTCGCGCACACCTACCTCGCGGCGGGCCCGGCCACCACCCGCCGGCCCGAGCACCTGGCGCGCCTGGCGGTGCGGCCCACCGCCGACGGCGCGCTGGAGATCGACCCCGGGCTGGACGCCGCCCTGGAGCGGATCGCGGCCCGGGTCCGCGCCGGGACGCTCGCGTCGCTCACCTGGGCGGAGGCGGGCGACCGGCTGCGGGCCCTCGGCGACGTCGAGGTCGTGTACCGGCCCGACGGCGCGGCCGAGATCCGGAACACGGGCGCCGCTCGGCTCGACGGGCTCACGCTCGCCATCCCGGGCGAGGGTCGCGAGGTGGGCCTGGAGGGCGCCCTGGCCGGCGGCCGCGCCGACGTGCCGGGCTGGACGCGGATCTGGTTCGACCTGGGGCCCGGGGCGCGCGTCGTGCTCCGGGCCTGGGAGCGGTTCGTCCCGGTCCGCCTCGTGGCGGCGCCGTGATGCGGGGGTCCCGGTGACGGTCCGCCCCCTCGCCGCCGAAGACGTCCCGTCGCTCGCCCGGGGGCTCGCCGCGCTCCCGCTCATGGAGCGCTACCGGCGCTCCGAGGGGCTGATCGCGGCGGACCTCCGCGCCGCGCTCGCCCGGGGCGACGGGCTCCTGGTGGCCGAGGAGGACGGCGCCGTGCGCGGGCTGGCCTGGTTCCTCGCGTCCGGCACGCTCGCCATGGGAGGCTACCTGCGGCTCATCGCCGTCCTCCCCGGGGCACAGGGCGGCGGGATCGGCGCGGCGCTGCTCGCGGCCT
>Ga0335084_10007900_pt1 | contig 10587 bp, 6 predicted proteins | sample Lox_Sample_44_FD_206721 | JGI IMG/M metagenome (GOLD analysis project Ga0335084, IMG submission 206721) | Soil microbial communities from Loxahatchee National Wildlife Refuge, Florida, United States - Lox_Sample_4.4 | ecosystem: Environmental > Terrestrial > Soil > Wetlands | place: USA: Florida... | reverse complement strand
ACGGCGCGGAAGCGGTCTATCTGCGCGACGACCCGTGCAGCCTGCGCTGCGCCCGCTCGGAATCCCAGCCAGGTCGCGAGCGCCGCACAAACGACCACACCGGCGTAGGCAAGCAGAAAGACGAAATACCCCTTCGTGTATCGCCCGAGAACCACCGGGAACTCACTGCGATGCGCCACCAACTCGAGCAGCGGCACTGCTAACAGCACGAACGACACCGCGAGAGCGACGCGGAGCCGCTGCTGCACAGGGGCGTGTGCGGTCATGATCTCGCTGTACTCCCCATGAGCCGGCGAGCAAACGCGCGGCTCAGCCCGGCGCAGACGGCGCCCGTCGGTACGAGACGAGCACGACGTCGAGCCACATCGGTACATGCTGGCGCTCGCTTTCCGTCCACCCCAACTGCGCGAGCTCGGCGGCGTAGCGCTCCCCCAGTCGGCCCTGATCGCTGACCAGTGACAGCGACGCAATGCCGTGCGCCTGCAGCCGGGCCAGCAGCTCGGGCAGGGACCCGTTGCCCGGTACGTCCACCAGCACCACCGGACGCTCGTAGAGGATCGCAGCGATGATGTCCGGGAACCACCACAGGTCGGTCGCGACGACGCCGCCGGCGTCGAACCCCCCGGTCGCCGCCACGAGCCCCTCGTAACCGGCCTTGGCGCGGTGCAACTGCCGAACGCCCTGTGCCTGCACGCCCACACTCACCAGCAGCAACACCGCGAACAAGCCCGCGAGTAGACGTGGGGCGAACTCGACGCGCGCATCCCAATCGATGCGACGCTCGAGCGCGAAGACGATGGCGGCCGCGAGCAGCGGGTACAGCGGCATCAGGAAACGCGGCCCCCACTGGGCTCCCCCCAGCGGCACGGTCCGCAGGGCGAACGGCGCCGCAACGCACACGGCAACGGTGTACACGACTGCCATCGCCAGCAACTGCCGGATCTCGCGGTGCGCCGTCCCCGCCCCGCCCGCCACCGGAGGGAGGAAGAGCAGAAACAGGATCGCGGGAAACGCCTGCAGCAGGGTGTCTGGCCGCGGCCACCACCACCTGAACAGCAGCGCGTAGCCGCTGGCCCACACGGCCGCCGCGATCACCAACGTAGCAAGGATCTGCGCCTGGCGGCGCGGCGGCGCGTTCGGCAACCACAAGCGCACCGCCACGGCCGCGCCCACCGGCAGCAGCCAGGCCGCGGATACTGGGAGGAGCAACGCCACGACAGGCCGCCAGGTCGGCAACCCACTGGCGGGGCTGATGTCGGGGGTCGCGGTGAACGGTTGCAGCACGCGCATCACCGCAATGCGAGCCGGCACACCGGTCTGCGTCCACGTCAACAGCCAGTGCGGCGCGAGCACGAGCAGCGCCGCGGCGCCGACGGTGAGCGCAGCGGGGATGCGCCGTCGCCGCTCGACCCAGGCCAGAGCCACGAGGATCGCCGGCAAGAAGCCATAGAGCTCTTCGCGCACCCAAATTGCCGCACCGAACGCGAGCCCCGCCAGGGCAAGGCGCGTCAGTGCGAACTCGGCCGTCCCGGCGACGAACAGCAGGACGCCGGCGCTCGACAGCAGCACCGCCAGCGTGTGCTCCCAGAGATCGAGGCTGTAGAACAACATGGGGCTGCACCCGCCGACCAGCAGCGGCGCCAGCCAGGCCAGGCGCCGGGCGCTGCGCACCGAGAGCCGGTAGGCGATCACCATGGCGCCGACGCTCGCCAACACCGGCACCAGATAAATGCCGCGCACGCCGAACCATGCCAGGCCGACGCTGACCGGTACGGTGAACAGCTCGGCATACGCTCCGTAGAAGGGGGCCCCGGGCGCACGACGGCGGAACTGACTCCCGGTCAGCGCGGAGAAGCGGCCATCGGGATCGATCGGCTCGGCGGGATTGCGAATGCTCAGACCGCGCCAGCGCGCCTCGGCGATGTTCGCGGCCTGGATGTACTTCACGCCGGCGTCGCCGCTGAAGAACGTGCGCGGGTTGAGCACGATCCACACCAGAGAGAGCTCGAGCAACGCGACCGCACCGATGACCAGCACCGCTCGACGACCGGGGCCCTGCGCTCGCACGCGCGCCGCACCGAAGCGCGTCCGCGCTCCGCCCCGCCGCGCAGCGTCGCCCATCACCCGGCGGCTACCAGCTTCGCCGCGTCGCACGCAAGGAGCGGCGGCCGCTTGCAGCCGCGACGGGCTGCGTGACACTAGTCGGCGCGCCGGCGATGCGCATCGCGCTGTTCCATGACCTCCCGAGCGGAGGGGCGAAACGCACGCTCCACGAGCTGGTGAAGCGCCTGGCCCAGCGCCACGACATCGACCTCTACACGCTCGCGACCGCGGACGAGGAGTTTTGCGACTTGCGGCCGTGGCTCCACGCGCGGCACGAGTTCCCATTCGGCCCGAGCCCTCTGTTCCGCCGTCCGTTCGGCCGGCTCAACCAACTGCAGCGCTGGCGCGACCTGGTACGGCTCGACGGTCTGTCACGCCGAATCGCCGCGGCCGTGGACGCAGGACGCTACGACGTGCTGCTCGCCGAGCCCTCGATGTGGACGCAAGCGCCGCCGCTCCTCCAGTATGCCGCGACCCCCAGCGTCTATCACTGTCATGAGCCGGCGCGCGCCCTGCACGAGGACGGCCTCCACCGGCGCGATGCGGGCGACTGGCGGCGGGCGATCGATGGGATCGATCCGCTCATCGGCCTGTATCGGCGGCGGGCCGTGCACACCGACCGTCACGCGACCCGCGCCGCCCGCTGCGTGCTGGCCAACTCGCGATTCACCTGCGACCGCGTCCGCGAGCTGTACGGTGTGGAGGCGCGCGTGCTCTACAACGGCGTCGACACCGAGCGCTTCCGTCCACTGGCGAACGACTCCGACCGGAGCGGCGTGCTGTCGGTCGGCGCGCTGCAACCGACCAAGGGATTCGACTTCGTCATCGACAGCCTCGCATACCTCCCGTCGGCAACGCGGCCGCCCCTTCACCTCGTCAGCAACCACGCGGCGCCGGGCGAGCGCGATCATCTGACCCGGCTCGCCGCCGCCCGCGGCGTCGAGCTCACCATCGAGGTCGGGGTCGCGGACGAGGTGCTGGCGCAGCGCTACGCGGCGGCGGCGCTGTTCGCGTACGCGCCCCATCGCGAGCCGTTCGGCCTCGCGCCGCTCGAAGCCATGGCCTGCGCAACCCCGGTCGTCGGCGTCGCCGAAGGGGGCGTCCCGGAGAGCGTGCGCGACGGTGAGACCGGGCTCCTGGTCGCCCGCGACCCGCGCCGCTTCGCCGCGGCGATCCAATCCCTCCTCGACGATGCCGCCGCGCGCCGGCGCCTGGGCGAACGCGCCCGGGCCGCGGTCGTGTGCGACTGGACGTGGGAGCGCGCGGCCGCTCAGCTCGAGGACGAGCTACACGGCGTCATGTCGTCCCCGCGCGACGCTCGGAGCGGCAGCCGTGCATCCCGCGCGCACCTTGCGGACCCGAGCACGCGCGTGAAATAGATTCGCCGATGCGAGTCGCTGTCTCGCGCGCCGCGACGTCGCGCGCGACGCCGCCGACCAGACGCGGCGCCGTGCGCGGCGGGCTGGCGCTGCTCGTCCTCCTGGCGCCGGCGATCGGACGCGCTCAAGCGCCACAGTGGAGCGGACCGACGATCGTCGCCTTGACCAACACGGTGTGGACCAGACCCACCATCGTTGCGGACGCGCACGGACACGTGCACGTGCTGTGGGCCGACCGGAGCGCGCCCGCCGAGCCGGGCAAGGACCAGAAGGGCGATGGCCTCTACCATTCGACCTGGGACGGACAGCAGTGGGCGGCCCCGGCCCGCGTCGTCGCGAAGGACGCGCGCGCGTTCTGCCTCGTGTTTCCGAGCGCCACCGTCGGCGATGATGACCAGATCTATGTCGTGTGGTCGGGCCAATCGGCGCTGTATTTCAGCCGCGCGCCGGCCGCGACCGCGCACGATCCGCGCAGCTGGCGTCCCGCCCAGCGCGTTGTCCAGGCCACGCTGGTCGATCAGAGCCGCATCGTCCGCGACGGCCGCGGGCGCCTGCACGTCATCTACACGCGGCTCGCATCCGACGATGGGCCGGCCGGCAATGTGTTCTACGTATCCTCGCCGGACGGCGGCGACACCTGGTCGACGCCACAACAGATCAGCCGCCTGCCGGTGCAGACGCAAGCGGTCGCCAGCGTCCCGCGCCTGGTCCTCGACCGCGCCGGCGCGCTCCATGCCGCATGGGACGAACCGGCGGCGCCGAACTGGATCAGCCGCCGCGTCCTCTACGCCCGGTCCGACGATACGGGCCGGACGTGGGCGGCCCCGATCGCGATGTCCTCGCCCGACGAAGGCGATCACAACACCTCGCCCAGCCTGGCGACCACCGGACGGAACACCGTGCACCTGATGTGGGGGTGCGTCGGGCCGCCGACGCGCTGCTATCGGACATCGGACGACGGCGGCAAGACCTGGTCGGCGGCGCTGCGGGTGTTTCCCAAGTACGTCAGCATGGCCGGCTGGGACGGCCTGGTGGCGGACGCGAACGAGAACCTCCATCTCGTCGCCCAACTGCGCATGCCCTACGGCATCTACTACGCCTTCAAGCCCGTCGACGGTGCGTGGCAGCAGCCAGCGCGCTTCGTCGGCGCTCCGGCGTTCGAAGATGGACATTTCGTCAGTGCCGTCGCGGTCGGCAGCGACGTCCACGCCGTATGGCAGAAGGGCGCCGGGTCGGGCGACGTGGTCTACGCGCACATGCGACGGGCGGCCGGCGCGGCCGCCACGCCGGGACCCTGATCCATCGCCCTCGGGAGACCCCGCGTGCCGCCGCGTGTCCTTGCCGTCGTGCTCAACTGGAACAGCGCCGGCGACACGATCGAGTGCGTCGCCGCGCTCGGCCGGCAGTCCTATCCGGACTGCGAGGTGCTCATCGTCGACAACGGATCAGACGATGGGTCGGCACGGCGCATTCGCGCCGCCGTCCCCGCCGTGCCGATGCTCGAGCTCGGCGACAACCTCGGCTACGCCGGCGGCAACAATCGCGGCATCGCGCAGGGGCTGCGCCAGGGCTGCGCCTATGTCTGGCTGCTGAACCCGGATGTCCGGGTCGCTCCGGACGCGCTCGCGATGCTCGTCGATGCCGCCGCGAACCAGCCGCGTGCCGCGCTGCTCGGACCCAAGGTGTGCATGCGCGAGGATCCCCAGCGGATCCTCTCCGCGGGCGGCGTCCTGCACGGCGGCTGCGTCGCCGGCCACCGCGGCATCGGCGAGCTCGACGTCGGGCAGTTCGACACGCCCGACGACGTCGACTTCGTGACCGGCTGTGCCCTGCTCGCCCGCCGCGAAGCGATCGAGGCCATCGGCCCGCTGGACGAGAGCTTCTTTCTGTACCAGGAGGAAGTCGACTGGTGCCGGCGCGCGCACGCCGCCGGACTCGCAGTGCGCTACGTTCCGGCCGCGCGGGTCTGGCACCCCGACACCCGCGTCCGCGATGCCCAGTCGCCGCTCGTCACGTACTACATCACGCGCAACACGCTGCGCTTCGCCCGCAAGCACCGCATCGGTGGCGCCGCGATGGCTCGGCTCTTGTCACGCCACGCCCGCACGCTGCTGAGCTGGAGCGTGCGCCCCGCGTGGCGTCACAAGCGCCGGCAGCGCGACGCGCTGGCGCGGGCCCTGCTCGACTTCGCCGCCGGCCGATCCGGCCGAGCCCGGCTCCGCCTCGAATGATCCGAGGGCGCCAGCCGCGGTGCGACGAGTCGGCCAGTTACCCGGCTGGCCCCTGCGATGATTCCCGCCGCGGGCGTTTCCATCGGCTCAGTGTCTCGATCACCGTGGCTCCGGCGAATGACTTGACCAGCGTGCCGACCGTCGGCCAGTCCACCCACAGCGCCGGCCGCGCGGCAAGCGCCCGCACCGCGTAACGGCGCGCCGCAGCCATGCGGCGCTGCCCGTAGGCGAGACGCGCCAGCACGCCCAGCGCGCGCGCGTGCGCCGCCCGTTGCGTTGCGGCGGACGGGACGTTTTGCTCGCGAGCGCAGCGCGCCAGGGCCGCCGCGAGGCGCCGCTCGCCTTCGTCGAGGTCGAGGCCGTGGCGCGAGGCCTTGTAGCCCAGCGGCTGCGAGGCGCAGACGACGGCGTAGTAGGTCTCGTCCTCGTCGAGGAGGGTCGGCCAGCTCCGCACCGCCAGCGCGACATCGCGCGCCCCCTCGTCGGCGCGCCCGGCCGCGTACAGTTGCACGGCGCTCTGCATGTACGCGCTCGCCAGCGCGCGCGGCCGCGCCGCACCGACGTCAGCGGGGAGCGCGGCGCGGGCGAACAGCCGCTCCAGGACGAGCAAGCGCCCCGCCCGCATCGAATCGGGCCGGTGCGAGACGCTCCCCTCGCTGACGCGATAGCGGCAGAGGCACTGCCCGACGGCGGCAAACCGGCCGCCCCCCACCGCCAGGCGGAGCCACAGGTCGTAGTCCTCCACGCCGATCGGTACGTCCTCGTCGAACCCACCGGCATCGAGCACGGCGCGACGGCGGAGCACGAGCGTGCTGGGGTGGAAGCGGTTGCCGAGCACCAGGTCGCGCAAGCCGACAGGACCTGAAGGGACGATGCGTTGGTCCGGGATCTCGTGTCCTGCCCGATCCACGAGAACCCAGCCGCTGAACGCGCCGACGACCGACGCGTCGCAGGCGGCGAGTCTGGCGACGCCCTGCGCCAGGAACGACTCCTCCCAGCGGTCGTCGGCATCGAGCAGCGCGACCAAGGCGCCATCCGCGTCGCGAATGGCGCGATTGCGCGCCGCGGCGGGTCCGCGGTTCGGTTGTCGCACGACGGCGATGCGCGATCCGTAACCGGCGAGGATCGCCGGCGTGGCGTCGGTGGAGCCGTCGTCGACGACGGTCACCTGCACGTCGCGGTGGGTCTGCGCCAGGGCGCTGTCGATCGCCTCGGCAACGAACTCGGCGGCGTTGTAGGCGGGAATGACGACGGTGACGCGGGTCGACATCGGGGCACGGCGCTCACGCCGGTCGAGGATCGGGCCGCGGGGCCGGCGGCGCCGGCCGTGGTCGTGTGTCGGTCGCTGGCCGACCCACCGCGTCGCCGCGGATGGCGCCGATGCGCCGGGCCAAGGCCACCACCGCCGCGCCCGCGAACACCATCAGGAGCGCGTCGCTCGGCAACCGATAACGCGGCGCCGCCCACGAGCTCAAATGCAGGACCGTGTCGACCAGTAGATACAGATAGAGCGGCACGCACAGCCGCCAGCGGTGCCGCGACAGCACCAGCCCGTAGAGCATGAAGGGGAGATACAGCGTGAAGGAGCACAGCCGCGCGAGGTTGCCGAGCGGCGGCGACGCGGCCGACGGCAGGACCCAGAAGTAGTGGCCGACTCGGCTCCACGACAAGCGCAGAAAGCGGACCGGATCGGCGGCGATGAAGCCCACCGCGGCGCGAAAGAGGGCCCGGTCCACCGCCGGCTCCGATTCTCCGCGCAGCGCCTCGGGCACCGGGAAAACCCGGGTCGGGTCGAAGTCGGTGCCCTGATCGGGGTGGTTGGAGGCGTACAGAAAGTAGCCGCCGTTGGAGTTGAGCAGCAGGAAGTCGCCGAACGCGGCGTAGTTGCGCGCCGTCCAGGGCAGCACGCAGAAGGCGATCAGCGCGACGGCCAGCGCCGCGTCTCGGCGACGGCCGCGGCCGCGCGTGCTCCAGAGCAGCCACCCGACGAGCAGGGGGGCGAACAACAGGAGGCTCTGGCGCAAGAGGGTGCCGACCCCGAGACTGAGACCGAGTGCGGCCCAGGCGGCGCCGGTTGGCTGTTCGACGATCGCCAGCGAGCGGTCGACCGCGGTGAGGACCGCGAGGATGAAGAACGCCTGGGTCATCAGGGCGGCGTCGAAGAAGACGAAGTACGCGTAGACGGCCGCCAGCGCGGCGGCGGCCAAGCCGACCTGCGCATCGAGCACGCGGCGGCCGATGCGGAAGATCAACCAGCAGCCGGCGCCGGCGGCGAGCGCCTGCAGGAGGCGGGCAACCAACGGGTGATGGCCGACGATGGCGTACACGGCCGCCAGATAGAGCGTGTACAGATACGACCAGTGCGCGGTCGGAGCGTTCGGCTGCGCAAACGGGTACCAGCCGGTCGGAAAGCTGAAGCCGTATCCCGCGACGACGCGCTGGGCGAGGGTGTCGTAGGAGACTTGGTCGGCAGCCCCCGACACGGGCAGCGCCACGTCGCCCAGCACGAGCGCCGCGATCACCCGCAGCGATACGGCGACGGCGACGATGGGCACCAGGTACGAGGTCGTCGACTGGCACGCGGCGACGGCCTGCCGTTCGCTGGCGGGACTCACCTCCACGCCGCGCCCAAGCCCGAGCAGACCGCCGAGGAAGAGCCACCCGGGCAGGCTGGAGCGCAGCCCGGCCAGCGAGACGTTGTAGACGAACGGTAGGATCCAGTCGCCCAGCGCGCCCGCCGCCAGCGTGCCGGCAAGCCCGCCCAGGGCGCCGACCACGTACGCGCGCGCGAACCCGGCCGGCGCGCCCGCCCGCAGGCGCCAGCCGGCCCGCGCGACGGCCCAGGCGAACCACGCAAAGCAGGCCAGGCCGACCACGCCGGTCTGTGCGAGCAGGTCCACGTAGGTGCTGTGCGAGCTGAAGTTCACCGCGTAGCCGCGAATCGGGAACAGCGGGGTCACATGGTAGTAGTTCGCCGGCCCCAACCCGAGCAGCGGGTTGGCGACGACGACCTTCGACAGCAGGATTCGCCAGGCATCGAGTCGGGTGTCGAGGCTGTACTGGTTGTCGCCCGCGAGGAGCCAGCGGGACAGCCGCCACAGGTTGGCGACCGCCGCGATCCCTCCCAGCCCGAGTATCGCGGCGCCGAGGCGGGGGGCCGCAATCCCGATCACCACCGCCACCGCGACTAACGGCGGCAGCCAGCCCGCCACCCACTCGCGCCCTCCACCGAGGCCGAAGTAGAGTTCGCCGGCAACGGACAGCCCAAGCAGCAACCGCACCCGCCAGTTGAGCGCCCGGTTCAGGAGCGCTTGTGCGCTGGCGAGTGCGGCAAACCAGGTCCAAGTCAGACTCCCGCCGGAGCCGAGCTCCAACAACCACGCGCTGAGATGTTTCAGCTCCGGCATCGGGTAACCGAGAAGCAGCATCGCCGCGATGGCCAGAAACACCCAGGTGACGCGCTGCAGCCAGCGTGTGTCGCGCAACTCGTCCGCCGCCAGCACGACCGCTGCCGCGCTGCTGACAAACACCGCGACGCCTCCGAGTTGTGCGCTCAGCGGTGCCGTGCGGCCGAAGCCGAACCGCGGCAGGTTGCCGACCACCGCCGCCAGTACCGCCGCCAGCGCCAGCGCGCTCGCGGCCCGCACCGCCGACAAGCTGAACACGCCGAGATCCCGCCGCCACAGCGCCCGCACCAGCCACAAGACCGTCAGCAACGGCGCGGCCAGCAACGCGAAGTGCACGTCCGTGCGGGTTCCCGTCGCGACGGCGAGCGGGCTCGTGAGGGCTCCGGCGACGAGCGCAACCAGACCGAGCGGAGGGGCCAGGATCGCCGCTGCGAGCAGGGAGGCCGCAAGCACCAGGTCGATCGGCAGTGAGATGCGGCCGAGCGCGCCCGCCATACCGGCCACCACGACGGTGGCGACCGCCGGCAACCAAGCCGGGGGGCCGTTCCGGATGCGCCCGCGCAGGGCGTGCCACGCACGGCTCATGCGCTGGTGCCAGCCCGGTCGACCAGCGCGGGCGGCATGGTCACGAACGGGTCTCCCGTTGCCGCCGCCGTAGCCAGCTCACGGTTGCCTCGCCCCCGAGGAACACAAGGACGATGACGAGGACCCGAAACGGCAAGGACGTATCTGCGGCTCGCGTCCACAGATCCGTCACCCGGGTCGGGACTGGTCGCGCCGCGATCGCCGGCGCAGCGATCTTGTGCTGCGTGTACCAAATCGCCTCGTCATCCGCTTTGTACGCGACGTGCAAGACGTTGCCGCCGCCAATCGCCAGCGACGGCAACCCCTTGGGACGCGCGCCCGCCACGCGCGCCGAGATCCGCTCGGGCTCGGCCCATGCCGTGCCGTCCCACACCGTGTGAACGATCGGCTGCTCGCCGCCAAGATCGCCGGTCGACGTGACCAGGTGCAACCCACCGCCGCCGTCGAAGGCCAGGGCGAGCGCCCGGGTAAAGGCGCCGCGAACGCCGTTGCCGATCGCGAGCGGGGGGCTCCAGGTCGTGCCGCCGTCGGGCGACCGGGAATGCATGCGGTCGCCTGTGTCGACGGCGGTCCACACCAGATGGACCTCGTCGGCGCCGCGCGCGATCACGCTGATCTGTCCATTGCCCTCGCCCGCAACCTCCCGCCCCGGCAGCCATGTACGCCCGCCGTCGTCCGACCGTCGGTAGTAGCTGCCCACTGGTGGCCAGCCAATCGGCAGACGAAACTGCGTCCACACCGCGTGCAGTCGGCCGCGCGCGTCGACGCTCAGATGGGGATTGTCGCACGCGATCTTGGCAGCATCGAGGTCAGAGAGACGCAGCGGCGCGGACCAGGTGCGCCCGCCGTCCTCGGAGCGGTGGAAGAAGACGTGGTGACTGT
>Ga0335084_10007899_pt1 | contig 10588 bp, 11 predicted proteins | sample Lox_Sample_44_FD_206721 | JGI IMG/M metagenome (GOLD analysis project Ga0335084, IMG submission 206721) | Soil microbial communities from Loxahatchee National Wildlife Refuge, Florida, United States - Lox_Sample_4.4 | ecosystem: Environmental > Terrestrial > Soil > Wetlands | place: USA... | reverse complement strand
CAATGCGCAGCAAGGATCAATTGCGTTCCCAGTCGCTCAGCCAGGGTTGGATTTGCTGCAGCTTCACGGCCACCGCGCCGTAGTCCACCGTCATAACCCGCAGCTGGTCCAGGTGCGGCACATGCGGCGGGGTCTCTACACCGCTGTGCAAGGGAATCTGCGCGGCGTCGGAGAACGCGAGCTTCTTCTCTGTATCGGGCGCGAGTAAATAATCGATAAGCTTGCGTCCGGCCTCGGCATGTGGCGCGCCTTTGATCAGCACGACGGCGTTGGGGACGATGAAGCAGCCCAGGCCGTCCGGCTCCTGATCGGGGTATGCGCTCTCGATCGGCTGTCCTTCTTTCTGTCGGCTGAAAACATCGTCGCTGTCCACCAGAGCGAACTGCGCCGTACCCTTGGCCACCTGATCGGCGCTATCACCATTGCTCGAAGCGACGCGCACGCCGTTGGCGCGCATGGCCTGCAGGAACGCTTTGGCTTGCGCATCTCCCCACACGGTGAACAGCGCGGCGATGTGCGCGGTGGTGGTGCCGAACAGCGGATTGGCGATGACTGCTCGGCCGCGAAACTGTCGGTCGGTGTAGGCCCGAATCGAGGCGGGCTTGTGCTCGAGTCGCCGATCCAGGATCAGCATGCGGGCGCGTGCCGAGAAGCCGGTCCAGTAATCGTTGGGATCGCGAAACTGCGCGGGGATGCCCTCTGCGCTGGCGGAGCGGTATGGCGCTGCTACGCTGCGCTGGCGCAGCACGTCCGCGCGAATCGGCTCGTTCGCCCAGTACACGTCGGCCTGGGGGCGGTCCTTCTCGGCGAGCAACCGGTTCATGAGGCCGGCGCTCTTCGTTTCCTCCGTGTCGAACATGGCGCGCACGTGGATGCCGGTGTCGCGCTCGAAATCCTTGAGAATCGGCTCCGAGAAGACCTGGTCGTGACTGACATAGACCACCACCTCGTCGCTGCGCCCGTTCGAGCCACGCCATACCACACCGAGCACGATCAGCACTCCGATCAGCAGAACGGCAGCGAGAATGCGCCTGGTCAGCATGGCTTACGCGTCGGCTTGCGACTGCTTGCTGTATGAGATGTAGAGCAGCTCGAATAACTTGGCGGCTTCGGTGAGCAGCGCGTCGTCGTCCGCGAACGCGCTTTGCGCGCCGCGCAGCACCGCCTCGATGCCGGCGGCCTCAGCAACCGGGAGGCCGCCCACATCGAGGTAGTGGATGAGTGCGCCTACCCGGCGCAGACCAGGATCGGCCTCGAGGCCGAAGCTTTCCATGAGCACTTCGAAGGTGACTTTGCCGCCGATGTGAGTGAATGCCGCGCCGTCGAAGTCGAAGCCGAGCGCGCGCTTCGGGCAGTCCTCAGGGCTCTTGAGCCACACGAAGCGGGCACGCGGGTCGACGAAGCGCCGGATCAGCCATGCGCTGGCAAGGCGGTCCGCCCAAGGCCGGCGGCGTGTGGCCCACGTGCGCCCGACATACTGACTCGCGTCCAGACGACGGATCTGACCGATCGCGGTATGCGGCTCGTCCGGCGAGGTTACACGATTGAACGTTGCCGTCAGCTCCTCCAGCGCGTGCCGCGTCTGGCTGGCCGCTTCCCCGGGAAAGAAATCCTGCGCGACGATCGCTTCGAAGTCGCGACGCACGCGTGTGAGCTGCACCGCTACCGTACCACGGTCGTTGGGCACGATCTGTTCGCGCAGCTTGCGAATCTGCTTGATGAGGCCTTGATAATCGGCAGTGCGGTCGAACAAGCGGCGAAATTCCGTTTCCTGCGTCGCGTCGCGCGCATCGACCTCCAACAGCTGAGCGCTGCCGGCGGAACGCAGGACATCTTCAGCCTGCCGCTGCAACTCGGCGACGAATTCGGCGCGATTGGGCAGCAGATAGACGCCATCGCGCAGCACGGCTGCTCCCAGTGCTTTCAGCGCGCGCCAGACGCGCATGCGCGCGGCCGGCTGCTGGCCCTGCAGCGTCAACACGAACAACAGCCACGCGGTGGTGGGCCGCGCAACAGCGGACAAAGGCGAGAGCGCACTCAACTTGACGGGTAGAGTAATGAATCTTACATTAGTGTCAATATTACAACAGCAGTAACGATCATCACGAAGCGGTTGCAGTAAGAACATTGTAAGTCGGGATGCAGCTTAGCGTAGCTGGGATCACCCCCGGCGTTTCGAGGCCGCACCGACCCTGATGCATGGAGGCTACACACAGATGAAACGAAGTGTGGTGTGCGTAGTCGCGCTGCTTTGCGCGGTGCCGGCGACTGCTGAGACCATCGGCTTCGATACGGACCCTGCGGGTACGCCGCCATCCGGGTGGCGCTGCGGTGCCACCGGAGGCGGTTCGCCGCACTGGAGGGTAGAAGCGGATGCGTCGGCTCCGAGCCGGCCCAATGTCCTAGCACGTCGTGCCGAATAGACGCGTTTCTACACAAAGTGCGAGTGAGGACAAAGGCACGCCGGCGGTTGAACTTCAGGCCCTCACTCCCGTTGTTGTTTCGACTCTGGCTCATAGTGCCGATGCTGTGCGCCGGTATGCAAACCGCATTGGCGCAAGGTGGCCCGCCGATGCTGACCGACGATCCGGGCACGCCAGGCAATCGCGCCTGGGAGATCAACGCGGCCTACGTCGAGCAGCACACCGGTCAGGATCACACTCGCAGCTTCCCGCACGTCGATTTCAACTACGGGCTGGGGGAGCACATTCAGCTCAAGTACGAAACCGGATGGGTCTTCGCCGATGCCCCTGCAGGCGGCGTGAAGAGCGGCCTGGACGACTCGCTGCTCGGTTTGAAATGGCGCTTTCTGGATCAGGACCGGCACGGCTTGGCCATGTCGGTGTACCCGCAGTTGCAGGTCGAGAACTCCAACGGCTCGGCAGAACGGGGCATCGCACTGCCTGGCCCCAATCTATTCCTCCCATTCGAGGTCGCCCGTGAGATCGGAAGCGTGAAGCTCGTCGGCGAGGTCGGCTACCAGTATTTTCGTACGCAGGAGAACGAGTGGGTCGTGGGCTTGCTGGGCGCTGTCCAGGCATCCGAGGCCTTGGAGCTGATGGCCGAGGTGCGCAGCTACAGCGAGAAATTTCTGAATGGCGGCGACGTCATCCTCAACATCGGTCTGCGCCAGAGGCTGAGCAAACGATTCAAGCTGCTCGCCTCGGTGGGTACCGGACTCAACCACGGCCCGGATACGACGAGCTTTATCGCCTATCTCGGCATTCAATTGGTGCTGGGTGAGGATCAGAAAGACGACCCGAGCCCGGCAGCGCACGCGAGTCGATTATCAGCGGTGAGGAGTCAACCATGATTCGCAGAACAGCATGAAGGTCACCCTGATCAGCGTTGCGGTCGTCGCTGTGCTGCTCGGCGGCATCTCAGCATTCATAGTCTGGGAGGGCTCGAGCGCACGCGAAGACGCGCCGGCGCTCGAGGCGACCATCGCCACGTGGCTCTTGCACAAGACGGTGCCTGCGAGCTTCCACACGATGAAGAATCCGCTCAGCGCGCGCGCCGACAGCGCCGACGTATCCGCTGGACGCGAGGTTTACCGCCAGAAGTGCGAGCTGTGTCACGCTTATGACGGCAGCGGGAAGACCGATATCGGCAGCGGCGAGTATCCGCGTCCCCCGGATCTGCGCAGTGTCGAAGTGCAGAAGATGAGCGACGGTGAGATCTACTATCACATCAAGAACGGCATCCGGCATACCGGCATGCCGGCGTGGCAGCTGCCGGATCGCAAGCTGTGGCAGGTGAGCGCGTATCTGCGCAATCTGCCGAAGGTGGCCGCTATGGGTCCGCAGACGAGCGCCCAGCCGGTCGCATCGGTGGCTTCGGCGCAATACGTGGGCTCCGCCGCATGCAAGGACTGCCACACCGACATCTACGAGCGCTGGAAGAAGACGCGCATGGCAAACGTGGTGCGCGATCCGCGTGAGCATCCCGACGCGATCATTCCGGACCTTGCCAAGCCCGATCCGCTGGTCAACTTCGCCAAGGATGACGTCGCGTTCGTCTACGGCAGCAAATGGAAGCAGCGCTATTTCAAACAGATTGGCGATGACTACTTTCCGATTCCGGCGCAATGGGATGTGACGCACAAGATCTGGCGGCCGTATTTCGTGAAGAACGGCACCGACTGGTGGGCGCCGCTGTATCCGCCGGACAATTTCCAGCGCCCGACCGGGCCGCTATGCGACGGCTGCCATTCCGTGAACTACGACATCGCCACGAAGAAAGTCACGGAGTGGAATGTCGGGTGCGAGCGCTGCCATGGACCGGGCAGCGAGCACGCAGCGCATCAGGGGCGGCCCAATATCATCAATCCCGCGAAGCTCGACTACGTGCACGCCAACGATATCTGCATCCAATGCCATTCGCAGGGCCAGCCGTTGAAGAATCCGATCCAGGGCAAGTATTACGACTGGCCGGTCGGCTTCCATGCCGGCATGAATCTCAACGACTTCTGGAAGCTCGAGGAGCACAAGCTGGGCGAGCAGTCGTTTACTCACTTCGCCGACGGAACCGGGCACAAGAACCGCATGCAAGGCAACGACTTCGTGCAAAGCCTGATGTATACGCGCGGGGTCACCTGCTTCAGTTGTCACGACGTACACGGCACGCCCAACGATGCAGTGCTGTGGAAGCCGGCCAAGGAAATCTGCCTCGATTGCCACGGTCCCAACACGCCGAACGGTCCGCACGCACCGACCATCGAAGCGCACACGCATCACAAGCCCGACAGCACCGGCAATCAATGCATCGCCTGTCACATGCCCAAGATCGAGCAGACCATTGCGGATGTGAACGTGCGCAGCCACACCTTCAAATTCATCACCCCTGGGCAGACCGATGCGTTGAAGGTGCCTAATCCCTGCACCGTGTGTCACACGGACAAGTCGACCGCATGGGCGACCGCAGCGCTCAAATCGTGGTCGGATCGCTCGCCATGGCGGGTGGCCGAGTGAGCCTGGACGATTCAGGTGGAGCCTCGCTCCACGGGAGCGCAACGCGAACCCGTAAGCCTCGGTGACCGTCGCCGTCGGCGAGCGTCACTTGCGCGCCGTAGCGCTGCGCGATGCCCTTGACGATGGCGAGCCCCAGTCCGCTGCCCGGTGTGGTTTGCCCGATGCCGCGGTAGAAGCGGTCGAACACGCGCTCGCGCTCGTGCGCGGGAATGCCCGGCCCGGTGTCCGTCACCTGCAGGATCGCGCTGCGCCTTTCCCGGCGCAGGCTCACATCGATCTTGCCGCCGCGCGGGGTGTACCGGATCGCGTTGTCGACGATGTTGACGAGCAGGATCCGCATCGCTTCAGCGTCCGCAGCAACGCCGGCCGGCTCGTTGCTCACGATGCCGAGATCGATATCGCGCGCCTTGGCGAGCGACCATAGCTCGGTGACCACGCCCATCGCGACTTGCGACAGGTCGGTGCGAAGAGCGGCCGGTCCGAGCGGCTGGGAATCGACGCGCGCAATCGTCAACAGCTGCTGAGACAGATGGATGATGCGCTCCAATCCGCTGCGCAAACCGATCAGCGCGCCATTGCGCTCGGTCTCGCTCGTTGCCGATTGCACCAGATCGAGTTGCAGCTTGAGCGCCGCCAATGGGGTGCGCAGCTCGTGTGTGGCGTCGGCGAGGAAGTGCGTCTGTTTGCTGAGCTCCTGGCGCAGCCGATGCAGGAGCTGGTTGAGCGCGGCGATGAAGGGCATGATCTCGAGTGGGGCATGCTCGGCGTTGATCGGTAGCAGCGCACTCGCGGTGCGCGCGCTCAGCTGATCCGCGATCTGCGTGAGCGGCCGCAGGCCACGGCCGACGGTGACCCAGACCAGCACCACCAGCGCCAGCATGAGCCCCAGCATCGGCACCAGGATGCGCAACACGGCGCCAAGCGCCATGCGGGCGCGAGCGGCAAGCGGCTGCGCTGCGATCACGGTTCCGGCACTGCCCGAGGCTGCGTAGTAGCGCCAGCGCTCTCCGCTCCAAATGGCGTCGGCATAGCCGGGAGTGGGATCCACCAGCGCGGGAACATCCGCGGCCGGACCGAATATGTGCCGCCCGTTGCGATCTCGCGCAATGACGACGATGGCGTCCTCGTCCTCGGTGTCGGGATCGAGCTCGGACTGCGTTACATCAAGGTCTTGCTGAGTGCGTAGCGACAGCGCGACTTGCTTGAGCTCTCGATCGAACAGCTCGTCCACCTCGTGTCGCGCAGAAACGTACAGACCCAGCGTAGCTACCGCGCAGGCGAGGACGATGCCACCGATCAGGCGCGACAGCAGGCGCCTTCTAATAGACCAGGTCACGGACATTTCGGCACCATGTATCCGACACCGCGCACGTTGGCGATCATTTCCGGCCCGAGCTTGCGGCGGATGTGATGCACACGCACTTCAACGGTATTGCTTTCGACGTGGTGTTCCGCACGATACAGGCGTTGTTCGAGCTGCTGCACCGACAGTGGCCGTCCCGGTTGCTCGATCAGTGCGCGCAGCAGCGCGAATTCGATCGAAGGCAGGCGCTCGACCTTGCCCTGGTACGTGACCTCGCGGTTTGCCGGGTTGAGAGTGAGCTCACCGCACGTCAAGATCGGCGTGCCCTGGCCACCGCGGCGCCGTGCGAGCGCGCGAATGCGTGCGGCGAGCTCGCCCAGATCGAATGGCTTGATCAGATAGTCGTCGGCCCCGGCGTCCAGCCCGCAGATACGATCGGCGATGCCGTCGCGGGCGGTGAGAATCAGTACTGGTATGCCGTTGTCGCTGGCGCGCAGGTCGCGCAATACATCCATTCCCGATTTGCGCGGCAGTCCCAGATCGAGCAGCAGCAGATCGTACGATCCGCTGGCCAAAGCCGATTCGGCGCTGGTGCCGCTGCCCGCCCAGTCCACCGCAAACCCGTGACGCCTGAGCCCTTGTCGCACCGCATCGGAGATCATCAGGTCGTCTTCAACCAACAGTACCCGCATGGAAACCTCCTCACGGCTGGTGCGACGTCCGATTGTAGACGGCATTCTTTGCGGGTCCCTTACCGGTTCCTTAAAGAGCGTCGGCCACAGCAGGTCGGTCGCTGCGCATAATCTGCGGCAGTGACGGCAATGGCCTGCCGGGCTCGGATGCCGAGTCCGCTGATCAGTTGCCTTTTCAACACGCTTTGCCACCCCAGAGTGGTCATGCTCGCCGAGATGAGACTCGTTTGCGTCGCGATGGGGATTTTCATGCAGGCCATATTGCTCTCCAGGCGGTTCATGGTCGTCATCGCGTTGGTTGCCCCGATCGCGTTGGTGAATGAGCCTCGGGCGGACGGCATCGATCACAAAATCCACGAAGACACCTCGGGCATCTGGAATCAGGATATTTATCGCAACATAATGCTCGCTATGACCATCGGTCAGGTCGGGTACGCAGTCTGGGAAGGCGGTGACTCGCGGCTCGGCAACACCGCCTGGCGTGGCATCGATTCGGAGATCATCGGCGCCGTGTCGGCGGAGGGGCTCAAGCATGTCTTCAGGCGCGTGCGGCCTTCCGACACCGACAACCCCGGTTTATGGTTCCAGAGCGGGGACAATCACAGCTTTCCCAGCGGCGAAGCGGCCGAGGCCGCGTCGCTCGTCACGCCGTACATTCTCGAGTACGGCAAGGATCATCCCGCGGTCTACGCGCTCACACTTCTGCCGCTTTACGTCGGAGCGGCGCGAGTCAAAGCGCAAGCCCATTGGCAGACCGACGTGATCGGCGGCTGGGTGGTGGGCGGCCTGGCCGGCTGGTATGCGCATGAGCGCGACACGCCGATCGTGCTGCAGCTCTTGCCGCACGGCATCTCGATCGGCCTGAAGAAGTCGTTCTGAAGGCCCAGTCGCGCGCGGTGCATCGATAACGGCGCGCGACGGGTCAGAAGCGATACTGGAACGCGATCGTGTGGAACGTGAGGCCGTTATTGGGCTCCTTGATGTTGGCGTTGGAAACGTGCTGAACACGAAAACTCAGCTCGTATTGCGCGCGGTCGCCGAAGCGGACGCCCGGACCGACGAATTCACCGAACTGGAAAACCGTGCTGAACTGCCGCTGCTCGTTGATGCGCGTCTCGGAGATGAAGTGGACGCCGACGCCGACGTCAAAGAAGGCAAACCAGTTCTTCGGCTGCGCGGGTTGAATTCTCAACACCGGTGTCGCGCTCACATCCCAGAGGTTGGATACGACCGGATGTTCTTCAGTACCGTGCCAGTGATCTACGCGACCGAGCAGGGAAAGATTGAGCTCGGTGCTCCACGGGCCGCGCCAGGCGTACATGTCGGTCCAGCCAATCCCCAGCCCGACGATATCGACCGATTGACCGCTTCCGCCCTCGACGGAGGCCGCGACGCCAGCCAACGCGAGCGGTGGAGAGCCCACCCCGCACAATACCAGTGCAGCGACTGCTACCCAGAGGCGGGGGCTGCGCGATAGAAAGCGGGGCGCAAGCTTGCGAGACCAGTGGCTGAGCATGATGCATAGTGGGCCGGTGATGCATCTCAAGCATGCAGCGATCTGATGGGATGATCAAGTATCGACCTGCGCACGACCGTGCGCGTTGACGCCTGCAGACAAACCGATGGCGGTCTACGAGAAACGCGCCGGTACTTCGAATGCAGTGTCGGTGACAAAAGCTTCAGCAGTTTGCCTCCGCCAGCCAGCCCACGGGCGTGTCGTCGGTGTCGAGAACCTGCACCGGCTTGCCGCACGCTTCCTTCGGAGGAGCAGAGGCGCCGAGCCACAGGATCGGACCGGCATCGGGCACAGTCTCCACCGCCTCGCGCTTGCGCAGGTTGGCCTGTGAGCCGTCCTTTCTGGCAACGCAGATCGAGTCTTCGCCGGTCCCGGTGCGCAACCGCATGCCAATCAGCTCACCTTCCTCCTCGGGCCACACCGCCAGTACCGCGCGCGGCCGCAGCGCAGCCTTGACGATGCAGCCGCGGATGGCACGCATGTACGCGGACATATTCTGCGACCAGCCTTTACCAGCCTCCTTGATCAGCGCTTCGGAGAATTCCTCGCGAACGTGAGGCTCGTCGCCTGGATAGTCCGGGCGTCCCTTGAGCTCGGCGATGCGCGCTTCATAACTGCCCGCGAGGCAGTCGACTGGATCCTTGTCCTTCTGGCACGCGTTGCGCGAGGCCCACCATTTGTTTTGCTCCGCGGTGAAGGCCTGCTCGGCACTGCCGGAGACGACCTTGAGCACATGCGCATACGCGACGGCGAGCTCCAGATCGAGCGCGCTCAGGCGATCGCTCTTGCAGACGGTGTTTTCCAGCCAGGTTTTGGCCTTGCTGCACAGAAAGCTCGGTGTGCCGGCGTGCACGCATTGAGCGAAGCCGCAGGACCAGAGCAGAGCGGTGCAAGCGGCCAACAGGCGTGCGCACGCGCGCCGGCCGTGCCGCTCGGCGGGTATATCGTAGTTGTAGGTGTGGTGCATCACGGCTCCCCGTATCGCTGTTTGGCGCAAGCTAAGCTAGAACCAGGCCACCCGCCTCTACGGGATTCCGCGTACGGCCTACAAGGGACTCTCCGCCTGGCATGCCAGGCCGTTCTTGTCCGTTAGTTAGACAGCCGCCTGCAGGCCGAGGCCGCGAGCGATCGATTCGCTCAGAGATGCGGGGGCGAGCGCGACGTCGAGGACCAGCGCATCGGCCGGCGGCTCGAGCGCTGCGAATTGCGACTCGAGCAGCTTCGCGGTCATGTAGTGTCCTTTGCGCGCTTCGATGCGCTGCTTGATAAGATCGAAGTCCCCGGCGAGGTGCACCCAGCGCACGTCGCTAAGACCTTGCGCGAGCCGATCGCGATAACGCTGCTTCAAAGCCGAGCAGGCCAGGATTGCCGAGTCGCCCCGTTGCTCCTTCTCTCGCAGCACGGCATTGAGACGATCCAGCCATGGCCAGCGGTCGTCGTCGGTGAGCGGGATGCCGCTGCGCATCTTTTCGATGTTCGATTGGGAGTGAAAGTCGTCGGCATCGTAGAGCACCCAGCCGGTCCTGTCCGCAAGCAGCTCGCCCACAGTGGTCTTACCTACCCCCGACACGCCCATGAGGATGACGATCATGGATCCGTCCGCCCAAAAAAGTTACCTCTCGGCGCCTCCCCTCGAGGAAGCCACGCTGTACAGCCCCGCCCTTCATAGTTTAGGACATCCGCAGCGAAAGCGAGGCCATCTCCACGGCAACGTATAATGCCGTTTTGTCGATCAGCGCAAATGGCTGGCGAGTTGCGAGCATTGTTGGCGCTCGCGTGCGATCGACGAAGGATGGTGAAGCTATGAGCAAGCTGCCGGCATCATTCGTCTCGCATGGGGCGCCCATATGCGGGCCGCGTTGTTTGCGGAGGTGAGCGTGCCCTGCGTCACTGCGTCTGCATGACCGACAGTCCATTCAAGTTCCGCCACGAGCTGCGCGTGCGCTGGGCCGAAGTGGATCGGCAGGGCATCGTCTTCAATGGGCACTACCTCACCTATTTCGACGTCGGCATCACCGAGTACTGGCGTGCCATCGGTTATCCCTACCCCGATGGCCTGCTCGCGGCCGGAACCGATACTTTCGTTGTGAAGGCGAGCATCGAGTAT
>Ga0335084_10007897_pt1 | contig 10589 bp, 10 predicted proteins | sample Lox_Sample_44_FD_206721 | JGI IMG/M metagenome (GOLD analysis project Ga0335084, IMG submission 206721) | Soil microbial communities from Loxahatchee National Wildlife Refuge, Florida, United States - Lox_Sample_4.4 | ecosystem: Environmental > Terrestrial > Soil > Wetlands | place: USA... | reverse complement strand
GGGTCCGGCGAGCCACTCCTCGGACGGATCGGCGCCGCGGGCGCGCGAGCCCTCCGCGACCCAGGCCGGCGCCTCGGCGAGCAGTCGCGGGATGCACTCGCGCAGGAGCTGCGACTTGGCGGTCGGAGCCAACTGCGCGAATTCACGAGCACGTTCCTTGAGGGCCGCGACCGCCGCGTCGATCTCGTTCTGCCGGGTGGGGACTGCGCTCGACGCACTGGCGCTCATCTGCAAGGACGTGCTCGGAGCCTTCATCGTGCGGCGTTCATACACCAGCCCCGGGACGCCAGCCTAGGCCCGTCGCTGGGATCGCACTTGCGCTAGTCGCGGGCGCAGGCGCGCGGGTTCAGGGGACTTTTGCGTCGCCTCGCACGTAGACGGGGATGCGATCGAGGGGAGCGTCGACCATCATCGTCCTCGGTCCGCGGACCTTCTCGGTCGGCGTCCAGAAGCTCCGCCAGGTACCACGCGGGAAGTAGACCTTGCGCTGGCGCTCGCCGATCTTCCACACCGGCGCGACCAGCAGATCGGGTCCGAACATGTACTGGTCCCAGCGATCGCGCAGCTTCTTGTCCCGCCGATCGAGGAAGACCATCGGCCGCACGATGGGCATGCCCGTCGCAGCATCCTTGGCGGCGTCGACGATGTACGCATGCAGGGTCACGCGCAGCTCGGCGTAGGTGCGGTAGATGTCGATCATCTCCTGGTCGTACTGTGGGGTCGTCGGCATGTCCCAGGGCGCGTGCGTGCCCTTGCCGCCGATCTCCATGATGCCGGAGAACGCGCTGAACTCGATCCAGCGCGCGAACACCTCGCGGTCCTTGAACTCGTAGTAGCCGCCGGTGTCGGAGCCCCAGATGGGGAAGCCCATGAAGGCGGCGCGCTGCTGCGAGATGATGGCGCTGCGCAGGCCGAGGTCGGTGCCGGGCCCGCCGCCCAACCGCTCGCTGCCGGGAATGTCGCCACCCCAGAAGATCGACCAGCGCTGCGTCCCCGAGTAGCCCGGGCGCGAGAAGAGCACGAAGTCGCCGTCGGGATGCGCGGCGACGAGCGCGTCGTAGTGGATCTTCGCCTGGAGCGTCGGGTAGTCGTTGCGAACCTCGCGACCGGTGCGGCCGTCCGCCCAGACGTCGGTCGCCTGCGACGGGATGTGCTCCTCGCCGCGATCGAGCTTGATGCCGTCGATGCGGTTCGCGGCGATGAATGCGGCGAGCTTGTCGCGAAGCCACGCCTGCGCCGCGGGATTCGTCACGTCGAGGATGAAGCTCGAGCCGAAGACATCGTCGCACTTGGGCGTTCCCGTTGCCCCGGGCGGGGCGATGAAGCCGAGCAAGTTCGCTTCGAGGCCGTTGTCGCCGGGCATGGCGCCGCACGCCCACGCCGAGCTCCAGGTCATGATGCGGTAGCCGCGCGACCGCAGCGCGGCGAGCAGGTGGTCCTGGTTCGGGAGCCGCGCCGGATCCCACGCGAACTGCGCGAAGCCGTACTCGCCCTGCAGCACCGGGCGGTCGAAGAGGTAGACGCCCGGCGTGATGTCGAGGGCGTCGTACATCTGCACGTCCTCGGCGACCTTGGCGTTGACCGGCATGCCGTCGAGCACGGCGGTCTCGCCCGTGGGCAGCTCGTCACGCCACCGCCAGTGCAGGAACGCCCAGGCGGGCGGCACGAGGGGGCGGCCGGTGAGCGCCGTGTACTCGTCCAGGATCGTGCGATGATCGGGACCGACGAAGACGTGGAAGCCGAGACGCCGGTGCTCGGGCGTCGTGCCGGCCTCGAACCGGAAGCTCACGACCGACTCGTCGCTCTTGGCGACGTCGAACGCGCCGACGGTCGTGCCGTCGACCGAGAGGCCGTAGCCGCGCGAGCTCTGGTAGAAGGGCGCGTAGAGCGAGAAGGTCGGGCGGACGTACATCTCGACGGTTTCGCCGCGCCGATCGAGCGTGCCCACCTCGGGCGGCTCGATGTCGTCCTCGGTCTGGTCGACGACGCCGTCGACGATCGGCGGCGAATCGCGCAGTCGCTCGGTGAGGCCGTAGATCACCTCGCTCTTCGGCGATCGGAACCGGTCGCCGAGCGCCGCCAGCGTTTCGGGGGCCGGCGGCTCGATGGTCACGTCGAGCGCGCGCGGCGTGCGCCAGCGCAGCGTCACTTTGGTGGGCGCGGCCTCGCCCGTCTCGACCGTCAGGATCGCGCCGTCGCGCTGCTTCGAGAAGCCGCGCACCCGGCCGAGACGGACCGGATCGCCGCCACCGGCGCGCTCGAAGAAGACGCCGCCGCCCGAGGCTTCGCTCGTGAGCAGCCGGCCGTCGCGATCGCGCACGCGCAGGAGGTAGCGGGAGGTCCGGACCTCGGCCACGGCCTCCTTGCTGGCGATGCGGAGGTAGCTCCCCTGGCGCCCGCCGCGCACGGCGGCCATCGACAGGCCGGCGAGGCCGGCGAGGACCGCCACGGAAGTTGACGCGATTCGGACAAACGACGTAGTTCGACCCCACATGACCTTCGATCCTCGCGATCCGAGCTTCTACGACGAGGCCGCCGTGGACGCCGAGCTCGTCCGCGTCTTCGACATCTGTCACGGCTGCCGGATGTGCTTCAACTACTGCCCTTCGTTCCCGGCGCTCTTCGACGCGGTCGACGCGCACGAGGAGCGAGGCGAAGGCGAGGTGAAGGCCCTCTCGCCGGCCGAGAAGTGGAAGGTCGTGGACCTGTGCTACCAGTGCAAGCTCTGTTACGTTAAGTGCCCGTACATCCCACCGCACGAGCTGAACGTCGACTTCCCCCGGCTCATGCTCCGGGCCAAGGCGACGCGGGTGCGGCGCGAGGGCGTCACGCTGCAGGACAAGGCGCTCGGCGACCCGGACCGGATCGCGAAGGTGTCGACCGGGATCGCGGCTTCCATCGTCAACTGGGCCAACGGCAAGAAAGGGCTCCGCGTGCTCGTGGAGAAAGCCGTCGGGATCCACCGCGATCGCGTGCTGCCGCCGTTCGCCGGCCAGACGTTCGAGCGCTGGTTCGGGAAGACGCGCAACGGGGCGGCGGGCGAACGCCGGGTCGCGCTGTTCGAGACCTGCTCGATCAACTACAACTATCCCCACATCGGTGCCGCGACCGTGCAGGTGCTCGAGCACAACGGCTTCCGCGTCCTGCGCCCGCCCCAGCGCTGCTGCGGCATGCCGGCCCTCGACGGCGGCGACATCGAGCGGGCGGTCGCGATGGCACGCGCGAACGTCGCCTCGCTCCTGCCCCTGGTCGAGCAGGGTGTGTCCGTCGTCGTCCTCGGACCGACGTGCGGCTACACGGCGAAGCAGGAGTGGCCCGCGCTCGTCGGCACCGACGACGCCCGCCGCGTCGCCGCGCACGTGGTCGACGCCGGCGAGTTCCTCGCGCGCGAGCACGCCGCCGGCCGCTTGAACCGCACCTTCACCAAGCCGCAGGGCAAGCTCGGCTACCACGTGCCCTGCCACCTGCGCGCCCAGAACATCGGGGCGCCGTTCAGTGCGCTCCTGGAGCTGATTCCCGACACGACGGTCGAGGCCATCGAGCGCTGCTCGGCGTTCGACGGCACGTGGGGGATGAAGAGGGAGTACTACGAGCTGTCGCGGAAGTACGCGAAGAAGCTCTGCCGCGCGCTCGACGACAGCGAGGCCGTGCGTCTCGTCTCCGACTGTCCGCTCGCGGGACTCAACGTCACCGAGGAGCTCGGGGTCACGCCGGCGCACCCGATGGAGGTTCTGCGCGACGCCTACGGGCTCGCGCCCGCGCTCCCGGCCGTCGAGAACGTTTGGCCGGGTGGATCGGTCGCCGGCTGCGGGCGCGCGTCGTGCGCCGGCGGCTTTTGCCACGCGAAGCCGCCGGGGTGACTCGGGTCACCCGGCGGCCTCCGCAGCATCGTCAGGCCGACTTCGACGCGTCGGCGATCTGGACGTTGACCTTCTTGGTCACCGGCTTCGGGATCGGCACCGCGATCTCGAGCACGCCGTGCGTGTACTTGGCGACGATCTTCTCCGGATCGACGCCGTCGGGTACCCGGATCCGGCGCTCGAAGCTGCCGTAGGTCACTTCCCGATACGCCGCTTCCTTGTGCTCGGCTTTGCGCTCGCCGCGGATCGTCAGCAGGTCGTCCTCGACTGAGATGTCGACCGCCTTGGGATCGACACCGGGCAGGTCCGCCCGGACGTGCAGGGTCTCGTCCTTCACGAACGTCTCGACGCGCGGCGCCCAGTCGGCCACCGCCTCGACGGCGCGGTTCCCGAACACGTTCTCGAAGAGCCCCTCGATCTCCTGATGAAGGCTCCCGAGATCCCGGAGCACCGAGCGGGGCTCCGAGGTGGGCCACCTGCGAGACACCGGTCCGTTCATTGCTCGCTTCCTCCTTACGATTTGAATTGCGGGCCCTCGCCCGCGAAGCGGTGGGTAAGCACGGCCCGCGAGGCTGTAAAGGTGTCACGTCCCTGACGATCGGCCGTGACGAATGCGCGGGGCGCGCCTTGACTCCCAAGCCCTCACGACACAACTTGAGTCGTCGCACCGCGGGGTGTCGACGCCAACATGCGCCGAGTGGACAAACCGTGGGGTTACGAGCTGATCTGGGCCGAAACGCCGAGGTACGTCGGCAAGATCCTCCACATCACCGCCGGGCATCGGCTCTCGCGGCAGCTCCACGAGCGCAAGGACGAGACCTTTCTGGTCCAGGCAGGTGAGATGGACCTCGAGGTCGGCGAGGGCGCCGATCGCCGCACGACGCGCATGCGCCCGCTCGACTCGTTCCATTGTCCGCCGGGCACGGTGCACCGCATGGTGGCGGTGACCGACGTCGACGTCGTGGAGGTGTCGACGCCCGAGCTCGACGACGTCGTGCGGCTCGAGGACTCGTACGGCCGCGAAAGCCCGCGGAAGCCGTAGGCTGCACTATTTCCCTTCGAAGCGCGGCGGCCGCTTCTCGCGGCCCGACGCGAAGCCCTCGACGAGATCCTCGGAGACGAATCCCACGGCCGCGTTCATGGCCTCGTAGCGAAGCGCGTCGTCGAGGCCGCGCTTCGACCACTGGTCGATGGTGCGCTTGGTCGCCTGCACGGCGAGCGGCGCGTTGGCGGCGATCTCGCCCGCGAGCTTGCGCGCCTCGGTGAAGAGATCTGCCTCCGGATACACCTCCTGGAGGAGCCCGAGCTGCTGCGCCTTCGCCGCGTCGAAGCGCCGGCCGGTGAGCGTCATCCACTTCGCCCACGCGGGGCCCACCTCTTCGGCGAGACGCATGTCGAGGCCGCAGTCGATCGCGACGCCGATGCGGACTTCGGGGCAGCCGAAGATCGTGCCCTCGGCGGCGACGCGGATGTCGGCCAGCATCGCGATCTCGAAGCCCGCCCCGAGGCAGTAGCCGTGCAGGGCGACGACGATCGGCTGTGGCATCTCCTCGATGAAGCGCGTGCGCCGGTGCGAGCCGCGATAGCGGTGGTAGTAGTTCATCACCTTCTCGGCGGGCGAGCGGCCGACGATCCGATCGCGGACGTCGGGCTTGAGGTCGATCCCCGCCGAGAAGGCCCGGCCGTTGCCGCGCAGGACGACGGCGCGGACCTCGCGGTTCGCGGCCACCTCCTCCATGCGCCGGAAGAGGGCCATCCCCATCTCCCAGCTCCACGCGTTCAGGCGATCGGGACGGTTGAGCGCGACGATCGCGACCCCGTCGTCGATCTCGAGCGTCACCGCGTCGGCGAAGTCGTCGGCCATGGACCCTCCTCGCCGACGCGGTCTACGCTCCCGTCGTTCGCGCGGTCAAGCGAGCGGGCCTTGCGGGCGCGCGCGTCAACCACCATCGAAGCCCTCGACGGCGAAGGTCGGCGGCGCACCGGGCACGCCCTTCAGCTCGACGGCGGGCATGGCGCGCAGGCGGAAGCGCGGATCGCACGTGTCCCGGACGGCTTCGGTGACCAGGATGTCGACGTCGTGTACGCGCGTCAGGCGCTCGACGCGCGCCGCGAGGTTCACCGTGCGACCGATGACGCCGTACTCCATGAGCGCCGAGTTGCCGATCACGCCGGCCACGACCGGGCCGCGATGGATCCCGAAGGACATCGCGAGGTTCGGAAGCCCCTCCGCCTGCGAGCGGCGATTGTAGTCGACGAGCGCGTCGCGCATCGCGAGCGCCGCGTGGAGCGCGTCGTTCGTCTGCCAGGGGTTCGGTTCGAGCGCACCGAAGAGGGCGAGAAAGCCGTCGCCGAGGAACTTCCCCAGGTGTCCCCGGTGCTCCGCGAGCACGCGGCCCATGATCTGGAAGTAGCCGTTCAGGAGCGCCACGAGGCGCCCCGGATCCAACTGCTCCGCGAGCGCCGTGAATCCCTTCAGGTCGGCGAACAGGACGGTGATCTCCTTGATCTCGGACCGCGTGGAAACGCCGCGCCGTTCGATGATGCCCTCGATCACGTCGAGCGGCGCAAACCGGGCGAAGGCGTTCTGCAGGCGCTCGAGCTCGCGCGACGCGTCCTCCAGCCGGTCCTCGATCGCCGTCGCGCGCACGCGCGAGCGCCATGCGAGCCAGCCGAGCGCCGCCGCGAGCGCGACGAGGGCGATCGTCAGCACGTTTCGAGCAGGATGCTCAGCCGGCAGACGCCGTTGGCGAGCGATGCGATCCCGACCGCCTCGATGAGCTCGTCGCGCGTCAAGTGCCGGGCGAGCTCGCGCGTGCGCCGCTGGATCACGGGCACCTGGTACCAGACCGTCTCGCGGGCGAACGGGACGAGGAGCGCCTCGCGCCGATCGAGCTTCGGCGAGCCCAGGTTCGTCAGAATCTCGGCGACGTCGGCGGGGCCGAGCCCGGCCTGGGCGAGCTCCACACTGGCCTCGCGCTCGGAGTACGCGCAGCCGAGCGCCTTGCCGATGACGGCCAGCATGAGGAGCTTGGTGCGTCGTGGGAGGACCGGCGATGCAATCGCTTCGTCGATGGCGGTGCGCAGGACGCGCGCCGCGGGCGAGCCGTCGAGCGCCGCGACGACGTCGGCGCACGGCCCGATGTTCGGCGGCAGCGGCTCGGGTCGCATGAGCTTGCCGCGGATCCGGCGGGCGACCAGCGGCCGCAAGAGGCGCATCACCACGCGCTCGGCCGGCGTGAAGTCGGGCGGGAAGGCGAGCAGGGTCGCGATGCGATTCGCACACACGTTGGTCGCCGCGCAGTAGGCGATCTCGGCGATCGCCGGCTTGGAGTATCCCGCTTCGAGGAGCCGGGAGTAGTCGGGCGCACCCACGCGCGGGTTCGCGTGCGAGACCCGGCGCGCGAAGTCGAGCGCCAGGCGATCGGCCGGCGAGACGTCGGCGAGGTTGAGGTCGCGCTCGAGCTGCTGGACGCGGGCGGCGTCGTAGCCCAGGACCCGCAGCAGCACGCGCGTGACGCCGTAGCAGTAGCGGCACGAGTTGTCCTGGCTGACGACGAGGCCGATCATCTCCCACAGGTCGAGCGGCATGTGCGCGATGGACTTCCCCGACAGCCTCGGGAACTCGCGTGCGACCCAGGGGACGGAGGCGAGGCGGGCCGACCACGCCGGGACCACACCGTGCAGTGCCCGGCGGATGTCGGCGGCGAGCTCGCGCGGCATCGCCGTCGGCTCGAGCCAGCATTCGCCCCACTCGATGTTCGCGATCGAGTCCGACATGCCTTGACGATCGTGCACTCTCCGCTGTACCGCCGCAACATGGCCGCGTCACAGCCCGCCGCACCCCGTCTCGTCTTCGTCAACGAAAAAGACGTGCCGTGGCAGGAGATCATCGCCCAGCGCCACGGCGACCGCCGCGTCTCGGTCCACGAGAAATTCCTCGACTGGACCGAACGCCGCATGGTCGTCCTCGGCCGCTACGATCCCGACGTCGTGATCGAACGCCACGGCCACAAGAGCGATCACCTGGTCTACGTGCTCGACGGCGATCTCGCGATCGGTGACCGGCACTGTCCCGCGGGCACGCTCGTCGTGCTCGAGGTCGGGGCCACGTTCGGACCCCTCGTGGCGGGCCCGCGCGGCGCGCTCCTCTTCGAGACCTGGGCCGGCGACCCGGCGCCAGTGCCGGCCGACAAGGAGGAGTATCACGCGCTCCTGCGCGCGCGCGGCATCGAGCGACTGCCGCTGCCGAGGATCGTGCGCCCGCCGACGGCGCCGCGCCGTCCCGGCGACGACGAGCCGACCTACGGCTGATTGACCGCGCCGCGCCGGCGGTGCGAGAGTCCGTCGATGCCCGTTCCCGAGCCACCGCCACTCGGCACCGCGATGCTCCCGCCGGGGACGTTCGCGGGCGAGGTCGTCGCCGTGACGGGCGGCGGGACCGGCCTCGGCAAGGCGATCGCGGTCGAGTTCGCGCGCCTGGGGGCCGCGGTCGCCATCGTGAGCCGCGGTGCCGATCACCGGGCGCGCGGTGTCGAGGCGGTGGAATCCGCCGGCGGTCGAGCGATCGGCGTCGAGATGGACGTGCGCGAGCCCGACCAGGTCGCCCGCGCCTTCGACGTGATCGAGGGACAGCTCGGCCCCGTCGGCGTCATCGTGAACAACGCGGCCGGCAACTTCCCCGTCGCCGCCGAGGAGCTGTCGCCGAACGGATGGAAGTCGGTCACCGACATCGTCCTCAACGGCACGTTCATCTGCTCGCGCGAGTTCGCCCTGCGGCGGATCGCGGCGTCGGCGCCCGGCGCCATCCTCAACATCGGCGCGACCTACGCGTGGACGGGCGGTCCCGGCGCCGCGCACTCGGCCGCCGCGAAGGCCGGCGTCGTCAACATGACGCTGACGCTCGCCGTCGAGTGGGCGCCGTACGGCATTCGCGTGAACTGCCTGTGTCCGGGCCTCTTCCCGCACGAGGACATGCCCGCGCACATGACGGCGAACCGTCCCGAGGGCTACGCCGAGGCGGGCACGACGATCCCTGCCGGTCGCGTCGGCCGGCCGCACGAGCTCGGCTGGGCGGCGACGTACCTCTGCTCCCCGTTCGCGACCTATCTCACCGGGCACACCCTGGTCCTCGACGGCGCGAACTGGCAGCGACGCGGGCTCAAGATGCCGGTCGTCGTCCCGGTGAGGGATCAGGTCCCGCGCCGCCCACCGAAGGCGCGATAGCGCGCGCCTCAGCGCGGGCGGATCGCTTCGTTGCGGAGCGCGTGGTCGGCCAGGACGAGCGCCGCCATCGCCTCGACCATCGGCACCGCACGCGGGAGCACGCAGGGATCGTGGCGGCCCCGGCCGGTGATCGTCGTGTTCTCGTGGCCGGCCGACACCGTCTTCTGCTCGCGCATGACCGTGGCCGTGGGCTTGAAGGCGACGCGGAAGTACACCGTCTCGCCGTTCGTGATGCCGCCCTGCAGGCCGCCGCTGCGGTTCGTGCGCGTACGGACGCGATCGCCCTCCATGTAGAACTCGTCGTTGTGCTCGAGGCCGGTGAGGTTCGTCCCCGCGAACCCCGAGCCGATCTCGAAGCCCTTGCTCGCGGGCAGCGACAGCGTCGCCTTGGCGAGGTCGGCCTCCAGGCGATCGAACACGGGCTCGCCCCAGCCGGGCGGGCAGCCGCGGATCGCGCACGTGACGATGCCACCGAGCGAGTTGCCGTCCTTGCGCGCCTGCTCGACGGCCGCGATCATCTTCTTGGCGACGGCGGCCTCCGGACAGCGGATCGGCGTCGCGTCGACGGCCGCACGGGTGACCGTCTCGACGTCGCTCTCGGCGACCAGCGTGTGGACCTTCGAGACCCAGGCGACGATCTCGACGTTCCACCGCACCGAGAGCACCTTCCGCGCGATCGCCCCGGCCGCGACGCGGCCGGCCGTCTCGCGCGCGCTCGTGCGGCCGCCACCGCGCCAGTCGCGGATGCCGTACTTCGCGTCGTAGGTGTAGTCGGCGTGGCTGGGACGGTATTTCGTCTGCACCTCGCCGTAATCGCCCGAGCGCATGTCCTCGTTGGGGATCTCGAGGCTGATCGGCGTGCCGAGCGTCTTGCCGTCGAGGACGCCGGAGAGGATGCGGACGGTGTCGGACTCCTTGCGCTGGGTCGTGAGGTGGCTCTGCCCCGGCGCACGCCGGTCGAGGTCGACCTGGATCTCGGCCGCCGTGATGGGCACGAGCGACGGACAGCCGTCGATGACGGCGCCGATCGCGCCGCCGTGCGACTCGCCCCAGGTCGTCACGCGGAACAGATGTCCGAACGTGTTGCCCACTGCGGGTCAGTTTAGCCCGCGAGTTCCCGAGCTACCAGCGGCGGACGCCGCCCTCAGGCCGCGCGCAGGTCGGCGAGCAATTCGCGGATGCGGCCGTCGCGATCGGGGCCCGTGCCGGTGGCGTAGAACGCGAGACGCGAGATGCCGCGGAAGCGCTCGCGGATCTTCGGCACGATCTCGTCCCAGCGTCCGACGGCGGCAAAGGTGCGCACGATGTCCTCGGGCACCGCGGCGATCATCTCGCCCCACTTCCCCTCGCGCGAGAGGCGATTCAGCTTCTCGCCCAGGTCCTGCCAGCCGTGCAGCGCGAGCACGCCGCGATAGGCGGGCGTCGAGCCGTAGAACGAGATCTGCGTGCGCACCATCTGCACCTGCGCCGCCACCGCTTCGTCGTCGGGGCCGGTCGCGAGGA
>Ga0335084_10007895_pt1 | contig 10589 bp, 11 predicted proteins | sample Lox_Sample_44_FD_206721 | JGI IMG/M metagenome (GOLD analysis project Ga0335084, IMG submission 206721) | Soil microbial communities from Loxahatchee National Wildlife Refuge, Florida, United States - Lox_Sample_4.4 | ecosystem: Environmental > Terrestrial > Soil > Wetlands | place: USA... | reverse complement strand
AGGGATGGCGCGCTGTCTGCACGGGTGGAAACACTGCCTCCAGCGCGACTTCGTACTGTTCCTTGCCGACGGAGAAGATCACGCGGGTATTCTGCAGGCCGCCTGCTTCCTCCACGCCCTGCTTGATCTCGGCCTCAAACGTGCTGTCCACGCCGAAGAGGCTGCGGACGATGCCTTTGCCGAGCTGTGTGAACGTATCCTCCCAGTCGGGCAGGCCCTTACCGACGATTCCGGCGAGCGTCTTGCACAGATCCTGCGCGCCGGGATCGAAGCTGAGCGTTCCCCTGCGGTCGAACGAATGCGCGAAGTTGTCGCCGTGCAACGTGTAGGTCCAGCGGTTGCCCGCGTCCGCTCCGATCACGATGTCGAGGCGCTTTGGCGGCGGCTTGGCCGTGCGGATCTGTTCCATGACCCTCGCCAGATAGCCATCCTTGATCGCGTTGCAGTAGACGTTGGGGCCAAGCGAGCCCAGCCTGCTGATGACGGCGTCCGGAACGGGCGATGGCGTGATGAGGGCTATCGGCGTCGTGGCGACGGCGGCCGCCGCCGCGCAGAACGAAAGACCCCCGTCGTCGTCGGTAGGCTTGCTCGCGTCGGGGGCGAGCGCCAGGGACACCACGATGAAATCCGGGTGCAGCTCGGTCAGCAGGTCGAGGCCTCGCTCCCCATCTTTGGCGAGAATACTGATGTCGCTCTGTGCCTGCAGCGCTGCTCCGACCTCGCGCATGAGAGGCACGTCGTTGGTGACCAGGAGGACTTTCTTGTTCATGCCTGGCTCGACAACGGAAACTGCAGCTCGATCTCGGTCCGCCGGTCAGCACTCACCGTTCCGCGCCAGGACCCGGCATGGTTTTGCACGAACTCGTCGATCAGCGGCTTGGCGATCGCCATGTCGGCGTCGCTCGGTACCCAAGGGGCATCGCGCTGCTGCTCGGGCATGCGGGCGTCGAGGTACCCGCGCAGCTGCACCTTTACGTCGCGTCCCGCGACCGACACCGAGGCGCCGACCGGCTCGCTCTCCGGGGCATAGCGCAGCATCGCCGCGAGGAATGTCTCGAGAGCGAAGTCGATCTGGAAGTGATCTCCCTTGATGATGGGCAACGGGCCGGGCGCCGCGGGCTCGACGACGATGCGGCCGCGATCGGCGAGGTTGCGCGCAAGCGCCTCGAGCTCCGCCTGCAAGTTGAGCGGCGTGAATGCCGAGCCCGCGGGTCGCGCGTCCGGGTTGAACATCGCTAGCCGCAGGTAACCCTGGCGTACTCGACCTAGCTGGCGCACCACGCGGCGCAGAGCCGCTTCGTCCGCGGGCGAGCGGCGCGAGAGCTCGTCGATCTCGGCGATTGCTGCCGAGAGCGGCGTGCAGGTTTCGACGGCCACCGAATACGCCGCCTTCACGAGAACACCTTCCTGGACCGTTCTGCGCATCGCGCTCGTATCGCGTACGACGAAGATCGAGCCGGTCAGGCCGGCGGGAAAATCGCGGCGCGACACGAACACCGGGACCGTTCGAAGCGGACGATTCGGTTCCTCGCCGGAAGGATTGCACTGCTTGAAGGAGAATTCGCCGAGGTCTCCCGGCGCCGGCTCGGAGAGGCGCGCACAAGCGGAAGGCTCTTCGAGATAGTCGCAGAGGTTGCCTTTTACCTCCGCGGGATCCGTGCACCCGAGAAGATGCGCCGCAGCGGCATTGACCCGGCGCAACCCGAGATGCGCGTCAGTCACGAAGATCGCCTCCGAGGCGTGCTCGAAGCACTGCGTGAGGAAGAAGAGATCGGCGATCCGCTGCATCAGGCCGCCGACCTCCGCGGCGACTTCCTCCAGCGCCGCCACCTCGTCTGACGAGAAGGCGTTCTCCTGCGTGTCCTCCACGTTGATGATCCAGCGCACATCCTTCTCGCCTTCCGGCCTGACGGGCACGCACAGCTCAGACAGCACGCTCCCGGACTCGACGCCGTAGTGGTAGTCGGGATCCTTGGTCACGTTGCCGACGCTCTGGGTCTCGCCGCTGGTGACGACGCGCCCGAGAATTCCCTTCCCGAACGGCTGCTCGTATTGCTCCGGCAGGCGAATCGGATCTTTGTCCCGGGAATGCTGCGCGAGGAGCCGCACCGTCTGCGCGCTCCGATCGACGCGGAATATCGACACGTGCGACCAATCGAATATTTCTACGAGCCGGGTCGCCAGGGTCGAGCAGGCTGCGCTTACGATCGTGCACCGGTTCAGCGTCTTGAGCAGATCCAGACGTTGCGCAAGGAGCGTCTTCTCGAAATGCCCGTAGGCCTGCAGCACAGTGCTGGCGACCGGGGCCGACAGCAAGAGCTCCTCCTGTTCCTTGCTGAACCCGTCGAGTTCGCGGCTCATCAGCGTGATCGAGCAGACGGTCTTGCCGTCGCGATGCACGTCCCTTCGCAGCACGCTCTTGATGCCGGCATGGAGGAGCTCCTGCACCGCGCGATCGCTCTTGTAGGGCGCCCACGTGGGGTCCTCGAAGAATTTCGCGAGGTCGGGAACGATGTTCGAGCCCGACGCGTACCACTGCTTCATGGCGTCGGTGAGCGCAAACCAGCGCTTGTATCCGAGCGCCGGACCGTCCGGCGAGGTCGAGAAGAAGCTCCGGACGTGATTCCCGTCGCTGCTCATCCGCGACACGGACATGCGCTCGAACGGGATCACGCGCTTCAGGATGTCGGCGAGCCCGTCGAGCAGCTCGTCGGGCGTCTGGTCAGGGCGATTGAGCTGGCGGATCGCCTCGGTGAGCTCCTGTTGCTCGAGGCTGCGAAACAGCCCTAGCGCCGTCACCACGTTGCCATGCTCGTCGGTGATGGGAAGCCCGGTGATCTGCAGAGGAATTTGGCGGCCGTCGGACAGCCGGCGCGCAATGACGCGATAATTGCCGATGAAGCCGGCGCGCCGGCGCTCGATCTCGCTGTCGACGACCTTCTTGGACCGGTCGTCGACGAACACCTCGTCGATGGAGATGCCGGAGTAATTCGCGGGGGCTCCCAGCAGGCGGATCGCCGCCGGATTCGCGTAGCGGATGCGGCGCAGCTGCATGTCGATCTCGACGATGGGCAGCAACGAAGCTTCCAGCACGTCGCGACGCAGCCCCAGCGCATGCTCGGCCCGGATCATCGTGCTGTCCGGGCCTGAGGCACCGGGGGAAACACCCCCCATCGGCTGCTGAACTGTCGGAGCTGGCACGAGGCACCTCGTCCGAATCCGCCCGCTGCGGGACTGAAATTGTAGCTGACATTCGGCCACACAAAGCGCCAGCTCGGGCGTCGGCTTTGCGTGCCTCTGAGGCGGGACTATTCACGCTTTGCGCTGAGAAGAGACGACCAAGCAGCCCCCGCGCGCGAAGTCGCGCGTACAATTGCGTCTGTACCCTACAAACGAACGAGTTTCGAGCCAATCGATCGAAGCTTCCGCGGCCTGCCTTACCGATCCCGTGTAGCGGACGGTTAACGCATCCTCGGGTCTCGGCGAATCGGCGGGCACGCGAACGATGCCCGATTGTCGAATTGAGGTCTGCCCGTTCGACAAGTAAACAGTGGAGAGGCGTAATGTGGCCGCGGAGGTGGCAGCGCTGCCCGGCGTTCCCGCGGTTCCCGGATGGGCGAGATGTTGGGAGTTCTTGAACGGCTTCGAAGCAAGGAGAGAGCGATGAAATACCTGTGTCTGATTTACGCAGATGAAGTGTCGCGGGAGAAAAGGTCGAAGTCCGAATCGGACAAGATCTTCGACGAGTACGTGGAGTTCACGAAAAGCGTGCAGAGGAACGGCAACTACCTTGGCGCCAACCCGTTGCAGCCTACCCGCACGGCGACCACCGTACGCGTACGCAACGGCAAGACGCTCACCACCGACGGCCCGTTCGCCGAAACCAAGGAGCAGCTCGGCGGATACTACCTGGTCGAGGCCAAGAATCTCGAGGAGGCCATCGGGATTGCGGCGAGGATTCCTACAGCGCGCTTCGGGAGCATCGAGGTGCGGCCGATCATGGAGCTGCCGGCGCAGGTGCAGCGCACGCTGGCGGCGGTGGAATAGAGGAGGTTCGCATGAAGCGCTACGTTGACGGTTTTGTCGTTCCCGTTCCGAAGAAGAGCCTCGCCGCTTACCGGGCGATGGGGCGCACGGCGGGTAAAGTCTGGCGCGAGCACGGCGCGCTCGAGTACATCGAAACCGTAGCCGACGATGTCAAGCCCGGCAAGTGGACCTCCTTCCCGCAGAGCGTGAAGTTGAAGAAGGGCGAGACGGTGGTCCTCTCCTACATCGTGTACAAGTCGCGCGCGCATCGCGACCGCGTGAACGCCAAGGCGATGAAGGACAAGCGGCTGGCGCCGATGATGAATCCCAAGACGCTGCCGTTCGATGGCAAGCGCATGTTCTGGGGCGGTTTCAAGGTGCTCATCGACGCCTAGCTCGACCTGGAGGAAGCGAATGCGATACCTGCTGTTGTGCTGCTTCGACGAGAAGCGGTGGAATGCGATCCCGGAAGCGCAGCGCGACGGGATCATGCGCGACTACGGTGAGCTGTTGAAGAGCCTCGATCAGAGCGGTCAGCACGTAGGGAGCGGACGGCTACGTTCCACCACGACCGCCACCACGATCCGCGGCAGGAACGGCAAGCCGTTCGTCACCGACGGGCCGTATGCCGAGACGAAGGAGCAGGTCGGCGGCTACCACCTCGTCGAATGCCGGGACCTCGACGAGGCGATCTCGATCGCGAAGCGGATACCCACAATACCCCACGGCGGCGCAGTCGAAGTGCGTCCGCTGTACGACTAGCGGAGACAGCGATGAAATATGTCTGCCTCGGGTACATCGAATCGGGCAAGTTCGAGTCGATGTCCGACAAAGAGCGCAATATCTTCCTCGACACGTGCTTCGAGTACGACGATGTTCTCCGGGAGAACGGCCACTTCACCGGCGGGGAGGCGCTACAGCCCGCGGGCAACGCGGTGACCCTGCGCTTCAAGAACGGCAAGGTCATGGTGACCGACGGTCCGTTCGCCGAGACGAAGGAGCAGCTCGGCGGGATCCTCGTGCTCGAAGCCAACGATCTCAACCACGCCATCCAGCTGATGTCGAAGCACCCCGGCGTGCGCGCCGGTCCCTTCGAAATCAGGCCGGCCGCCGACCTGGGCGACATGATCCGCGCCAGCGAGCAGCGGCGCGGGAAATGAGGGGCCGCGTAACGGGGCTGTGGCAATCCGCGACGCGGGGGAGAGTAAGAGCGGCCCGGAAAAAAAGAAGAGCAGGCGCGCTCGGAGGGGGAACGCCTGCTCTAGGGATCGGCCTTCGGAGGAATCGAGGCCGATAGGGGACGTAACCAAGTGGAGCCAGTCTAGGGGGCGAGTGTCACAGAAATGTGTCACCGCCCCCGGGGATTTGTTTCGTTTGTTTCACGGTGGCCACCCGAGCCGCGAGGGGCTTGGCGCGGGGGCGTCCGTGGGCCACGACCGCTCAGGGCTCCCGGTCGCCGAGCCAGTGTTGCGACTTGGTCGTCGTGCCTGCGACGAGAAACCGCTTGGCGCGCTCCCGAATCTCGCGATCGGCGATGCTGGCGCGCTCGTGCTGGCGCAGATGCTCGACCCACGACTCGTCCATGAAGCACTCTATGTAGCGACTCGGCTCGGCCGAATCGTGAAACAGCTCCCAGAAGTAGGCGCCGTTGCGCCGACGCATCTCGCGCACGGCTTGCATCGCGCTGACAAATTCCTTGCGCTTGTCTGACCGGACGCGGTATTCGATGGTGACGAGCACGGGGCCGCTGTCCGGCTCCGGAGTCTCGGCGAGAACCGGCGCTGCCCAGTCCAGCGACGGTCTGAAATCGAGCACCTGGTGAGCGCCGAGCTTGAATCGCCACGTCAGCGCGATAGCGACGATCATTCCCACCGCGGCGAGCGTCAGCGAATCGGGAATGCCGATCCGCACAGCGACCTGTCCCCAGAGAACGCTGCCGAGCGCCATTCCGCCCATGAAGATCACCACGAAGGCGGCGAGCCCGCGGGCACGAACCCAGGCGGGCAGAGTGAGCTGGGCGGAGACCTGCAGCGCAGAGAGGATCGAGATCCACGCCATGCCGGTCGCCACCATCGCCACCGCGAGCAGCGGAATGTTCTGCACATGGGCGAGCGCGAGCGCGGCGAGCGCATAAAGCCCACTCGCTCCGGCGACGAGCGCATCGCGCGAGACCTTCGCGCGGACCTTGGGCAGCAGGACGCCGCCAATCACGGCGCCGAGGCCGATGCAGGTCAGGAGCAGACCGTAGATCTCGGGGCCGCGCCCGAGCTCCTTACGCACGATCAGAGGGAAAAGCGCCCAGGTGGCGGCAGCGAACACGAAGAAGCCGCCGCCGCGGATCAGCACGACCTGCAGCGCCTCGGTGTGCATGACGAAGCGCATGCCGACGCGAATGGCGCTGAGAAAGCGCTCGGCAGGGAGCGTGCTCTTGTGGTGCTCGCGCCGCCAGCGCAGCAGCGCCGCCAGGATGCCGAAGTACGACAGCGCGTTGAGAATGAACACGAGCCACGCCCCTACCGCAGCCACCAGAACGCCGGCGATCGCGGGGCCGATCGCGCGCGAGGCATTGATGGCCATGCTGTTGAGCGCGATCGCGGCGGGCATCTGCTCGGCCGGGACAAGCTCCGGCACGATCGCCCCCCAGGCAGGCAGCATCATCGCGGAGCCGACGCCGAGAGCGAAGACGAAGCCGAGCAGCAGCCACGCGGTGGTGAGCTCGAACAGTGCCAGCAGCCCGAGTGCACCGGCAACGAGCAACAGGTAGACCTGGATGACGATGAGAAGCCGCCTTCGATCGACGATATCGGCGAGCGCGCCCGCCGGCAGCGCGAGCAGCATCAACGGGAAGCTGTCCGCCGCCTCGACCAGCGCCACCAGCGAGGGCGAGGACGAAAGCGACGTCATCAGCCAGCCGGCCCCGACGTCCTGCATCCAGCTGCCGACGTTCGAAACGAGCGTCGCGATCCACAAGCTGCGGAAGAGCGGCGAGTGGAGGGGCGCCCAGGGATCCGACGCGGCAGGCTCGCTCTTCCGATGCGCGTCGGCAGGGCGTGCAGTCTTCATGACAGGACGCGCAAGGGGGCGGTCACCGGAGCTGCAGGACGACCTCGTCGATGTAGCACCAGCTCCAATCCTCGCCCGGTTCGAGCGAGCTCATGATCGGGTGCTTCGTCGCGCGGAAGTGCTTCGATGCATGCTTGTTCTTCGAGTCGTCGCAACACCCCACGTGCCCGCAGGTTCGGCACAGACGCAGGTGCACCCAGGTGTCGCCCATGGCGAGGCACTCCTCGCAACCGCTCGAGTTCGGTTGCGCCGTGACGACGGATTTCAGGTGCTTGCAGGAGAGTGTCATGAGGTGATCTCCGGAGTCTTGAGCGATGAATCCCTACGTGAGGAAGCGAGTCAGAGCAGCCATCGTCTCTTCGCGGTTCTCCTCCATCAGCCAATGCCCCGTGTCCCTGAGGACCACCACGGTGACGTCGCTCGCCACGAGCTTTGCCTGCGCGCCGAGAGCGACGCCGTTCGCCTTCGCGCCGCCGATCGACAGCACGGGGACGGCGAGCTTGGTCCTGGCGAGCTCCGCAAAGTCTTTCGCGGTCTTCGGAAACGAGGCGAAATAGGCGAAGCCCGCAGCCATCCTGCCGGGCCGCGAATAGGCGAGCGTGTAGGCGCGTCGATCCGCCTCGGGGATGGAACGTTTCTTGTTTGCGGCGAAATCGTTCCAGAAATGCTCGAAGAAGATTCGTTCGCGCCCCTTGACCAGCGCTTCCGGAGTCGGGCCGTAGAAACGGAAATGCCAGATGCCCGGATGGTTGTAGATCGCTTCCCATCCGGCGACGCCCGGCAGGAAAGCGTCCATCAGCGCGAGCTTTTCGGTCTCATCGCGATACATGGCCGCATAGGCATAGGCGACCATCAGTCCGATATCGTGCCCGACGACCCGCAGCTTCGAGTAGCCGAGCGAGCGCACCGCCGCACGAATGCGCTCGGCCGAGGTCTTCATGTCGATGCCCGTCGCGGGTATCGACGAGGCGCCGATGCCGGGCAGGTCCGGTGCGATGACCGTAAATTGCGGCGCGAGAGACTTCGCGAGGGGCTTCCACATCCGCGACGTCTCGGCGTAGCCGTGAAGCAGGAGCACCGCCGGTCCGCTGCCGCCCACCGTGACGCTGACGGTAGCTCCATCGACCTTCACTGCCTGCGTCTTGAATCCGGGCCGAAGACCGGCGCGACTGTGCGGTGTCCGAACCATGTCGAGCTCCAGAGAAAGCGTGCTAGAAAGCGACGATAGTCGAGGCCCGATCGTCACCGCAAGGCGCAAGCGCAGCCGCGGCGAAGACGAGCGACCCGCCCGCTAATCCGGAGACCGCGCCGGAAGAGCACGGCGGGCTCCGCATCGCCGTTCCGTTCAGCGACCGGGCGTCTCCCCGGCGCGGCTGGCTTCGAAGAGGAACCAGGTGCGCCGCTCGGCCTCATCGATCCAGACCTCGAGCAGGCTCGCCGTCGCCACGTCGCCGTGCTCATCGCACACGCCGTGCGCTTCGCGCATGCGATCGGCAAGCCGACCGTTGTCCTCGCGCAGCTCGGCAAGCATGTCGAGCGGCGTCACGTACTCGGCGTCGTTGTCCAGGACGCGTTGCAGGCGCCCTATATGGCCGATCGAGCGCAGCGTCGTGCCGCCGAGCTTGCGCACGCGCTCCGCGATCGGGTCCGTCGTCGCGTAGAGCTGATCTGCCTGCTCGTCGAGCAGCAGGTGATAGTCGCGGAAATGCGGCCCCGACACGTGCCAATGGAAGTTCTTGGTCTTCAGGTACAGCGCAAAGAAGTCGGCGAGAAGCGCGTTGAGCGCCCCCGAGATGTCCCGGGCGGCCTTCGCTCCGAGGCTGTTGGGTGTGTCCAGTTTGGCGGTCCGCCGAGCGGCAACTTTCTGGTCCATGGCAGTGATTCTCCTTTAGCAGTTTCAGGGAGCGCTCGCGATCACGCTGCACGCGCTCCCGGATGGAAAGACTTGACCGTCGCGACTCCGACCGCGATGAAGGCGATGAGGACGACAAGCTGCGCGACGATGAACGGCGGATCGGATTGCGTAGGCGCGAGCTTGTTCAGAGCCGGGATTTTCTGGAACGCCTGCGCCACCAGGACGAAGACATTCAAGTAGAGCGCCACCAGAGCGGTCACGACGTAGATCCAGCGCCAGGCGCCGGCGAGGCGATAGCCATAGAAGGCGAGAATGGCCACGCCCAATACGACGAGGGAAATGGCACCCACGATATGCGAGGGCAGGATCTGGTCGCTCGGAAAGAAAAAGCCGGTCACGCTCGTCAACACGGTCGTGACGAGAAAGAGCGCGGTCCAGCCGTCGAGGCTCTTCGAGGCGAACAGGCCCAGGACGACGATGAATCCGGCCGTGATCCCGATCAAGCTCAGGATGACATGAAGGGTGGTGAACGCCGACGTCGACATGCCAAGGATCATTGCGCGTCTCCTCGATTCGTTGCGGGGCGGTCTGCGGGAGGGCTCGTGCTCGGCCGGGCGCGCAAGCTTCGCCGACGTAGCTCGCGCGGGCTTGCACCGCAAGTGTAATCTCTCGCCGCTCGAATGTGTCGGCTGGCGAGCGACGTAGCGAATCGCGTTCGCGTTGAAAAAAGGAAAATGCCTGCGCCGTCGCACCGTAATAGCGCGACTGTGCCGCGCTGGCGCACGATGCCAACCATTGAGGCGGCACGGAACCCAAGACTGTTGCGTGCACAGGGTTATTCGCGGAGCCGCGTTCCTGTAGGCTAGCAGGAAGGGAGGGCATGGCCATGCCGAATCCGCCTTCGCTGCTCGACCAGCTGCGTACTCGGTACGAAGCAGCGCGTCAGTCGCAACACCAGCAGTCCGACGTCGAAGGTTTCCAGGCGATTGACGCCCGGATGCGAAAGTCGTTTCGCTGGCTGGAGAGAGCTATCACGTATCTGGATGGCCTGAAGCCCACGATCGACCACCGGTACGACCTGGGCCACGGCCTCATCTTCGAGTCGCCGAAGTTCTCTCGCGGATCGGTCGGGCAGCACGAGCGTCGCATCGTCGGCTTTCCGGTGCTGGACGAGATCAACATCTACTACGAGATCGGCGCCGCCAAGGCTCTTGCGCTCGAGGTCGCGCCCGGGAGCGTCGCGCTGGCCGAAAAAGCGCTCGACGATGCGGGCCTCCAGTACACGAGCCGCCGCGTGGAGGACCACGGGGGCACGGTCCACAAATGCTCGCTTTCCGTGCCGCCCGCGATCCCGGCCTCCGTGCTGTTCAACGCCGACTATCAGACGGGCTTGGTCAGCGTCGCGCTGAACAACGTCGACCGCCTCGATCGAATCAGGCTTGAGTTTCACAGCAACGCGATCGAGGAGGCGGCGCTCGAGGATCTCGTTCGCCTCATTCTCGGGCAGGACTCCGCGTTCCTTCGCCGGGCGCCGCTCGCCGGACTTCATCCGCGACAACCTGCCGCGGAGCCATGAGCCCCGCTGTCGGGTGCTTCAGGGCTGGAGTCCGGAGCACCTGGCGTGTGACAATGCCGCCTCGGGGCA
>Ga0335084_10007894_pt1 | contig 10590 bp, 11 predicted proteins | sample Lox_Sample_44_FD_206721 | JGI IMG/M metagenome (GOLD analysis project Ga0335084, IMG submission 206721) | Soil microbial communities from Loxahatchee National Wildlife Refuge, Florida, United States - Lox_Sample_4.4 | ecosystem: Environmental > Terrestrial > Soil > Wetlands | place: USA... | reverse complement strand
CGGCCGCGATCCGGCAAAGCTCGACGTTTCGCTGTTCTTCCTCGACGAACGCGAGCAGGACCAGGCGACGCTGTCGAAGGCCGTCGAGACCGGCGCCGGTCGGGCGATCCTGCGTCTGGCGACGAAGAAGGAAGCAGAGGTGCTGAAGCAACTCGACCGGTACGCGAAGATCGTCGAAGCTGTTCGCTAGCGACGGCGTCGAACTTCAACGGAGGCCATCATGACGACATCGGTGCTGAGCGGACCGCGCGAAGAGTGGCGGCGGATTCTCTACCAAGGCACGCCGACTTGGGTGCGCCCCGACAACGACGTCCTGTATCTCGCCGACGGGCGCAGCGTACGCGACGCCGACGCGGTCTATCTGCCGCCGTGCGATCCGACGAAAATCATCTGCATTCATCTCAACTACGAATCGCGCCGCGTCGAATTCAAGGCGCCGAAGCTCGTCACGCCGACGTATTTTCAGAAGCCGTTGACGGCGCTGAACTCGCACCGCGGCTATCTGAATCGGCCGGCGAACTGCAAGTACCTCAACTACGAAGGCGAGATCGCGGCGATCGTCGGAAAGCCGATGAAGAACGTCGCGCGCGACGACGTGTGGCGGCACCTCGCCGGCTTCGCGCCGGCCAACGATGTCGGCGCGCAGGACTTTCGCGACACCGATGCGGGTTCGATGCTGCGCGTGAAAGGGCAAGACGGCTTCTGCCCGATCGGCCCCGGCATCGTCCGCGGCGTCGACGTGCGCGAATCGACGGTGCGCACGTACATCAACGGCAAGGTCGTGCAGCAAGGCCCGGTCAGCGAGATGACGTTCCCGATCGACTACATCCTCGCGGATCTATCGAGGCACATCACGTTCCTGCCGGGCGACATCGTGCTGACCGGCACGCCGGCGAACTCGCGGCCGATGCAGCCGGGCGACGTCGTCGAAATCGAAGTGACCGGTCTCGGCCGGTTGACGAACACGGTGCAGGACGTGCCGGCGCCGGCGCACGAAGTCGGACATCAGCCGACCGATAGCGAAGGCGTCCGGCGCGTCGCGCTCGGGCAGTTCTGACGGGACCGTAGAGGCGCGCCCGAAGCGCACCGCGATGCTGCGAGGCGTTGCGGTGGCGTTCAGCTCAGCCGCTTGCTCGCGACCGCCGCGCCCTGCACCAGCGCCTCCAACTTCGCCCACGCGATCTGCGGATGCACGCGGCCGCCGAGACCGCAGTCGGTGCCGGCCATGACGTTGTCGACGCCGACGATGCGCGCGAAGCGCTCGATGCGATCGGCGACGAGGTCGGGATGTTCGACGACGTTCGTCGCGTGCGACACGACTCCCGGCACGAGCGCTTTGCCGTCCGGCAACTTCACGCGTTCCCACACTCGCCACTCGTGTTCGTGGCGCACGTTGCCGGCTTCGAAGAGATACGCCGACGCATTCACGCGCAGCATCAAATCGACGATGTGCTCGAGCGGAATGTCGGTCACGTGCGGGCCGTGCCACGAACCCCAGCACAAATGGAAGCGAATGCGGTCCTCGGGCAAGCCGCGCAGCGCGTGATTGAGCGCATCGATGCGCAGCCGCGTGAACGCGCGGTAATCGTCGATGCTCGGCTCCGGCACGATCATGTCCCAGTTCTCGGCGATCGACGGATCGTCGAGTTGCAGGATCAACCCCGCATCGAGGATCGCGACATACTCTTCGCGCATCGCCTCCGCGCACGCGTACAGAAACGCCTCGTCGGAGTCGTAGTACGCGTTGCCGATCCGCGAACAGCTGCCCGGCGCGATCGACGTCATGAAGCCCGTCGCGACGCCGTTCTCGGCGAGCGCCGCTTTGAAATGCGCGATGTCCGCCGCGATCGCCGCGTGGCCGGTGTACGTCAGCGGCCCGGTGCAAGTCGGAAACAACGCCGGACCCGGCGCGGCACCCGCCGCGCGCGGCGCGGCGCCGGCGTTCGGATCGCCGTAGGCTTCGGCAAAACGCTGCCAATCGCGGCGCTCGCCGAAGCTCGCGAGCGCGACCTTGTCTTGCGTGCTCGCGCCTTTCGCGCGCGCGCGATCGCGCATCAAATCGAAGCTGCCGAGTTCGAGCCCGCCGAGACGTTGGAACGAATAGCTCCACCACGCGCCGTAGTCGACCTTCTGGCTCATCGACTTGCCGTATTCGCCGTCGCCGACGACGTCGATGCCGATGTCGCGCTGCCGTTTCACCACGTCGGCGACCGCATCGCGCAGTCGCGCGCGATGCGTCACCGCGTCGACACCGCCTTTGCGGTGCGCTCGATTGAGTTCGATCAGTGAATCCGGCCGCGGCAGGCTGCCGGTCTGCGTCGTCAGGATGCGTGTCATCGGCGCCCTCCCCGGAACCGCCGTCGTGACGCTATTTCATCGCGTTCCGCACGCGGCGGCTACCCCGTCACCCGCAGCGTGACTTCGCCCAACTCGTCGAACAGCGCCGTGATCGAATCGCCGGCGTCGAACGGAATCGCTTTGACGAACGAGCCCGACAGGATCACGTCGCCGGGTTGCATCGACACGCCGAACTCGTGCAGCTTGTTCGCGAGCCAGACGACCGCGTTGAGGGGGTTGCCCATCACGGCCGCAGCCGAACCCGTTTCCATGATGTCGCCGTTGATCGCGAGCGACGCGCTCAAGCGCCGTAGATCGACGTCGAGCAGATCCATCGGTCGCCCGCCGAGCACGACGAAGCCGCACATCGCGGCGTCGGCGATGCTGTCGACGAGCATGTTCTTGCCGCGGCCGTTGTAGCGCGAGTCGACGATTTCGAGCGCCGGCAGCACGAAGTCGGTCGCGCGGATCACGTCGGCGACGTTCACCGACGGGCCTTCGAGCTCGTCGCCCATCACGAACGCGAGTTCCACTTCGACGAGCGGCCGGTTCATCGTCGCGCGGCTGACGGCCGAGCCTTCGAGCGCGAACCAGTTGTCGAAGATGAAGCCGTAGTCCGGTTCGGTCGCGCCGGTCATCGAGCGCATCGCCTTCGACGTCAGGCCGATCTTGTGGCCCTTCACCGACCGACCGGCCGCGAGTTTCAGGTCGCGCACCGCGAGGCCGATCCGATATGCATCGGCGACGTCGGCGTTCGGAAAACGGTTCGATACCGGATCGGTCCAGTCGCGCGTCTGCTCGGCGCGCCACAGCGCCTCCGCGACCTTCTTCACGTCGTCGTTGCTCAGCATCTCTCCCCCTCGATGAACCGTCAGTCCTGAATGTATGCGACGAACGACGCGGAGATCGCGCGGGCGTCCGCGGCCACGTGCGTATGTCGCGCCGGCCGTGAATTCGCGTCAGGGAACTTCTCGTTCCACGGCGGCTCGCACGCGTCGCGCGCCTCCGCGACCGGCACCCAGAATTCCATCTTCGCGACGTGCCGCCAGTCGCCGCCGGCCGCCTTCAGCATTTCGCCGACGTGGCGAAAGATGTTCGCGTATTGCGCCGGATAGCCTTCGGGCACTTGGCGCGTGCCGGAATTGAACGGCGCGATCACGCTCGAGATCAGCAGCGGACCGACGCGCGTCGCGACGGGGATACCGGTGAGGTGGCTCAAGCCGTCGATGTGGATGCTCTTGCGCGCGCTCATGTCAGTCCTTCGCAGGTAACGCGAATTTTGGATCGCCCTTCTTCGCCCTCTGGTCCGCCGCCCACTTCTCGAATTCGGCCATCCGCTCCTTCGACAGCGGGAACAAACCGACCGTCGACTCGCCCGCCGCCACACGTTCGACGGCGAACCGCTCGCGCTCTTCCTGCACCAATGCGTCGCGCACCACGTCGGCGACGAGCGCGATCGGAATCACCACGGCACCTTCGCCGTCGCCGACGATCACGTCGCCGGGCACGACGAAGACGCCCGCGCACGTCACCGGTTCGTCGACCGAGAACGGCATGTGCTGGCGGCCGAGCGTCGCGCCGTGCGAAGACAGGTGATACACGGGCTGGTCGAGGTCCGCGATCGCCGGTGTATCGCGCAGCGCGCCGTCGGTGACGATGCCGGTCGCGCCGAGTTTGAAAGCGCGCGTCGCAAAGATGTCGCCGATCGTCGCGGCATCAGGCACGCCGCGCGCTTCGATCACCAATACGTCGCCCGGCTGCAAGCCTTCGACCGCGCGGCGCTGCGCGTTCATCCCGCCGCCGTATTGTTGCTGCAGGTCCTCGCGCAGCGCGACGTACCGCAGCGTGCGCGCGCGGCCGACCATGCGCAGTTCGGGATGCAGCGGCTTCAAGCCCGAGAAAAACGCGCTGCGGATACCGCGCATCTGCAATTGATGCGCGAGGGTCGACGTCGCGATCGTCTTCAGCGCCTCGATGCGCTCGTCAGTCAGAACGTCGCTCGTGGTCTCGTTCGCCATCTCGACCTCCGAGTCAGCGCGGCGTCAACGGGAACGACGCGAAACGCGTTTCCGTGTAGAACTCGCGGCTGTGCGCGCCGCCTTCGCGGCCGGTGCCGCTCTGCTTCATGCCGCCGAACGGCTGGCGCAGGTCGCGTTCGAAGCCGGCGTTGATCCAGATCATCGCGGTCTGCAGGCGGTGGCTCACGTAGTGCGCGGTCGTCTGCGACTCGGTCCAGATGTATCCCGCGAGGCCGTACGACGTGTCGTTCGCGATCCGGAGCGCGTGGTCGGCGTCGTCGAACGGCATCACCACCGCGACGGGTCCGAAAATCTCTTCCTGGCAGACGCGCGCGGAATTCTCGACGTCGACGATCGCGGTCGGCGCGACGAAGTAGCCCTTGGCGAGCCCCGCCGGGCGGCCGCCGCCGAACAGCACGCGGCCTTCCTTCTTCGCGACGTCGAGATAGCCCATTACGCGGTCGTATTGCCGCTTGTGCACGAGCGGGCCGAGGCGCGTCGTACGGTCGAACGGATCGCCCGCCTTCCAGCCCTCTGCCGCTTTGGCAAAGGCGTCCAGGAATTGCTGATAGATCGGCCGCTGCACCAGGATGCGCGATCCGGCGACGCACGCTTGTCCCGCGTTCATGAAGATCGACATCGCCGCGGCCGGGACCGCCCGCCCGAGATTCGCGTCGGCGAAGACGATGTTCGCCGATTTGCCGCCGAGCTCGAACGACGTGCGTTTCAGCTGCTTCGCGGCGCGCGCGGCGATGTCGCGCGCGGTCGGCACCGAGCCGGTGAACGACACGCCGACGACGTCTTTGTGCTCGACCAGCGGCACGCCGGCTTCCGCACCGTAGCCGAGCACCATGTTGTAGACGCCCTTCGGCATGCCGGCTTCGGCGAAGATCTCGCACAGGATGCGCATCGACAGCGGCGACAGCTCCGACGGCTTGTGCACGGCGCTGTTTCCGTACGCGAGACACGGCGCCATCTTCCACGTCGACAGCATGAACGGCCCGTTCCACGGCGTGATCAAGCCGAACACGCCGACCGGATCGCGCATCGTGTACGTGAGCAAACTGTCGTCGCGGTTGAACGACTCGTTGCCGGCGAGCTCCTGCTCCTCGGCGAAGAAACGGAAATTCCACGCCGAGCGCTCGATCATCGGATGCGGCCCTTGCATCGGCGGACCGATGGGGCCGCCCATCTCGAGCGACTGCAGCTTGATGATCTCTTCCGAGCGCGCCTCGATCAGGTCGGCGGCTTTGAACAGCACCTTGCGGCGGAACGACGGCTTCGCGCGCGACCATGCGCCGCCGTCGAAGGCGTCTTTCGCCGCCTTGACGGCGGCCTCGATGTCCTGCGCGTCGCCGCGCGCGGCCATCGTCGTCAGCTGTTCGGTGGCCGGATCGACGACTTCGAACGCGCCGCCCGATCGCGCGGCCACGAACTCGCCGTTGATGAAATGTTGCGGCGTCGGCACCGCCGGTCGAGCGACTGTGGTCATTTGTCGATACTCATGCCGGGACCCATCGCCTGGCTGAACACGTGACCGTACGTGTCGCGCGTGTAGTACTCCGACTGATGCGTCGCCGGCCGACCGCCCCAGCCGATCTCGATCATGAAGCCCGACGGCGAGGCGACGTAGAACGAAAACATGTGGTCGTTCGCGTGCTTGCCGAGGCTGATCATCACCGGGTACTTACTCGCCTGCACGAGGTCGTGCGTCATGAAGACGTCGTCGATGTTCTCCACCTCGAGCATCAGGTGATTGACGCTCTTCTTGCTCGGCGGACCGAAGGCGACCGTGTGGTCGCGCTCGTTGCAGTGCATGAACAGGATCTCCGCGGTCTCGCCGCCCGGCCCCATCGGAACTTGATACTCGACGCTGCCGCGCATGCCGAGCAGCTTGTAGAACCGATACGCCTTGTCGATGCCGGCGTTACGCAGAATCATGTGGCCGACGCCCCCGAAATCGCCCGTTAGGAACTTGCCGTGCATGCGCCGCCCCGGCAAGAACGGCTTGTGCGGGTCGATGCGCGGACCGTGGAAGATCTCGATCGGATTGCCGGCCGGGTCCGCCAGTCGAATGAGTTCGAGCACGCGGCGCGCTCGCGCCAGATCCTTGCCGCCGACCTCGAACTCGATGCCGGCGTCTTGGAGCACTTTTTGGATCGCCGCGAATTCTTCGGGTCCGCCGACGCGCAGCCCCGCCGCCGTCAGATCGTCCGCCGAACTTCTCTCGAGCACGATCCGGTGGTGCCAATAGTCCGTCCGCAAGAACAATCGGTCCGACTCGCCGGGCTCTTCGAACACCTCGAGCCCGAGAAGATTGCCGGCGAAATCGCGCCACGCCGCGAGATCCGACACACCGAAGCACACATAACCCAGTTCCGTCACCGCAACCATCGTCATTGCCTCCTGAACCAAAATTGACCCGAATCGAGTCTCGAACTTACCCTGCCGTCCGCGCATCGCGTATCCCGCGGCGACAACTCTTCACGGAGACTGCCATGCCCGTCGCCGATCTGCACCGCTCGCTCGAACTCGCCGCCGAACGCGGCGGCGACATCTATCCCGCGATCTACGACGCCTACTTCGCACGCTGCGCCGGATCGCGCGATCTGATGCAGCTGACCGACGTGTACATGCGCGGCCGCATGCTCGACAGCCTGTTCGAATTGGTGATGGCGGACGACATCGGCGAGCAGTTCACGTATCTGCGATACGAGACGAAGAACCACTCGACGTGGGGCGTGCAGTCGCACATGTACGACAACCTGCTGACCGCCGTGCGGGACGTCGTTCGCGACGCGTGCGGCGGCGACTGGACGCCCGCGATGGCGGCGGCGTGGGACGCACGCATCGCGGCCATCGTCGCGGAGATTCGTGCGGCGCTCACGGCGACCGTATAGACGCTGCTGCGACGAAAGGCTCGACGGCGTCACGACAACGGCTCGTTCAAGAACCGCCCGACGAGCTCGTTCGCGCGTGTACGGTCCGCGAACATCTGCGCCATCTGGTAATTGCGCCCCGCCGACGCGAGATAGAAGCGTTCGTACTGCTCGTTGCGACCCGCGAGGCCCGTGCCGGCAAAATCCCAACCGAGGCGGAAGATCCGCGCGCGCCGTTCGGCACCGACGTCACCGGCGCCCTTCAGATGATGGTCGAGCAGCGGGCGCAACACCGGATCGTCGAGCTCGCCCCGCGACGGCGTCGTGAAGATGTTGTGCGAGCCGATCTCTTTGATGATCTCGTTGGTGCGCGCCATCCAGCCCGGCATCGTCGGGCGCAGCGCCGTAAACGGCCGCTTGTCCGGCAGCCAGACCCCGTTGCCGCTGTCGGTGGCGCCGTCTTCCGCGGCTTTCAGGCACGCGCGCGTCATTTCCGCGTACGTCCAGATCTCGCCGAGCAACTGCTGCGTCTGCGGCTGAGTCGTCGCGTTGATCGCCTCCGCCATGTGCGTCGCGAGTCCCCACGCGAACTCGAGCTTCGTCAACGCGCGCACGGTCGTCTGCTGCATGATGTTTTGCCACCACGTCTGGCCCATCACGAAGTTGTACACGGCCAGATTGCAGTCGATGAACAGTCGTTCGTACGGTATCTCGACGTTGTCGAAGATCACGAACGCGTCCTGTTCGTCGAAGCGAGACGACAGCGGATGGTCGAACAGATTGCGCGGCCGCGAATACGAGTCGCGACACAGGAACTTCAGTCCCTGCGCCGACATCGGAATACAGAACGCGAGCGCGAACTCGTCCGCACCGGGCGGTAACGGCGCGCCGGGATACACCGCGAGCTCGTCGGCGAACGGCGCGAGCGTCGACAGCACCCGCGCGCCCGACACGACGATACCGTTGGCCGTCGTGCCGACCTTGCGCAGCGCCACGGTGTTGCCGGCCTTCGGCGCGTCGCCGAGCGCCTTGTCGATCGTCGGTTGCACGATCGTGTGCGTCAGCGAGATGTCGTCGCGACGTAGCTTTTTTTGATACGCGATCAATCGTTCGGCGCCTGCTTCGTTGCCGTTGATCGCCCATTCCTGCGGGTGGCCGGCAAAACCGGCATACGTCACGTTCATGTAGTCGGGCGTGCGACCCATCAAACCGACCGAGTACTCGGCAATCGCGACCAGCCCGTCGTGTCGCCTGCGCAAATCGTCCCGCGAGCGCGGAATCGAATGACTGACGTTGATCGACTCGCCTGTTTCCGGATCCGGCACCAGGCACCGATCGGCGCGCGCGTGCTGCAGATCGAACACCTCGGCGAGCGCGTGCGCCGCGCCGCTGAACGCCGGGTGATCGACGACGTCGTGCACTCGTCGACCTTCCAGCCATACCTCTCTATCGCCCCGCAGTCCGGCCAAGAACTGCGCCCCCGTTCGCGCCGGCATGATCTCGCCCCAGAAAAATGACCACGCTCATTTTTTTACGAAAAACTGTGGAAGTCAACCGTGCCGGGTTCGTATCATCCGCGCGGCCGATCGAATCGAGGTCTTCCGCAAAGTGGCATCCCCTGCGAACACCCGGGAACGGGGCGCCGCCGCCCACCGCGCCGTGCGGACGCGCAACGGCGATGCGCGGCACGTCGCCAACGGCGAGAGCCGCCGCGAGCGCAACAAACGCGAGAAGCGCGACCGCATCGTCGCGACCGCGCGGCGGCTCTATCGCGAACAGGGCTACGCGAATACGACCACCCAACAGATCGCCAAAGGGGCAGAGATCGCCGCCGGAACTTTGTTTCTGTACGCCAAATCCAAGGAGGATCTGCTCGCGCTCGTGTTCGCCGACGAGATGCGCGACGTGATCGAACGGGCATACGGCTCGATCGACCCCGATGCCCCCCTCCTCGAGCAGGTCGGCGCGCTATTCAAACGATTCGTTGCATACCACGCGCGCGACGTCGGCATCGCACGGGCACTGATCCGCGAAATCACGTTCTTGAGCAATCGCGAACGCGCCGCGGATCTGATCGCGATCACTCGATCGATCATCGACAAGCTCGCTGCGTTCGCGGCTCGCGCGGCTGCGCGCGGCGAACTCGAATCGCACACCGATCTCGACCTGCTCGCGAATTGCCTGTTCTCGATCTACTACCAGCAGTTGCAGACGTGGCTCAGCGGCTACGCCACGCGCCGACAATTCGAGCGCAATCTCGCCGCGATGCTCGAGCAAATCGTCAACGGGTGCCGCGGCAAGCGACTGTGAGAAGATGCGCGCTTTGCGATGGAGTCGCGCATGCATCGTTTGTTGTACGTCAGGGCGAGCATCTTCGGCGGGGACGGCCGATCGTCGCAGCTCGCCGAGGTTCTGCTCGGCCGATATCGAGCGCTCCATTCCGACGCGCGCGTCGTCGTGCGCGACGTTCAGAACCCGCCGTTGCCGCATCTCGACGCAGCGACTTTCACGACGTTCGCGAAGCCGGCCGCGTCGCTGACCGTCGAGGACCGCGACCGACTGCGCGTCTCCGATGAACTGATCGGCGAGCTCGAAGCGGCCGACGATCTCCTGATCGGGATGCCGATGTACAACTTCGGCGTGCCGTCGGCGTTCAAGGCGTGGATCGACCACGTCACGCGGGTCAACCGCACGTTCAAGGTCGGCCCGAAAGGCTCCGAGGGTCAGCTGCGCAACATCCGCCGCTGCTGGATCGTCGCGGCGCGCGGCGGTCAGTACGCGGCGACGCCGCGCGAAAACCAAGTGCCGTATCTGACGACGATGCTCGGCTTCCTCGGCATCGTCGCGCCGCAGTTCGTGTTCGCCGAGGCGATGTTGCGTCCGGATCTGCGCGACGCTTCGTTCGACGAGGCCCGCCGCGCGATCGAGCAGCTCGAGTTGTGATCCGACGATTCGACACCCGCCAGCGCGTCGGGCTGGTGCTGGGGCCGTTGTTGTTTTTCGCGGTCGGGTTCTGGCTGCGCGGGCAAGGGCTGCCGTACGAAGCGAACTGGGCCGGCGCCGTCGTCGTCCTGATGGCGACGTGGTGGATCACCGAGCCGGTCTCGTTGTGGGCGACCGGCTGCATTCCGATCGTCGCGTACCCGTTGTTCGGCGTCGCGCCCCTTCACGCAGTCGTTCTGCAGTACTTCGATCCGGTGAATTTCCTGTTCCTCGGCGGCATGTTGATTGCGGCGTCGATGCAGCAATGGGGCATGCACCGCCGGATGGCGCTGTCGATCATCGGCGCGATCGGCGTCAGCCCGCGCCGCATCGTGCTCGGCTTCATGGCGTCGACGGCGTTCGTGAGCCTCTGG
>Ga0335084_10007893_pt1 | contig 10591 bp, 13 predicted proteins | sample Lox_Sample_44_FD_206721 | JGI IMG/M metagenome (GOLD analysis project Ga0335084, IMG submission 206721) | Soil microbial communities from Loxahatchee National Wildlife Refuge, Florida, United States - Lox_Sample_4.4 | ecosystem: Environmental > Terrestrial > Soil > Wetlands | place: USA... | reverse complement strand
GAGCGCCTCGGGCGGCTCTACGGCTGGCGCGTGGAGCCGGCGTGGATCGTGTTCCTGCCGGGGCTGGTGGCGGGGCTGCATCATGCGGCGCGGGTGCTCGTCGCTCCGGGTGAAAAGGTGCTGGTGCCCAGGCCCGTCTATCACCATCTCAAGCGGGCGCCGGAGTTGGCGCCGCGGCCCTACGGTGAAGCTCCGCTCGCCCTGCAGGGTGGAAGATGGGTTTTCGAAGAGGATTCGATCAAAAAGCACTCGGCTGCCAGAGCGTTCTTTCTCTGCAATCCGCAAAATCCCGGCGGCACGGTGTTTACACGCGCCGAGCTGCTGCGGCTCGCCGAGCTGACGCGCGACGCGCTGATCGTCTCCGACGAGATCCACTGCGACCTGATCCTCGACCGCGACGCGCGCCACGTGCCGATCGCGAGCCTCGCGCCCGAGATCTCGCGCCGCACGGTGACGCTGATGTCGCCGAACAAGACCTTCAACATCCCGGGCGCCGGCTGCGCCTGGGCGCTGATCGAGGACGCCGGGTTGCGCAAGAAATTCGCCGCCGACGTCGACGCGCACGTCATGCCCTCGCCCTCGCTCTTCGGCTACCTCGGCGCGCTTGCCGCGCTGAAGCACGGCGAGGCGTGGCTCGCCGCGCAGCTCGACTATCTGCGGGGCAACCGGGACCTGGTCGAGCAGTCCATCGGCTTGCCGATGGCGCACGTGCAGGCGACCTATCTCGCGTGGCTGGACTGTTCGACGCTCGGGCTGGCGAATCCCGCGGAGCACTTCCTCAAGCACGGCGTCGCGCTATCGCCCGGCTCGCAGTTCGGCGAGCCGCGCTTCGCGCGGCTGAATTTCGGAACGCAGCGAGCCCTGTTGAAGAAAGCCCTGGACAGAATCAGGAACGCATCCACGCCGAGCCCCACAGGTTGAGCGTCCTCTGCTCGTGGGGCCAGGTGCGGTGCGGCATCTCCTTCGGCATCAGCTCGAGCTCGGCGGAGAACTCCACCTTGTGGCCGTCGGGGTCCTCGATCATGAAGAACAGGTTGTTGCCGGGGCCGTGCCGCCCGGGCCCCCACCACAGCGCGATGCCGAGCTTGCCCATGCGGTCGGCCCAGTCGCGGATGTCGAGCCAGCCGTTGGTCTCGTAGCAGTGGTGGTCGGGGCGCGACTCGGGCGCGCGGAAGGCGGCGAAGCTGTGGTGCTCGGGGTCGGAGCGCAGGAAGCTCGCCGCCAGCTCCTCCTGGTCGAGCACGCGGTCGGACTCCACCATGCCCAGGCCGCGGTAGAAGTCGATCGTCTCGGGCAGGCGGCTGGTGGCGCAGACGAAATGCTGCAGGCGGCCCGGCATCCCGTCGGTGGAGGAGCTTTCTTTTGGCAGCCCGAACACGACCCGCCGTCCGTCGGGATCCGTGAGCGCATAGGCCCCGTCGGCGAAAAGCGGCGAGCCGAAGCTCTCCGCGTTCTTGCGCTCGCGGCGGTACGCCGCGAGGTGAGCCGCGTCCTGCATCTGCAGCGCGAAGTACGGAACGGCGCCCGCTTTCCCTTTGCCGATCACCATCCGCCGCTGCGGGCCGGCGACGAGCCACTGCTCGCTGCCGAGCGCCTCGACGCGGTCGCCGAGCAGGTCGCCGTAGAACTTCGCCAGGCGCTCGGGCTCTGGACTGTCGCGCCGCAGGTGATGGAGCCGCGCGGGCCAAAGGGAGCTCATAGGCGCGCATTCTCCCGCAACGCGAGCGCGGCGTGCAGGATGCGTTCGAGGTGCGGATCGCGCACGCCGAACTCGTGCATGTGCTCGACCGTGTTGCGGATGTAGTCGATGCAGTGGCCGCGCTGGCCGATGCCCTGCGCGACCATGCGCGCGCGCCCGTGCAGGTCGAGCTCGTGCACGTACGCCGGATGCCGCGGGTCGGCGAGGAAGGCGAGCGCGCGCACGCGGCGCCCCTTGCGCGTCTCCACCGCGACCAGCCGCGGCTCGTAGACGCGGCGGCGCATCTCCCGGTGCCAGAGGCGGCGCAGCACGCGGCCGACCTGCGCCGCGTCGACGCGGAACGCCATCCCCCAGCACGAGCCGCCGCGGCACAGCCCCATCACCAGGCCCGGCCGCCGCTGCGTGCCGCGATAGCGGGTGGAGAGGATGCAAAGCGCGCGATGGAAGCCGTGCACCCGGCCGAGGTGCTTTTCCCTGTAGGGAAAGCCCGGCGACCAGATGAGCGAGCCGTAGCCGAACACCCACAGATCGCCCGGGGGCAGCCGGGCGTGGAAGTCCTTCAACTTCATGCGGTAATTATGAGGATTATGCCTGTCAACGCGCTTGCGGCCCGTGCGTTGTTTCAGGCAGATCCGCTTTGGATCATCCCTCTCTAGGAGACAGTCAATGAAGAAGCTGCTCGTTGTGCTGGTGGCCGCCGCTTTCGCGGGCGGAGCGTACGCTCAGAACCCGGCCAACCCGCCGTCCCCGTCGACGAAGGCCGAGAAGCACGTCAAGAAGAGCAAGCCCAAGTCGGACAAGAAGAAGGCCGACAAGAAGGCCGCCGCGCCCGCCGCGGAGAAGAAGGACACGAAGTAAGTCTTTCCGCAGTCGAAGAAGCCCGGTTCGCGCCGGGCTTTTTCTTTTTTTGAGTTATCGTACGGCGCTCCGCATGCGCCGCCGGCAATTCCTTCTCAGCACGCTCGCTCTCGCCTGCGCTACGCGCGCGTCGGCGCAGTCGCTGCGGCCGTGGAACGGCATCGCCACGCCGCGGATCGAGCTGGACGACCTGGACGGCAAGCCGCACCGCCTCGCCGACTACCGCGGCAAGGTCGTGCTGGTGAACTTCTGGGCGAGCTGGTGCGAGCCCTGCCGCGAGGAGATGCCGAGCATCGAGAAGCTGCGCGAGGCGCTCGCGAAGCGTCCGTTCGCGGTGCTCGCGGTCAACGTCGGCGAGAGCGCGGCGGCGGCGCGCAAGTTCGCCGCCACGCTGCCGCTCGGCTTCCCGCTGCTGCTCGACGCCGACACCAAGACCTCGCGCGCCTGGGGCGCGCGGGTGCTGCCGGCGACCTTCGTCGTCGGCCCCGACGGCGTCGCGCGCTACATGTACTACGGCGCGCTCGACTGGACGAGCGCCGAGGTGCGCGGCCCCATCGAAAAGCTGATGCGCTGATGTTTAGGGTCTCATCCGAGCATCGCGCGATTGTGATGGTTTTCGTCGCGAGCTTCTGCGCCGCCGCCGGCGCCGAGGAGGGCGCGCCGACGCCGCCTTTCATCACCACGCCCGACGAAGTCGTCGAGCGCATGCTGCGCCTCGCCAACACCACCTCCGCCGACACCGTGATCGACCTCGGCTCGGGCGACGGGCGCATCGTCATCGCCGCGGCGCGGAAGTTCGGCGCGCGCGGCATCGGCATCGAGCTCGACGGCCGGCTGGTCGCGCAGTCGCGCGACAACGCGCGCGAGGCGGGCGTCGGCGACCGCGTTTCGTTCGTCGAAGGCGACGTCATGGCGAGCGACATCTCGCAGGGCAGCGTGGTCACCGTCTACCTGCTGCCGTTCCTCATCGACAAGCTGCAGCCGCGCTTCCTCGCCGAGCTGAAGCCCGGCACGCGCGTCGTCTCGCACTCGTTCGGCATGGTCGGCTGGAAGCCCGACCGCACCGAGGACGTGCGCGTTTCGGGGCCGCATCCGGGTCAGGGCGACGAGAGCACGCTGTACCTGTGGATCGTTCCGGCCGAAGTGCGCGGCAGCTGGCAGTCCTCGGACCTGAAGCTGCGCATCTACCAGAACTACCAGGAGCTCGAGGTCGAGGGCGCGCTCGGCGGCCGCCGCACGGTCAGCGGCGGGCAGGGCGTGGTGTCCGGCTACAACGTGACATGGGAAGCGAAGGGCGTGCGCTTCCGCGGACAGCTCGAGGGCGCGCGGCTCATCGGCGACCTGCTGATCGACGGCCGCTCCGAGTCGGTGGTGCTGACGAAGGTGCGCTAGAGCAGCTTGCCGGGATTCATCAGGCCCTGCGGGTCGAGGGCCTTCTTCAGCGTGCGCATCAGCTCGAGCTCGAGCGCGGACTTGTGCCGGCGGATCTCGTCGCGCTTGAGCTGGCCGAGGCCGTGCTCGGCCGAGATCGAGCCGCCGAGGGCGTCGACGACTTCGTAGACGACGCGGTTCACTTCGGCGCGGCGCTTCATGAGCGATTCGGGGCCGATGTTGTAGTGCAGGTTGCCGTCGCCGACGTGGCCGAAGACGAAGGGCTGCGCCTCGGGAAGCGCCTTCTTCAGCGCCAGCCCGGCGCGCTCGATGAACTCGGGCGTCTTCGAGACCGGAACCGAGATGTCGTGCTTCACGTTGGTGAACTGCGCCTCGGGGATCGATTCGCGGATTTTCCAGAGCTGGCGCGATTGCTCGACGGTCTGGGCGAGGACTGCTTCGCGACCCTCGAGCGCCACAGCTATGCGATCTTCCAGCGGCGAGGTGTCGCCGAATTCGGCGAGCACGTACCAGGGATGCGGTTTTGGGAGCGGATCGCGCGTCCCGGGTACATGGGAAAGGACTGCTTCCAGGCATGTTCGCGAGACAAGCTCGAACGCGGAAATGGTTTCGCCGACGTGCTCTTTCAGGTTTCCCAGAAGCTGAACTGCCTCATGCGCGTCTTTCACCGCGATCCACGCCGTCGCGGTGTGCGTAGGCCGCGGATAGAGACGCAGAACCGCGGCGGTGATGATGCCGAGGGTGCCCTCCGCGCCGAGGAACAGCTGCTTCAGGTCGTAGCCGGTGTTGTCCTTGCGCAGGCCGCGCAGGCCGTCCCAGACGCGGCCGTCGGGGAGCACGACCTCGAGGCCGAGGACTTGCTCGCGCGCGTTGCCGTAGCGCAGGACGTTGACGCCGCCGGCGTTGGTCGAGAGGTTGCCGCCGATCTGGCAGCTGCCCTCGGCGGCGAGCGAGAGCGGGAAGAGGCGGCCCGCGTCCACCGCCGCTTTCTGTACCGCTTCGAGCACGCAGCCCGCCTCGACCGTGATGGTGTCGTTCAGCGCGTCGAGGCTGCGGATGCGGTTCATGCGCGAGAGCGAGAGGACGATCTCGCGCCGCGCGCCGGTGGGCACCGAGCCGCCGACGAGGCCGGTGTTGCCGCCCTGCGGCACGACGGCGACGCCTTCGCGCGCGCAGAGGGCGACCACGCGCGACACCTCGTCGGTGCTGCCCGGGCGCACCACGCACTCACCCTGGGCCGAGTACTGCCGCCGCCAGTCGGTGAAGTAGGGTTTCGTGTCTTCGGGCGCGGCGAGGACGTGCGACTTGCCTACAATGGCGCCCAACGCATCCTTCATCTCCGGATTCTCTTATGGTCAGTCGGGCAAAGGAAGTAGGGCCGCGGCGCTACCGCGAATCGGCCGGGCGCTATTACGAGGAGTTCGAGGTCGGCGACGTCTACGAGCACCGCCCCGGGCGCACGCTCTCGGAGGCCGACAACACCTGGTTTTCGCTGCTGACGATGAACCAGCATCCGCTGCACATCGACGCTGCCTACGGCGCCGGCACCGAGTTCAAGCGCCCGCTGGTCAACTCCTGCCTGACGCTCGCCGTCGTCACCGGCATGAGCGTCGCCGACGTCAGCCAGAAGACCGTCGCCAATCTCGGCTGGGACAAGGTGCGCCTGACCGCGCCGGTGTTCGCCGGCGACACGATCTACGCCGAGTCGGAAGTGATCGGCAAGCGCGAGTCGGGCTCGCGCCCGCACCACGGCATCGTCACCGTGCGCACCACCGGGAAGAAAGCGGACGGCACGGTATTCATGACCTTCGAGCGCTCGTGCCTGATCCCGATGAAGGGCCATGCCGTCGATGACAAGCTGGATTACTAGATTTGCTTTCTTGTGGGTGGTGGGATGTGCCAATGCACAGACCCCCATTGTTGTCGGTGCGGTGATCACGCAGACCGGCGCGCAGGCGCCCGACGCCGAAGGCTACCGCGCGGGGCTGCGCGTCTGGGAAGACGAGGTGAACGCCGGCGGCGGCCTGCTCGGGCGCAAGGTCGAGCTGCGCCTGCTCGACGACGGCTCGAACGCCATCCGCAACGGCGCGCTCTACGAGCAGCTGATCCAGGAACAGCACGCCGACCTGCTGATCGGGCCTTTCGGCACCGCGGCGACGCTGCTCGCCGCGGCGGTGGCCGAGCGCACGCGCCGGGTGATGATCAACGGCGCGGGGCCCGGCGGCAACGTGCACAAGCGCGCGCCGCGCTACGTCTTCCAGACCGGGATCCCCTACAAGGCCTACGGTCCCGTGCTGCGCGAGCTGCTGCAGCGCGAGGGTATCGGCCGGCTCTATATCCTCGCGCGCGACGATACGGCGTCGAAGGAGATGGCCGAGAGCCTGCGCGCGCTGACCGCCGGCGAGCTCGAGATCTACGGCGCCGACCTGCTCGACTTCACGCCCCTCGTGAAGAAGGCGCAGGCGCTCAACGCGGAGGCCTGGATCGCCTTCGGCGGCACGCGCGACGCGGCCGACATGGTGCGCACCTTCCGCCGGCTCGAGTACGCGCCGCGGCTTTTCTTTGCGCGCGCGGCGTCCGACCCGAAGTTTCCGCAGGTGGTCGGCCAGGACGCGGAGTTCACGCTGACCGCGATCGAGTACGATGCGCGCTTGGCTACGCCGGGCAACGAGCGCTTCGTGAAGGCCTTCACCGCCAAGTGGAACGGGGCGCCCGACAAGGCGGCGGCGCAAGGCTACACCGCCGGAACCGTGCTCGCGGCCGCGGTGCGCCGCGCCGGCACGCTGGACCAGGAAAGGCTGCGCCAGGTGCTCGGCGCGATCGAGGTCGACACGGTGATGGGGCCGCAGAAAATGAACCCGGCCGGCGGCGACCAGGTGGCGGCGCGGCCGCTGCTCGCGCAGATCCGCGACGGCCGTCTCGCGATGCTGGCGCCGGGCGAGAAGCCGCTGCCCTATCCGCGGTGGAGCGAGCGCAAGGTGATCCGATGAGCCTCAACCGTTCCTTCCTGTTCGCGCCCGGCAACGTCGCGCGGCGCGTCGAGAAGGCGCTCACGCTCGAAGCCGACGCGGTGATCGTCGACCTCGAGGATTCGGTCGCCGACGCGGAGAAGGAGGCGACGCGCAAGGCGGTCGCCGACGCGCTGCTGCGCTCGCGCCGCGGCCGCGGCTACGTGCGGGTGAACGCGCCGTCGAGCCGCTTCTGCCACGGCGACCTGATGGCGACCGTTTCCAAGGGAGTCGACGGCGTAGTGCTGCCCAAAGTGGAGAGCGCCGCCGACCTGCACGCCGTCGACTGGCTGCTCTGGAACCTCGAGCTCGAGCGCGGCATCGCGCCGGGCTCGATCGACCTCATGCCGCAGATCGAGACGGCGGCGGGCGTGCAGCGCATCGACCGCATCCTGCAAGCGCGCAGCCTGCGGCCCTATGCGGGACCGTTCCGCGTCAAGCGCGTCGCCTTCGGCGCCGCCGACTACGGTCACGATCTCGGCCTCGCGCCGACGCTCGACGAGCCCGAGCTCGCCGATGCGCGCGCGCGCGTCGTCCTCGCCTCGCGCGCCGCCGGCTACGAGAGCCCGATCGACAGCCCCTGGTTCCATTTCAAGGAGACCGCGGCCTTCCAGCGCGCGCTCGAGCGCAGCCGCCGCGGCGGCTTCCAGGGGCGCCTGTGCGTGCATCCGGACCAGCTCGCGCCGGTGAACGCCGCCTATATGCCGAGCGCCGAGGAAGTCTCGAGCGCCGAGCGCATCGTCGCGGCTTTCGCGCAGGCCGAGGCGCGCGGCGAGGCGGCGGTGCAGGTCGACGGGCAGATGGTCGACTATCCGGTGGTGCACCGCGCCCGCGCGCTGCTCGCGCTCGTCAAGCAAGCCAAATGAAGGAGGCGCCCGAGGGCTATCGCGCCATCCCGCGCTCGTCGCCCTTCAATGCGCTGGTCGGGCCGCTGTACGAGCGGCGCAGCGGCGACGAGGTGTCGATCGGCGTGCGCATCGAGGAGAAGCACACCAACTCGCGCGGCATCTGCCACGGCGGCCTGCTCGCCACCGTCGCCGACCTCGCGCTGGGCTACGCCATGCTCGCCAAGACCGGCGGCAAGGGCTTCGTCACCGCGCACCTCGCCATCGACTACGCCGGCGCCGCCCGCGTCGGCGACTGGATCGAGTCGGCGGTCGAGATCCAGCGCATGGGCGGCCGCCTCGCCTTCGCCAACGGTTACCTGCTTTGCGGCGAGAGCCGCATCGTCCGGGCGAGCGCCATCTTCGCGCTGGCCGAAAAGAAAGAGTGACTCGCGACGTAGTCCTGGTGCCGGGCCTCTGGATGCCCGGCGCGGCGATGGCCGTATTGGCGCTGCGGCTCGCCCGCGCCGGCTATAGCCCGCGCGTCTTCACCTACCAGGGGCGCAGCCCGTTCGACGCCAACGTCGAGCGCCTCGCCTCGTTTTCGAGAAACCGGCCGAGCCATTTCATCGGGCACAGCCTGGGCGGCGTCCTCGCCCTCGAAACGCTGAACCGCCACCCGCAGATCGAGGCACGCTCGTTGCTGCTGCTCGGCGCGCCGGTGCGCGGCTCGCTTTCCGGCCGGCGCCTCGGCGGCCATCGCGCGGGGCGCTGGATGATGGGCGGCTGCCGGCCGCTGTGGGAGGAGCGCGAGGCGCGCTGGCGCAGGCGCGAGCCGCTCGGCGTGATCGCCGGCACCGTCGCGCTCGGCCTGGGCCGCGCTTTCGGCCGCCTGCCGGGCGTGAACGATGGCGTGGTTTGCGTGTCGGAGACTACGGTCGAGGGCATGACGGCGCGGGCGCTGGTGCCGCAGGGCCACAGCGTGCTGATCGTTTCCGGGCAGGTGGGCAGGCTGGTCGAGAAATTTCTCGCCGGCGGGCGCTTTGAATGAAGAAGCTACTGTTCCTGTTGTTGGTTCTCGCGGCGGGGTGCGAATCGCTGTCGTACTACTCGCAGGCGATCTGCGGCCAGCTCGGCCTGCTCAACTCGGCGCGGCCGGTGGAGGCCTGGCTCGCCGACCCGGCGACGCCGCCGGAGCTGCGCGGGCGCCTGCAGGTGGCGCGCTCGATCCGCGAGTTCGCCACGCGGTCGCTCGCCCTGCCGGCGAACGGCAGCTTCGCGAGCTACGCCGAGCTCGACCGCCCCTATCCGGTATGGAACGTGTACGCCGCGCCGCGTTTCTCGATCGAGCCCAAGCGCGAGTGCTTCCCGTTCACCGGCTGCGTCGCGTATCGAGGCTTTTTCTCCGAGGACGAGGCGCGCCGCCATGCCGCAAGCCTGCGCGGCGAGGGCTACGACGTGTTCGTCGGCGGCGTGCCGGCCTACTCGACCCTCGGCTGGTTCGACGATCCGCTGCTCTCCAGCTACATCGCCTATCCCGACGTGCAGCTCGCGCGCCTCATGTTCCACGAGCTTGCGCACCAGCGCGTGTACCGCAAGGGTGACACTACCTTCAACGAGTCCTTCGCGGTGACGGTGGAGGAGGAGGGCGTCAAGCGCTGGCTCGCCGCTGCCGGCCGCGGCAGCGAGCTCGAGGCGCTGCGCGCCGCGCGCCAGCGCCGGCAGGAGTTCGCGGCGCGCGTCGCGCAGACGCGCAAGAATCTCGCCGCGCTCTATGCCGAGAACATCCCGGAAGCGGACATGCTGAGGCGCAAGCAGGCCGAGTACGCGAAGCTGCGCGCCGACTATCCGAGCATTCCGCCCGAGGCGAGCAACGCCTACCTCGCCTCGATCGCGGTCTACACGGAGCTGGTGCCGCAGTTCCAGGCGCTGCTCGGCAGCTGCGGCGGCGACCTGAAGGAGTTCTACGAGCGCGTCGCCGTGCTCGCCGACAGCAAGCACGACGTGCGCACGGCGCTCACGTCAGGGGGATGTCGACCAACTTCGTGAACGGCGGCCGCTGGCGCAGCCGCTCGAACCAGGCTTCCAGCGCCGCGAGCTTCGGCCGCTCGACCGGCACGCGCATGTAGCGCTGCACCTCGCAGCCGATGGGAATATCGCCCATCGTGAAGCTGCTGCCCGTTACGTAGGTCTTGTTTTCCAGATGGCGGTTCAGTATCTCCGCCAGCTTGATGCTCTGCAGCCGGCCGTCCTCGATCGCTTTCGCGTCGCGCTTCTCGGGCGGCGTCCGGATCAGGCCCCAGAACACCGCGCGCATCGCGCTCTGGAACGTGAACGCCCAGTCCATCCAGCGCTCGGCGTCGGCGCGCGCGCGCAGATCGGCGGGATGCAGCTTGCCCATGCTGTGCTTCGCGCACAGGTAGCGCACGATGGTGTGCGACTCCCACAGCACGAAGCCGTCGTCCTCGATCGTCGGCACGAGCGAGTTGGGATTCATCTTCAGGTATTCGGCGGTCTTCGTGACGCCGAACTGCATGCCGGCGTCGACGCGCTCGTACTTCAGGCCGAGCTCTTCGGCGCACCAGAGCGCCTTCTTGACGTTGACCGAGTTGGTTCTACCCCAGATCTTCAACATCAGAATCCCACCGCCTGGCCGTCGCGCCGCGGATCGCTGGCGGTGAAGTAGCCGCCGTCGAGCTTCCAGATCATCTGGCCGCAGCCGAACTGGTTGTAGTCGTCGACGGTGACGATCTGGTGCCCGCGCCGCGCGAGCTCCTCGACGACCGTCGCGCTCATGTTGTCCTCCACGC
>Ga0335084_10007892_pt1 | contig 10591 bp, 9 predicted proteins | sample Lox_Sample_44_FD_206721 | JGI IMG/M metagenome (GOLD analysis project Ga0335084, IMG submission 206721) | Soil microbial communities from Loxahatchee National Wildlife Refuge, Florida, United States - Lox_Sample_4.4 | ecosystem: Environmental > Terrestrial > Soil > Wetlands | place: USA: Florida... | reverse complement strand
CGTCAACGGCATCCTGGTGCCGGGCGGCTTCGGCCAGCGCGGCGCCGAAGGCAAGATCAGGGCGGCGCAGTTCGCGCGCGAGCGTCACGTGCCGTATTTCGGCATCTGCTTCGGCATGCAGATGGCCTGCATCGAGGCGGCGCGCAACCTGTGCGGCATCGCCGAAGCCAATTCGACCGAGTTCGGCCCGACGCCGGAGCCGGTGGTGGGCCTGATGACCGAATGGCTGAAGGGCAACGAGTTGCAGAAGCGCGCCATGGGCGGCGACCTCGGCGGCACCATGCGGCTCGGCGCCTATGCGGCGAAGCTCGCGCGCGGCAGCCGCGTCGCGCAAATCTACGGCACGACCGACATCTCCGAGCGCCACCGCCACCGCTACGAGGTCAACACCACCTACAAGGGGCGGCTCGAGCAGCACGGCATGCGTTTCTCCGGCATGTCGCCCGACGGCATCCTGCCGGAGATCGTCGAATACGACGACCACCCCTGGTTCATCGGCGTGCAATTCCATCCCGAGCTGAAGTCGCGGCCGTTCGAGCCGCACCCGCTGTTCGCTTCTTTCATCGGCGCGGCGGTGGAGCGAAGCCGGCTGGTGTAAACGGTCGGCTCAGCCAGCATTGATTGCGCGACCCCAAGGGCCTAGCGTTGAACGCTGGCTATTGGGGGATTGCCGTGGGCAAGTGCACCGATGCGGATTTGGCGGCGCTAACCGAGTCCGGGCCGCTTTTGCGGTTCGCCGCCGAACACGTCAAGGATCTCGATGCCGATCTGCCGTTGGCCATCGCGGAAGCGCACGCCGCCGCGGCGAACGACACTTGGGATGCCAAGGTCTCGCAACGGTTCTGGAGCGCGTTCGCCAAGCTCTGCGATCTGGTCCAGCCGGTGACGATGGACTGCCTGTCGGCTGCCGAGCCAAAGATCGAGCCGCCGCGGTGGCTTGCTTTCTTGGGCCTGGAAAGAAAGTCGATCGCGGAGCGGTCGAGCGCCCGCTATCTCTGGGTGTTGCTGCTGTTGCTGGCCGTTATTGTGCCGGTCCAGCTGTACGTTTGGACGTGCAGCAACCTGTCGAAGAAAATTGACGAGTTGCTGGCGGCTGAAAAGACCAAATACACCGCTTATGTCGCCGATTTCACCAAGCTCAACACGACCTTGCAGGCCGCACCCGATGCCGCCACGAATAGCAAAGCCGCGGTGTTGGTGCTCGGCGCGGCCAACCAGGCAAAATTCACCGCCGACACCTTCGCGATGCATGACGATCTCGACCGCATTTACGAGGAGGTGCGGTTTCTCGCCATCGTCTCGTCTCTGTTTCTGCACAGGGACGAGATCACCGTCGCCATGGAGCGTCCGGAGCCGGGCGACGACACGTCGATCCAAGATCTCTACAATGGCGTCGTCCGGCGTATGAGCTTCATGCAGGGCGAGATCGTCCATCTCGAGGAAAAGGCGAACCTGATCGTCGGCGTGCTCGGCGTCTACATCCTGCCGATCCTGTTCGGCACTGTCGGTGCCGTCGCCTATGTCATTCGAACGATTTCCGAGCAGATCAAGACGACAACCTTCGCCACCAACTCGCCGACCCGTCACATCATGCGCGCCGCGCTTGGCGGTATGGCGGGGTTGGTGGTCGGCTTGTTCGGCGATCTCTCCAGCAAACTCAGCTTGTCGCCGCTGGCGATCGCTTTTCTCGCCGGGTACGGCGTGGAGGCGGTGTTCTCGATGTTCGATGGGCTGATCGAGAAGTTCAAAACAGGTAAGGCAGGTACTTGAAATGCGCCCGCCGCGACGGCTGCCCGCTGTCGAACCGGCCGATCCGGCGTAGCGCACCAATTGCATCCGTCCTGGGCAATGCGTGTTCTCATCTGGACCTTTTGTTTGTTCGCGCTCTGTTGCGGTGTCGCGTTGCCGTTCGTGGCCGCGGCAGCTGGACATTTTTTGTCTCTGCCGCGGATCGCGCTATTCGGCGTTGCGCCCGCCGCCATCGCGATGCTGTCAGCGCTGGCGATGTGGCGCGGCGACCAGGCGCGCAAATTGTTTCTCGCTTATGGGGTGGCGGTCGGCTGCGCTTTGCTGCTCGCGGAAACCTATCAGTGGTGGAAACTGCGCGCGCTGCACCGGGCCGCGGCGGCTGAGGCAGCCAACGACCGTGGCGCGCCGTTGCGCGCGCTAGGCGTGCGCGCCTATCCGCCGGTCTGCGGCGTGAATCTCGATTTGCGATCGCCCGCCCTGCACATTGATGGTGCGCCCGTGCAGCCGGTGAGTGGCCTCTCGCACAACCTGCTCACGCCGGAACTGGCCGACCATTCCGCCTGGCGGCTGACCGACCGCTACGGCTTCAACAATCCGCCGGGCGCCTGGGATGAAGCGCCGGTCAACGTCGCCACGGTGGGCGACAGCTTCACCTTTGGCGCCGACGTGCCGATCGGCAAAGGCTTCGTCGACCGCATTCGCGCGCGGCTCGGCAAGACCATCAATCTCGGCTGCAGCGGCAACGGTCCGCTGCTCGATCTGGCGAGCCTCGCCGAATACGGTGCGCTGGCGCGGCCGCGTATTGTGCTCTGGGTGTTCTATGAGGGCAACGATCTGAATGGTGATCTCGCCAGTGAGCAGCAATCGCCCATCCTGCCGCGCTATTTGAGCGCCGGCTTCAGCCAGGGGCTGGTCGGCCATCAGCGCGAGATCGAAAAAGAAACAATCGCTTTCCTGACTGCCATGCTAGCCAAGGCGCCCGGTGCGTCGACCGAGAGCTGGCGCACCGTTTTGCATGACATCGCCTCGCTGCAGGATCTGCGCATCGCGCTCGGCATCACCCATCGCTATCCGGGCGGTGCCGTCGTCACGCTCGAGCAGACGCTGGTCCGCGCGCAGGAGATAGCTTCGACTTGGGGCGGGCGCCTTGTCTTCGTCTATCTGCCGGATCAGCAGCGCTATGTGACATTGTTCGGCCGCCAGGACGCCGAGGCTTATGCCGAGCCGGTGCGCGCCATGCTGCGCGCGCGTCATATCCCGTTGATCGATATCGCCGACACGTTCGCGCACCGACCCGATCCAGGCGCGCTTTTCCATGGCCACTACACCGAGGAAGGCTATCGGCTGGTCGGCGACACCATTGCCGACGCGTTGGAAAAACTGCACTGAGGTGCACTATGCCCCGCGGTCTCGACCATATCGTCCACGCCGTGCGCGACCTCGATGCCGCCGCCGATCTCTATCGCCGGCTCGGCTTCACGGTCGGCGCGCGCAACAGGCACCCCTGGGGTACGCACAATCACATCGTCCAGTTCCCCGGTTTCTTCATCGAGCTGCTGACCTTGGCCGACCCGGACAAGCTCGGCGACGACGGCTTCTCCAATTTGTTCGCCCGCTACAACCGCGACTTCGCCGCCCTGCATGAAGGCCTGTCGATGCTGCTGTTGGAATCGCGCGACGCCGCGGCCGACGAGGCCGATTTCCGCCGCGCCGGCATTGCCGCTTCGTCGGTGATGCGCTTCGAGCGCGAGGGCAGGCGGCCCGATGGCTCTCCGGTCAAGCTCGGCTTCTCGCTCGCTTTTGCCGGGGACCGCGCGGCACCCGCAATTCATTTCGCCACCTGCCAGCAGCATTATCCGGAGAATTTCTGGAACCCGGCCTTCCAGCAGCATGCCAACACCGCGCAGGCCATCGCCGGCGTTGTCGTCGTCGCCGCAGAGCCGGAGCGGCACCGGGTATTCTTCGAGGCCTTCGCGAGCGCGGCCGCTGAAGGGCAGGACGGCGGTTATCGCTTTGTCACGCCGCGCGGCACGATCGATCTGATCTCGCCCGCCGCCTTTCTCCACCGCTATGGCGTCAGCGCGCCCGATGTGTCCGCCAGCGCGCGGCTTGCCGCCCTGCGCTTCACGGTGGCCGATGGCGAGCGGCTGCAGGCCGTGCCAGAGCTCGCCGGTATCGCCGGGCTTTATGCCGGCAATGCTGCGATTATCGGCCCGGAAGACGCCATGGGCGCAGTCCTGGTCTTCGAGCCGGCCCGCGCATGATCCCGAAAAGTGGGAACCGGTTTTCGGGTAGGATCATGCGCCCCAATGACATTGACCGGGCCGCCCGCCGGCCCCATGGTCCGCCCGCTTGAAGGGGTGAATCTTGGATCAAAGCCTGCTGCCCAATGCCACCGTCGAGATCGGCAAAGTCCGCTTCGGCAACGATCTGCCGCTGGCGCTGATCGCCGGTCCCTGCGCGCTTGAGTCTCGCGCGCATGCGCTGGAGATGGCGTCCGCGCTGAAGGAGATCGCGGCCCGGGTCGGCATCGGCCTCGTCTACAAGACCTCGTTCGACAAGGCCAACCGCACCTCGGCGAGAGCCGCGCGCGGTATCGGGCTCGCCGAGGCGCTGCCGATCTTCGTCGAAATTCGCGAGCGGTTAAATCTCCGCGTGCTCACCGACGTGCACGATGCCAGTCAGTGCGATCTGGTCGCGCAGGCGGTGGACATTCTGCAGATCCCCGCCTTCCTCTGCCGGCAGACCGACCTGTTGATCGCCGCCGCCAAGACCGGGCGGGCGGTCAACGTCAAGAAAGGTCAGTTCCTCGCGCCCTGGGACATGAAGAATGTGGTCGACAAGATCACGCAAGCCGGCAACCGCAACGTGCTGGTCACCGAGCGCGGCGTCTCCTTCGGCTACAACACGCTCGTCTCCGACATGCGCGCGCTGCCGATCCTTAAGCGCTCGACCGGCGCGCCGGTCATCTTCGACGCCACCCATTCGGTGCAGCAGCCGGGCGGGCAGGGCACGGCCTCGGGCGGCGAGCGCGAATTCGTCCCCGTGTTGGCGAAGGCGGCGGTGGCGGTCGGCGTCGCCGGCGTCTTCATCGAGACCCATCAGGACCCCGACAAGGCGCCTTCCGACGGGCCGAACATGTTACCACTCAATGAGTTGGAGCCGCTGTTGCGCAAACTGGTTGAGTTCGACCGGCTGGCCAAGGCGGCGTAAACACCGAGGGCTCTTTCCTTCTCCCTCCCCCTGCAAGCGGGAGGGTCGGGGTGGGGGTTCTCTTGAGACTGACCCTCCACCCGGCTGCCTGCGGCAGCCGACCTCCCCCTTCTAAGGGGAGGTGAAGAAGAAACATGACCCGTACGCTCAACGTCGTCGCATTCGTCGTCTTCGCGAGTGCCCTGTTCATCCGCTCGACCGACCCCGTCATTCCGCAAATCGCTTTTGCCCTCCACGTCGAGCCGGCCACCGCCGCGCTCCTGTCGACGGCCTTCACTTTGCCGTACGCGCTGGTGCAGCCGCTGCTCGGCGCGCTCGCCGACATGTTCAGCAAAGCGCGGCTAATGCTGCTCTGCCTGCTCTGCGTCACCGCCGCCACGCTCGCCTGCGGCTTTGCGCCCAATTTCGAGACGCTGTTCGGCTTACGCGTGCTGGCTGGGCTTTCTTCCGGCGGCGTGGTGCCGATCGCCTTCGCACTCGTCGGCGACAAGATCCCGGTGGCCGAACGCCAGGTCGCGATGGGCCGGCTATTGTTCGCCATCATGACCGGCAATCTGCTCGGCGCCACTACCGCCGGTGTGGTGGCCGATCTGGTCGGCTGGCGCGGCGTGTTCTTCGCCACCGGCGGTTTCGGCGCGCTGGTGCTGCTCGCCGCCATTCCGGGCCTGCGCGGCTTGAGCGAGGCGACCGGCCGCTTCGATCTGTCCAACCTGGTGCCGAACTACCGGGCCATCTTCCGCAATCCGCTGGCCAAGATCTGCTTCGGCGCGGTGTTTCTCGAAGCCCTGTTCATGTACGGCGTGTTCCCGCACATCGCGACCATGATGCACAATGCCGGCGAGACCCGCGCGTCGATTGCCGGCATTGTGCTCGCCGGCTTCGGCATCGGCGGCGCCGCCTACGGCGCGACCGTCTCGCGCGTGCTGCCGCGACTCGGCGAGACGCGCATGATGCGGCTCGGCGGCATTGTCATGGCGCTCTGCTTGGTCGTGATCGCGGCGCAGCTGCCGTGGCCGGTCGAGCTCGCCAATTTTGCGCTGCTCGGCTTCGGTTTCTATATGCTGCACGCCGTCATCCAGATATACGCCAGCGAGCTCGCGCCGGCGGCGCGCGGCTCGGCCATGGCGCTGCATTCGTTCTTCTTCTTTCTTGGCCAGGCAGTCGGGCCGGTGGTCTACGGCGCCGGCCTCAACAGCATCGGCATCAAGCCGGTGCTGATCTTCGGCGCGGTGGTCCTGGTCGGCGTCGGCTTCACCTGCGCGCACTGGCTGCGCCGCCACCCGGCAGGCGCGTGATCCCGAAAAGTGGGAACCGGTTTTCGGACAAGATCACGCGCACTAAAAAAGTGATCTAACCCCGCCCGCGATATGGCGCGACGCCCTGGTCGGGCACCCAGATGCCCTTGGGCAGACGGCCGACCTGCCAGAACACGTCGATCGGCATGCCGCCGCGCGGATACCAGTAGCCGCCGATGCGCAGCCATTTCGGCTTGAGCAGCGCGGCGAGCCGCTTGCCGATGGCGACCGTGCAGTCTTCGTGGAAGGCGCCTTGGTTGCGGAAGCTGGCGAGATAGAGCTTGAGCGACTTCGACTCGACCAGCCAGGCGCCGGGCACATAGTCGATGACGAGGTGCGCGAAATCGGGCTGGCCGGTGATCGGGCACAGCGTGGTGAACTCCGGCGCGGTGAAGCGGGCGACGTAATCGGTGTCGCGGTGCGGATTGGCCACGCGGTCGAGCTGCGCCTTGTCCGGCGAAGCGGGCAAGGGGGCGGGGCGTCCGAGGAGCGGCTTTCTGGCCATGCGCCTCCCAATGCCCGCGCCGACAGGGCATGACAAGGGGGGCCCCGTCTTGTAGAAGCCCGCCAATCACCAACGCCGGACGTCCCATGACCGCCATCACCGACATTATCGGCCGTGAAATCCTCGATTCCCGCGGCAATCCGACCGTCGAGGTCGACGTCGTCCTCGAGGACGGCTCGATCGGCCGCGCCGCGGTTCCCTCCGGCGCCTCCACCGGCAAATACGAGGCGGTCGAGCTGCGCGACGGCGATAAGAAGCGCTATTCCGGCAAGGGCGTGCGCAAGGCGGTCGACGCGGTCAACGGCGAGATCTTCGACGCGCTCGGCGGCATGGACGCCGAGGCGCAGGCCAAGCTCGATGAGACGCTGATCAATCTCGACGGCACCGAGAACAAGAGCCGGCTGGGCGCCAATGCCATCCTCGGCGTCTCGCTGGCCGCCGCCAAGGCCGCCGCCGCCGCCAACGGCCTGCCGCTCTACCGCTATGTCGGTGGCACCGCCGCGCGGCTCTTGCCGGTGCCGATGATGAACATCGTCAACGGCGGCGTGCATGCCGACAATCCGATCGACTTCCAGGAATTCATGATCATGCCGGTCGGCGCCGACCGCTTCTCGGAAGGCCTGCGCATGGGCGTCGAAGTGTTCCAGACCTTGAAGGCGCAGCTCAAGGCCGCCGGACACAACACCAATGTCGGCGACGAGGGCGGCTTCGCGCCCAATCTGAAGTCGGCGGAAGAAGCGCTCGGCTTCGTCATGCAGTCGATCGAGAAGGCCGGCTACAAGCCCGGCACCGATATCGCGCTGGCGCTCGATTGCGCCGCCACCGAGTTCTTCAAGGACGGCAAATACGTCTACGAAGGCGAGGGCAAGACGCGCGCGCCGCAGGAGCAGGCGCGCTATCTCGCCGATCTCGTCGCGCGCTATCCGATCGTCTCCATCGAGGACGGCATGTCGGAGGACGACTTCGCCGGCTGGAAGGCGCTCACCGATCTGGTCGGCGCCAAGTGCCAGCTGGTCGGCGACGATCTCTTCGTCACCAACGTCAAGCGGCTCGCCATGGGCATCAAGGACGGGCTCGCCAACTCGATCCTGGTCAAGGTCAACCAGATCGGCTCGCTGACCGAGACGCTCGCCGCCGTCGAGATGGCGCACAAGGCGGCCTATACCGCGGTGATGTCGCATCGCTCCGGCGAGACCGAGGACGCGACCATCGCCGACCTCGCCGTCGCCACCAATTGCGGGCAGATCAAGACCGGCTCGCTCGCCCGCTCCGACCGTACCGCCAAATATAATCAGCTCCTGCGCATCGAGGAGGATCTCGGCACGCAGGCGCAATATGCCGGCCGCGCCGTGCTCAAGGCCGCCGGTTAACGGTTCCGGCGGCGGATTGCCGCGCGTGCTTGCTTTGCCGCCGGTTTGGCCGCAAATTGCGATTTCCCGAGGCGAAACCCGGGCTGCCCCGATGGATCAAACCACCAAACTCTCCGCCTATGACCGCCGCCAGGCGGTGTCGCGCCTGACCGACTATATCGCCCAGTCGGTGGACAAAGCGCGCGCGGTGGAGAATCCGTTCTTCCATCTCGAGTTCGACCGCGTCTTCCCCGACGACGTCTACGCGCAGATTCTCGCGCTGATGCCGGAGTCGCGCGACTACCGGCCGATGCACGGCCGCTCGAAAGGCCACGACCTCGAGGACGGCACGCATACCCGCGTGAAGATCGACCTGTTCCCCGAATACATCCGCAACCTGCCGCCGGAGAAGCGCGCGTTCTGGGACGTGGTCGGCCGCGCGCTCTGCTCGGACAAGGTGCGGCAGGCCTTCATCCGCCGCTTGGCGCCCGGCCTGTCGAAACGCTTCGGAACCGACTTCGCCAAGGTCGGCATGTATCCGATCCCGATCCTGACCCGCGACATCCCCGGCTATCTGATCCCGCCGCACACCGACACGCATTGGAAAGGCATCACCGTCCAGCTCTACCTGCCGAAGGACGACGCCAACACCGACATCGGCACCATCTTCCATGACGTTCTGCCCGACGGCTCCAAGCCGAAGGCGACGCAGATGCGCTTTGCGCCCAACACCGGCTACGCCTTCGCGGTCGGCGACGACACCTGGCATTCGGCCGATCCGGTGCACAACCGGGTGAAGACGCGCGACTCGATCCTGCTCACGTATTTCGTCGACCAGGGCGCGCTCAAAGTCTTGCGTAACCGCGGCAAGCGCATCGGCAATTTCCTGCTCAACGAGTTCAGGGCCAGGACGTAAATTTCAAAATTAAAACCGCATTAACGGCCTTGGCGCATCTTGCCCCGCCATGGTCACGCATCGCCGCCGCCGCGCCATCCTGACTGCGCTCGGGCTCTATCTCTTCGCGGCCGCTTTCATCGGTTATTTCGGCTACAACGCCTTCACCGGCGCGCATGGTCTGCGCGCGCAGGCCGACCTCGACCAGCAGCTCGCCCATATGCAGGCGGAGCTCGCCCAGGTGAAAGCCGAGCGGGCGCGCTGGGAGCGGCGGGTGGCGCTGCTGCGCGCCGACAAGATCGATCCCGACATGCTGGACGAGCGGGCGCGTGCGCTGCTCGGTTTTGCCGACCCGCGCGACGTGGTGCTGATCCTCCACCCGCGCTAGAACCGGCGCGGCTTGGCCGCGTTATCCACCGCCGGCCGTTTCCTTGTGCAATCAACTTGTTGCAACAAGCTCTGCAAGAGCTGACCGGCGGTTCTGCGCTTTCGCCAGTGGGCGAATTACGCTATTCACGGGTTCCGGAGACCTGCCCATTTTTTCCTTGCCGGACAGTCAGGAGTAGCCATGGCGGCCGCCAAATCCAATCCGAGCGCCGATGAGAAGCCGGCCGCCAACGGCAAGCCCGCGCCGATCCCGGAATTCAGCAAGGAGCAGGACCTGGCCGCCTACCGCAACATGCTGACCATCCGCCGCTTTGAGGAGAAGGCCGGCCAGATGTACGGCATGGGACTGATCGGCGGCTTCTGCCACCTCTATATCGGCCAGGAGGCCGTCGTCGTCGGCATGCAAATGGTGCTCAAGCCGGGCGACGAGGTGATCACCGGCTATCGCGACCACGGCCATATGCTCGCCTGCGGCATGGACGCCAAGGGCGTCATGGCTGAGCTCACCGGCCGCGCGCATGGCTATTCCCGCGGCAAGGGCGGCTCCATGCACATGTTCAGCGTGGAGAAAGGCTTCTACGGCGGCCACGGCATCGTCGGCGCGCAGGTGCCGCTCGGCACGGGACTCGCCTTCGCCAACCGCTACCGCGGCAACGACAACGTCTCCATCACCTATTTCGGCGACGGCGCCGCCAACCAGGGCCAAGTCTACGAGAGCTTCAACATGGCGCAGCTCTGGCAGTTGCCGGTCGTCTATGTGATCGAGAACAACCGCTACGCCATGGGCACCGCCATCACGCGCTCCTCGGCCACCACCGATCTGTCCAAGCGCGGGCGCTCCTTCGACATCCCCGGCGAGCAGGTCGATGGCATGGACGTGCGCGCGGTGAAGGCCGCCGGCGAGAAAGCGGTCGCCTGGTGCCGTGCCGGCAAGGGCCCCTACATCCTGGAAATGCTCACCTACCGCTACCGCGGCCACTCGATGTCGGACCCGGCCAAGTACCGCACGCGCGAGGAGGTCGACGAGGTGCGCACGCACCACGACCCGATCGACATGGTGCGCCACCGCATACTGGCCAAGAAATACGCCAACGAGGCAGGGCTGAAGAAGATTGACGGCGAGGTGCGTGATCTGATCAACGAGGCGAGCGAGTTCGCCACCCACGATCCGGAGCCGGATGCATCCGAGCTCTATACT
>Ga0335084_10007891_pt1 | contig 10591 bp, 13 predicted proteins | sample Lox_Sample_44_FD_206721 | JGI IMG/M metagenome (GOLD analysis project Ga0335084, IMG submission 206721) | Soil microbial communities from Loxahatchee National Wildlife Refuge, Florida, United States - Lox_Sample_4.4 | ecosystem: Environmental > Terrestrial > Soil > Wetlands | place: USA... | reverse complement strand
AGCTCGTTGTGTACTACCGCCTCGCAGGTCTTGTGCCGCCGGAGTCGCGGCCCAAGAAGTGAAGCTCAAGCGACCGGTACCCCGTCCTTATCGCGCCGTTTGCGCGAGTGGGGGGATTTTGGTTTTTTGGGACTTCAGTATTCAATGCGCCGCGCGGCATCTGGGTATCTCTGCCTTCGTTCCGCTGCAACCAGCAACATGGACCCGCACAGATTTGGCCTCAACTCAGGTCAGCATGTCTCGTGCGAGACATTGTTCGAATGTCAGGCGTAGTGCGGATTTGCCTCGAGCCTCGGCCGGAAGCCACAGGGAACCCCCCCGGACGCGCTGGCAAAGGCGAACATTCAAGCCGAACCCCGCACTTTACTGCCTGACGTGCTAGGATCACTGAGTCTTAGTTCCTTGCCTCTGCTCCACTGTTCAAGATCACAAACGCTTCTTCCACCCGGGGGACGCCCTTACGAAAAGCTATGCAGGGACAATGAATTGAGCGATCCGATTCCACACGACGTAGAGTCCGAGCAGGACGTGGATGACTTGCTCACCAACATTCGTGCCCGGGGTTTGGACGTGGTTGAACGGCCGGATCTGCTGACTGATACGGCTCGGGAGCAAAGGCTTGAAGAAACGATAGAGGACATCGACCTCAACTCCTCGCCCGGCGCCCCGGAGGCGGACAACGACCCAGTGCGCGCCTATCTACGGGAAATGGGTGCCTCGCCTCTGCTCAGCCGCGAAGGAGAAGTAGAGCTTGCCAAGCGCATCGAGCGCGGGCAACTCTCCACTCTGAAAGCGCTCTCACGTTCACCCATTGTGATCCGGGAAGTTTTGGCGATGGGCGTGGATTTGAAACGTGGGCAGCGATCCATAAAAGAAGTAGTCGTCTTCAATGAGGAAGAAATCAGCGAGGAAGTTCTGCAGGACCGGGTTAAAGAGGTTGCGTCCCGCATCGACCAGGTCCGCAAGCATTACACAGCAGCCCTCCGGCTGGCATCACAGATGGCGGCCGTCCCGGCGGAGAAGAAGCCCCGCGAGTACCGTCGCTGCCGGGGGCGACTGAATCGCGAGATGGTTCGGACTTCGCTCATCATTCGCAACCTAGGTCTCATCAATTCGGAGCGCAAGTGCCTTGCCGATCGGGTAAGCAAAACCGTAGAAATCATGCGCTCGCTGGACCGCCAGATCAATGCCCTCCAAAAGAAGATTACAGGTACACGTACCGAGGAACTGAAGAAAAACTACCGCACCCGACACCGACAGCATCGGGCCGACCTGAGGCGACTGGAAAGCGAAGCTGGCATGACGTTTCAGGAGTTGCAGCGCACGCAGCGTCGAATCATTAAAGGTGAGATGGAAGCGGAGCAGGCAAAGCACGAGCTTATTGAGGCCAACCTGCGCCTCGTTGTGTCCATTGCGAAGAAGTATGGCAACCGCGGGCTTCAGTTCCTCGACCTGATCCAGGAGGGAAACGTCGGCCTCATGAAGGCAGTGGACAAGTTCGATTACCGCAGGGGCTACAAATTTTCCACCTATGCCACGTGGTGGATTCGACAGGCAGTGAGCCGAGCCATAGCCGATCAGGCGCGTACGATTCGGCTGCCGGTACACATGATCGAAATCGTCAACAAGCTGGTTCGCACCACGCGGCAATTGGTTCAAACGCTGGGCCGCGAACCTACTTCGGCTGAGATTGCGCAGCAGATGGACATCCCTGAGTCAAAGGTGCGTAAGGTTCGCAAGATCATGCGAGTGCCGATCTCATTGGAAACGCCAATTGGCGAAGAGGGGGATTCCCATCTTAGCGACCTTATCGAGGACCGAACACAAATCTCGCCGGCCGAAGCAGTCATAAGCGTCAACATTCGGGAGCGGACTGCGCACGTTTTGCGAACTCTCACTCCGCGGGAAGAAAAGATCATCAGGATGCGTTTCGGTATGGAGGATGGCTCGGAGCGGACACTCGAGGAGGTTGGCCATTCATTCGGAGTCACCCGAGAACGCATTCGCCAGATCGAAGCCAAGGCACTGCGCAAGCTGCGCCATCACTCGCGCTCCCGCGAACTCAAGACCCTCTTCGAAGACGTATCCGAATGAGCGAGAATACAAGGACCGAATCAGCAATGACAATTATGCTGAACAGCTCATTTCTGAGGATAGGGCGGAGGGAGGGTCGGAGTTTTTGCCTCGCGCAGAGCCTTCGACTCTCGAGCTTCCAGTTCGGCTTGGCGATGCCGCGTAGCTTCAGCCGGGTCTGTACCCGCTTTAAGCTCCGTTCTATCGATGAGGTAGCGCCAACCTTCATGGCGATCTGAGGAGTCTTGAGTATCCTCAAGTTTCTTCAATTCTGATTCTGCGTTGTGCCTCCCACTGACCACAGCAACCACTCCGGCGGACCGGTACGTCCGGCTGTTATAGCGGACGATCGCGTAGGAAGACGTTAAGTCGTGGCGTGTCAGAGAGAGCTCATTTCATTGCGTGCTGAGAAACGATTGAGGGATTGTTGACGAGTTCGCAATTCACATCCGGTGTCGCCGGTGATCTCTTCGGTCGGAATCGCGCACGGGATCTCGATGAAGCTTGGGTCGAGCTTCGTTGACGTTCATCGGGCGGCCGTTAAGCATCGTTCCGTTCAGTGCAGAAATGGCGCCATAGGCTTCAGTCGCTTGCGTCATCTCCACGAACGCGATGCCCCGAGGTTCGCCCGTATCCCTGTCCTTGACGATAGTGATGGTTTCGACGGCACCGTGGGCCGCAAACAGTGCCCGCAGTTGCTGCTGCGTCACCGTGATATCCAGGTTCCCGACAAAGACGTTAGTCATGAGTTCATTCTCTTGCTGATTTTCGGGAAATCTCGTAAATCGAGACCGGACGCGGATTTTAAAAGGCGATCCAGATCTAGATCGCCTTTCGCAAAGACTCGCACCTCAAAGAGGCTGCACGTTTTCAGCCTGCCAGCCTTTGGGCCCCTTCGTCACTTCGAACTGAACGGTTTGCCCTTCCTGAAGACTCTTGAACCCACCCGCCTGGATTGCCGAGAAGTGCACAAAAACATCCTCGCCGCTCTGACGGCTGATGAAGCCGTAGCCTTTGGCGTCGTTGAACCACTTCACTGTTCCTTGTTCTGCCATATGGATACTCGTATTCCTTTTGATTGATCTACGCTGGAGAGATTCGGAGGTACGGAAGGCAGGTTACTGGCTTATTGGGCGAGAGCTGCTCACGACCGATTCGGTCAACGTACTATTTACCTTACGCTCCAGACTCGCAACTAGCAAGATCAAACGCAACCAGAGTCCGCAGCGTTTCGGGGCTGCCCAAGCGATGCGATGCGAAACGCGATATACTGTTAGTGCTTAACCTCGAAGACACGCCTAAACACCTTGCGCCCTTCGCGATTGAGAGATTGAGAGATCGAGAGGCGTAACCCTACATCCGTTGTTTCTGTCTGCGGCATTCCACTGTTGCCTTTAATCGGATCCGCGCGATTGACCGCCGACTGTGCAGATCCACAGCTGGCTAACCCCTCAGATCAGGAGTTCACTATGTCCGCACGGAACGGAGACAAGTCCAGATTCAACCGAGAGCGAAAACAAAAAATCGCTCGACGGAAGCGTATCCACGAAATGTTGGGGCGCGCAGCGAAGGGAAGCAAGGCAGCGGATACCACCGTACGCGCACAGCCACGGTCGGTGTCGGCATGAATACTCCTTTGCTCTCGTTGCCGGTCTCCGCGCCAATTCCCGGTGGAGTTAAAAAGAAGCGAGTGTTGCTGATCGACACATCGCACACGAAACGCGACTTACGTGCTGAGGTCCTGCGGAAGGTCGGGATCGACGTCGATAGCGCCGCTGACATCCCGGAAGCCCGGATATGGTGGAAACCCGCCCTGTACGACCTCGTGCTGATCAATATGGAAAAGGGGCAGGGCCATCGCGACAGGTTTTGTGATGACGTTAGAAGCGCGACTCCCCCGCAGCGATTGGCTTTCCTGGTTGGCCAGCCGGAATACCTCGCGGATTTACCGAACGCGAACCAAGAATTGGTCGCAGAGAACGGGGACAACCCGGCCGCCATCGACCCGAACGGCATCGTTCCCGCCGATCCTCGAGATAGGACTCAGCGGTGGGGAATTCTCGAAGCTTCACGTCGAATCTCCGCAGTCCGCTCCGCGTCGATTGCTCGCACGCAAGCTATGCGCGCCCTGCCTCCCCCGCCTCGAGACTTCGAGGGACGATCAGAAAAGTCAGCCACGATACGGACCAGCCTAGACGATTTACTGAAAGAGGAATTGCGATGAAGAACCTTTACGTTGGGAATCTGCCTCATAGCACAACCGAAGCTGAGTTGCGAAATCTCTTTGAGGTGCACGGTGCGGTGGAAAAAATCACACTCGTAACCGACCGGGAGACTGGCCGTTCTCGCGGGTTCGGCTTTGTGGAAATGAGCAATGCCAGTGAAGCTGATAGGGCTATCGCGACGCTCAATGGAACCGATCTTGGCGGACGTACGTTGACCATCAATGAGGCCAAACCTAAAGCCGAACGCCCTCGGGGCGGAGGCCATCGTTTTGGCAGTGGAGGCGGCCGCGGGCGCGACGACTATCGCGGCCATCCGCGGCAGCCGCGCGAACCTCGCTGGTAGCTTTTTCGAGTGCACAAAGTTGGTCCGTTCAGGCTGGCAGATGCCTGTCGGTGATCGATTAAGAGATTTGAGGGGACACTTATGCCAAGAGGACGCTCAACATTTACCAAGCGCCAGAAGGAACACACACGCCAACAGAGACAACGGGACAAAGCAGATCGTAGGAGCCAGCGAAAACAGGAAGAAACGGTTGCAGGCACTGTCGACGAGATGGCTGAACTGCGTAAACATGCCGCAGAGCAGGCGGCGCTCTTCAATCTCGGCGCTGGAGACGAGGACACCGCGGCGCCGTCGACGCAGGATGACCATGTCAGCGAGTAACTCGAGTTCCAAGGTTGCGAAGCTGATGCCCTGTAGAAACAAGTTGTGCGTGTAGCGTCGTCTATAAGAGATCCGTATCACACTAACTCAGGAGAATGAGCAATGGCGGAAATCCGATTGCAAGAGGGCGAATCCTTGGAGAATGCCCTCCGTAGATTCAAACGTAAGGTTCAATCCGAAGACATCATCAAAGAAGTGAAGCGTCATTCCTACTACTTAAAGCCGGGCGAGAAACGTCGGGTGAAAAGCGCCTTGGCAAGGAAGCGCGCACGAAAAAAGGTCCGCAGAGAGGGTTCATCTGCGACCGACTCCCGTCGGGAAAAATGATGGAGTTGTAAGGCAACCTGTTTGCAAACTACGGGGAGTCTCATGTGTGCCGGTGAACGCACTTGCGGACGCGAATTCAGTGTCAACGATAGGTTGCTTTCACCCTCGTTTGCACGGACATGTATGATGTCCGGCAACTGAAATAGTGGGATCTACCAAATACCTCGCAGGATACATCTGAGGTTCTCCGGTTTTCGGGAAACGTCGTAACCCCAGCGGAACCAGCGAGCGCGTTCAAGGAACGTCATGCGAATTCTGCTATACAACCCTGACAACGGGGTTACGCGCAACTTCATGCCCCACCTCTGGATGTTTCTGCTCCAGGCTCTCACACCGCCGGGACATGAAGTCCTGCTGGTCGATGGCAATGCGCAACGGATGGACGAGACGCAAATTGCGCAATTCGTCCGCGACCAGAACATCGGGCTCGTCGGTATCGGAGCGATGACCAGGATGGTGGCCACCGCCTATCGCATGGCTGATTCCATTCGCGCGATAGGAGTCCCCGTGGTAATGGGCGGCCCCCACGTGACCGAAGAAGCCGACGAAGCGCTTGGGCGCAATGGCGGTCCGCGCCATGCCGACGCCGTCGCTCTCGGAGAAGCCGATGAGACCTGGCCGCAAATCGTGGAAGATGCCGTTCGCGGTCAGTTGAAGGAAATCTACGCGCCTGTGGATGCGGACGGCAAGGAACGCAAGCCTTCCCTGAACCCTTATCCCGCAATTCCCTGGGACAAGCTCGATCTTGAGCAGTTCAATCTCGTTCCCAAGCTGATGCACCCTCTACTGAAGAATCTCCATGAAGGCTGGGGCACATTTCGCATCGTGCCGGTGGAATCGGGACGAGGCTGTCCCTACGGATGTGAGTTCTGCACAGTCACCGGATTCTTTGGAGACTCGATTCGCTTCCGGAGCAATGAAAGCGTCGTCAACGAATTGCTTCTGCTGAAAGCCCGCGCCCGCGAAGAGGGAGGCCAGATCGCAGTTTTCTTCATCGACGACAACTTCGCCATCAACGTGAAGCGCACGAAGTCTTTGTTGCGCGACATCATCGCGGCGAACGCGCAGGTGTTCTGGGTGGCGCAGATCAGCGCTAATCTGCTGCGCGACGAAGAACTCGTCGATTTGATCGCTGAATCTGGTGGCAAGTGGATCTTTATCGGCATGGAGTCTGTCGATCCTGCCAATCTCAAGGACGTGCATAAAGAGTTCAACAAGCCCGGCGAGTATCCCGCTGTACTCGCTCGTCTGGCTAGGCGCAATGTTTACGCGATCACTTCTTTCATCTTCGGCATGGACAACGACACTCCAGGCGTCGGCGAACGCACCTTGCAGCAGGTCCGCACCTGGCCACCTGGTCTACCGATCTTCGGACTACTAACGCCGCTGCCCGCAACGCCGCTATACAAGCGGCTCGAGGCCGCCGGACGCCTCACGCGTCCACGACATTGGCTCAACTTCGTCCCGTTCTCCATGGCGCACACACCGCTGAAAATGAGCATCGAAGAAGCTCATGCGGAAGTGAATTACGGATGGGCTCAGTCCTACAGCCCGGAAGCGCTGGCTCAGGCAGTCGCGGCAGTGGACGATCGGCATCTTGGCGATCGCTTCAATATCTTGATAGCGCGCCTTTGTTTTCGCGGGATCTACTTCCCTATGATGACGAAGTCGTCCTGGCTGCGCGTTGTTCTCGAAAACCGCCGGACGATCCTCACCCTGGTCAAAGCCGGAGTATTTCGATGGATGCGGCCACGACGTTTTCGGAGCCGCTCTCGTTCGATTCAAAGCGAAGTGTCGGTCGGAACACCCGAGACGGTTTTGGAAGCTATACAAATACCTCGCCAGGCAGAGCCGTGAGAGTCCGCGAGGCAAGCGTGTTTTGAATCAGTCGCCGCGGTGGGCTCGCCATCTCCGCCCGTATTTGTAGGCGCTGGATCTTCAACTTGAGCGCACGTTCGATCTGCCGCAGTTCCAGCACCTCGGCTCCCGCCGCCAAGGTTGAAGCGCGTCCTTGGAGCCCGGCTCGGCCGGTCCTGCCGACTCGATGGATAAAGTCCTCCGCCATCTTAGGCACATCGTAGTTAATGACATGGGCCACGTCGTCCACGTGCAGACCACGGGAAGCGATATCTGTCGCCACCAGCACCTGGAAACGGCCTTCCTGAAAGCCGCTCAAGGCTCCGTTACGCTGCGACTGCGAGCGATCGCCATGAATCATGGCAGCCGCAAAACCGTCGCGTACTAATTCCTTCGTCAGTCGTTCGGTGCCTCGTTTGGTGCGCGTAAAGACTAGCGTTTGCCCCGTTTCTGCATAGAGTAATTGGCGGAGAACGTCGAGTTTCTCTCCTGGACGCACTTCGTAAGCTCTGAGTTTCACAGTCTCGGCCGGCTTGAGCACTGAGCCTAGAGCGACCCGCACGGGATTCTGCATGTAGTCGTTGATGAGGCCGGCAACCGACTGCTCCATCGTGGCTGAGAAGCACAGCGTCTGGCGCTGCCTGGGCAGCGACGACAGAATCCGCCGGATCGCCGGCAGAAATCCCATATCCAGCATGCGATCCGCTTCATCCAGTACGAGTAGTTTGACTTGGCGCAAGTCAGCGAAATTTCGATTAACGAGATCCTGCAATCGTCCGGGAGTGGCAATCACCAGTTCGGAACCGGTTCGCAAACTCTGGATTTGCGCCTTCTCGGAGACGCCGCCGATGATGAGCGCCGCCTTGGGCATGGTCTTCGTGCGCAGTTGCGCGTATTGCTCGTGTACCTGGATCGCGAGTTCACGCGTTGGCAGCAGCACCAGAGCGACGGTGTGGCGCGCTGGTTCCCCGTTCAGGGTCTCAATGACGGGAAGGAGAAATGCCAATGTCTTGCCAGTTCCAGTGTCGGCGGTCCCGATGACATCGCGACCTTCGAGAGCTGCCGGAATCGCACATTCCTGAATGGGTGTGAGGTTGATGAATTGAGCTGCCGCTAGTTTCCGCTGTAGCGCAGAAGACAGGGGCAGTTCCGAAAATGTTGTCATTCGACTTTGTTTCTTTCTGGAGGGGTTAGTTGTCGCGCACACTCAGACACACGTCTAGAGCCGCGGAGCCCTCACATTTGTTTTGGATTTCACGCAAATAAACGGCGGGCAAGAAAGGCGGAGATGAGTCTGGTCTAAGAAGTGACCACCGCGTGACGAGCAAACCGTAGCAATAGCGTTACAAACAGTATAGCAGTCCTAGTTGCAGCACATGGGTGTTGTGTCCCGGCAGTGCGAATATTGGTGCCAAGCAGAACAATATCGCCACGGAACGAACATTGTACGAGGAAAAAACGAGGCTGAATCGTACGAAAATAAAGACGTGAGCCGAAACTATTAGCCTCAAAACATGTTGAGAGAGGAGGGACGGACCCGGTTGAAACGCATAGTGTAAATAATTGATAAAAAACGAGATAATGGTGGAGGCGGCGGGAGTCGAACCCGCGTCCGAAAATGTTACTGGTCAAGAGCCTACATGCGTAGTCGCGTTCATGCCCCAGGCATTACCCTGGGACGTTCGCGGCCTGCGCTCAGAACGGACAAGAAACGCATTCCGCTAGCCTGTGGTCTTAGCCTCCCGCCCCAGACGTAGACGGGAAGAGCAGCTCGCTGTGCGACGTCCTTCGGAGGCCCACGAGCAAAGCTTCCTCGGACGGCTGCCTAAACTAGTTAGGCTGCGTATGCCATCTGTTGATTGGCAATTATCATTTTGCCCACGATTACGGGTGTGTGCACCCCGGCATGCCTCTTGGCCGCAAGCATCTCCGTCGAAGCCGTGACGCCCCCACTGGTGGGTTGGGCCTTGCAAAGATCCACTTCCAGACTATGGTTCCATAGAAGGGAAGTCAATTCATTGGATGAACAGACATGCCCGAAAGGTCCACGACTTGAGCCTATGCCTGAGTTGAAGCCCAATCACGAAGACCATCCAAAGAACACCGCAATTACGCCCACCGTATCGATAAAGCCGTGCGCCAGAATGCATGCCCACAGATTGCGCCCGGAGAGTAGATACGTAGCGCCAAGAATTAACCCCGCTATTCCCGAGTCAATGATCCCCGACGGCCCTTTGTAATAATGGCCATACCCGAAGAGCACGGAGACCACGAGCACCGCAGCCCAGTACGCAATCTTCGATCGACCATTTGCATCGGCCGCGCGATTGACGAGATAGCCGCGATATCCAATCTCTTCGCCGAACGCAGCAAATGTCCATACCAGCAGAAGCCACTGTAAAGCGGCTTTCCAGTGACCTGCGATCTCGTTCATTCCACTTGGCGCCACCGCGGGTGGCCAGAAGTGCGCGGTAAGCGGATCAATCACGAACGCGCTCAATAGAATTCTCAGAGCCGCCGCCGCCAATGCAATCAATACCGTGCGCCGCCATGACTTCGGCCATCGCAGGCCCATTCCGGTCCAACTTTTCTCGCGCAGCCGAAACGAGAGTAGTCCCAACGCGAACAGTATGGGCACCTCGTTCGGGATTACGCGATAAACGTTGTGCCCAATCACAATCGCAGCACCGACGACGAACTCGATGAACGAGAGCCTTCTCTGTGCTGGCGTCAGCGCCGCAGGAGAAGCTGCGACATCTGGAGACACACTTATCCCTGCTGAACTCTGAGCATTCATTTTTGCGACCTCCGTTTGGGAAGGAATCAATCCCGTCGCGGCATAAGCCGCGATCGCCGATACATCCGAACGCACCACAGCGCGAACCGTGTCGTGAACACTACGAGTCCGCAGCCAATCACCAATCCAAGGGGAACGATCCACCATCCCAGTAACTCGTGGCCGTTTATCGGTGGAGTACCGAAGCCCAGGCGGACAGACAACTCCAGGTCTCCTGTGCTCTCGCGCAGAGCCCATAGCCCCGCGTCCGCCGGATGCAGTGGCTTCGAAATCGCCACCAGGACGAACAACCCTCCGAGGAAATATCCAACGATCGATGTGATCGTGACAACGAAACCGGCGACACTGATACTTGCCCACCCAAAGAGGCTGTCGAGTATGCGAAACGGCGAACGCTGAACTTCGGCGCGCGCCAGCAGTTCGTCCGTTACGTATTCACTCGCCAGTTGCTGCGCGCTCCCCAATGTCGCCACTGCGGCGTCCACGTTGGCGCTAGTGAGTGGGCCACCCGCACTCGCGCACTCCACAATGTGGCTGCGCAACTCGGCAATGATTTCGCGCGATTGCTCTTCGCCCATTCCTCGCAACAGGCTCCGAACTTCGTTCAGATATACATCGATCTTGTGTTCTGCATCGCTCATCTACTTC
>Ga0335084_10007890_pt1 | contig 10592 bp, 9 predicted proteins | sample Lox_Sample_44_FD_206721 | JGI IMG/M metagenome (GOLD analysis project Ga0335084, IMG submission 206721) | Soil microbial communities from Loxahatchee National Wildlife Refuge, Florida, United States - Lox_Sample_4.4 | ecosystem: Environmental > Terrestrial > Soil > Wetlands | place: USA: Florida... | reverse complement strand
AAGTCGCGAACTTGTAGAGAGCGGAGGGCTCGGAGAAGTCTACTACTACGATTCCGTGCGGGTGAATCTGGGCCTGTTTCAACACGATGTGAACGTGCTCTGGGACCTGGCGGTGCACGATTTGTCGATCATGGACTACGTCCTGCCATTTCGTCCTTGCGCGGTTTCCGCGACAGGCCTGAGCCATGTGCCCGGCGGGACCGAAAATATCGCTTACCTCACATTGTTTTTCGAAGGCAGCCAGATCGCTCACATCCATGTGAACTGGCTGGCTCCGGTAAAGCTGCGCCGGACACTGATTGGCGCCAGCCGGAAGATGATCGTGTACGACGATCTTGATCAGAGCGAAAAGATTAAGGTCTACGACAAGGGAATCACTCTCAACAATCATCAAAGTCCGGAGAAGCTCTACCAGATGCTGGTCGGCTATCGTACCGGGGATATGCTTGCTCCTCAGATCGATGGAACTGAGGCGCTTCGCCGAGAGATTCACCACTTTCTCGAGTGCATAGAGCGACATCAGGAACCGGAAACAGGCGGTCCTGCTGGACTTCGTGTGGTCGAGATCCTACAGGCAGCGTCGCAATCCATGGCGCAGCGTGGGCGTCCGGTCGAACTGCGCCTGACAACGCTTCAGGCTACGGCCTAGCAGTCGATGAGAGAATAGGGTTCAGGCAGACTCATGACAGACGTCAAAGTAGCGTATCTCGATTTGAAAACACAGTATCGCAACATCAAGCCCGAAATTGATGCTGCGTTGGCTCGTGTCCTAGAGAGTTGCCAGTTTGTTCTTGGCTCCGAGGTGGTTGGATTCGAGCAGGATTTCGCCGCTTACTGCGGAGCGGCAGAATGCATCGCCTTGAATTCCGGAACCAGCGCGCTGCACCTTGCCTTGTTAGCAGCGGGCGTCGGTTTAGGAGATGAAGTCATTACCGTTCCGTTCACATTCGTCGCCAGCGTTGCGGCGATTCTCTATGCGGAAGCCCGCCCGGTGCTGGTTGACATCGATCCAAAATCCTTCACGCTCGATCCTGCGCTGATCGAAGGAGCGATCACTCCGCGCACTAAGGCCATTCTGCCCGTGCATTTGTACGGACAGTCAGCGGATATGGATCCGATCATGGAGATTGCGAGGCGGCATGGACTTGTGGTCATCGAAGACGCGGCGCAGGCACACGGTGCCAAGTACAAGGGACGTCCAGTCGGAAGCATCGGCGACATGGCCTGCTTCAGCTTTTATCCTGGAAAGAACCTCGGCGCGTACGGAGAGGGCGGCGCAGTCACGACAAGTAATGCCGAATACGCCAATGCTGTCCGGATGCTCCGCGATTGGGGACAGGACCGCAAGTATCACCACGTTCTGCGCGGATACAACTACCGCATGGAAGGTTTTCAGGGAGCGGTCTTACGCGCGAAGCTTCGGCATCTGCAGCAGTGGACTGAAGCTCGACGCTCCGTCGTCGAGCGCTACAACGAAATGTTGTCAAATTGCGAAGTAGAGTCACCGAAGGAAATGCCTTGGGGAAAGCATGTCTATCATGTCTACACAATTCGCTTCGGAGAGCGGGACGCTTTGCAGACGGCACTAGCCGCTGATGGAATTCAGACCGGCATTCACTATCCTGTTCCGGTACACCTGCAGCCCGCTTACTCTGACCTAGGGTATGGGCCGGGAGCATTTCCGCACTCGGAGGCGGCGGCGAGACATGTCCTGTCTCTGCCTCTCTATCCCGAACTTCCGGCGGACTTGGTCGACTATGTTGGCTCTGCCGTTCGGAGGGCAGTTGCTAAAACACCGAGTGCGGTCGGATAGAAATCCGGAGGTTTCATGGCCACATTCAAAGTCGTTCCCGACATTCTTGAAGTGACCCTCCGAGATGGGTCCTATCTCATCGACTTTCAGTTCACAGCGGAAGATACCTCCACCATTGCGTCCGCTCTCGAGGAAATCGGTTTCCGCTGGATCGAAGTAGGGCACGGATTGGGCCTTCATGCATCGCAAGCGGGAAAAGGCATGGCCGCGGCAACCGACGAGGAATACCTGGATGCCGCAGGTCAGGCTCTCAAGCATGCGAAATGGGGAATGTTCTTCATTCCAGGCATTGGACGCGAAGAAGATCTCCGAACGGCGGCTAGATACGGAATGTCGTTCGTTCGCATCGGTACCAACGTGACCGAGGCTCTGCAGGCCGAGCCTTACATCGTGCTCGCGAAGGAGTTGGGATTCATTGTTTCGTATAACGCGATGAAGTCCTATGCCGTTACCCCGGCAGAATTCGGAAAAGTCGTCGGCCAGGTGCATCGCTGGGGCGCTGATATTGCCTGTCTCGTCGATTCGGCGGGCAGCATGGATCCCGACTCCGTATCCGCCTACTTCCGTGCTGCCAAGGCGGAGAGCGATTCTCCACTCGGATATCACGGGCATGACAATCTGTCGCTCGCTATGGCGAACACTCTTCGCGCCATTGACGAGGGAGCCGTCCTGGTCGATTCGTCGCTCCAGGGGATGGGGCGCTCAGCCGGAAATACCGTGACAGAAGTCTTGGTGGCAATCTTGCAACGCCGCGGATTGCTATCACACATCGATCTCAAAGCAGCGATGGATGTGGGGCAAGGACTGATTCAGCCGCTATTGGGCAAACGTGGAGTCGACCCGATGGCAGTGACCAGCGGTCTTGCCAGGTTTCACTCTTCCTTCACCGGAAAAGTGCAGGGGTATGCGCGCAAGCACGATATTGACGTGCGCGACTTGATCGTCCGTCTCTGCCAGGAAGACCAGGTATCGGCACCGGATGACCTGTTGGAGCGCCTGAGTCGTGAATTGGCTGCGACTAAGATGCCGCGCGTGCTGTCCATCCCCGCGTTTCGGATTCAGTCGGGCGAAGTTAAAACTCCGGCGGAAACGTTGGAATTGCTGCTTCGGGAGTTACGCGCTCGCGCTGTTAAAGCGGGGAAGTTTTCGGCACTTAATGTTGTGGTGGGAGAAGAGCCCCGCCCGGATTTCGTAGTGTCTGGCAACATTCACGCAACCCAGTCGCACGTGGTGGGATCATTAGAGTTCACGAGCGAAGAACAACTTCGTGTCGTGCTGAATACTGTCGATGGCAAGGTCGACGTTGCGCTGCTTGATGTGGATCGCCGGCCTTTCATGTCTGCTAACACGGCAGAGATTGCCCGCGAGTGCTTAAGTAAAACGGCACTGCTTACCTATCTCGATAGCCGAGTCTGGGTGGAGGCCATAGAGGATCAGGTCGTGCGGCTTCTGCATGAAGCGATGACGGGTTCGGAAGTTGTGATCGCAGGTGATCATCCCCGAAGTCGTTTATTGGCGTTGAGATTTGCCGAGCGCGGGACTCAGGTAACGTTGCTGCAGGAGCCGGACAGCGCATCCAAAAACGAATTAAGTGCATTGCGGTCGTTGTCGCTTGCTGGGGACAATCTTGCCCTGTCGATTGTGTCCGCGAACTCGGAACAAGGTCAGCAATCTATTTCGCACGCAAATGTCGTTGTCGTGTGGCCGGCTGCAACGCCCTGGTTCGGAGCCGAGCTGTCTCGACATTTGCCGCGAAAAGCGTACGTTGTGGACGCCCGAATTGGTGGCATTCTCCCGGATGGCGTTTCTGAGGCCCAGGGGAGAGACTGTTTGCTGCTTCGCGTGGACATCTGGTCTGCCCTCACTGGCGCGCTATCTGCTGCGCACGAGTCTCTGCTCAGAACAAGCGATGTGCTTGGGTGGGAAATGCTCGACGGCGTTTCAGTAGTCGCGGGTGGGGCGATGGGGCACGCCGGGGATGTCATTGTGGACAGCGTTCATCATCCGACTCGCGTGATTGGTGTGTGCGATGGGCGCGGTGGCGTTCGCTTCCGTTTCAACGACGTCGAGACGGAACGAGTGCGGCGCGTCCAAGCTGAGATTAATCGGCGACTGGTAGCGCCCCATCTGACCGGAACGACCGTATAGCGGGGCTGTAACGGTTACACACAGAGGCTAGAATATGAGCGAATGGATAGTCCGCGACATCGAGCGGCCTCCGACGGAACTTGTCGAGAAGTTAGGAAAGGTCCCAACCGGCATTCTTAGCGATTGCATGAACCGGATGCAGGCGCTGGACGCAGGTATCCGACCGATGACGTCGAGCGTCCGATTCGCAGGTCCCGCCTTCACTGTGCAGTCGATGGAATCAAACAACTGGGGCGCGCATCAGGCGCTAGCGTTGACGAATGCAGGCGACGTTCTTGTGATAGCAGCGCGAGGGGGGATCCATAGCGCCGTATGGGGACATGTCATGACGGTCGCTGCCAAGAAGCGGGGACTGGCCGGGGTGGTCATCGATGGATGTATCCGCGATGCAGCCGAGAATCGAACTGAGGCTCTCCCAATCTTCGCTCGTGGAATTTGCCCTGCTGGTCCGCACAAAGGATGGCCCTGTAATCTGAATGTACCGGTGAGTTGCGCCGGTGTCGCGGTATTACCCGGAGACATTGTGGTTGGCGATGATGATGGTATCGTGGTGGTTCCCGCGAACCGTGCCCTACAGGTCCTTGAAGAAAGCAGCAAGCGTATAAGTATCGAGCGCGACTGGTATCGGAGACTCGAAGCGGGTGAAACCACAGTTGGCCTTCTGGGATTGAAGCCCCTATAACGGATGCCCACTAAACAAAGATCTGTGCTCCACTTGGGTGCGGGTCGCCTGATGTGTCACTCCATCCAAAAGCTCCAGGAGATCAATCTGCGTGTTATCGCCGCCGATGGAGCGGCGGATGCACCCGGCTTTGCAGTTAGTGATGTGGGCCGTGTTATAGATATCCGCGACTCAAAGGCGGTGGCGGAACTTGCTCGCGAACACAATGTCGATCTGATCCTGGCAGTGAATGAAGCAGGCGTGCTTGCCGCCGCCGAAGCCAGCCGCGAACTCGGACTCCCAAATCTCTCACCCGAGGTTGCAACCCGCTGCCTGCACAAGGGGATGATGCGGGAGGCGTGGCAATCTGCCGGACTGCCACAGCCGTCGTTCAAGCGAGTTACAACTGCGCAAGAAATTTCGGATTTTGCATCGTCCATTGGCTATCCGATGATTCTCAAACCCGCGATGAACTGGGGAAGCCGAGGAGTGAGCCGTGTGTCGGTTCCAGAGGAACTAGACTGGGCGCTCGAGTACGCTCGCTCTAACGCCCGAGGCCGAGACCTCATCGTTGAGGAGCGCATTTCTGGCATCGAGATGACTGTCGAGGGATTGGTCAAGCGCGGCCAAGTTCAGATTCTGGCGCAATCGGACAAGGAACCGCAGGAACATCCGAAGTACTGCGTAGCCATGGCTTTGAACTATCCTGCCAAGTTTCCGGAGTCGCAGCTGCGGCGCGCGAACGAGGTGGTTTCCCGAGCTGCACAAGCTCTGGGGATTGAGAATGGCGCATTCCACTGTGAATGCATGGTGAATGAAGAAGACGTGTTCCTGCTTGAAATGGGAGGACGGCCCGGAGGCGGGCACATCTTTGGACAGATCGTCGAGGCTTCCAGCGGAGTCTGCATGCCGCAGGCTTTAGCCCTTCTTCTGTTGGGAGAGGATCCGGACATTCGTCCGAAATATCAGCGAGGGGCCTGCTATAAGTTTTTCTCTCCCCCACCCGGGGTTTTTCATGTAGCGCTTGGAATTCGTGAGGCTGCCAGCCAACCCGGCATTCTCGACTTTGGCTTCCACATGAATCCTGGGACGGTTGTGTCGGCAATTGCAGGTGACGCCGACCGACCGGGATATGCGGTCGCAGTCGGCGAGACGCGTGAGGAAGCTATGGCAACTGCTCATCGAGCAATCGCGTCGGTCAGCTATGTGATGGACAAGGAAGTGGTCCGATGATTTTCGATTCACTGACACATGTGACGCCTGATGGGCGATGGTTCGAAACACAGCATGATGCCAGTGAAGGCGAGCTACTGAGACAGCTTGATGAAAGCGGAACTGATCGGGCGATGATCGTAGCTCTGGCGGACCATATCGAAAACGCTTTTGTTCATAGTCTCTGTCAACGCCATCCTGATCGGCTCTTCCCTTGCGCGTCATTCAACCCGGCAAAGTATGCAAATTCTGCGGATGCACAGGCGGGCGTGCGTGAGGAGTTGAAGGATGCGCCATACAAAGCACTTAAACTGCATCCGAGACTGAACCGATACGATCCGCTGGATGAACGTTGTGTTGCAATTCTGGAAGAGATTGCTTCCTGGAAGCATTCGCTTCCGATCTGGTTGGACACTCTCTTTTACTATCGAGGGGGGCAACTGAGGAAGCCTCCGGTGGATACTATCCACCAAATCGATGGACGGTTCCCCACGCTTCAGTTCGTCTTGCTGCATAGCGGGGGAAGTTGGATTCTTCAGGCTGCCGAAGCTATTCGCGACTGCCCCAATGCATATCTCGACCTATCTTTCACTCTGCACCGGTACCAGGGCACTTCCATCGTGGGTGATTTGCGATATCTTGTATCCACGTTTGACCGAAGGCTTATATTCGGATCGGACTTTCCAGAAGTTGGCATCGGCAGGGCCCTCAAGGAGTTTCAGGAACTTGCCGACGGGCTACCTCCGGAAAAGTGCGCGAACGTGCTCGGGAGGAATCTGAGCCAAATTCTGCATATGGAGTGGCAGTGAAGATCGAGGATCGTCAGGGTTACGTAGAACGCTATGAGAAACGCCTGCAGGAGTTTGGATATTCTCCGGAAACGCTCGGGTGGGGTGTTCACGGGCGCCAGGAAGTAAGGTTTTCAGTATTGGCGGAGTTGGCTATTCAGATGTCCGAGTCATCGGTGCTGGATGTGGGGTGCGGGTTTTGCGATCTGCACAACTTTCTCGTGGACCACGGGTGGCACGGTCACTATACGGGAATTGACATCGTCCCTGGACTGCTTGAGGTTGCGCGCCAGCTCCATCCCGGCCTTGATGTACGAGAAATGGACATTACCGAGGCCGATGCAGAGCTTGACGAATACGATTTCGTGATTTCCTCCGGGGTGTTCAACGCAAAGCTCCCCAGCGGCAACAACGAGACGCACATCAAGGCGGCTCTGGGGGGTATGCATAGCCATAGCCGCCGCGCGACGTGCGTGGATTTTCTCAGCACTCATGTAGACTTTCAGAAACCGGGTGCACATCACACCGATCCAGGCTGGGCTTTTGCTCAAGCGAAGCATCTCACGCGACGGCTACTTCTGCGACACGACTACATGCCCTACGAGTTTGCGCTATTTCTTTATCATGACGACTCTATCTCGGAGCGCAACGTTTTTCGCTGTTTTGAAGGCACCTTGCCGGGAGGGGCTTGATGCAGCGGCCACAGCCTAGCCTATCTATCGTAATTCCTGTCTTCAACGAGGAAGCGCTCATCCCCGAACTGATCCAGCGCATGCGCTCGTTCGTTGAGCGGCTGACTCCACTTGTAACCGAGATAATTCTGGTGGACGATCATTCGGTTGATCGCTCTCCCGACCTCTTGAGGGAGGTATGTTCCGGCGACCCTCGATTTCGATATGCCCGGCTTGCGAAAAATCGCGGGAGTCATGTGGCGATTCTGGCCGGACTGGCGCGCGCCCGGGGTGAATGTGCCGTGTTCCTGGCCGCCGATCTTCAGGATCCTCCCGAACTGATCCTGCAGATGCTGGATCTTTGGCGAGCGGGCCATCACATTGTTTGGGCCGTGCGGGAGGAGCGCGAGGGGGTTTCGAAAATCGATGTCTTTTTAGCCAACACGTTCTACCGACTGCTGAATGCGCTGGGTGAAGTCGATTTGCCTCCTCGCGGATCCGATTTTGCGCTTCTTGACAGAAAGGCGATTGACGCTCTGTTGCAATCTGCTGGCAGCGATCCCAGTGTAGGCGGAGAAATTGCCAGATTGGGATTCTTGTCAACCCAGATCAGTTACACCAAAGGAAAGCGGGTTGCCGGCAGTTCCAAGTGGACATTGAAACGCAAGTTGAAAGCGTTCGCCGATGCGTTCGTTTCATTCTCATATGCCCCGCTGCGTGCGATGTCGTTTCTCGGAATGAGCTTCAGCCTGCTGGGATTCGCTTATGCCTTACTGGTCGTGGTGCTTCGATTCATGACCCGTACTCCGATTCAAGGATGGTCTTCGCTGATTGTGGTGGTACTGGTTCTCGGCGGCGTGCAGATGATGATGCTGGGCATTCTTGGGGAGTATCTCTGGAGGACTTTGGAAGCCGCACGGCATCGGCCGACTTATTTCCTGGAAGAAACCTCCGACTCGGAGGTCGCCAGCGACCGGCACACTCAACAGGTGGAGCGGCGCTTTGGGACGTAAGTTCGGCGTTCAAACCAGTCTGCTGGGACTTCTGATTGGTCTGGCATGTCTCGCAATTCTTCTGCGGCAAGTTGATCTCACACAATCCTGGAATGCGCTGGGACGGCTGCGCGGCCCATTCCTGCTGGTTCCGCTTGCTGTGTTTTGCGTGAACCTACCCCTGCGTGCTTGGCGCTGGCGTCTGATTTTTTCGACCGAAGCACGCCCAAGTTTTGTGTCGTGCCTGACCGTGCTCGGCATCGGAAACATGGCGAACTTCCTACTGCCGGGGCGCGCCGGCGACCTGGCACGCTGCGCTCTGGTGGGGAAAGAAGGAACATTTGCCGAAAGCAGCCGAACCCTTGCCACACTTGCGGTTGAGAAGGTCCTCGACGGATTGGCGCTGATCGGGATGATCCTGTTCTCCATCTGGGCGATGCATCCGCCGGTGTGGGTACTCCAGTTGGTACAAATCGCAGCCGTGATCTTTGGGGGGGCACTGTGTCTGCTGATCATTCTTCGTTACCGAGCGGAAGCCCTTGTCTTTGTTGCCCGTCGAATGGCGAGCTGGTTGCATATTTCATCGAAGGACCTTAGGCTCGACGGCCTGTTGACATCATTCGTTGACGGGCTCGGTGCAGTCACGTCGGCCAATCGAATGGTCTTTCTCTTGCTGATGACTGCAGCAATCTGGAGCACAGAAGCAGTACTGATCTGGGGACTGGCCAAGGCGCTAGGGCTCTCGGTAACTCTGAAATCGGCGGTAATCGCATCCGCTGTGCTGGGGCTAGGGCTTATGATTCCAGCCGCACCGGGTGGGCTGGGCACATACGAATTGTTCGGAACGGAAGCCTTCAAATTAGTGGGAATTGCAGCGAGTAGTGCTCTCGCGTTGACCGTCGTCATTCATGGTTGGGTCTATATTGCGAATTTGGCTGCCGGGACTGTCTTGCTTGCATGGAAAGGGATTAGCATCGCGCAACTCAAGAATCGAGTGAATGCCGAGTCAGCCCTTGAGTCCCAGAGCGCCAGCCCAGGAATGCGGCCATCCGCATAGCCCACGGCTTGGTAGAATCATTCTTCTCACATTCGCTAGTTGGGGGTTTCGTGCAAAACCAGAGTGTCCTCGTTACGGGAGGCGCGGGATTTATCGGCTCAGAGTTAGTACGCCAACTTGTAGAACGAAACTTCAGGGTCCGTGTAGTCGATAACCTCGCGAATGGTAGACGCGAGAATCTTGATGGCATTCCCCAGGATCAGGTTGAACTCGTCATTGCTGACGTACGCGATAGAGACCTGATGGCGTCGCTGACTCGAGACACTGATATCGTGTTTCACCTTGCCTCCCTCGGTTCTCGGCATTCGATCAACTTCCCGGTAGAGAATCACGAAGTCAATGGGTCCGCGACGCTCGGCTTGCTGAACGCGGCCCGCGCGAATGGGGTCAACCGCTTCGTCCATGTTTCGAGTTCCGATGTCTACGGGACGGCCAGAACGACACCAATCACGGAAGACCACCGGACACTCCCCACGAGTGTCTATGGCGCGTCGAAACTCGCTGGAGAATCCTACGCGCGTGCGTTCTGGGAAACCTACCGGTATCCGACCGTGATACTGCGGATCTTCGACGCGTACGGTCCGCGATGTCATCATGAAGACGGCAACGGCGAGGTAATTCCGAAGCTTATGTTGCGATGTATGGCCGGCGAACCGATGCTGGTTCCTGGGGACGGAATGCAAACGAGTGACTTCACGTTCGTTTCCGACATGGCTGCTGGAATCGCAGCGGCAGGTCTCACTGACGACTGCGTCGGCCACATGATCAACCTGGGCAGCGGCAACCAGATCAAGATCGGCGAACTGGCAGCCGAAGTTGCAGCTGTGGTGAATCGACCCAGCGCTGAAGTCAGTCATGTCGAAGCCCGTTCCGGTGACAAGTCGCGATTCTTTGCGGAGATATACAAGGCAAAACAATTATTCGGCTTTCAACCGGGTGTGACGCTGCGAGAAGGACTGACGCGTCTTCGGGACTGGTATGTAAGCCAGGAAGCATCCCCGGAGCAATTGCTGGGGCGGGAGACCAGAAGCGACTGGAAATCGCGGGATGTAGCCTAACCATGTCGAAGGACTTCATTCCAGTTGCTCGACCGCATCTCGGCAGGGATGAGGTATCCGCCGCCGAAAGAGCCATCCTCTCCGGATGGGTTACGCAAGGCCCTGAAGTCGCCGGGTTAGAGCGGGAATTTTGCGATTTTGTACGTGCCACTCACGCCTGCGCCGTGTCGAGCGGCACGACCGCACTGCACC
>Ga0335084_10007889_pt1 | contig 10593 bp, 9 predicted proteins | sample Lox_Sample_44_FD_206721 | JGI IMG/M metagenome (GOLD analysis project Ga0335084, IMG submission 206721) | Soil microbial communities from Loxahatchee National Wildlife Refuge, Florida, United States - Lox_Sample_4.4 | ecosystem: Environmental > Terrestrial > Soil > Wetlands | place: USA: Florida... | reverse complement strand
TGGTTCAAAAGAGCCAGAAAGTGTGATTAAAGTGCAAATCAAGGGAGAAAGTAAGTATAATGCTAATAGAATTTTTTTAAATACCTCAAGCTCGATGATGCCAACTGCTGAACTTGGAAATCTGACAGCAAAATTTTCATCTGAGTCACTGGATCTTTCAAATGAAAATAAGACAACTTTAACTCTCCGTTATAATGATACAATCGCTCCAGGAAATTATACTCTTGGAATAAGTGCATCAGATGGTTTTGTGATAAAGACTATTTTCCTTAACTTGTCTATTCTTAAGAATTGATTTGACTTTTTTTGATTAACAGCACAAAATGCTAGAGGGGCTTTTATTTTAAGATCTGAAAAATGATATCGAAGGTCACTTTATTTTTTTTAATACGTTCTAGTCAAGTGTTGCTTTTTGGATCATATCGGGAATGTTGCTATAAGATCTTTAACCAATTTCTTTGTGTCAGTTATGTAGTTGGTATATATGGTACTAGTTTATATCCTATATAAGTGCCCCAAACAAAACCGATCGTTGATATAGTAAATGTGGTTGCCTCTGCCTCTGTCGATCAAAAAATTGATCTGGTAGAAATCACAAAAGCCTTTCCGGACGTTGAATATCATCCAGAACAGTTTCCTGGTCTGGTCTTTCGGCTCAAATCACCAAAAACTGCAACGTTAATTTTCAGCTCAGGTAAAATGGTTTGCACTGGCTCAAAGTCAGAAGAAGCCGCAATAAATGCAGTAAGAACAGTAGTCCAGAAACTTAGGAAGGGTAAGATAAAGATAAAAAATGATCCTGAAATTACAATTCAAAACATTGTAGCCTCAGTAAGTCTTGGTGGCAAAGTGCACCTTGAAAGAGCAGCTAGAAGCCTTCCCAGAAGTATGTATGAACCAGAACAATTTCCAGGGTTGATACATAGGATGCTTGATCCACGATCTGTTGTACTGATATTTGCCTCGGGAAAACTGGTATGTACCGGAACTAAGAAAGAAGCCGAGGTTTATCGTGCAGTCCATAATCTTCACACACTACTTGAAGAAAAGAAATTAATGGAATACGAGTAGTAAAGACTATAGTTATCAACTAGCTTTATTGTCTTGATTTTTAGTGTGCGATTTCTTTAAGATTGTACTACCGCCAATCGATATTGCAAGATTAATGGCTAAGGCTATGACTGCAACATAAAGTGGACCAAGCGGAGTCTTGAAAACCGATGATGTTATGGCACCAAAGCTATTTGTCGCTTCAACCATGTAAATTCCAGAGCCTATTCCAACTAGTAATCCTACTATTAATGGAATTTTCTTAAGGAATTTCACATACAATCCAAGGAAAACAGCAGGGAGAACTTGCGCTATTAATATCCCTCCAAGTAATTGCAGTGAAATTGAGTAGGTTGCAGGTACTGCAAACACAAAACCAAGAGCTATGAATTTGAAAACTGTGGATGAAATTTTAGTAATTCTAACCTCAGAATTTTCTGAAAGACTGGGCCTTATTTCCTTGATGATATTTCTTGTAAGTAGATTTGCCTGAGCCATAGCCATGATTGCTGCTGGAACTAGACCGCCAATAAATATTCCAAGTAACGCTATTCCTGAGAACCATCCTGGCATTGTAAATAATATTAATGATGGCACAACTAGTATTCCTCGTGAGCTTGGAGGAAAACCTGTTAAGAAATTCATTGCTCCTGGAACCGCATAAACCAAAATTCCCATCAATGCAAGGACTGCTAATCCTAATCCATAAATTGGAAGCAACGCCGTACTAATACGAAGCTTAGCAGCACTCTGGGCACTCAAGACTCCATTTACTGCATGCGGATATAGATAGAGTGCCAATGCACTGCCTAGAATTAAGGTTGCATATGCTGGAACAAGAGAATCTGGTAGGGTGACATAATCCTCTTTAACTGCCTTGAATGCGTTGCCAAATCCACCTATGCTAATGGGTACTACGATTATTACTGCGATTACAGTTACCCAGATCAACAAATCCTTAAAGACTGCAGTCAGTGTAGCTCCGCGTAGCCCACTTGTGTATGTAAATGCTGCCAAAATTACGAAGGCAACAAGAAGAGAAATCTCTCCAGCTGTTTGTGAATTTGCATATCCTGCTAACATAACCGTTAGTACTGACTGCATTCCAATTATCTGAAGGGCTATGTAGGGAAGCTCTGCAATTATTCCAGTGACCGCAATCATTATGGATAATGTTTTACTGTTAAATCTGTCCTTTACAAAATCTGAGGCAGTTATGTATCCTTTTTCTCTGGCTAAGTTCCACAGTTTAGGCATCATTACAATTGCCACACCAAAAGTAAGCAAGACATACGGAATTGCAAAAAAGTACAGCGAGCCTTTTGCAAAGACTCCTGAAGGAATAGCTACAAAAGAATACGCTGTATATAGATCTGCTCCAATTAAAAAGAAAACTAGAGTGGTTCCAAGTTTTCTTCCTGCAAGAGACCACTCGTGAACATGATTAAGGTTCCCACTTCTCCAATACTTGCCATAAAAACCCAATGCGATAAACACAATAAATAAAGAAACAAATGCGATTATGACCTCTGAGCCTATCATAATTCTCTTTCCGCTAATCTTGAAAATGCCATGTAAAATCCAGCAGCTGGCAATAGCCATAACGTTTGAAACCAATAGAAAAATGGAATGCCAAATAATTCCGGTGAATCTCTGTTGTAAATTGGAACGGCCAAGTCTACAATCGATGGTATCAGAATAAGTAAGGCCATTATGATATATTTTGATTTAATCTGCATATTCATGGTTGAATTTGAAGGTAGAGATTTAAGCTTTCAGAATTATCTTCAAGGCATTCCATGTGCTATATCTGTTGAGAAGAGAAGATTATTACAGGTTGTTTAGATTATGTCTAAAATGTTGGAAAATGAAGATCTGCTAAGGGAAATCATGGAGAGAGATGATCTATCATATATCATGAATTTTGGTTCACGATCATATTCAATTGATAACCTCTACATTGCTAAAGGAATAATTCCAGTACGCAAGCCTACCACAAGGGGAGGGGTTTACTTTACTGATACTACTGCATACAAGGTAAAAGCAACACTGTCTGATCTTTCAATTAAAGAAGAGATTCCGAAACTAATGCTTGGACCAAACGCGGATTTTACACCAATTCACCTAGTGACCAATATGCATATTGGCGGGTCAGATAATACGATTACCATAATTAGTCATCTTACTAATTCAGTATACACAAAGGAAAAAGTGGAACTCAATCTCATTGTTGACAGGATAGATTTGAGATGTCTATCTTAATCAAACCATCTTATACAGGCTGATTTCCACAAATTCGTGGAAAAATCGATTCTTGTTTTACTTATGCTTTGTATTGTGACCTGTCTGAACATACAAAGTGCTTATGCCGCATCAAATGGCTTCACAAATCCTATAAAAGTCAGTGGTAAAAATACAGATTCACAAGAACCACAGGCAGTAATATCTGAAAATGGCATTTCTGCTGTATGGGTGGAAACATCTTTTGGACGATCAGATATTTTCTTTGCAAAAAGTATTGATGGCGGTATAACCTTTGGAAGTCCAAAAATCCTCTCGGCATCCAGCTTGGGCCAATCAGCATTTCCAGCAATTGCACAAAATGGCAATTACACCTATGTAGTATGGCAATCTTCAAATTCTCTAAATTCAACTATATTTTTTACAAAAAGCTCTGATGGGGGAAGTAGTTTTGAAAACCCACTTAGAATAAGTCAAGGGTCCAACTCTGCATTTCCTCAAATTGCAGTCTCTGGTTCACATGTGTACTCGACTTGGATTGAAAAGTCGGTCAATGAATCAACAAATATTGTAATCACAAGTAGTCCTGATGCTGGAAAATCATTTGTTACTCCAATACAGATAACTCACCATGCTGGAAATTCAGGGATTCCAAAAATAATTTCAACTGGAGCCAAGGTCTACTTGGTTTGGGAAGACAATAGCAATGGAAACTTCCAGATATTTCTAAGCAAGAGCCGAGATTACGGTGCTACCTTTGAGACTCCACATGTTCTAAGTAATACGATTGGACAATCTGGAACCCCTCAGATGTTTGTATCTGATAATAACATTTATGCAGTTTGGATGTCAAACCCATCAGGAAATTATGATGTCATGTTTGCGAAAAGCACTGATGACGGAAAATCTTTTAGCAGGCCAGTTGATATTAGTAATACTAAACTAGATTCTGGGTATCCTCAATTTACAGTGTCTGGAAACAATATCTACGTAACATGGACTGAGACCATATCAGATACAAATTATGACGTACTATTTGCTAAAAGTACAGATACTGGTTCAACCTTTGACAAGCCAATAAATCTAAGTTCAAATTTGGGAGAGTCTGGATGGCCACAAATCGCATATGATGGTAATGTCTATGTTAGCTGGGTTGATAACAGCACCGGAAATTTTGATGTATTCATAACAAAAAGCTCTGATGGTGGGAAAATATTTCAAACTCCTGTCAACATAAGCAATACAGAGGGTGAGTCATACTATGATACAATGTTGGCATATGGAAATACAGTATCTATGATATGGCAAGAATACGAACAAGGAAAACATGACATTGTGTTTTCAAAAAGCACTACATTTGTGCCAGAATTTGGCACTCTTGCAGCTGGTATTTTGATGATGGGCATATTTTCCATCCTAATCTTCTCTCGTACATCAAAGATGAAGTCATTGAAATGATCTTGGCATCATTTAGTTTCTAAGAGCTCAACAAGACCGCACTTGGTAGATATCTTCAACTCTACAAATGCAATGAGTCTGTTGTCAAAGCCCTTGACAGGATTAACTAGAATGGAAGCTCCTTTTCTTTCAAAAGACTCTAACTCTGTATGTATGTCTTTTACTTCATAACACAAGTGATGTATACCTCCACCCACTTTTGCAAATTCACTTATAGGAGAACTTGAGGAGATGGGCTCGATTAATTCTAGAAAAGGCTCACCAATTTTTAAAAGGCAGATGTTTACTTGTTGGCTTCCTACTGGAAATATTTCACTTTTTGTTTCAAAATCAAAATAATTTGTTAATTCTCCAAGTGATTCTTGTATGTTTTTTACTACAATTCCTATGTGGTGCAATTTCATGTCATGCTCAGGCTACATAGGTAAAAAATTGAAAGGTATTGAACTTTGTTAATTTTATATTGATATCATCAGCTATCAAGTGTGTGCTAGAAAAGCTGGTAAAGGATTCAAAAGCTCTTGAAAAAGCCATCGCGGGAGAAGAACTATCATACGATGATGGTGTGGAGCTAATGTCTTATGATAATCTGTATATGCTCGGGGCAACTGCTGATCTGGTAAGACAAAAAAAAGTAGGGCAAAGAGTTAGCTTTGCTGCGTCATATTATCTGAATTACAGTAACGTTTGTGCGGCAAGCTGTCAGATGTGTGCTTTTTATAGGAAGGGAACAGAAAGTGATGCTTATACCTTATCGCCAAATGATATAGAGACTAGGGTAGCAAAGGCAAAGGAGTTGGGAGCAACTGAGGTCCATATTGTTGGGGGATTTCATCCAGAACTTCCATTGGAATACTATGAGGAAATGTTTAGGATTATAAAACAAAAGCACCCAGAGATGCACATAAAGGCACTCACAGCGGCAGAAATTTTCTTTATTTCAAAATTGACAAAAAATTCTATTAAAGAGGTCTTGACTAGATTAAAAACTGCAGGTCTTGACTCTATGCCGGGAGGAGGCGCTGAACTATTTCATCCTGAGATAAGAAACCAGATTGTCAGAGGTAAATGTTCTGGTCAAGAATGGCTAGATACCATTGAGCAAGCACACAATCTAGGAATAAAAAGCAACGCAACTATGTTGTTTGGCCACATTGAAAAACCAGAACACATCGTAGATCATCTTGTAAAACTACGAGAAGTTCAAAAAAGAACACATGGTTTTCTGACACTAATACCCTTAAAGTTCAGTCTTGAAAACACGGAGCTTGAAAAGAAAGGTCTCGTCACATCAGAGAGTGCATCAACCTACGACTTGAGAATAATTGCTGTTTCTAGATTAATGCTTGCAAACCAACTTGATAACATTTCTGTTTATTGGGTCGCGTTGGGAAAGAAGCTTTCTCAAGTAGCTCTGACTTATGGTGGAAATGATCTAGTGGGTACTGCTTTTTCTGAGGAGATATACCGTGCTGCCGGAAAGGGAACGAATTCTTCTATTTTTGAACTTGCAAACATGATAAAAGAAATAGGGCGAGAGCCGGTTCAGAGAGATACGTTTTTCAATATAATTAAAACATTTTAGCTCTGAGCGGGCTTTTGAGTGATAGATTTTCCAGCCTCGCCTTTTTTTCTACGCTTCAAACCTATGCTTATCAAAGTAATAAAAAACCCTAATCCAGCAACAAGTCCTGTTATATTTTGTATGCTGAGATTCAATGCTTGGTTCTGAAGACAAGTGTTAGTCTCATCCTGGGACATGTCAGAATTGCAGACAGGGACATTGGTATTAAAATAATACCACGAGAAAAGACCGCCTGCAAGCATAGCAATACCCAGCGCAAAGATTCGTTTATCCATTAAATGACTATTCTGTTTTAGTATTAATTAACCATTAACTATTCTGAGGTCAAATTCTGGGACAATACCCTTTTCAGTTGCAAGTCGAAAGAGAGTTTTAATTGAATGTTCCCCGAGTACTCCCATCTCTATTGTTACATCGTTTACATACATTCTAACAAACTTGTCAATTAGTTCTTTTGACTGACCTCTGCCATATTGCATTGCATAGTCTAATGCCTCGTTAACCCTTGACATTCCGTATATTATTGATTCACGAAAAAACTCATCAAATTTTTTTATTGTCTCCTCTCCAAAGTGATTACTCATTACATTAACTCCAAGCGGTACGGGCAGACCTCCTGTACTTTGATGCCACCATGTCCCAACATCGAGTAATTTCACCAGATTCTTTTCAGTAAATGTTATCTGTCCTTCATGAATGAGCAATCCGGCATCTACCTTGCCATCTGAAACCGCATCTGTAATGTCGCTAAACTTCATCTCTACATAATCAAACTTGCCTATCATTAATTCTAAAAGAAGAAATGCGGAAGTAAGTTTCCCAGGAACTGCAATTTTTGATTGTTTTAGCTTCTCAGGAGAAATTGTCTGTTTTGAAACTACAATTGGCCCATATCCTTTTCCAAAACTTCCTCCACTTCGTAGTATGGTGTAATCTTTTATGTATGCACAGGCATGAGCCGAGACTGCGGTTACATCTAATTCATGATTCAAAGCTCTTTTGTTCAAAGTTTCGATATCTTCTACGACATGTTTGACCTTGAATACTGGAGAAGTAACTTTGCCAGTTAGCATTCCATAAAACATGAAAGCATCGTCTGCATCTGGTGTATGCCCTATTATGATCTCCATAAAGTTGGTTTTTATGTCTACTATAAATATGCAAGTTATGTCGACAATTGTTGCGTTTGAAGACGAGATAAAAATGCAGTTAAAATATTTGGAAAATTTCAAACCTCAAAAGTCGCTGTCCGTACCAATGCAGAAAAGAACTATGTTTTGCGGTACAGGTGATTCATTTGTTGCAGCACTTCTTGCCCAAGTTTTTTCTAATTTCAGGATAAAAGCAATGGATCCTCTAGAGATGGCAAACAATCCATCAATTCTGAATGGTCATAGGGTGTACTTGATATCTATTTCTGGAAATACCCTATCCAACATAAGATTAGCAAAGCTTCTCAGAAATGCTACGGCAATTACGGCAAATCCAAAGAGTAAACTTGCAAAATCATGCCAAAATCTTATACACCTTGAATTTAGAAATGCCGAAATTCCAACATCTGGAAGCATAAGCTTCTTGTCTAGCGCGCTTACATGTATCTCGCTTGTAGGTAAGATAAAACTGGGAAATTATCAAAGGGTTTTTAAAATTGCTTCTGGGATGGCAAAAAGGAAAATCTATGGCAAAGTGTACATTTTAGGAAATCTTTTCAGTTTTCCAATCGCGATGTTTTGCGCAGCAAAACTCTATGAAGTATTAGGAATAGACGCGCATTATGAAAGAATAGAACAGTTCTCCCACATGGGTTTGTTCTCCTTAAAGAAAGGCGATACAGTAATAATATTTGAGAAAAGAAATGAATATAACAAAAAACTTGCAACTCATTTGAAAAAGTGTGGATTGCACGTAATTAGAATGGAACCTCCATCCAATGACACGATACAACAGATTCTGTTTTTTATTTTTGTTTCAGAACTTTTGGCATTACATCTTGCCAAGGAAAAAAACAAAAGGGATTGTTTCTTTGTGGAAGCAAAAAAATTACGTAATGCTAGCTCTGCAATGATCTATTGATTTTTAAGAATATTTCTTCTAAACGTTTAATAGCGGCTAGAAAAGGATTTAGCTAAAACATGAAATTTAAGGCAACAGACCAAATTCTGAAAATTATTGGAAATAAGAAGAATATTAGAAACTTTGGTGTAATCGCACATGTAGACCATGGGAAAACAACCATGAGCGATAGTCTTCTTGCATCCAGCGGAATCATCAGTCCATCTGTTGCAGGCCAAGCCCTTGCGCTTGACTCTATGAAACTTGAGCAAGATAGGCAAATGACAATTGTTCAAGCAAATGTTACCTTACTTTACGAACAAGGTGATCAAGAATATGTTATCAATATGATTGATACCCCAGGTCACATTGACTTTACTGGTCGTGTTACACGAAGTCTTCGAGCAATAGATGGTGCAGTTGTAGTGTCTGATTCAGTTGAAGGAATCATGACTCAAACTGAAACAGTTACGCGTCAGGCACTAGAAGAAAGAGTAAGACCTGTTCTTTACATAAACAAGATTGACCGTCTCATAAAGGAGCTAAGATTACCTCCAGAGAAGATGCAAGAATGGCTGCTTGAAATTATTACCAATTTTAACAGGTTAATTGACATTTATGCAGAACCTGAATACAAGGAAAAATGGAAGGTAAGCATACAAGAAGGTAGTGTTTCCTTTGGCTCTGCAAAGGATAGGTGGGGATTTAATGCAGATGTCATGAAGAAAAAAGGCATTTCATTTAAGGACATTTACGAGGCATACTCTGAAGGAGGAGATGTAAAGAAACTCGCAGAGCGAGCACCTCTATACGACGCAGTCCTGGGAATGGTTGTAAAACATCACCCATCCCCTGATGTTGCACAAAAGTATAGAATCCCAAAGATTTGGAAAGGTGATTTAGATTCCGATATCGGTAAGGCATTGCTAAACTGTGATGATAATGGTCCTGCAATAATGATGATTGTAAACATGACAGTTGATCCTGCTGCTGGCCCTGTGGCAATTGGGAGATTATTTTCTGGTAGGATAAAAGATGGTGACAGAGTTCACATTATAGATACAAAGCGTGAAGGAAGAATCCAATCTGTTAACTTTTTCATGGGCAATCAAAGAGAGATGGTTGGAGAACTTGCTGCAGGAAACATTCCAGCGCTACTTGGATTAGAACATGCTAGGGCAGGTCAGACAATATCCACCGTAGCAGGAGTCCATACATTCGAGGGAATTCAATATGTTTCTGAGCCTGTCGTACAAATCGCAGTAGAACCAAAACACCCCAAGGACTTGCCAAAACTTGTTGAGGCACTAAACCGTATCACAATAGAGGACCCTAATTTGGTTGTAAAAATAAATGAAGAATCTGGCGAGACAGTAATTGCTGGAATGGGTGTGCTTCATCTTGAGATTGCAACTGCGCTTATTGCAGATGCCAAGGTCGATATCGTTACATCTCAGCCTTTGATAAATTACAGAGAAACAATTAGAGGATCTGCAGGTCCTATCATGTCAAAATCTCCTAACAGGCATAACAAGATCTTTATGAAAGTCGAGCCGCTTGACGAGAAGGTTGCTGAAATGATTAGAAATGGAACGCTAAACGAATACAAGGACAAAAAAGAGGTACAAAAAATTCTCAAAGAAGCTGGCTGGGATGGTGATGATGCAAAACGTGTAATGAGATTTGATCCAAGAGGAAATGTTATAGTTGATGGTACCAAGGGCGTACAGTTTATCCAGGAATCTACGGATTCAATACTTTCAGGTTTTGAGGATTCTATGAAGGAAGGCCCTCTTGCAAGAGAGCAAGTCAGGGGATGCAAGTTTACATTCCATCACTTTGTTCCACACGAGGACCCAGCGCATAGAGGTTTGTCACAGCTAGGTCCTGCCTCAAGAAGGGCGTGTACAGGTGTAATGCTTTTGGCAAGTCCTGTTTTGCTAGAACCAACACTTGGAATCGAGGTACGTGTACCTCAAGAAATGATTGGAAACGTGGCAGGTGTCATATCAGGAAAGCGAGGAAAAGTCCTAAACATGGAACAAAAGGGTGTCGTAAATATCATCACAGGAGAGATTCCGGCATCTGAGACATTTGACCTCTCAGAGGTGATGCGTGGACAGACTGCAGGAAAGGCAATGTGGAATACTCATTTCAAGGCATGGACCCCAATACCCAACTCTATTTTGCCAACCGTAATAGCTGAT
>Ga0335084_10007886_pt1 | contig 10594 bp, 12 predicted proteins | sample Lox_Sample_44_FD_206721 | JGI IMG/M metagenome (GOLD analysis project Ga0335084, IMG submission 206721) | Soil microbial communities from Loxahatchee National Wildlife Refuge, Florida, United States - Lox_Sample_4.4 | ecosystem: Environmental > Terrestrial > Soil > Wetlands | place: USA... | reverse complement strand
CGAGGCCACCGTACTCCTGCGGAATGGTGGCGCCGAACAGGCCCAGCGCCTTCATGGTTTCGACCATGGCCTCCGGGTACTCGTCCTTCTTTTCGAGCTCGCGCGCCTTGGGACGCACGTCGCGCTCGAGCCACCTGGAGATCGCCTCCAGGATCTGCGCCTCGTCCTGCGCGTTCATGCCCGGTTCTCCTCGATGCCGTGGCCGCGCCTGGGTACGAGCACCGAGCGCTTGAAGGTCATCACGGTCGTTCCATCCTGCTTCCAGGCGCGCGTGGCCACCGTGACGATGCCCTGCGTCGGGCGCGACTTCGATTCGCGCTTCTCCAGCACCGTGGATTCGGCGTAGAGCGTGTCGCCGTTGAACACAGGTGCCGGCAGCTCGATATCGGTCCAGCCCAGGTTCGCCACCGCGTGCCGGCTGACGTCGGCGACGCTCATGCCGACCACGATGGCAAGCGTGAGCGCGCTGTTCACCAGAGGCTTGCCGAACTCCGAGCGCTTCGCGAACTCCTCGTCGAAGTGGATCGGATGCTGGTTCATGGTGAGCAGCGTGAACCAGGTATTGTCGGCCGCGCTGATGGTGCGGCCCGGCCAGTGCTTGTAGGTTTCGCCGACCGCAAAGTCCTCGTAGTAACGGCCCATCCGGCTGCAACCCCTCCTACTTCTTGCCCGGCGGCGGGCGCTTTTCGATGAAGGCGTCCATGCCCGCGCGGCCTTCCTCGTGCGCGAAGCTCGCCGCGATCACCTTGCCGGCGAGCTCGTAGGCCTTTTCCAGGCTCAAGTCCATCTGCTGGTAGAAAGCGCGCTTGCCCGCAGCGACGGTGGCCGGGGGCTTGGCGGCGAGTTTGGCAGCCAGTTCCGCGGTGGCGGCGTCCAGCTCCGGAGCCGGAACGACCTTGTTCACCAGCCCCCATTGCAGCGCCTGCTGCGGACCGACGACGTCGCCGGTGAGCAGCATCTCGAGCGCATGCTTGCGCAACAGATTGCGCCCCACGGCGACGCCGGGAGTCGAGCAGAAGAAACCCCAGCTCACGCCCGAGGTCACGAACTTGGCGGCCTCGGATGCGATGGCGAGGTCGCACTGCGCCACCAGCTGGCAGCCGGCGGCGGCGGCCGCGCCCTGCACCTTGGCGATCACCGGTTGCGGCATCTTCGGGATCGTAGCCATCATGCGGCCGCACTGCGCGAACAGGCCTTCGATCTTCGGCAATTCCTTCAGCGCGCGGATCTCCTTCAGGTCGTGCCCCGCACAGAAGCCCTTGCCGCCCGCGGCGAGCACCACCACGCGCACCTTCGGGTCCTTGGCAATGGCGTCGAACGCGCCTTGCAGGGCGGCGAGCATCTCGCTCGTCAGCAGGTTCATCTGCTGCGGGCGGTTCAGGGTCAGCGTAGCGACGCCGTCGCGGTCCTCGCGCAGCAGCACCGGTTGCTCGGCTTGCGGCACAGCGCTCATGGTTCGCTCCCTACTCGATTGCGGAGGCCGACTTCGCCTTCTCGCGCAGCACGAACTTCTGGATCTTGCCGGTGGAGGTCTTGGGCAGCTCGCCGAACACCACCGCGCGCGGCGCCTTGAACCTCGCCAGGTGGCCCCGGCAGAATTCGATCAACTCGCTGTCCGTGACCTTGGCGCCTGGTTTCAGCTCGACAAAGGCGCAGGGCGTCTCGCCCCACTTCGCGTCGGGCCGCGCCACCACGGCTGCGGCGAGCACCGCAGGGTGGCGGTAGAGGACGTCCTCCACCTCGAGCGACGAGATGTTCTCGCCGCCCGAGATGATGATGTCCTTGGACCGGTCCTTGATCTTGACGTAGCCGTCGGGTTGCATCACCGCGAGATCGCCCGAGTGGAACCAGCCGCCCGCGAACGCCTTCTGCGTTGCGGAAGGGTTCTTCAGGTATCCCTTCATCGTGATGTTGCCGCGGAACATGATCTCGCCCATCGTCTCGCCATCGGCGGGAACGGCCTGCATCGTCTCCGGGTCCATCACCGCGAGGCCCTCTTCCATCAGGTAGCGCACGCCTTGGCGGCCATTGAGCCGCGTGCGCTCGGAGATGTCTACGCGTCCCCACTCCTCGTGCTTTGCGCATACCGTCGCGGGGCCGTACACCTCGGTGAGCCCGTAGACGTGAGTGATATCGAAGCCCATGCGCTCCATGCCCTCGATCATCGCCGCAGGCGGCGCGGCGGCAGCCACCATGCCGCTCACCTTGTGCGCGATGCCCTTCTTCATCTCCTCGGGCGCATTGATGAGCGTCGAGTGCACGATCGGCGCGCCGCAATAGTGCGTCACCTTTTGCGCCTTGATCAGCTCAAAGATCTTCGCCGCCTCGACCTTGCGCAGGCAGACGTTGGTGCCGGCGTTGGCCGCCATCGTCCACGGGAAGCACCAGCCGTTGCAGTGGAACATCGGCAGCGTCCACAGGTACACCGCGTGATGCGGCATGCCCCAGGTGACGATGTTGCAGATGCCGTTGATGTAGGCGCCGCGGTGGCTGTAGACCACGCCCTTGGGGTCGCCGGTGGTGCCGGAGGTGTAGTTGAGCGAGATCGCCTGCCACTCGTCTTCCGGCCACACCCAGGCAAAATCCGGATCGCCCTCCTCGAGCAGCTCCTCGTAGGTCTTCTGCCCGAGCCGCTTGCCGCCGGAGAACTCCGGGTCCTCGACGTCGATCACCTCGATCTTGCGGCCAAGCTTCTTCAGCGCCTCCTCGACCGTCGGCGAGAATTCCTTGTCGGTGATCAGCACTTTCGCCTCGCCGTGATCCAGCATGAAGGCGATGGCCTCGGCGTCGAGGCGCGTGTTCAGGGTGTTGAGCACCCCGCCCGTCATCGGCACGCCGAAGTGGCACTCGTACATCTCCGGCGTGTTGGCGAGCATCGCCGCCACCGTGTCGCCTTTGCCGATGCCGCGCTTGGCTAACGCGCCAGCAAGCCTGCGGCAGCGGGCGTAGGTTTCTTTCCAGGTGAAGCGCCGCGCCCCGTGCACCACGGCGAGACGGTTCGGGTAAACGTAGGCCGCGCGCTCGATGAACTGCAGGGGCGTCAGCGCCGCGTGGTTGGCGGGGTTCTTGTCTAGATCTTGCTCGAACGGACTAGACTTCTGCATGGCTAAGGAAAGTATATGCGAGGACAGCGCATGACGGCATCAGGACGGCTCAAACTCGCATTCATTCTGGTGCTTGGCTGCGCGGCATGCGCAACGCCGGAGCCACCCGCAATGCAGGCGCTCGGCGGGACCGAGTGGCAATTCGTGCGATTCCGCGGCGGCGATGGCAGGGTCCAGGTGCCCGACGACAAGGCCAAGTACACGGTAGCCTTTGGCGCCGACGGCAGCGTAAGCGTGCGCTTTGATTGCAACCGCGGGCGCGGCAGCTGGAAATCGGACTGGCCGGGGCAGCTCGTGTTCGGCCCGCTCGCGGCGACGCGCGCCATGTGCCCGCCGGGGTCGCTGCACGACCAGTTCGTCAGGCATTGGTTCTACGTGCGTTCCTACGTGCTGAAGGACGGGCGCTTGTATTTGTCGCTCATGGCGGATGGCGGCATCTACGAATTCGAGCCCCTACCAAAGCCCTGATTCGCGGATTGCGGCGGAGGCGATCCTTGATCAAGATCAATCCGCCCCACTCGCTGGTGCTTAGCCTTGTTACGATTCAATCAACAATATTGAAGATCTGAACAGGAAGGACGCTGACCCATGACCAATCCTTGGCAATCCTTCATTTCGCGGGGCACGAAAGATGCGCTGGTCTCGGCCGCCGTGGCGGCCGGCGTGTTTGCATCCATGTTGCAGCCGGCGCGTGCCGCCGACACGCTCAAGGAGGTCGAGGTAGATCCCTGGAACCTCTCCCTGGGGGCCTATTTCGTCACGCGCACCAACGGCACGATCCGCCTCGATAGAACGACCGGGCCGGTTTCAATCGGCACCAGCATCGACTGGGAGCGGGATCTGGGCGGCGAAACCTCGATGACGGTCCCGCGGATCGACGCCTACTACCGCTTTGCGCCCAAGCACCGCGTGGACTTCAGCTGGTACAAGATCGACCGCACTGGCACCATCTTCACCCAGCGCCCGATTGATTTCGGCGACGTCAATTTCCCACAGGGCTCCGCCGTCGAGAGCAAGCTCAACACCGAAACGACCAAGATCACCTACACTTATTCCTTCTATCGCACACCGGAGATCGAAACCTCGCTCTCGGCGGGCCTGCACGTCACCAAGATGGATGCGTCACTGACCGCCGCCGGGCTCGGGATCGCCGAAAACACCTCGGTCACTGCACCGCTGCCGGTAGTCGGGTTCCGGCTCGACTACGCGCTCACGCCGAAGTGGTGGGCGCGAGCCAAGTACGAGCTGTTCTTCCTTGATAGCGTCCAGGCATACACCGGCGCCCTCAGCGACTTCACCGCGTCCATCGAGCATCGCACCTTTGCGCATTTGGGCTTCGGCATCGGCGTGAATCGCTCCAGCCTTGACGTGGAGGTAGACGACGGGACCAAGAAAGGCTCCTTCAGCTCGATCCTCAACGGCCTCATGCTGTACGCAACGATTCGCTGAGCGCCGCGGCCGGCGGCGCGCGCCGGATTCCAGGGCAAGCTGTAAGCTTCTGTGTGGGCTTCCCGACCGACCGGGAAGCCTCAAACACAGAAGGGTTTCCATGGAAACGTATTACAAGAGCCAGCACCTCGCCGACTTCCCAAAAATCTCCGAAAGCAGCCCCGAGCTGGGCAAGAAGTTCTTCGATTACTACAACGCGGTCTTCGCGGACGGGGCGCTCACCGCGCGGGAAAAGAGCCTGATCGCCCTCGCCGTGGCGCATGCCGTGCAGTGCCCCTACTGCATCGACGCCTACACGCAGGATTGCCAGCAGAAGGGCGTGGATCTCGAGCAGATGACCGAGGCGGTGCACGTCGCGGTGGCGATCCGCGGCGGCTCCTCGCTGGTGCACGGCCTGCAGATGCGCGAGCACGCCAAGAAGCTGGGGATGTAGTGCGGCCGGCCACCCTGCCGATCCGGCTGGAAGAGCTCGCCGGCGAACTGGCGCAGGACCGCGCCACGGCGCGAGCGACGCAGAGCCTTCAGCGCCGCGGCGTTCCGCTCGCCTCGCCCGCCGAGCAATTGCGGCTGCTGAAAGCGGTGCTCTTGCACACGGAGTTCGATGCCCTTGCCGGCTCGACGCTCGATCCGTCGGCGCTCGAGATCTTCCAGGTCAACCTCGGCAAGCTCTGCAACATGACTTGCAGGCACTGCCATGTCGACGCTGGGCCCGATCGCACCGACGCCATGATGGACGAGGCGACCCTCGAGCTGGTGATCGAAGCGATTCGCCGCACCGGCGCCCACACCGTGGACATCACAGGCGGCGCCCCCGAGCTGCACCCGCGCTTCCGCGACCTGGTGCAGGCTGCCATTGACGCCGGCAAGCACGTGATGGATCGCTGCAACCTCACTATTCTCCTGACGCCTCGCAACGCGGGGCTCGCGGACTGGCTCGCCGAGCGCCGCGTGGAGATCGTCGCCTCGCTGCCGCACTGGCGCCGCCCGAACACCGACGCGCAGCGCGGCGACGGCGCTTTCGAGCGCTCGATCCGCGCGCTGCGCGTGCTCAACGCCGCCGGTTACGGCAAGGGCGATCCCGCGCGGCGCCTGACGCTCGTCTCCAATCCCGCCGGGGCGTTCCTCGGCGCATCGCAGTCGAGCGTCGAGCGCGAATGGCGAGAGGGTTTGATGCGAACCTTCGGCGTGTCTTTCGACCGGCTGTTCGTCCTGAACAACATGCCGATTGCGCGGTTCCTCGAGTGGCTGCAGGCCTCGGGCAACCTCGAGTCGTACATGGAGCGCCTGGTGAATGCCTATAACCCGGCGGCGGTTTCCGGCCTCATGTGCCGCAACACGCTCTCGGTAGGCTGGGACGGCAGGCTGTACGACTGCGATTTCAACCAGATGCTCGACCTGGAGATCGACTTGCCGGAGAACGGAAGCAAAGGCGGCCCGCATATCCGGGACTTCGACGAAGCGGCGTGGCGGCAGCGGCGCATCGTGACGGCGCGCCACTGCTTCGGCTGCACGGCGGGTGCCGGCAGTTCCTGCGGCGGTCAAACCGCCCAGGCCTTAGGCCCTAGTTAGGCCTTGCGCCAGAGCACCTGGCCACCCGCCTCCTTGGCGAGGCCGCCGAGGTACTTTTCGTGCGCCGCGAGCTCCTCCGCGGAGGCGCGCAGCACGAGGAGCTTCGAAGCGTCGATGCGTGCTGCTGCAGCCGCGACGTCCGCCGGGGTCTCGAGGTCCATGGCCAGGCTCTCCTGGCCGCGCGTCATCGCGAGATACACCTCCGCCAGCAGCCGCGCATCCAGCAGCGCACCGTGCAGCGTGCGGTGCGCGTTGTCCACGCCGTAGCGCTCGCACAGCGCGTCGAGCGAATTGCGCTTGCCGGGGTGCAGCTCGCGCGCGAGCGCCAGGCTGTCGACCACGCCGGCGACGTGGACGGAGAACTTCCCCAGCCCGGCGCGCTCCAGCTCCAGGTCGAGGAACTCCAGGTCGAAGCCGGCGTTGTGGATGATGACCTCCGCGCCGCGCACGTAGTCGAGGAATTCGCGCGCGATGTCGCCGAATTTCGGCTTGTCGGCGAGGAACTCGTCGGCGATGCCGTGCACGCGCGCCGCGCCCTCCTCGCTCTTTCTTTCCGGGTTCACGTAGCGGTGAAAATGATTGTCGGTGACGCGCCGGCTCAGCATCTCGATGCAGCCGATCTCGATGACGCGGTCGCCGAGGCGCGCGTTGAGCCCCGTCGTTTCCGTGTCGAGGATGACTTGTCTAGCGACGGACACTCGCTGCTCTCCCCGCGGAGAAACTCGCTTCGCTCCTAGTCGCCACTCTCGACGCCCATGTTGGCGAGCGCGTCGGCGCGCTCGTTCTCCGGGTGCCCGGCATGGCCGCGCACCCAATGCCACTCGACATGGTGGTTTTGCGCGAGTGCGTCGAGCTCCTGCCACAGGTCCTCGTTCTTGACCGGCTTCTTGTCGGCGGTGCGCCAGCCGCGCCGCTTCCAGCTCGCGAGCCACTCGGTCATGCCCTTTTGCACATACTGCGAGTCGGTGTACAAGCGCACGCGGCTGCCGTGCGGCAGCGCCTGCAGGGCGCGGATCACGGCGGTCAGCTCCATGCGGTTGTTCGTGGTGGCGCGCTCGCCGCCGTGCAGCTCGCGCTCGCGCCCGCCCTGGCGGATCAGCACGCCCCAGCCGCCGGGCCCCGGGTTTCCCTTGCAGGCGCCGTCGGCGTAGACCTCGACCACTCCCTCAGTCATGCCGGCGTCGCGCCGCGTGCCCCGGATGACCGTTCTTCTGCGGCAGGGCGGCGACCGCGCGGCGCCGCGCACGCTCCTTGCGCCATGCCGGCGTGATGACGCGCATGCCATGCACGCGTTTCACCGCGCGCACCACGTAAACGCCGCCTAGGATCGGCCACCAGCGGGCGCCGGCCTTCTCCATGAAGGCGAAGCGCGGGTGCCACGCCGGATTCGCGAAGGGCGGCGCGTAGCAGCCGAAGCGCCCGCCGTTCAGCTCGAAGCCGAGCAGCTGCAGCCACTCCTTCAGGCGCAGCAGCCCGATGAACCGCGCATCCCACGGCGAGCCCGTGCCGTGCCGCGCGAGCCTGCGCCGCAGTCCCCACAGCGAGAGCGCGTTGAAGCCCGAAATCACCACCTGCCCCTCGGGACGCAGCACGCGCTCGGCCTCGCGCAGCACGTGGTGCGCGTCGAGGTGCGATTCCAGGGCGTGCGGCAGGACGATGAGGTCGAGGCTCTGCGAGGCGAGCGGCAGCTGCAGGGGATCGGCCGCGACCGCCGCGCCCGATTCGAGCGCCAGCGTAAAGCGGAAGCTGATGCGGTTGGCGCGCAGGAAATCCATCTCCGGCAGGCCGACCTGCGCCGCGCGGAAGCCGAACACGTCCTCCACGGCATTGTCGAACTGCTCGAGCTCCCAGGAGATCACGCCCTGGCCGAGCGGCGTCGCGCACCACTGCGAGAAGGATGCGCGCTCGCCGTTATACTTGGCTGCAGCCTCGGAGACGAAGGACTGGCGATCCATGCTCGAAGTCGTTCCGCTGTCGGCGCTAAAGGACAACTACATCTGGACGCTGCGCAGCGCGGGCCATGCGGCGGTCGTGGATCCCGGCGAGGCGCACCCGGTGCTCGAGTACCTCGCCCGCGAGCGCCTGCAGCTCGCCGCGATCCTCGCCACTCATCACCACCCCGACCACGTCGGCGGCATTCCGGAGCTGCTCGAGGCGGCGGGTGCGCAGCGCCGCGTGCCGGTGTACGGCCCCAAGGGCGAGCCGATCGCCACGCTCACGCACCCCGTCGGCGAAGGCGACGCGGTGCGGATTCCCGAGCTCGGCCTCACGCTCTCGGTGCTCGACATTCCAGGGCATACGCGAGCGCATGTGGCCTATTATGGCGCGGAATCTCTTTTCTGCGGCGACACGCTCTTTGCCTGCGGCTGCGGGCGCCTCTTCGAGGGCACCGCGCAGCAAATGCTCGACTCGCTCTCCAAGCTCGCCGCGTTACCGGATGCAACCAAGGTCTACTGCGGCCACGAATACACGCTGGCCAACATCAAGTTCGCGCAGTCGGTAGAGCCGCGCAACGCGGCGCTCGCCGCGCGGCTGGAGCGCGACTGCAAGTTGCGCGAGGCGGGCAAGCCCACGTTGCCTTCGACGCTCGGCGAGGAACGCGCCACCAACCCGTTCCTGCGTTGCCGGGAGCCGGCAGTCATCGAGTCTGCCAACAAGTACCTGGGTGCACGCCTTTCCGACCCCGTCCGGGTGTTCGCGGCGATCCGCGAATGGAAGAACCGTTTTTGAGCTAGTATTGCCGTTCGTGCAAATACTTAGCGCGCTTTTTGGAGGTGTTTTCGCAGCCGTGATGCTCGCGGGCTGCGCGGGCACGCCCGCGCTGGACGCAAACGGGGATGCGGCGGCGACAGCGCCGTCACCCGCAGCCGCCACTGCCGCCCCGGCTTCTGGGCCCGCGACCAAGGCCGCCGCTGCCGAGCCCGTCGCGCCGCCGGCGCTCCCGGAAGTGCGCCTGCTTGACGCCACGCGCCTGCCGCCCTTCGAGGGCGAAAAGCAGGAGCTTGCGGCGCCGCAGCCGGTCGCGAAGCTCGATCGCACGCAGCCGCCCTCAGACCTGTGGCAGCGATTGCGCAACGGCTTCGCCATGCCGGACCTGCAGGGGCGCCTGGTGAGCGAGCGCATGGAGTGGTACATCGCCAACCAGGATTACCTGCAGCGCGTCTTCGAGCGCAGCCGGCGCTACCTGTTCCACATCGTCGAGGAGCTGGAAAAGCGCGGCATGCCCACCGAAATCGCGCTGCTGCCGATCGTCGAGAGCGCGTTCAACCCGATGGCCTACTCGCGCGCGCACGCCTCGGGCCTGTGGCAGTTCATCCCGGGGACCGGCAAGCGCTACGAGCTCAAGCAGAACTGGTGGTACGACGGCCGGCGCGACATTGTCGACTCGACCAACGCCGCGCTCGATTACCTGAAGGACGTCTACGACATGCAGGGCGACTGGCACCTGGCGCTCGCCTCCTACAACTGGGGCGAGAACGCGGTGGCGCGTGCCATCGAGAAGAACCGGCGCGAGGGCCAGCCCACCGACTACATGAGCCTGCCAATGCCCAGGGAGACGCGCGGATACGTGCCCAAGCTGCAGGCGCTGAAGAACCTGATCGCCAATCCGGAGGCCTACGGCGTGACGCTCACGCCCATCCCGAACGAGCCCTACTTCGCCACGGTCACCAAGACGCGCGACATCGACGTGCAGCTTGCGGCAAAGCTCGCCGAAATGCCGGTGGAAGAGTTCGTCGCGCTCAATCCCGGCTTCTCGAGGCCGCTGATCCGCACGGCGGTGGCGCCGCGCATCGTGCTGCCGGCCGACAAGGTGGATACCTTCCACGAGAACCTGGAGAAGTACGAGGACAAGTCGCTCGTCTCCTGGAAGACCTACGTGCCGCAACGCGGCGAGAACCTCGAGGCCATCGCCAAGAAGCACGGGCTCACCCTCGGGCAGCTGAAGGAAGTCAACGGCATCCCGCCGCGCTCGCGCACGGTGCCGGGCCTGCTCGTCGTGCCGATCCAGGGCCGCGAGGAGAAATTCAGCAAGTTGCCGATCATGTACGCGCCGCCGATCGTGACATCGAGCCGCCATCGCACGCTGGTACACATCGTGAAGGCCGGCGAGACCGAGTACGGCATCGCGCGGCGCTACCGCGTTCGCGTCGACGACCTCAAGCGCTGGAACCACTACAGCACGCTGCAGCCGGGTCAGCGGCTGGCGATCCAGTCCTCGGTACGCAAGTCCTACAAGGGTCGGCCGATCGCGCGCGACGTGAAAGGCAAGCCCAAGCAGCAGGCCGAAAAGAAGGCCAAGAAGGCCGCATCGTAGAACGCCGTCCTGGCGTTCCGGCTAGTCCAGCCTCGGCACCGCGGCAAGCAGCGCCCGCGTGTACTCGTTGCGCGGCGAGCGCAGCACCTGCGCCGCCGTGCCCTGCTCCACGATGCGCCCGGCCTGCATCACGGCGACCTCGTGGGCGAGGTGCTCG
>Ga0335084_10007885_pt1 | contig 10594 bp, 8 predicted proteins | sample Lox_Sample_44_FD_206721 | JGI IMG/M metagenome (GOLD analysis project Ga0335084, IMG submission 206721) | Soil microbial communities from Loxahatchee National Wildlife Refuge, Florida, United States - Lox_Sample_4.4 | ecosystem: Environmental > Terrestrial > Soil > Wetlands | place: USA: Florida... | reverse complement strand
GCCGCCAACCGCGCCGACGAGATCAACACCTGCATCGCCTGCAACCAGGCCTGCCTCGACCACATCTTCGAGCGCCAGGCCGCCACCTGTCTCGTCAATCCGCGCGCCGCGCGCGAGACCGAGCTCATCTACCGCCCGGCCGCCGCGCCGAAGCGGATCGCGGTGGTGGGCGCGGGGCCGGCGGGCCTGTCGTGCGCGACGGTCGCCGCGGAGCGCGGCCACCGCGTGACGCTGTACGAGCGCGGCGCCGAGATCGGCGGCCAGTTCAACCTCGCCAAGCGGATCCCGGGCAAGGAGGAGTTCCACGAGACGCTGCGCTACTACCGCCGCCGCCTCGAGCTGAGCGGCGTCGAGATCCGCCTCGGCGCGGCGGCCGACGCCGCGGCCCTCGCGCAGGGCTTCGACACCGTGGTGCTCGCCACCGGCGTCACGCCGAGGCGGCCGGCGATTCCCGGGCTGGACGATCCCCGGGTGGTCTCCTACGTCGATGTGCTCGCGGGCCGGGCCCCGGTCGGCCGGCGCGTCGCGATCATCGGCGCCGGCGGCATCGGCTTCGACGTCGCCGAGTTCGTGACGCACGGCGGTCCGCCGGGCGAGGCGACCGACGTCGCGAGCTTCGCGCGCGACTGGGGCATCGACCTTGCGCTCGCCACGCGCGGCGGCCTGGCGGCGGTCGCCGCGGCCGATCCGGCGGCGCCGCCGCCGTCGCGCGAGGTCTGGCTGCTGCAACGCAAGGCCAGCCGCGTCGGCGAGGGCCTCGGCAAGACGACCGGCTGGATCCACCGCACCGAGCTCAAGCGCCGCGGCGTGCGCTTCGTGCCGGGCGTCCGCTACGAGCGCATCGACGCCGCCGGCCTGCACGTCGTGATCGCGGACCGGCCGCGGCTGATCGAGGTCGACACGATCATCGTCTGCGCCGGCCAGGAGCCGCAGCGCGAGCTCGTGGCGCCACTGACCGCGCTCGGCGTCGACCTCAGGCTGATCGGCGGCGCCGACGTCGCCGCCGAGCTCGACGCCAAGCGTGCCATCGGCCAGGGTGCCGAGCTCGCCGCCGGTCTATGAGGCGAGCGTGATCCCGGGCACCCCGACGCCGCAGCTGCCGCTCTTCGACGCGCGCACCGGCGCGGCCGATTTCGGCGTGCGCCGCAGCGCGCGCGCGCGCCGCCTGACGGTGCGGGTCTACCCGGGCGGGCGCGTCGAGGTGACGGTTCCCGCCGGCGTGCGGCCGGCGGCCGTCGCGCACTTCGTCGCCCGCCACCGCGCCTGGATCGATGCCCGCGTCGCCGAGCTCAGGACCCACCCGCTGCCCGAGCACGCGCCGCTGCCGGGGCGGGTCTTCCTGCAGGCGCTCGGTGCCGACTGGCAGGTGCAGTACCGCGCGCGGCGCCGGCCCGGCGTACGCGTCACGGCCGAGCGCGCGCTCGAGATCTGCGGCAATCCGCAGCACGAGGCAACGGCGCGCCGGCTGCTGCGCAACTGGCTGACGCGCGAGGCCCGCGCGGCGCTCGAGCCGTGGCTGCAGCGGCTCGCGCACGAGTGCGGCTTTCGCTACGAGCGCCTGCAGCTGCGCCGCCAGCGCACGCGCTGGGGCAGCTGCTCGCGCTCGGGCACGATCAGCCTCAATATCTGCCTGCTGTTCCAGCCGCCCAAGGTGGTGCGCTACCTGATGCTGCACGAGCTCTGCCATACCCGGCACATGAACCACTCGGCGCGCTTCTGGCGCCTCGTCGGCGCGCACGAGCCGGACTTCCGCACGCTCGACCGCGAGCTCACGCGCGGCTGGCGGCACGTCCCGAGCTGGGTCTACGGCTAGGGGCGCGCGTGACCGAGCCCAGCGTCCCGCCCGCCGCCGCGCCGGCCGAGCCCGCCGGCGCGGTCGCCGTCGACGTCTCCAACGAGCCCGTGCACTGGGACGTGCCGCGCGAGCAGAGCTACGGCGAGTACCTGGATCTCGGCCGGCTGCTCGCGGCGCAGCACCCGCGCTCGCCCGAGCACGACGAGATGCTGTTCATCGTCGTGCACCAGACGAGCGAACTGTGGATGAAGCTCTGCCTGCACGAGCTGCGCGCCGCCATCGACTGCATCCGCCGCGACGAGCTCGCGCCGTGCTTCAAGATGCTGACCCGCGTCGGCCAGATCCAGCGCCAGCTGGTGCACGCCTGGGACGTGCTCGCGACGCTGACGCCGTTCGACTACTCGAGCTTTCGCAACCAGCTCGGCCGCGCCTCGGGCTTCCAGTCGTGGCAGTACCGGCTGCTCGAGTTCACGATCGGCAACAAGAACCGCGAGCTGATCGCCGTGCAGCGCGCCGACCCGGCCGCCTACCAGCTGCTCGACCAGGCGCTCGCCGCGCCCTCGCTGTACGACGAGACGCTGCGGCTCCTGTCACGGCGCGGCTTCGGGATCCCGGAGTCGCTGCTCGATCGCGACTTCGCCGAGCCGTACGTGCCGCACAAGCAGGTCACGGCCGCGTGGCTCGCGGTCTACCACAGCATCGAGGCGCACTGGGACCTGTACGAGCTCGCCGAGAAGCTGGTCGACCTCGACCACCGCTTCCAGCTGTGGCGCTTCTCGCACATGAAGACCGTCGAGCGGATCATCGGCTACAAGCGCGGCACCGGCGGCACGAGCGGGGTGGCCTACCTCGCCAAGGCGCTCGAGCTGAGATTCTTCCCCGAGCTCTGGTCGGCGCGCACCTCGATGTAGGCCGGCGCGGCGGCGGGCGCCGCGGCGGCGCGCGGCGGGCGGCGCCGCAGCGCCCGCACCAGCATCAGCAGCGCGAACACCGCGGCGTAGGCGAGCGGCTCGCGGACGTCGCGCTTGACCTGCCAGTAGAAGTGCCAGCAGCCGAGCAGCGTCGCCGGGTAGATCGCGTAGTGCAGCCGCTGCCAGCGCCGCCCGAGGCGGCGCTGCGCGGCGCGGGTCGAGGTCGCCGCGAGCGGCACGAGCAGCACGAAGGCCGCGAAGCCGAGCGTGATCCAGCGGCGCTTGCCGACGTCCTCGAGCAGCACGCGCCAGTCGAAGCCCTGGTCGATGGCGAAGTACATCGCGAGGTGCAGCGCGAGGTAGAAGAACGCGAACAGCCCGAGCATGCGCCGGTACAGCAGCCAGCGCGCCGAGCCGGTGAGGCGCCTGAGCGGCGTCATCGCGAGCGTCGCGAGCAGGAGCCGCAGCGCCCACAGGCCGAGCGCGTCGGTGAGCGCGGCGACCGGATTGGCGCCGAGCGTCGCGCCGCCGAGCCCGAAGGCGCGTACCGCGAGGTTCGCGAGCGGCGCCGCCAGCGCCACGAACAGCACCGGCTTCCCGATCCGCCGCCACCAGAAGTCGGCGTTCAGAACTCCCTCCCGAGGTCCATGCCGCGGTACAGCGCGGCGACCTCGCGCGCGTAGCCGTTGAAGGGCTGGGTCGGCTGGCGCGCGGCAAAGAGGCCCGCGCCGATGCGCCGCTCGGTCTTCTGGCTCCAGCGCGGGTGATCGACCGCCGGGTTGACGTTGGCGTAGAAGCCGTACTCGTTCGGCGCCGCGCGGTTCCAGCTGGTCGCGGGCCGCTGCTCGGTGAAATCGATGCGCACGATCGACTTGATGCTCTTGAAGCCGTACTTCCACGGCACGACGAGCCGCAGCGGCGCGCCGTTCTGGTTCGGCAGCACGCGCCCGTAGAGGCCCACCGCGAGGATCGCGAGCGGGTGCATCGCCTCGTCGATGCGCAGGCCCTCGGCATACGGCCAGTCGAGCACCGGCCAGCGCTGCCCCGGCATCTGCGCCGGATCCTTGAGCGTCGTGAAGGCGACGTAGCGCGCCCGCGAGCTCGGCTGGCAGCGCCGCAGAACCTCGCCGAGCGGCACGCCCACCCACGGCACCACCATCGACCAGGCCTCGACGCAGCGCAGCCGGTAGATGCGCTCCTCGAGGGCGTGCGGCTTGAGCAGGTCCTCGAGCGCGACCGTGCCGCGGACCTCGCACTCGCCGCCGATCGCGACCGACCACGGCCGCACCCGCAGCCGCCCGGCGTTCGCGGCCGGGTCGGACTTGTCGGTGCCGAACTCGTAGAAGTTGTTGTAGGTCGTCACGTCCTCCCAGGAGTTCGCGGCCTCGGTGGTGCTGAGCTCGGCGTTGCGGCGATAGCTGAGCGCGGCGCCGGTCGGGGCCGTGGCCGCGCCGCCCTGCGCCGCCGGCGCGAGCGCCGCGGCGGCGAGCGCGAGCGAGGCGCCGAGAAAGCGGCGCCGGTCGGCGTACACCTCGGGCGGGGTGATCTCGGAGGGGCGGATGTCGGCGGGTCGGCGGATCAGCATCGACGGCTCCGGTCGGGCGCCCGGTCCATTGCAGCAGTCTGGGCGCGGGGCTGGCCCCTAGGTAGACCGGCCGCCGCGGCCGAAGATTTCAGAACTCGTACTCGAGCTGCAGCCGGGCGGTCGAGTCGGGCGAGCCGCCGGTCAGCCCGAAGACCCAGGCGGCCTCGTAGCGCAGCGCCTGGCGCCCGGCGAAGCGCAGCAGACCGCGGGCGGCCGGACCGAGTTCGTGGCGGTTCGCCTCGACGCTGCCGAACTGGCCCCAGCTGCCGAACTCGCCGAACATCTCGAGGCCCGGCTCGAAGCGCTCGCCGCGCCGCCACACGGCGCGGACCGCGTAGCTGAGCGCGGCGTTCTCGCCCGCGGCGAAGGCCTGCTCGGCCTTCAGGTTCGCGGTCACGAGCACGGGCCCGAAGGCCTTCTCGCCGAGCAGGCCGAGCTCGAGCGCGTCGTGGCCGTCCTGCTTGAGCGCGTGCGCGAACTCGGCCAGCAGCCCGACGTCCATCCAGTACTTGCCCTGCGGCGCGAACGCGATCACGTTCTCCCACGACAGCTCGGTCGCCTGGCGGGTCCCGCCCGGATCGCGCTCGACGGTGACGAGCGCCTCGGTCAGCCACCACTCGTTCGGCGCGTACTCGAACTCGATCTTGTGCTCCTCGGCGCCGTCGCGCGCGGCGCTCGCGTCGCGGTCGTGCTGCATGCGCAGCTCGAATGCGCGCTCGCCGGCCTCGACCACCGGCGAGTAGACGACGAGGTCGGCGCGCAGCGGGCCGGGCGCGGCGAGCGCGAAGGCCGCGAGCAGCGCCGCCGCGAGCGCGGCGGGCCCGCGCGGCGGGGCGGCGGCGCCGGCCCGGCGCATCAGCACCGCGATCCCCGCCGCGACGACCGCGAAGAACAGGATCTGCATGCCGCTCGGCCGCTCGGCGTAGCCGACCAGCGCGTGCAGCACCTGGCCGAGGAGGCCGTGCTCGGGCACGAGGCCGGAGCTGTCCCAGAGCGGATCGGCGAGCGGCGGCAGCTTGCCGGCCTGGACCAGGAAGCCGGCCGCCTGCGCCGCCATGCCCGCCGCGAGCAGCAGCAGCAGGACGCCGGTGACGGCGAACAGCTGGCGTTGCGGGATCGCCGCGAGCCCGTAGTACACCGCGACGCCGCTCGCGATGCCGAGCGCGAGCCCGGCGAGGCTGCCGAGCGCGAGCGCCGAGGCGCCCGTGCCGCCGGCGGCGATGCCGTACAGGAACAGCACGACCTCCGAGCCCTCGCGCAGCACGGCGAGCCCGACCACCAGCAGCAGCACCGACAGCGGCCGCCGGCCGCTCGCGACCTCGCGCCCGACGCTGTGCATCTCGGCCGCGAGCTCGCGGCCGTGGCGCTTCATCCAGACGTTGTGCCAGCTCAGCATCGCGGTGGCGATCAGCAGTACCGAGGCGTTGAAGAGCTCCTGGCCGACGCCCTCGAGCGCCGCGGCGATCCGCTCGGCGAAGGCCGCGACCACGACGGCGCCGACCACGCCGGCGGCCACGCCGGCCGCGACCCACCGGCCGCGGCGCGCGACGCCCTGCGTCCCGGCGAGGACGATGCCGACGATGAGCGCCGCCTCGAAGACCTCGCGCAGCACGATGATCGCCGCGCCGATCACGGCTGCACCACGAGCCAGCCCCGCGCGGTCGCCGGGTTGAAGTCGCCGAAGAACTCGTAGCGGCCGGGCTTTAAGGGCCCGACGTAGAGCACGATCTTGCTTCCGGGTGCTACGATCTTTTCTCGATTGAGCGCGTAACTCTCGAATTCCTCAGGGGTTGTGTCCTTGTTCTCGACGATGAGGCGCAGCTTCTGACCGGCCGGCGCCAGGACCTCGGCGGGCGTGAAGCGGTGCCCCTCGATGACGATGGCGATCTCGGGCTCGGCGGCGAGGGCGGCATGGGTCAGCGCGAGCGCGAGCAGCACGGCGACGCGGCGCATCAGAAGGGGCATGGTCGGCGGCCCTGGGTCCTGGAACCAGCCGCTATAATAGGAATGAGAATCACTCTCATCAACTGCGCAAAACGCGTACCGTGACTCAGTCCCAGTCTGCGGCCGGGATCCCGAGCGCGCGGGCCGCGCGCCGTGCGCGCCGGGAGCCATTGACGAGCAGCGGCGCGTCCGCGCCCGCGAGGTGCTCGAGGTCCGAGCGCGCGTTGGCGTACGCCGCGAGCTGCGCGCCGGGATGGCGGGCGCGCAGCGCCGCGAGGCAGCGGCTCTTCTCGGCACCGCGCCGGTTCGGCGAGGCCAGCGCGCCGTCGAGGCGCCCGTCGCGCCAGCGGACCTCGGTGCAGATCACCTCGTCAAAGCCGAGCCGGGTGCCGATCTCGCGCACGTACAGGTCGGTGCTCGCCGACAGGAGCACCAGCCAGTCGCCGCGGGCGCGGTGCTGCGCGAGCGCCGCGAGCGCCGCGGGCCGGATGAGGCCGGCGAGCCGGGCGTCGAGGAAGGCGCGCGTCAGCCGCCCGAGCTCGTCGCGGCCGAGGCCGCCGAGCACGGCGCGGATCAGGCGGCTCTTGATGCGGCCGTGGTCGCGGTCGACCAGGAAGCGCGCGACGATCGCCGGCAGCGGCCACAGCCGCCACAGCCGACGCGGCCGCGCCGCGAGCGCCGCGGCGAGGTAGGGCACGAGCGTGTCGTGCCACGTCAGCGTGCCATCGAGGTCGAACACCGCGACGGCGCGCGCGCCCGCGCGCGGCGCGGCGGCGCCGTCATGGGGCGGCGCGGTCAGGCGGCCTGATCCTTGCCGACGAGGCTGCGAAGCACATACTGCAGGATGCCGCCGTGGCGGTAGTAGTCGAGCTCCTTGGGCGTGTCGATGCGCACCCGCGCCCGGAACTCGATCGCCTTGCCGCCGTCGCCGGTCGCCACCACCCGGACGGTCTTGGCGCCGCCGCCCTCGAGGCCGCCGATGTCGATGACCTCGCGCCCGGTCAGGCCGAGCGAGGCGGCGCTCGCGCCGGCCTCGAACTGCAGCGGCAGCACGCCCATGCCGATCAGGTTCGAGCGGTGGATGCGCTCGAAGCTCTCGGCCAGCACCGCGCGCACGCCGAGCAGCATCGTGCCCTTCGCGGCCCAGTCGCGCGAGGAGCCCGTGCCGTATTCCTTGCCGGCGATCACGACGAGTGGCGTGCGCGCCGCCTTGTACTTCATCGCGACGTCGTAGATCGAGCCCTGCTCGCCGGACGGCAGGTGCACCGAGACGCCGCCCTCGGTGCCGGGCACGAGCAGGTTCCTCAGGCGGATGTTGGCGAAGGTGCCGCGCATCATGACCTCGTGGTTGCCGCGGCGGGCGCCGTACGAGTTGAAGTCCTGCGGCTGCACGCCCTGCGCCATCAGGTACTTCGCCGCCGGGCTCGCCTTGGCGATGTTGCCGGCGGGCGAGATGTGGTCGGTGGTGACCGAGTCGCCGAGCAGCGCGAGCACGCGCGCGCCGCGGATGTCGGCGACCGCCGCCGGCGTCATCGTCATGCCGTCGAAGTAGGGCGGGTTGCGAACGTAGGTGGAGCGCGGCTCCCAGGCATAGACCTCGCCGGCGGGCACCTTGATCGCGTTCCAGTGCTCATCGCCGCGGAACACCGAGGCGTAGCTCTTCTTGAACATCGCCGAGTCGACCGAGCGGCGCACCGCCTCCGCGACCTCGGCCGGGCTCGGCCAGACGTCCTTGAGGTAGACGGGCTTGCCGTCGCTGCCGGTGCCGAGCGGCTCCTGGGTCAGGTCGATGTCCAGCGAGCCGGCGAGCGCGTAGGCAACGACGAGCGGCGGCGAGGCGAGGAAGTTCATCTTCACCTCCGGATGCACGCGGCCCTCGAAGTTGCGGTTGCCGGACAGCACCGAGGCGGTCGTGAGGTCGCCGGCGCGGATGGCGTCGGAGATTTCGCCCTTGAGCGGGCCGGAGTTGCCGATGCAGGTGGTGCAGCCGTAGCCGACCGTGTAGAAGCCGATCGATTCGAGCTCGGCGCTGAGCCCGGCGGCGTTCAGGTAGTCGGTCACGACCCGCGAGCCCGGCGCGAGCGAGGTCTTCACCCAGGGCTTCGCCGTGAGGCCGCGGGCGCGCGCCTTCTTCGCGAGCAGGCCGGCCGTGACCAGCACCGCGGGGTTCGAGGTATTGGTGCAGCTCGTGATCGCGGCGATCACGACGGCGTTGTCCCTGAGCTCGTAGCCGCCGCCCGCGACCGTCGCGCGGCCGCTGGCCGCCGGCTGCTTCGCGGCGCGCTCCTCGGCGGACTTCCGGACCGTCGCCTGCGAGACGCTCTTGGCCCTGCTGAGCGGCACGCGGTCCTGCGGGCGCTTGGGCCCGGCGAGCGAGGGCTCGACGCTGGCGAGGTCGAGCTCGAGCACGTCGGTGTACTCGGCGGCACGCATGCCGCTGGTGCGCCACAGGCCCTGCGCCTTCGCGTACGCCTCGACCAGCGCCACCTGCTCGGCCGGCCGGCCGGTCAGGTTGAGGTAGCGGATCGTCTCCTCGTCGATCGGGAACACCGCGATCGTGCTGCCGAACTCCGGCGACATGTTGCTGATGGTCGCGCGGTCGGCGAGCGGCAGGTTGGCGAGTCCGTCGCCGAAGAACTCGACGAACTTGTCGACCACGCCCTTCTTGCGCAGCATCTCGGTGATCGTCAGCACGAGGTCGGTCGCGGTGGTGCCGGCCTTGAGTCCGCCGGAGAGCCTCACGCCCAGCACCTGCGGGATCAGCATCGTCACCGGCTGGCCCAGCATCGCGGCCTCGGCCTCGATGCCGCCGACGCCCCAGCCGACGACGCCGAGGCCGTTGATCATCGTCGTGTGCGAGTCGGTGCCGACCACCGTGTCCGGGTAGGCGAGCGCGCCGCCGCCCGACGGCTGGCCGAACACGACCCGGCCGAGGTACTCGAGATTGACCTGGTGGACGATGCCGGTGTTCGGCGGCACGACCTTGAAGTCCTTGAACGCGGTCTGGCCCCAGCGCAGGAACGAGTAGCGCTCGCCGTTGCGCTCGAACTCGATCGCGGTGTTCTTGCCGAGCGAGTCGCGGTGACCGTAGTCGTCGACCTGCACCGAGTGGTCGATGACGAGCTCGGCCGGCGCCAGCGGATTGACGCGCTTGGCGTTGCCGCCGAGGCGCACGATCGCCTCGCGCATCGCCGCGAGGTCGACCACGCAGGGCACGCCGGTGAAGTCCTGCATGATCACGCGCGCCGGCGTGAACGCGATCTCGTGCGCCGGCGCGGCCTTCGGATCCCACTTCAGCAGCGCCTCGATGTCGGCCCGCGTGACGTTGACGCCGTCCTCGAAGCGCAGCAGGTTCTCGAGCAGGATCTTGAGCGAGTAGGGCAGGCGGGCGAGGTCGTGGCCCTGGATGGCGGGCAGGCGGTAGTAGTCGTAGCGGCGGCCGGCGACGTCGAGCGTCGCGCGCGTCTTGAGGCTATCGGTCATGGGTCCTCCGGCGTGAACCGATCAATTATATCGGGCTGACGCCGGCCGCGCCTCGATGATGGCGCCGCCGCCGAGGCACTCCTCGTCGCGATAGAAGGCCGCGTACTGGCCGGGCGCGACCGCGCGCAGCGGCGTCGCGAGCGTGAGACGGGCGCCGTCGGGCGACCAGCGCACGCGCGCCGGCACGGCCGCCTGGCGGTGGCGCACCTGTACCGCGCACTCGAGCTCGGCCGCGGGCGGCGTCCCGAGCCAGCGCACCGGCCCGGTGCTGAACTCGCGCGCATGCAGCAGCGGGTGGTCGTGGCCCTGCACGGCGATCAAGGCGTTGCGGCGCGCGTCCTTGGCGGCGACGTACCAGGGCGCGCCGCTCCGCGCGCGCTGGCCGCCGATGCGCAGGCCGTGGCGCTGGCCGATGGTGTGGAACATGAGCCCGTCGTGGGTGCCGATGCGCTCGCCGTCCGGGGTCTCGATCGGGCCCGGCGCCGGCGCCAGGTAGCCGGCGAGGAACTCGCGAAACGGCCGCTCGCCGATGAAGCAGATGCCGGTGCTGTCGGGCCGGTCGTGCACCGGCAGCCCGGCGCGGCGCGCGAGCTCGCGGACCTCGTCCTTGACGAGCTCGCCGAGCGGAAAGAGCGCGGCGCCGAGCGCCGCGCGCGGCACCTGCTGCAGGAAGTAGCTCTGGTCCTGGTCGGCGTCGCGGGCGCGCAGCAGCCGCGGGCCGCCCAAGCCCGCCACGAGGCGCGCGTAGTGGCCGGTCGCGAGGCGCCCGGCGCCGAGCCGGCGCGCGTAGTCGAGGCAGACGCCGAACTTGACCTCGCGGTTGCAGAGCACGTCGGGATTGGGCGTGCGCCCGGCGCGGTACTCGGCGAGGAACTC
>Ga0335084_10007884_pt1 | contig 10594 bp, 8 predicted proteins | sample Lox_Sample_44_FD_206721 | JGI IMG/M metagenome (GOLD analysis project Ga0335084, IMG submission 206721) | Soil microbial communities from Loxahatchee National Wildlife Refuge, Florida, United States - Lox_Sample_4.4 | ecosystem: Environmental > Terrestrial > Soil > Wetlands | place: USA: Florida... | reverse complement strand
CGTCGGCGAGATCGAGGATCACGCCGCCGACATCGGTCTTGTGCGTGATGTCGGGCGAGCAAATCTTCAACGCTACCGGCACGCGGAGTCGGGCCGCCGCGGCGGCGGCATCGCTCGGCGTCGCGCACGGAATCGACGCGACGATCGGCACGCCGTAGGCGCCGATCACGGCGCGCGCCGCGGCCGCATCGAGCCAACCTCCGCCCGCTTCCAATGCGTCTGCGACGAGGCGGCGCGCCAATGCTCGATCGGGCGCCGCCGACGGCGGCGCGACCGGCGGCGTCTCCAACAACGCCGCTTGGTTGCGTTGGTAGTTCACCAAGTACATGAAGGCGCGCACCGCGTCTTCCGGTGTCGCGAACGTCGGCACCCTGTGCGCGCGCAGCAGCGCCTCCGCTGCGCGCTGTCGATCGCCGCCGACCCAGCTCGCGAGCAGCGGCTTGTACCGATACTTGGCGTGCGCCTCGACCACCGTCTGCGCGCACTCGACGCTCGACGCGACGGCGACCGGACAGTTGAGCACCAGCACCGCATCGGCATTCGGATCGGCAATGACGACGTCGAGCGCAGCGCGATAGCGCGCGGCGTCCGCGTCGCCGACCAGATCGACCGGGTTGCCGTGCGACCAAGCGGGCGGCAGCAACGCGCTCAAGCGCGTCAACGTCGCATCGCCCAGCGCCGCGAGACGCCCGTGTTCGTCGATCAGACGATCGGTCGCGAGAATGCCGACACCGCCGCCGTTCGTGACGATCGCGAGCCGGTCGCCGGCCCCACGACGGCCGAATGCGAGCATCTCGACAGCGCCGAAGAGTTCTTCGAGCGTGAACACTCGCAGCATGCCGGCGCGGCGAAACGCCGCGTCGTACACGGCGTCGCTGCCGGCGAGCGCGCCGCTGTGCGAACGCGCCGCACGGGCGCCCTCGGCGTGGCGGCCCGCCTTGCAGACGATGACGGGTTTGCCGCGCGCGGCCGCCCGCGCAGCCGACATGAATTTGCGTGCGTGGGTGATTGCTTCGACGTACAGCAGGATCGCTTGCGTCGAATCGTCGTTCGCGAGGTAGTCGAGCATGTCGCCGAAATCGACGTCGGCCATGCCGCCGAGCGACACGAGGTGCGAGAAACCGATGCCGCGCGAGTCGGCCCAATCGAGCACGGCCGTCAGCAGCGCACCGGACTGCGTGACGAACGCGATGTTGCCGGCCCGCGGCGTCTGCGGCGCGAAACTCGCATTGAGCTTGCCGCCCGGTGCGAGCACCCCGACGCAATTCGGCCCGACGATCCGCAACAGGTGCGGTTTCGCCGCGTCGAGCATCGCCTGCTGCAGCGCCGCGCCTTCGTCGCCCCGTTCGGTGAAACCGGCGGAGATCACGATCGCGGCTTTCGTGCCGCGCCGGCCGAGTTCGTCGATCAGCGCGGGCACCGTCGCCGCGGGCGTCGCGATGACCGCCAGATCGGGCGTCGCCGGCAGATCGGCGACCGAGCGATACGCAGTGCGGCCGAGGATGTCGGCGTCGTTCGGGTTGACCGGGAACAGCGGTCCGTCGAGACCGCCGGCCAGCAAATTCTCGAACAACGTGCGGCCCACCGAATTCGGTCGCGGCGACGCGCCGATCAACGCGACCGAGCGCGGCTTCATCGCGAAGTGGAGATTGCGGATGGTCATGGCATCACGGTAGCGGGAACGCGCGCGATGCGCATCGCTTGCGTGTCGCACAACGCGGCTGCACGCTCTCGTCTGCTTCGTTGGGGAGGCTTTCGATCCGCGCTCGAATCGTGGTTCTGACGCTCGGCCTCGCGTGCACGCACGTCGCGCTCGCACGCGATCTTTGGGACCGCCCGTGGATCGAGGCGCACGGTGAGCATTACACCGTCCTCAGTTGCGTGTCCGAGAAGGACACCATCGAGGTCGTCGAACACCTCGAACGATTCCGCAATGCCGCGATGGTCGTGCTCGGACGGAACGGCGCACCGGATCGGGTCCGCGCTCGGATGTATCTGACCCCCGACCGGATCCCGGGCGTCGACGTCGGTGTCGCGTTGACGGCGCGCGGAAATTCCGGCGCGCTCGTTTACTCCAAGTTCGAGTTCGACTGGCAGGCGAAGTATCTCGCCGGTCTGGTCGCCGTTCAAAACACGGCAGACCACGTGTACCCCTCCTGGCTGCTGAACGGCATCGCCCAAGTGCTCACGACCGTCACGACGGACGGCAGCACCGTCGAATACGGCCGACCGCCGGGACAGTGGTCGCGAATCACGGCGGGCGTCGGACCATTCGACTTCGATTCGCGATGGACGTCTTGGGCGCTCTTGCACTATCTGATGTTCACGAACGATCGCGATTTCGCCGACGGTGTCGCGACGTTCTTCGAACTGATCGCGCAAGGCAACTCGCAAGGCGACGCAGTGGAGCACGCCTTCGCCGTCGATCGCAAAACGCTCGACGTCGTCGTATCGCGTTACGCGCATCGAACGATGCACTACTACCGAAGGCCGTATTCGCCACCTTCGGCGCCCGTATCGACCGCTCGCCTGTCACGCGAGACGGCTGCGGTTGCCGTCGCCTCGCTCGGACTCCAGTTCCATCAAACCGACGTCGCCGAGCGTTCGTTGGCGACGTCATTGAAGCTGAACCCGGACAACGCGAAGGCGCTGTACGAATCGGCAAATCTTCGATACTTGCAATCTCGCTACGACGAAGCCGATGCGCTGTTTCGACGGGCGATTGCGCTCGATCCCAACGACTCGTACGGGCGCCTCGACTACGGCGAGTTTCTAGTGAACCGCGCCGGGCCGACGCCGTCGCCGGACGACCTGGCACAAGCCCGCGAGCAGTTGCAACGAAGTCTAGCGTTGGCCGCGGTCCCGGAGACCTTCGCGGCGATCGGCTCGACTTATCTGTTCGACGGAGAGCCCGCGGCGACCGCGGTGGAGTTTCTAACCGAAGCTCATTCGATGTTGCCGGCCGACGCGTGGATCAATCTGCTATTGGCGAAGGCCTACGACCGCGCCGGCGACCATGCACGAGCTCTGAGCCATTTGCGTTGGGTCGCAATCCAATCGCCGAACCCCGTCTCCGACGAGGGGCGCAGCCTGCTCGCGAAGATGAACGCGCGATAAACGCCGCAAGCCGGCGTTCGCGCGGTACGCTACGAACATCGACGCCGCGTTTTTGCCACCTACGATGTCCGACAGCGCCGACCAGCACCTCGCGACCATCGATGCCCTGCTCGCAACGCAGCCCGGCACCCCCGACCTCTTGCTGCCCACGCTGATCGAAATCGAGCGGTCGCTCGGTTACGTGCCGGACCACGCGATCGCGCGCCTCGCGCGTCATTTCAACATCTCACGCGCCGACGTTCACGGCGTCGCGACGTTCTACGCCGATCTGCATGCACGACCGCGCGGCCGGCGCGTGATCCGAATCTGTCAGGCCGAGGCGTGCCAGTCGCTCGGCAGTCGCGCGCTGACCGCGCACGCCGTCCGCCGCCTCGGCATCGCCGTTGGCGCTACGTCGACCGACGGCGGCGACACGCTCGAAGCCGCCTACTGCTTCGGCAACTGTGCTTGCGGACCGACGATCCAGATCGACGCACAGGTACACGGCCGCGTAACGACCGCGCGGTTCGACGAACTCGTCGTCCGTACGGAGCCACAATGACGACGATCTACATCCCGAACGACACGAGCGCATGCTCGGTCGGCGCCGACGCGGTCGCCGCGGCGGTCGAGACCGCGATCGAGCGGACCGGCATCGACGCGCGCATCGTCCGCAACGGTTCGCGCGGCGCGTACGCGCTCGAACCGCTGCTGGAGGTCGACAGCGACGGCGATCGAATCGGCTATGCGTGCCTGACACCCACTCGCGCGGCCGCACTCTTCGCGCGCGGCCTGCCCGAGCGCACCGCGCCCGACTGCGTCGGCAATGTCGACGCGTTGCCGTTTCTACGGGGGCAGCGGCGTCTGACGTTCGCGCGCGCCGGCTTGTCGGACCCGCTCGACCTCGACGCGTATCGCCGCGCGCGCGGCTTCGAGGGGCTGGAGCGCGCCCGAGCGATGTCGTCGGCGCAGATCGTCGACGAGATCCGTCGCTCCGGTTTACGCGGCCGCGGCGGCGCCGCGTTCCCGGCCGCGGTGAAGTGGCAGACGGTGCTCGATGCGGACGCGCCGACGAAATACGTCGTCTGCAACGCCGACGAAGGCGATTCCGGCACGTTCGCCGATCGGCTGCTGATGGAGGCCGATCCGTTCCAGTTGATCGAGGGCATGCTGATCGCGGCGCTCGCGACCGGCGCGCGGAGCGGCTACGTGTACCTGCGCTCCGAATATCCGCGCGCGCGCGACGTGTTCGAACGCGCGCTCGCGATCGCGCGGCGCGCCGGCGTAGTCGGCCGCGATGCGCGCGGTGCAGGGCTCGCGTTCGACATCGAGTTGCGACTCGGCGCCGGCGCGTACGTGTGCGGCGAGGAGACGTCGCTGCTCGAGAGCATCGAGGGGCGGCGGCCGCTCGTGCGCGCAAAACCGCCGGTGCCGGCAATTCAGGGGCTGTTCGGTGCGCCGACGCTGATCAACAACGTACTGACGCTCGCCGCGGCGACGACCATTCTCGCCGACGGCGGCGATGCGTACGCGGCGCTCGGTGTCGGCCGCTCGCGCGGCACGATGCCCTTCCAGCTGGCCGGTAATGTCGCGCGCGGCGGCATCGTCGAATTGCCGTTCGGCGCGACGCTGCGCACCCTCGTCGAGTCGTTCGGCGGCGGCAGCCTGTCGAAGCGACCGCTGCGCGCGGTGCAGGTCGGCGGACCGCTCGGCGCGTACCTGCCGCCGACGGAGTGGGACGTGCCGCTCGACTACGAAGCGTTCGCCGCGCGCGGCGCGATGCTCGGCCACGGCGGCGTCGTCGCGTTCGACGACACGACGGACTTCGCCGAACAGGCCGAATTCGCGATGCGCTTCTGCGCGCACGAATCGTGCGGCAAATGCACACCGTGCCGGATCGGTTCACAGCGCGGCGCCGAGGTGATCGCGCGCATTCGCGCGGGCGATGCGCCGGACGCGAACGTTGCATTGCTCGAAGATCTGTGCGAAACGATGGAACTCGGTTCGTTGTGCGCCTTGGGTGGTCTGACGCCGATGCCGGTTCGCAGCATTCTTCGGCACTTCCGTGAAGACTTTTCTCGCGCAGATCTCGCGGGCGACGCGCCGCAGCGCAATCCCGCGCAGGGAACGCGATGAACATCGCACGCCGCGATTTCGGCACGCCGACGATCGTCGACGCGCCGCTCGTCAGCCTCACGATCGACGGCGTCGCCGTGCACGCGCCGGCCGGCACGTCGGTCATGCGCGCGGCGTTGTCCGCCGGCATCGGCATTCCGAAGCTGTGCGCCACCGATTCGCTCGCGCCGTTCGGCTCGTGTCGCGTGTGCCTCGTCGAAATCGACGGCCGCAAGGGCATGCCGGCATCGTGCACCACGCCGGTCGAGAACGGCATGGTCGTGCGCACCCAAACGCCGTCGTTGGCAAAGGTGCGCAAGGGCGTCGTCGAGCTGTACATCTCCGACCACCCGCTCGATTGTTTGACGTGTGCCGCGAACGGCGACTGCGAATTGCAGGACGTCGCCGGCGCAGTCGGCTTGCGCGACGTCCGCTACGGCTTCGCAGGCGAGAATCACCTGGGCCAACCGAAGGACGAGTCGAATCCGTATTTCGCGTTCGATCCGTCGAAGTGCATCGTCTGTTCCCGTTGCGTGCGCGCGTGCGCCGACGTGCAAGGGACGTTCGCGCTGACGCTGACGGGGCGCGGCTTCGATTCGAAGGTCGCCGCGAGCGAGAGCGAGCCGTTCGCGCAGTCCGAGTGCGTGTCGTGCGGCGCGTGCGTGCAGGCGTGCCCGACTGCGACGCTGATCGAGAAATCGGTGATCGAAAACGGTCAGCCCGATCGCGTCGTGAAGACGACCTGCGCGTATTGCGGCGTCGGCTGCTCGTTCGACGCGCAGCTCAAGGGCGATCAGCTGATTCGCATGGTGCCGGACGCCGTCGGCGGCGCGAACGAAGGCCACTCGTGCGTGAAGGGACGGTTCGCGTGGGGCTACGCGACTCACAAAGACCGCGTCACGACGCCGCAGATCCGCGAGCGCATCGACCAACCCTGGCGCGACGTCGGCTGGGACGAGGCGATCGCGTTTGCAGCGCAGCGCTTCGTCGCGATCCGCGCGCGCTACGGCCGTCACGCGCTCGGCGGCATCTCGTCGTCGCGCTGCACGAACGAGGAAGTGTTCGTCGTGCAGAAGATGGTTCGCGCGGCGTTCGGCAACAACAACATCGACACGTGCGCGCGCGTCTGCCATTCGCCGACGGGTTACGGCTTGAAGGAAACGTTCGGCACGTCGGCCGGCACGCAGGACTTCAAGTCGGTCGACCATGCCGACGTGATCCTGCTGATCGGCGCGAATCCGACCGACGCGCATCCGGTGTTCGCATCGCGCATGAAGCGTCGATTGCGCCAGGGCGCCCAACTGATCGTCGTCGATCCGCGACGTATCGATCTCGTTCGCAGCGCGCACGTCGCGGCGCGTCATCATCTACCGCTGCGGCCCGGTACCAACGTCGCCATGATCAACGCGCTCGCCCACGTCGTCGTCACCGAGGGGTTGGTCGACGAGGCGTTCGTCGCGGCACGCTGCGAACGCGAGTCGTTCGAGCGGTGGCGCGCGTTCGTCGCGAGCCCGGAGTGTTCGCCGGAGCACGTCGCGCGCGACACGGGCGTGTCGGCCGCCGAGATCCGCGCCGCCGCGCGCCTGTATGCGGGCGCGCGCAATGCGGCGATCTACTACGGCCTCGGCGTCACCGAGCACAGCCAAGGCACGACGATGGTGATGGGGCTCGCGAACCTCGCGATGGCGACCGGTCACATCGGCCGCGAGGGCGTCGGCGTGAATCCGCTGCGCGGCCAGAACAACGTGCAAGGTGCGTGCGACATGGGTTCGTTCCCGCACGAATTCTCCGGCTATCGCCACATCTCGGACGCCGCGGTGCGCGGCGCGTTCGACTCGAAGTGGCAGGTGCACCTCGACCCGGAGCCGGGTCTGAGAATCCCCAACATGTTCGCCGAGGCGATCGGCGGCGCGTTCCGCGGCTTGTACGTACAAGGCGAGGACGTCGCGCAGTCGGATCCGAACTCGGCGCACGTTGCCGATGCGCTGCGATCGCTCGATTGCCTCGTCGTGCACGATCTCTTTCACAACGAGACGTCGAACTACGCGCACGTGTTCCTGCCCGGCACGTCGTTCCTCGAAAAGGACGGCACGTATACGAACGCCGAACGGCGCATCAATCGCGTGCGACCGGTGATGGCGCCGCTTGCCGGTATCTCCGAGTGGGAAGCCGTGTGCCGATTGTCGACCGCGCTCGGCTATCCGATGAGCTACGGCAACGCTGCCGAGATCATGGACGAGATCGCGGCGCTCACGCCGACGTTCGCCGGCGTGTCGTTCGCGAAGCTCGACCGCGAGGGCGGTATGCAGTGGCCGGTGAACGACGCAGCCTCGCTCGGTACGCGCATCCTGCACGAGAACGGCTTCGTGCGCGGCAAAGGCAAGTTCTTCCTGACGCGCTACGTGCCGACCGACGAGCAATCGAACCGCCGCTACCCGCTGTTGTTGACGACCGGCCGAATACTGTCGCAGTACAACGTCGGCACGCAGACGCGCCGGACCGCGAACGTCGCGTGGCACGCGCGCGACCTGCTCGAGATCCATCCGCACGATGCGGAGCTACGCGGCGTCGTCGACGGCGACACCGTGCTGTTGTCGAGCCGCAAGGGGTCCACGACGCTCGCCGCGCACGTCACCAGCCGCGTGCCGGAGGGCGTCGTGTACACGACGTTCCACCATCCCGGCACCGCCGCGAACGTCGTGACCACCGAGAACTCCGACTGGGCGACGAACTGTCCCGAATACAAGGTGACCGCCGTCGAAGTGCGGCCGACCAACGAACGCACCCGCGTCGATGCGTGACCGTCGCGGCGCCGTCACGCGACCGGTCCACGAATTCGGCGGAGCGACCCGGCAATGGGGCATCGCCGTCGAGACGCCGGTCGAGATCGGCCTGAACGGCGCGCCGTGGACGGTGATGATGGCGACGCCGAACGATCTCGAGGATTTGGCCGTCGGCATCGCATTGACCGAGCGCGTCGTCGCGCGCGACACGATCGAGGCGGTGTCGATCCAACACTTTCTCGAAGGCATCGCGGTCGATCTGACCGTACCGGCCGAATCGATCGCCCCAACCCTGCAGCGCCGACGCTCGCTCGAAGGCCGCGTCGGCTGCGGGCTGTGTGGTGTCGAAGCGCTTGCCGGCCTGCCGCAGCGGCCCGACGAATCGACTCCGCCGCGCGCGCGAATCGACGTTCGCTCGGTGCGCGCCGCGTTCGACGCGCTCGCCGCGCGACAGCCGCTCAATCGCGAGACCCACTCCGTGCACGCGGCCGCGTGGTGCCGTCCGGACGGAACGATCGACTTGGTGCGCGAAGACGTCGGGCGCCACAACGCGCTCGACAAGGTCGTCGGCGCGCTCGCGCGCGCGCGGCGGCTCGACAACGACGGTTTTGTCGTCATGACCAGCCGCTGCAGCTTCGAGCTCGTCTACAAGGCGGCGCTCACGCGCGCGGCGGCGCTCGCGACGATCTCCGCGCCGACCAGCCTCGCGCTCGATTGGTCGATCGCGTTGGGGCTGCCGATCTTGAGTCGCGGCGCCGATGGTGCGATCGTCGAATTCCCGTACGAGCCGCCTCATGCGGCATGACGATCTCGTCAGAATGATCAATCAGATCGCCGAGTTCTTCGACGCATATCCGCCGGACGAAGCCGCCGCCGGCGTGCAACAACACGTGCGGAAATTCTGGGATCCGTCGATGCGCGCCGAGATTCTGGCTGCGCGGACGGAACTCACCGAACGTCTTCACCCGGTCGCGCGCGACGCGCTCGATCGATTGGCGGCGGCGCCATGACGATGCGCCGCGCCGACGTCACCGGCGTGATTCTGTGCGGCGGCTCGGCCCGCCGATTCGCCGGACGCGACAAACCGCTTGCGCTCTTGCGCGGATCCATGTTGGTCGAACACGTGCGCGACCGCCTCGCGCCGCAGGTCGAACGCGTCGTGATCAGTTGCAACCGCAACATGGACGTGTATCGCCGTTGGGGCGATACGGTGGTGACCGACGCCGTGCCGGAGCGCGGGCCGCTCGGCGGCTTGCTCGCCGGCATGCAGGCCGCGACGACGCCGTACCTCTTCGTCTGCCCGGGCGACGCGCCGCTGTTGCCGTCGACGCTGGTCGAACGCCTTGCGCGCGCCGTCGACGGACGCGCCGCGGACGTCGCGTATCCGCACGACGGCGAGCGACCGCAACACCTCTTCCTGTTGGTGCGACGCGATGCCGTCGACCGGGTACGACGCTTTCTCGACGGGGGCGGCCGCGCCGTGCATCAGTGGGTCGAGCAAATGCGGTCGGTGTCGATCGACGCACGCGCCGACCGCGACGCGTTCGTCAACGTCAATTCGGCGAGCGACCTCGTGCAGCTGAACGCGGCGGTGCAGCCTCGTCAGCGCCACCGGTATCGACGATGAAGTTGCGCATCCACGACGACGCCATCCGCTTTCGTTTGACGCGTTCGGAGGCGGCGCGGTTGGGCGCCGGAATCGACGTCGAATCGATCTGTCGGTTCCCGGGCGGGCGAACGCTCGCGTATGCCTTGACGCTCGCCGATCGGGCGACCGTCGACGCACGTTTCGACGGAGATCGCATCGAGATCGCGTTGCCGCGTGACCGCACGGTCGCCTGGGCTCGCAGCGATGCGGTCACCCTACCGGACGACGACCCCGTTCCATCGTCGGAGCGCGCGATCCAGGTGTTGGTCGAAAAGGACTTCACCTGCATCGAGCCGCGCGACGGCGACGATCAGTCGGATCTGTTTCCGAATCCGAAGGCGCGCCGCGTACGTTGATACCGATACGCGGCGGTGGTTGGACCCCTATCGCCGCGCGGCATTCCGCGGCATCATCGGCGCCGCGTTCGAGCAGGAGCGCACACCCGTTCGATCGTGACAGGGACGATCGCCGCGACAAAGGCCCGCCGATGGCATTCCATTCGTTGATGATGCGTTTGGTCGCGCAATTGCGCGCCGACATTCCGGCCCCGGCGGACGTCGTCGAGCTCGGTAATCAAACGTTCAAGGCGCGCCCCGGCGACTGCGACGGCGTCGCGACGCTGCTGACGCAGCGTTCGACGCCGTTCGACGCCGCGCTGCTGCGCGCGATCGACGCACGCGACGGTGCCGCGCGCGACGCGAGCACCGGCGATTTCTACCGCGCGCTCGGCTACCCGAGTTACCGCGCGATCGACGTCAACGGCCGCTACGGCAGCCTCGTGATGGATCTGAATCGAAACCTCGCCGACCACTACGGTTATCGCGAGTCCTTCGCGCTCGTCACGAACAACGGCACCGGCGAACACGTGTTCAATCAAGCAGCGGTCTTCGAGAACGCGCACGCGCTCTGCCGCGCCGGCGGTTCGATGGTGCACGTGTTGCCGTTCTTCAAT
>Ga0335084_10007881_pt1 | contig 10595 bp, 10 predicted proteins | sample Lox_Sample_44_FD_206721 | JGI IMG/M metagenome (GOLD analysis project Ga0335084, IMG submission 206721) | Soil microbial communities from Loxahatchee National Wildlife Refuge, Florida, United States - Lox_Sample_4.4 | ecosystem: Environmental > Terrestrial > Soil > Wetlands | place: USA... | reverse complement strand
GGCTCGATGTGCTGGAACTTGAAATCGACGTTTTTCTCGCGCAGCACGATCGCGACCCGCTGCACCCAAGGACAGGCCTTGAAACTCACCAGCTGATATTTCGCCATGGCGACCTCGCGTTGCCCGTTGGATATCGTCTCACGTTCGGGTGCGCAAGCATAGGATAGAGTCGCAGCGTAACGCAGCATGGATCTTTGCCGAGGGTGTACCGGTAGAACGTCTGGACGGCATTAGAGGCCTCACGCCTGCAGCGTTTCGACGCTAACCACGATGATCTGGGTCCCGGAAACAGTGAAACCCGCCCACGATGAACCGCACCCGATCGACCAAGTTGCAGCGAACAAATGAAGTGTGGTCCACCCACGGTTCCGCCAGTGGCCCAGCTGGCGAGGACGCCGCCACAGGCGTCAACGATGCCCTATCATTGGTAGCGGTGAACCCGGCGGTTTCAGTGAGACATCAGAACCGGCGCGGTCATATGCTGCAGCAGTTCGCGGGTCACGCCGCCCAGCACGAATTCCCGCAGCCGCGAATGACCATAGGCACCCATCACCAGTAGGTCGATGCTATTGCTGGCAATTTCGGCGAGAATCGCATCGCCAACCGAGATCTCGCGTGCGATCGTGCGCGCCGCCTCCACCTTGACGCCATGACGCGCCAGGTGGAGGGAGATATCGGCGCCAGGATCGCGGCGGCGCCCGTCACTGGACATGAGTGGATTGACCGACAGCACGATCGCCAAGTGGGCCTTCTCCAAGATGGGCAGTGCGTCATTGACCGCGCGTGTCGCCTCGCGGCCTCCCTCCCACGCGACGAGGACACGCTGGCCGAGCGACGCAGGTACGCCGACATAGGGAACCGCGATGACGGGGCGGCCACAGGCCATGACTACCTCAGCAATGAAGGTCTCGCCGAGCGGCGAGCCATCGCTGGGATCTGGCTGTCCCAGGATTGTCAAATCCACATGGCGTGCGTGCTCGATCAGTACATCGACCGCCTTGATGGCTAAACTCTGAACGACTCTACATTCGGCGGAAACACCGGCCTTCTCGACGGCTAGCCGGAAACTTGATGCCGCCAGTTCCGCCTGTTCCTTGATCGCCCGAGACTGGCTCTCGATCATATCAGGTGGCACCATTCCCATGAGGGTGGGGGGAATCTGTGGTTCGACGGCCAGGCAGAGGCCGGCGAGATGCGCCCCGTGTTGCTGCGCCAAGCGGATCGCCGCGTGGTAGCGCGCGGGTCCGGATCTGCTGCCGTCGACTTGTACCAGAAGGTCCTTTAGCGCCATTGGATCAACCTCACAACAGCGGGCGCCGTGGGAAGAGAGGTAGATGAATACTAGCAGGGTCGAGCGCGGTGCATTGACCTGCCTCAAGGCCAAGGGGGTGGGTGGCTGACCTTGACACCTCCACGGAGCCGTCATTTGTTCTCGAGGAGGTCGTTCAAGATAGCGACGTCGCGCCACAGGTGGAGCAGCCGATGGGTAAATTCCAGAGCATTCTCGGGACGATTGGCAATACCCCCGTCGTAAGGATCAACAGATTGGCGCCTCCAGGCGTCAATCTTTTTGTCAAGATCGAAGCCTTCAATCCCTTGGGGTCCGTCAAGGATCGTCTTGCGATGGGTGTGATCGAGGCGGCCGAGGAGTCTGGCCAGCTCAAGCCGGGACAGACCGTGATCGAAGCGACGAGCGGCAACACCGGGATCGGACTGGCCATGGTGTGTGCCCAGAAGGGTTACCCATTGGTAGTGACGATGGCGGAGCAGTTCAGCGTTGAGCGGCGTAAGCTCATGCGCTTCCTCGGAGCGAAGGTCGTCCTGACCCCGGCAGCAGGCCGCGCCGTGGCAATGGTGACCAAGGCTGTCGAGCTTGCCAACAGGCACGGGTGGTTCCTGACCCGCCAGTTCGAGAATGAAGCGAATGCTGATATCCATTCGCGTACGACGGCGCGGGAAATCATCGCGGATTTCAAGGGCGAAAAGCTCGACTACTGGGTGACTGGCTACGGCACCGGCGGAACGCTAAAGGGCGTCTCGCGCGTGCTCGCGAAAGAGATGCCTCACACCAAAATCATCGTCTGTGAGCCCGAAGATGCGCAGCTTCTGGGCAGCGGGGTCGAGCAGGCACGCAATGCCGACGGATCCGCCGCATCGCCACACCCAGCCTTTAAGCCGCATCCCATGCAGGGCTGGACGCCTGATTTCATCCCGAAGCTGACTGCCGATGTCGTGCAAATGAAGATCATCAACCGGGTCATCCCGATTCCAGGCGCGGAGGCTATGCGCTGCGCCGGAGAGCTGGCCCGTAAGGAAGGGATTTTCGTGGGCATCACCGCCGGCGCGACGTTTGCCGGCGCGTTGCGCGTATGCGCGGAGGCGGCAAAGAATGCCACTGTCCTCTGTATGCTACCAGATACAGGCGAGCGCTATCTCAGCACACCGTTGTTTGCCGAAGTGCCGGCCGACATGACACCGGAAGAGCTGGAAATCTCTCGCTCAACGCCGAGTGCACAATTCGCGGCGTGAGCGCACAAGAAGAGCGGCTTGCGAGCGCTCTGGCGTTTCGCTTGCGGCAATCCCAGCGGTGACGACGCAACTGCTGGCGCCAGCGCTCGGCTAGACGTTTCACGTGTCCCTACGGTTCCATCCGACTCGATCGCCAGCGCCTCGTGGGTGAATATGTCGAGCAAGGTCAAGGCGCGCAGGCGGCGCCCATCGAACAGGCATCCGAGACGTCCATGCGCCACGCCACTCATTCCGACCGTGCATCATCCAGGCTCAGGAACCAACAGGCATTGAGGCATTCGGCCCTGCATTTGCCATTGAACGATTTGGCGGGCAGCGCGGCGCGCGACCGGTGGGCTTGACGGGATCAAGCGCCGATCGTACCTTTGAAGTATTGTAACGTTACAATCGCGGCGTATCGGCCGCGCGAGAAGCCCGCCAGCCGGATGGCCAGGACGCATAATGACGAAGCAGCGGCGACGGACGAGGCATCGCACGGAGTTCCACGGCGTCTACCCGATGCTACTGGCCCTTTTCGACGACGACCGTCTGAGCCGGAAGGCGATGCGCCGGCAGGTCGACGCCATGGTCGCCGCGGGCGCCCACGGCGTTGCGGTTCTCGGCCTTGCGACCGAGTGCAACAAACTGTCGACCGCGGAAAAGCGGCAACTACTCGATTGGGTGGCGGAGGATCTCGACGGCCGCCTGCCCCTCAGCGTGACCGTTTCAGAGACAAGCCCGCGTGGCCAAGCCGAATTCGTCGCCGCGGCGGCGAGCGTCGGGGCCGGTTGGGTTGTCCTGCAGCCGCCGCCCGTCAAGCAGGTCGAGGAAGCCGCGCTCATGCGCTTCTTCGGAGCAGTCGCCGAGCTTAGCAAGATCCCGGTTGGGTTGCAGATCGCCCCCGGCTACCTGGATGCCAGCCTGTCAGCGGACAGCCTGCGGCGGCTGTCCCGCCAGCATCCCAACATCGCGATTCTCAAGGTCGAAATGGCGGCCATGGACATCGCCGCGCTGCGCGACGCGACGGACGGAGCATTCGACATCTTCAACGGCCATGCCGGACTAGAACTCCCCGACTGCCTGCGCGCCGGCTGCGTCGGGATCATTCCCGGCGTCGAATGCGCCGACGTTCTCGCCGCGGCCTACGACCAGGCGATGGCCGCGGCGGACGGCGCATCCGACGCGGCGGATCGTCTCTACGCCGAGGTCGCCCCGTTCATCGTGGCGACCATGACGTCGATCGACCGGTTCCTGATCTACGCCAAGCGGCTGGCCGTGCGCCGACTTGACCTGAGCAGCGAGTTCGCGCGGCTTCGCGACCCGACCGGAAGGACGACGGCCTTCGGCCGCGACCTCGTCGACCGGCATACGGCCGCACTCGGCCCACTGGGTGTCCCGGCCCATCGCGCCGGACGAAAACAAGACCGCAACAGAGGAGGAAACCGATGAGCGTTAAGCACTTTACGATCAAAAGGCGCCATTTCCTGGCTGGAGCCGCGGCCGCCCCATTCGTGCTGCGGGGCCGTCGATCCGCGGCCGCAGACGACCTGCTCGCCGACATCAAGTCTCGCGGCTATATCCGCGTTGGCACCTTCAGCATTCCGCCGGAATGCTGGATCGACATCGGCTCGGGCGAATGGCTCGGCATCGATGCCGATTTCACCAAGGCGATCGCCAAAGCCATCGGGGTCGACGTCGATCCCGTCGTCATCACCCATGCGGCCTTGGCGCCGTCGCTGCAGTCGGGCCGCCTCGACGCCATCGCTGGGCTCTATCGCACCGAGGAGCGCAAGAAGGTAATGGCGTATAACGAGCTACCCTTCTGGTACGGCATCGACGTGCTGATAGCCCAGAAGTCCAATGACGCGATCAAGAGCTTCGCGGACATGAAGGGCAAATCGCTGGGCACGGTTCGCGGATCCGCCCAGGAACAGGAAGCGACGAAGCTGCAGGACAAGTTCGGCGTCGGCGACATCAAGAAGTACGAGACGGCCGATCCCATGCTACTCGATCTCAAGGCAGGGCGTATCGACGCGGCCATCTGGTGGGGATTCACCTTCGACTACGCGGTTCAGCAGAATCCAAACTACGAGCTGAAGGTCGTCGAATACATGCCGCCGGAATATCTCGGTAGCGACAAGCTGCCCGGCACCTTTTACGTCTTCCGCAAGGAGGGAACGGAGTCCCTGATCAAGGCCTTCGATGCGGAAATCAAGACCTTGCTTGATGGCGGCGAGGGCAAGAAGATCATGGCAAAGTACGGCCTCACGAACCCGGCTTATCTGACCGGGAGCATGTGACTCATGTGACCGGCGGCCCGTTGCGGCCGAGCGGGCGCCGGACGGTTCCCCTTCCGCCGCCGACGGTTCCTGATCATCATGAACTTCTTCGCATTTGCCACGACGTACTTTCCCTATGTTGCGCGCGGGATCTCCGTCACGGCCGAGCTGACGGTCCTATCGCTCGGCGGCAGCCTGGTGCTCGGCCTGCTGGGAGCTCTGGCAAAGGGGTCCGGCCGCCGTTGGCTCGCCATTATCGCGACCGGCTATGTCGAGCTGCTGCGTGGTACGCCGGCGCTGCTCCAGATATTCGTCATCTATTTCGGGCTCGCTTCCTATGGCGTCCGGCTGGAGCCATTGCCGGCCGCCGCGATCACCCTGTCCATCCTTGGCGGCGCCTACGTGACGGAGATCGTGCGAGCGGGCATCGAAGCCGTCGATCGCGGCCAGGTCGAGGCGGCCGTCAGTCTCGGCATGTCGCCGGCCGCGATCATGCGCCGCATCGTCCTGCCGCAGGCCGCGGTGATGATGCTGCCGCCCTTCACCAACTATCTCATCTCGCTGATCAAGGACACGTCGCTGGCACTCACGATCTCGGTCCCGGAGATCATGTATCGGGCCTACGACGTGGCGAGCCAGACCTTCCGCAGCATGGACATCTACGTCGTCGCCGGAGTCATCTATTTGGCGATCTGCTTTCCGCTGTCTCGGCTGGCCCGACGGCTGGAGCGTCGCGGTGGGCAGTGACTGACCTGCTCACGATAAGGCGACTGAGTAAGTCATTCGGTACGACCCGCGTGCTCGACGAGATTGACCTGACAGTGGCGCGCGGCGAGACCTTGGCGATCATCGGGCCCAGCGGGTCCGGCAAGAGCACGCTTCTGCGCTGTGTCAACCGGCTGGTGGAGCCGTCCGGCGGCGAGGTTTTGTTCGATGGCGAGCCTGTCGCGGCGGGGCCCCGGCTGCGCGCCCAGCGGGCTCGCATGGGCATGGTGTTCCAGCATTTCAACCTGTTTGCGCACATGACCGTCCTCGGCAACGTCATCGAGGCGCCGATCCAGGTGCTCGGCCTGTCGCGCGAGGAGGCGACGGCACGGGCACACAAGCTGCTCGATCGCGTCGGCTTGGCGGACAAGGCCGACAGTCTGCCGGCACGCCTGTCGGGCGGCCAAAAGCAGCGCGTCGCGATCGCCCGCTGTCTGGCGATGGAACCGGCGCTGCTGCTGCTCGACGAGATAACTTCGGCGCTCGATCCCGAGCTCGTCGGCGAAGTGCTCCAGGTTATTCGCGCCCTGGCAAGGCAGGGTATGACGATGCTGATCGTGACGCACGAGATGGGCTTCGCCCGGGAGGTGGCCAATCGCGTCGCCTTCATGGACGGTGGCGTCATTGTCGAGGTGGGGCCGCCGGGCGAGCTGTTTGCCAAGCCGCGAAGCCTGCGCCTGCGCCGCTTTCTCTCCGCCGTGCTCGACCGAGCCCCGCTCGAGCCGACCGATGCCACGGCGGCGCATGATGATCCGTAAGGCGCCTGGTGCGGCGGTGCGGCAGCGACGGACCCGGCGTCCGCCGTCGGTCGTCGACGTCGCGCGGGCGGCCGGCGTGTCGCCAATGACGGTCTCCAATGTCGTGAACGGTCATCGCGGCCTGGTCCTGGATGCGACCCGGCGTAAGGTCGAGGCCGCGATCAAGCATCTCGGCTACCGGCCGCAGGCCGCCGGCCGGCGGCTGCGACTGGCGCGGCAGTTCTCCATCGGCATGATCCTGGTCGACGAATCGCCGAGCTTCCTCGCCGATCCCTTCATTACGCAGCTGGTTGCCGGCCTGTCGAACCATCTGAGCGAACGCGACTATGCGCTGGTGATCCAGGCGGTAAGCGCCAGCAACTTCGCGCGCTCCTCGCTGATCCGGCGGGCCGAGACAGATGCCCTGTGCGCCCTGCTGTCCGGCGTGCGCGCCGCGCGCATCCGACTGGCGAAGCGGCTGGCGGCCATCGACCATCCGCTGATCCTTTTCCAGGAGCCGCTATCCGCCGCGGTGACCGATGGTTGCTCGATCCGCCAGAACGATTTCGCCGGCGCCCGCTCACTTGCCGACCTGGTCCTCGAGCGCGGCGCCCGCCGGCTGTTGTTCCTCGTTCCGGCGCTCGCCTGGCCGGCGGTCGAGGAACGAGAGCGCGGCATTCGCGCCGCCGCCACGAGCCGGCGCCTGCCGCTGGCGGTCCTGCCGTGCGGCGAAGGCGACGTCGCGGCGGTTGGCACGACCCTCGACCACTACGCGCAGCGCCGCGAGCTTCCCGACGCCATTCTGGGTGCCAACGACCAGATCGGCATCGCCGCCATGAAATGGCTGCGGCGCCGCGGCCTTCAGGTGCCCGAGGACGTCGTCGTGACCGGCTACAATGCCTTTGAGTTCTGGAGCTATTCCGAACCCGTGCTGACCACTGTCCGCTCGCCCGCCTACGACATGGGGGCACGTGGCGGTGCGGTCATCCTCGACCGGCTGCAGCATGGAAGATTTCACAAACGCGAAGAGATCTTCCCGGTTTCACTCCAGATCGGCGGTTCGACGTGAGCCGTCGCCGGTGACTGTAATCATCTTGTCATGCGACCAGAAAGGGAGCCACGCGCATGAAATACCTCTCAGTCAAATCGCTATCTGTCGTCTTTGCAGCCGTTCTCGGATTCGCCTTGGCGGCATCTGTCGTCGGCGCGGCAGCGCAAGACAGCGCACTGGCGCGCATCAAGGCCGCCGGTGTGATCAAGGTCGGCATCGCGCCCGACCCACCGTTCGCTTTTCAGGAGGCGAATGGCGACTGGAAGTCATTCAACCCAGAGCTCATCCGCAAGCTCGGCGACTACCTCGGCGTGAAGGTCGAATTCGTCGCCACGGGGTGGACGACGATCGTCGCCGGTCTTCAGACAAACAAATACGACATCATCGGCGCGTCGATAAACGCCACGCCCGAGCGGCAGAAGGTGATCGACTTCACGACGCCCTACAGCTATACGGGAACGTCGCTCCTGGTCCGCAAGGACAACCCTAAAGCTCCGAAGTCACTCGACGATCTCAACAAGCCAGAAGCGACCATCACGTTCGTGACGGGCTCAGATAACGATGAGGCCGTGCACCAGTCCCTGGCGAAGGCAACCTATCGGGCAATTCCGAACGGTTCGATATCCGACCTGATCTCCGAACTGGAAAGCAAGCGGTCAGACGCGCTGGCCACATCGAGCTATCTCGTCGCGCCGATCATGTCGAAGTATCCCTACTACGTGCTGCCCAGCGACCCGAACGGCATCCTTCCGGTCGGCATCTGCTGGGGCCTTCCGAAGAACAATGCCGACCTGCTCGACGCCATGAACAAGTTCCTCGATCAGGAACTCAAGAATGGCGACATCGACAAGCTGAAAGCCGAGTGGCTGACGGTGGAAAACAGCCTGAAGTAATGATCGCCAATACGAACGGCATGCGGGCGGACGCCGGAGAAGACCGGCGGCCGCACGCATTCAATGGCCGCGCGATCACAAATCTGGGGACGTCAGATGAGCTACCGGTTCGAATGGGACGTTGTCTTCAATGCGGATATGGTCACGATCGTCACGATCGGACTGAGATACACCCTGATCGTCTCGTTTCTCTCGCTCATTTTCGGCAATTGCGTCGGCCTGATCGCGGCGGTGCTGCGCATCTCCGGCAAGCCGCCCCTACCGCAGCTCGCCTACATCTACATCGATTTCTTTCGAACCACGCCGGCGCTCGTTCAGCTCATCTGGATTTTCTATGTCCTGCCGATCATTGCCGGCATCGATCTTTCGCCCATTGCCGCAGGCGTTATCGCCCTGTCGCTGAACGCCGGCGCGTTTCTCGCCGAAGTCTTTCGCGCCGGCATCGAATCGATCGGCAAGGGCCAGCGCGACGCGACGTTCGTCCTTGGTCTTTCCCGTTTCCAGAGCTTCGTCCATGTATTGCTGCCCCAGGCGCTCCGCCGCGTGCTGCCGGCGACGGGGAACGTCCTGATCAGCCTGATCAAGGATTCCGCGCTTTTGACCACGATTGCCGTGCCCGAATTGACCTATCAGTTTCAGACCGACGTCGCCCGCACCTTCCGGCCCCTCGAGCTCTACACGGCGCTGGCCGTCATGTATTTCCTGCTGACCTATCCGTTGTCGCTGGCCGCGTCCGCGCTGGAGCGACGCTACCGAGTGACATGACGGGACGTCCCGGGCGCATTCTTGTCGCGCGGGAGACGCGAAACGAGCGGCCGCAATGAGCGATCGCCCCGACCACGCGGAACCCGCCGGCGCCGCCGCGGTCCGGGAGCGCTCGACCGGCCGGCCGGCCATCGAGCTGGTGCGAGTTTCGAAGGCGTTTGGCCAACGGCTGGTGCTGCGCAGCCTCGACCTGGCCATAGGTGAAGCCGAGGTGGTCGTCGTCATCGGCGGCAGCGGCAGCGGCAAGTCGACGCTACTGCGCTGCATTGCCGGTCTCGAACTCATTGACGACGGCGAGATCCGCATCGAGGGGACGCCGGTACAGCGCGCTGCGTCGCGACGGCGCAATCGCGGCCTGCTGCGCGCCGCTGGGTTGCTCCGCCAGGAAGTCGGGATGGTCTTCCAGCACTTCAATTTGTTCCCACACATGACGGCGCGGCAGAACGTCGCTCTTGCCTTGCGCCTCGTCCGGCGCATGCCGCGGCAAGAGGCGGGCGCAGTTGCCGAGGCGATGCTCCAGCGGGTCGCGCTCGGGAGCTACCGGGATGCCTACCCTGATCAGCTGTCGGGCGGACAACAGCAGCGGGTGGCCATCGCGCGGGCCCTGGCGATGCACCCGCGGATCATGCTGTTCGATGAGGTAACGTCGGCCCTCGATCCGGAACTAGTCGGCGAGGTGCTGAAAGTCATGCGCCAATTGGCGACCGAAGGCATGACGATGATCGTCGTGACGCACGAAATGGGCTTTGCCCGCGACGTTGCGGACCGGGTTCTATTCATGGACCAGGGGGCCATTGTAGAAGCGGGCGATCCCGAAGCCATCTTTGTGGCGCCGCAGCACACCCGGACCAGAGCCTTTCTCAGCCGGCTCTTGGAGCGTTGACGGCGGGAATTCGCAGTTCGCGGAAGACCTCGCGAGGCCGGAGCAGGACCGATATCGGGGGCACAGCAGGCGCATAGCGGAAAACGGCCGTAGGGCTGGGGTACACAGAAACGACGTTCAGATTTGTCGAGCAGGTTCACTCTCTGGCACCGCCGCCCACACCCGTGCTCCCGTGTTACTTGAAATGCTTGATGGAATCCGCAAGCCAGCCGGTCGTAGTGGCAAACTCCTTGGATTTGGCACTCAGTGGCACTTGGAAGAGGACGAACGTTCATATCCCCCGCTCTTGCTACATGATCTTCGCCGGTGCCCAGACTCGGCTTTGGCCGCTTTGTGGGAGCAAGATCTGACGCGCTCGCCGCAAGGTTATTTTGAGTCACCACCACAGCCCGGATAGAGGTGGGCCGCGACCCGGGATTATTGTGGCATCCATCGTCAGATCTTGAACTTAGCTGTTGCGATACGGTGTCGGTGCAAAGAGTGTTGGAGGCAGCATGTCGACGTCGAGAAGCTCTGCCGTACTCGCTGTGACCACGTTAGCTTAGCTTTCATCGTCTGTTTTGCCGTGTGATTGATATTCGGCGTGATCGGCCTCGCCTAAGGTCAATAAATTCATCTGGGCGCCCCCCCCGCTCACGCTGCCTCCTGATGGTGCGCAGCCTATAGGGTCAACGACGGCTGATAGGGAGTAAAGCCGATGTAGAGTGGCAGGTT
>Ga0335084_10007880_pt1 | contig 10595 bp, 8 predicted proteins | sample Lox_Sample_44_FD_206721 | JGI IMG/M metagenome (GOLD analysis project Ga0335084, IMG submission 206721) | Soil microbial communities from Loxahatchee National Wildlife Refuge, Florida, United States - Lox_Sample_4.4 | ecosystem: Environmental > Terrestrial > Soil > Wetlands | place: USA: Florida... | reverse complement strand
GATCGCAGCGCCGACGTCGTGTCAGTGGGCCGGTCAAGGGAAGATCGTGACGCTCACAATCAACCAACCGCGCGGCGGTAAGAGCCCGGTGGACCAGTTCACGGCCGGGAAGACGACCTCGCTCCCAGGCATCACAACCGAAGCGCTCAGCGGCGTGGGAGACGATGCGTACTACGTGTTCTACGCAGGCACCAGCCGGGCGGGTTGTGGTCTGGTCGTCAAGATAGGGACGTCGGTGTTCGAGGTCCGGGTGTACGGCTTCGATCTCGCCCAGGCAAAGACGGTCAGCAAGACGATCGCGCTCGACGCGGTCGGAAAGTTCTGAGCACGTCTGCGCCCGGTCTATCAAGGCATCACCTACACGAGCCGCGAGACCGTGGTCGACATCGGTCCGGTGCACGCCGCGGCCGATCGGCGCCGGAGGCAGCGGCCGCGCGCCGTACGATGTATTGATGGAGAATGCCTGACACTCGCTCGCTGCCAACCGATCCGATCTACTCGTCGGGCGACATTCTGGTGGAGGAGGCCGAGGGTGGCAGCTACCAGGTCTCCCGAGTGTCGGCCAATGGGGTGCTCCAGCTACATGCTGGGCAGAAGCAGGTGCCAGCAGTTCGATGATCGCGATTCAGAACCTGACGAAGCAGTACGGCAAACAGCTCCTCTTCGTGGACGCGTCGTTTCAGCTCAACCCCGGCGAGAAAGTCGGCCTGGTCGGACCAAACGGCTCCGGCAAGACGACGCTCCTCCGCATCATCGCCGGCGAGGAGACGCCCGACGACGGGGAGGTGTCGCTGCCGCGCCGGATGACGATCGGCTACTTCCGGCAGGACGTCGAGGAGATGTCCGGGCGCAGCGTCATCGACGAAGCGATCGCCGGCAGCGGCCGCCTGGGCGCGCTCCATCACGAGCTGGAGGCACTGCAGCACGCGATGTCCGATCCGGCCAGCGCCGGCCGGATGGACGCGATCCTGGCGCGTTTTGGCGAAGTGCAGGAGGAGTACGAGCACTTCGGCGGCTACGGGCTCGAGAGCCAGGCGCGTGAAGTGCTCGCCGGCCTCGGATTCGATGACGCGTGGATTGACGGCGACGTGGGCGCGCTGTCCGGTGGCTGGAAGATGCGCGTCGCGATGGCGCGGGTGCTGCTCGGCAAGCCCGACGTCCTGCTGATGGACGAGCCGACCAACCACCTCGATATCGAATCGATTGTCTGGCTCGAGGGATTCCTGAAGAACATGCCGGGCGCGCTGCTCATGACGTCGCACGACCGCGATTTCATGAACCGCGTCGTCACGCGCGTCGCTGACATCGACGACGGCGAGATCACGAGCTATTCGGGCAATTACGAGTTCTACGAGCGCGAGCGCGCGCTGCGGGCGGCCAACCGCGAAGCCGCCTTCGCGCGCCAGCAGGCGATGCTGGCCAAGGAGCAGCGCTTCATCGACCGATTCGCGGCCAACGCTGCCAAGGCCGGCCAGGTCCAGAGCCGCGTGAAGGCGCTCGAGAAAATCGAGAAGATCGAGCTGCCGAAGCGTCGTCCGGTGGTCACGTTCGACTTCAAGCCGCCGCCCCGCTCGGGCGACGACGTCGTCTCGATCCGCAATCTGCGCAAGGCCTACGGCGCGCGCGTGCTCTACGACGGGTTCGATCTCTCCGTCCGGCGGGGCGAGCGCTGGTCGGTGATGGGCCGAAATGGCGCCGGCAAGACGACGCTCCTCAAGATGATCGCCGGCGTGCTCGCGCCGGACGCCGGCGAGGTCGCGCTCGGCGCCAGTCTGAAGCTCGGCTACTTCGCCCAGCAGGCGCTGCAGGTGCTCGACGCCAACCTCACGGTCTGGGAGCAGATGCAGCGCGACTTTCCGCATGACACCATCGGCGTACTTCGCAATCTGCTGGGCGCCTTTCAATTCTCCGGCGACGAGATCGACAAGCCCGTGCGGGCGCTGTCAGGCGGGGAGCGCACGCGCCTGGTGCTCGCGCGCCTGCTGTTCGATCCGCCGAACTTCCTCGTACTCGACGAGCCGACGAACCACCTCGACTTGACCACGAAGGACATGCTCATCGAGGCCCTCCGCGAGTTCGAGGGCACGATGATCTTCGTCTCGCACGACCGCTCGTTTCTGCGCGGCCTCAGCAATCGTGTTCTCGAGCTGGGCGGCGAAAGTGGCACCGAGGCGAAGCCGCTCGTGTATCCGGGCTCGTACGTCGAATACGTCGCGCGGACCGGTCACGAAGCGCCCGGCGTGCATTCCTGAGATGCCGCTCATCACGCTCGACCACGTTCGCATGGCGTTCGGGCACCTGCCGCTGCTCGACGACGCGAGCCTGCTGGTCGATGCCGGCGAGCGCGTCGCGATCATCGGACGGAACGGCACCGGGAAGTCGACGCTGCTGCGCATCCTGTCGGGCGAGCTCGAGCCGGACGCGGGTGCGGTGTGGCGCGCGCCGGCGCTCGTGACCGCGCGCCTCGGACAGGACGTGGTGCTGGCCACCGGTCAGTCGGTCTTCGACGTCGTCGCCGAGGGCCTGGGCGACCTTGGCGAGCTCGTCGCCGCGTACCACCATGCGGCGGTGGCCGTCGCCGAGCGTGGCGAGCCGTCGCGACTCGCCGAGCTTGGCCGTCTTCAACACGACCTCGAGGAGCGCGACGGCTGGCGGCTCGAGCAACGCGTCGAGCTGGTGGTCTCGAGGCTCAATCTGCCCGCCGACGCGATCGTCAACACGCTGTCCGGCGGCTGGCGGCGACGCGTGCTCCTCGCGCGCGCGCTCGTGTCGGAGCCGTCGCTTCTGCTGCTCGACGAGCCGACGAACCACCTGGACATCGAGGCCATCGAGTGGCTGGAAACCTATCTTGCGGCGAGCCGCTGCGCCGTCGTCTTCGTCACGCACGACCGGACGTTTCTTCAGCGCCTCGCCACGCGCATCGTCGAGCTGGATCGAGGGCGCCTCACGTCCTGGCCGGGCGACTATGCGGCCTTTCTCGAGAAGAAGGAGGCGTGGCTCGCGAACGAAGCGCTGGCCGAGGCGCGGTTCGACAAGAAGCTCGCCCAGGAAGAGGTGTGGCTGCGCCGCGGCGTCAAGGCCCGGCGCACGCGCGATGAGGGTCGCGTGCGCGCGCTCATGAGGATGCGCGACGAGCGCGCCGCGCGCCGGACCCGGGTGGGCACCGTGCGGCTGTCGTTCGAGGCGGCCGACCGATCCGGCAAGGTCGTGTTCGAGGTCGATCACATCAGCAAGACGTACGGCGGCACGGTCGTCGTGCGTGAGTTCTCCGCGCGGATCATGCGCGGGGACCGGATCGGGCTCATCGGTCCGAACGGCGCGGGCAAGACGACGCTGCTCCGGATGCTGGTGGGCGAGGTGGCCCCGGACGCGGGCGAGGTGCGCCGCGGCGCCGGCGTCGAAATCGCGTATTTCGACCAGCAGCGCGAGCAGCTCGATCCCGAGCGCACCGTCGTCGACACCGTTGGCGGCGGGAACGACACCGTGACGGTGGGCGGCGTCACGCGTCACGTCCACGGGTACCTTGAAGACTTTCTCTTTCCGCCCGAGCGCGCGCGGTCTCCGGTCAAGGCGCTCTCCGGCGGCGAGCGCAATCGATTGCTGCTCGCGCGCTTGCTGACGCGGCCGGCCAACGTCATCGTGCTCGACGAGCCGACGAACGACCTCGACCTCGAGACGCTCGAAGTCGTCGAGGCGCAGCTCGCCGAGTTTCCCGGGACGATCCTGCTCGTGAGCCACGACCGGACGTTTCTCGACCACGTCGTGACGAGCACGTTCGCGTTTGAAGGTGGCGGTCGCGTCGTCGAGTATGTCGGCGGCTATGAAGACTGGGTGCGCCAGCGTCCGGCGATCGTCCCGGCGGGGGAGCCGGCGCTTGTCCGCGCGGATGCGCCAAGTGCGCGCAATCGGCCGCCGGCCTCGATTCGCAAGCTTTCGTACAACGAGCGCCGCGAGTTCGAGGCGCTGCCCGACCGAATCAGCGGCCTGGAGGCCGAGGACGCGCGCCTGCGGGCGGCCGTCGCGCATCCGGAGTTCTACCGGGAGGCCGCCTCAGCGATCGAACAGACGCTGGCGCGTCTCGAGGCGCTTCGCGCCGAGCTCGATGCGGCGTATGCCCGGTGGGACGAGCTCGATTCGCGCGCCCGCTGACCCAGCTCGCGATCTCGCGCGCGACGACGCTCTCGGACATCGTGCTGCTCAACGGCGTGCGGTGACGCGCCGGTAGACTGTCCCACAACGTCTGGAACAGCTGTAGAGCCCGGCGATTCAGTCTCCCCGCAACATGATGAGCAGCATGCGGGCGGCCTCGGACGCGTCGACCGCGTGCGGAACGTTTGCAGGCATCCTCACGATCGATCCGGGCACCGCGCGGACGGTTCTGCCGCCTATGGTCAAGGTAAGGGTGCCGTCGAGGACCATCACGAACGCCTCGAACGGCGACGTGTGCTCGGTGAGTCCCTGGCCCGCGTCGAACGCGAAAAGCGTCAGATTACCGCCGCTGGTCTTCGCCAGCACTCGGCTCGAGATGCCCTGCGCGGTCAGCGCGACAAGCGACTCGAGCGTCAGGACCTCCCCCGACGGAATCATCTGAGAGGACATACTGACCAGATTATGGTGGATTCGTGGGGGCGACGGGCGCAGGAGGAGTATCGTGGAAGGATGCCTGACACTCCCTCGCTGCCAAATGACCCCATCTATTCGGCGGGCGACATTCTCGTGGAGGAGGCCGAAGGCGGCAGCTACCAGGTCTCCCGCGTGTCGGCCAACGGCCGCTCCAGCCATGTGCTGAGCGTTCAGCGGAACCAGGCGGCCGCCCTCATCCTGGCCGGCCGCGCGACGAGCGGCTTCCAGCGCGTCTTTCTGAGGGTAGAGCCCGGCTCGGCGGAATATCGTCTCATTGGGACGCCCTGATCGTGCGCCTCCAGTGGCTGGCCGGCGCGCTCGTCGCGGTCATCGCCGTCGCGCCCGTCGAGCCGTCGCAGGCGCCGGACGCCAAGGTCCAGACGTGGCTGCGCGACACGAAAGGCTTCAGCGATAGCGACGTCCGCCTCGTCACCGAGGGCCACGCCGTTGCGCGTCAACTCACGCTCGCCGGCCCGGAGGAGGTCTCCATCTTCGGCGCCGTGCGCATCGACGCGCCGCCCGCCGCGTTCATCAGTCAGCTTCGCGACATCCAGGCCTACGAGCATCGCCTCGGGGTGTTGCAGGTCGGGAAGTTCCACGATCCCCCGCGACTCGAGGACCTCGACGGCCTCGCGCTCGATCGCGAGGACCTGCAGGCGCTCGAGCATTGCCGTCCGACGGATTGCGACCTGCAGCTCCCGGCCGGGATGATGCGCCGGTTCGCGTCCGAGGTGCCCTGGGGCGCGCCGGACGCGTTCGTGCAGGCGAATCGATTGTTCCGCGAGATGCTGTTCGACCGGTTCCAGCGGTACCGGACCGGCGGGCTCGCGGCGCTCGAGCCCTACGACGACGGGCCGACGCCGGTGCCGGCTGCCGAGGAGTTCCGGCGGCTGCAGGTGACGAAGGACCTGCTGCCGGCTCTGCCGCACCTCGCCGCGTACGTCACGAGCTTTCCGGCGCCGACGCCGCCCGGCCTCGAGGATTTCTACTACTGGAACATGGGCGAGTTCGGCATGAAGCCGACGACGCGCCTCAATCACGTGTCACTGTATCGGGTCGCCCCGGCCGGCGCCCGGCCGGACGGCATTCGCTTCGCGATCGCGACGACGCAGATCTACTCGACGCACTACTTCAGCACGACCTTCGAGCTGCGGACCGTGGTGGACGACGCGGCGAACCCCGGTCAGGGCTTCTATCTGTTCTACGCCAGCCGATCGCGGGTGAATGGTCTGACCGGTTTCATCGGCACGCTGATCCGGCCGATCGTCAGGAGCCGCGCGCGGTCGGGCATGGAGCGCTATCTGTCGATCACCAAGAGCGCCGTCGAGGCCGAAACGCGAAAGCAGGGTTCGTCCGAGTGACGACGTCGAAGTCGATCGACACCTCGTCCTTGACCTTGACGGTCCCGCCAGCAACCGAGATGGGCGTGATTCCAAAGTCCGTCTGCCGCAGTGACGCCGATCCGATGTAGTGCCCGTGGTCGCGCACGACCTTCACGGTGACAGGGCGCGTCTGACCGTGCAACGTGAGCTGGCCGTGCACGGCCCAACCATCCTGAGTCGCCTCGACCGTCGTCGATTCGAACCGGATCTCCGGAAACCGCGTGACATCGAGCACGTCCGGTCCAAGCATGCGGGTCTGGACCTGATCGCGATCACGAGGTGACAGGCCCGGGTCGAGGACCTGCATCTGCGGCGCCTCCACGACGATCTCGACTCCCGCATTCCCGCCGTCGTCCACGAATCCGGCGCTGATGGAAGCTCGAATCTCGTGGTTGTCTGCGAACGCACGGAACAACCCGGTCTTGAACACGCGCACGGTCAACGTCGACCGGTCGGTGTCGATCGCTTGATGCCCCGTCGCGGCAGGCCGGGCGGCGGTGAACGCGAACAGGACCCCGGTCATCAGCAGGAATTGACGAATGACGCGTGCGCGACCCTGGTTGAGACTGGGGTTCATCACCAGACCGGACCTCTGGCGACTGTCTGTGCAAGATATAGTCCACTCGACAAAGTGCGATGACGGCAGGGGCACGCAATCGGTCAGGCTTACGAAGGGCTGGAGTCCCTTTCGTATCCGGTAAGTGTGACGAGCCCCGGGACTGCGGGGCGAGTTCGCGAGCGTGTCCGCGCCCGCGCGGCGAGGCCCCAGCCCGGACCCAGGCGATGTGCCCGGGTAGAATCCGGGCGTGACCGCACGTCGCCTTCCGGTGCGCACGCTCATCGTTTTGGCCGGCGCCGTCTGCATCGTGGCGATCGGGTGGCAGATCCGCCACGCCCCCGAGACCTATCCCTACGGCGACTACGCGACGACGTCCATCTACACGCTGCGGGCGGCCAAAGGCGAGCTCGGGACCGGCGCGTACTCGCGCTTCCACTGGAACCATCCCGGGCCGCTCCTCTACGAGATCCTCGCGCCGCTCTACGCACTCTCCGGCCGCCGCGAGGTGAGCCTCAAGTGGACGATGCTGATCGTGAACGTCGGCGTCCTCGCCGCGTTGCTGACGTACCTGAGCCGCCGGTCCCGATGGCTCGCTGCGACGACCGCGCTGGCGCTGCTGCCCATGATCTGGTTCGAGCAGCGTCTCCTGTTCTGGGCGTGGAATCCGGCCGCGCCGCTCCTCCCGCTGGCGCTCGGGATCGCGCTTGCGGCGGGGGTGTGCGCCGGCGACATCGCGGTGCTGCCGTGGCTCTGCGTCGTCGTGTCGTTTCTTGCGCAGACGCACGTTGCGCTGGTGCCGATCTCGCTGCTGCTGACGGCCGCGGCCCTCGGCGCCGTGCTGTGGCGCGTGCGATCGCCTGGTCCTGACGAGCGCCGCGCCGCCTGGCGCGCGCTCGCGGTCAGCGCGGCGGTCGCGATCGCGCTGTGGACGGTCCCCGTCGTGCACGACCTCCGCGCGGCGTCCAGCAACCTCGCGGCCCTCGCACGATTCTTCGCGGCCAGCCGCACGTCCCACCCGTGGTCCCAGGTCACGGACATCTTCGCCAACGAGCTCGTCGCGGCCTTCAATCCCTCGCGCGAACTGATCACCGGCGACCTGCCGGCCTCGGCGTCGAGCGGCGTGCGCGCGTGGGCGACGATCCAGCTGCTCCTGCTCGGGGTGACCGCCGTGTCGAGCTACCGGCGTGGCCGCAGGTTCGAGACGGCGTTCTGCACGCTGTGCCTCCTCGCGTCGTTCCTTGGTCTCGTCGCGATTCGGTCGATTGTCGGCGACATCTCGGACTATTTGATCATCTGGATCGGCGTCATCGGCGCGCTCAACGTCGCAGCGCTCGCGTCGTCCCTGGACCTGCTGTGGCCACTGCGGCCGCTCACGTCGCGGCCCGGCGACCGGCCGTGGCGCCTGTCGATTGCGATCGGCATCGCGGCCATCGCGCTCCTTGGCGCGATCCGGCTCGATGAGAAGCAGCGCGCGGATTCCGGCGACCATACGCTGCTGCACATCGCGAGCGACCTCACGCGATACTGCGACGCACACCACTACGTCCGCCCGCTGTTCACGTTCGACTGGAAGGTCTGGCACGCGGCTGCCGGCGTCGTGCTGCAGCTGTACAAGACGGATCGTCCGGTCTCGGTGGGCGACGACGTGCGCTTCATGTTCGGGGAGCCGTTTGCGCGCACGGGCCGGGAGCCGGCCGAGCTCTATCTCATGTCCACGGCTGACGAGGCCATGCCGGACGGCGTGACGCGCTTCACGTGGATCACGACCACCGGCGAATACCGCCTCGTTCAGGTGTTCCGGAACTAGATGGCGATGACCCGCCCGCAGCGCGCCGCGCTCATCGGCATCGTTCTCGTCGGACTGACGCTGCGCGTCGCGTATTTCGTTCATGCGGTCCGCATGCCCGGGTTCGTCTGGGAGGATCCCGACGGCTACGCCGCGCATGCGCTCACGCTGACGCCGCATGGCTGGCACTGGACGTTTCAGGCCGTGTCCTTTCGTATCAACGGGCAGCAGCACGCGCTGCCGCCGATGTATCCGGTGTTTCTGTCGCTCTTCGCGCTGTTTCCCGGGTTTCCGATGACGGCCCAGATCGCTCAGGTCGGGCTCGCCGTGCTGACGATCGCCCTCGTGTTTGCGCTCGGCCGACGGATCCACTCCGTCCGTGCGGGCCTGGTCGCCGCAGCCGCCTACGCCCTCTGGGTGCCCAACATCAACAACGTGTGGTCCACGTCGCAGGAGACGCTGTACGTGCCGCTGATCCTGACGGCGTTTCTGCTGCTGTTCCGCGCCATCGAGGGCGACGCCGGCTGGGTTGGATTCGCGGTCGCGGGGCTGGCGTTCGGCGTGTCGGCCTTGACCCGATCGATGCCGCTGTTTTTCGCGCTGCCCGCGGCCGCCGCGCACGTCGGGCTGGCGCGCGATCGCGCGCGCGCCGCGCTGCAAGCCTCGGCGTTCCTCGCCGGATTCGTGCTGCTCACCGTGCCCTACTCGACGGCGCTGTCGCGCTATTTCGGGCAAGTCACGGTCATCGACACGCATGGGAGCATCCACCTCGAGGCCGAGACCGAACCCGGCTCGATCGCGCCGGGCCTGAGCGAGACGGCCTCAGGGCTGTGGCGCGCCGCGACCGCGCACCCGATCGACTTCGCCGTCGAGTCGCTCGGACGTGCGCAGTCGCTATTTCACGTCAACGGCGGACGCATCCTGCAGATCTACGTCGTCGCCGCGACGCGCCTGCGCGCGGTCGTGTGGAAGGTGGTCGTCCTCGCCGGCTCGGACCTGCTGCTCATCGTCGCCTCGATCCTCGCGGCGATCGGCGCGGCGCTGTGCCGGCGCCCGCGGCTCGCGGCGCTGCTCGTGATCTGGATCGTGGTCAACATCGGCATCGCGAGCGCCGGCGGATTCGGCGGCGCGCGGCTCCGCGCGCCGTTCGAGCCGATGCTGATCGTGTTCGCGGCGATCTGTGCCGCCGGCGAGTGGGGCCGGCCGCGTGCGTGGGTCCTGGGTCTGGCCGTTGCCGCGAGCGGGGCCGCGGCGCTGGCCGTGCTGCCGCAGGTCCCCGCCAGCCTGCGTGCCTGGCCGGACTACGGCGTGCGATGGCCTTCGATCTTCGACCGGCACGACGGGGAGATCCTCGGGGAGGCGGGCCTGAACCTGCCCGCCCGTGACGGCGCCGCGGCGCTCGCCGCGACGACCACGGGCGAGGCACCGGTGGTGGTGCGCGTGATCGTCAGCGGCCTTCCGGCGCGGGAGATCCAACTCGCGCCCCGCCAGTCCACGCCGATCCGCGTGCCGTGGCCGGCGCTCGGGCTGGCGTTCGTCGAGCTCGTAACGGCCGGCCCGGCGGCGACGGCTCAACCCGTGCACGTGATCGTGGATGGTCGCTGAGGACGTATGGGATCTGCGCTTGCCGCGCTCTTCTTGTTTCTGGCCGCACGGCCGGTCCCGGACCAGCCGGCTCAGCCGCCGGCGGCGACCCGCGTCTATCTCCCGAACACCGCAGACGAGGACTGGACGTTCCTCAAAGATCCGTCCAAGCGCACCGACTTCTGGGATCCCGTGAAGTACATTCCGCTCGGTGCCGACGACCGATCGCTCACGCTCAGCGGCGAGATTCGCTACCGTCCCGAGGGCCTGCGCATCCACGGCGTCGGCGCGCAACCGTCGACGACGGACAACTACTTCCTGCAGCGATACCTGGTCGGCGCGGACCTTCACTTCAGCAAACAGATGCGGCTGTTCGGCGAGCTGCAGAGCGGGATCATCAACGGCAAGCTCGGGTCGCCGCGGCCGACCGATCGCGACAGCTTCGATCTTCATCAGGCGTTTTTCGAGTTTCGCCGGACGCTTGGCAACCAGCGCCTGTTCGGGATTCGGGCCGGGCGGCAGGAGCTCTCCGTCGGCAGCTCGCGACTGATCTCCGCGAGTCCGGGGCTGAACGTCAAGCGCAGCTTCGACGGCGTCAACGTGCAGTACCAGGCGGCGTCGTGGCGGCTGGTGGGTGCGGCCGCCGAGCTGGTGCAGCTCA
>Ga0335084_10007879_pt1 | contig 10596 bp, 5 predicted proteins | sample Lox_Sample_44_FD_206721 | JGI IMG/M metagenome (GOLD analysis project Ga0335084, IMG submission 206721) | Soil microbial communities from Loxahatchee National Wildlife Refuge, Florida, United States - Lox_Sample_4.4 | ecosystem: Environmental > Terrestrial > Soil > Wetlands | place: USA: Florida... | reverse complement strand
GAAGACTCAGGTTTCGTTGACGGGCCCATCATGATCACCAACACGCACAGCGTTGGCGTTGTCCGCGACGCGGTGATTGCGTGGCGGGTGAAGCGCGCTCCGCCCGACGAGGAAGGTTATTCATGGTCGCTGCCCATCGTCGCCGAGACTTGGGACGGTGAACTGAACGACATCAATGGCTTTCACGTAGAACCCGAGCACGTCTTCCACGCGCTCGATTCCGCCCACGGTGGTCCGGTCGAAGAAGGCAGCGTGGGCGGTGGCACCGGAATGATCTGCAACGAATTCAAAGGCGGGATCGGCACTGCCTCGCGGGTGCTGACTGAAAAGCAGGGTGGATACACAGTCGGAGTTCTGGTGCAGTGCAACTACGGATGGCGCAATCAGTTGCGGATCGCGGGCATTCCGGTTGGCCGTGAGATCACCGACAACACCGTCAGAAACGACGACATCGGCTCGATCATCATCGTGGTCGCTACGGATGCGCCGCTGATTCCTACGCAACTCAAGCGAGTAGTTCGGCGCGCTTCTCTCGGCCTCGGCCGCGATGGCAGTTTTTCGGGAGACGGTTCGGGCGATATCTTCATTGCTTTTTCAACCGCAAATCCGGGCGCGGCAAGTTCGAAAGGCGTGCGCGATTTGAAAATGCTCCCAAACGAGGAGTTAAACCCGATCTTTCTCGCAACCGTGCAGGCAACTGAAGAAGCCGTGATCAACGCGATGGTCGCGGCAGAAACCATGACTGGCATCAACGACACCACAGTAGTCGCCTTGCCGCATGACAAGTTGCGCGAGGTTCTGAAGAAGTACAACCGTCTGGCGAAGTGACATTTGGATGGAGCAGACGTCCTTTCCCAGTGAACGGTGGATGGTCCGCCTCTGGTCCGATACCTACGAGACCTTGCCCCGAAAATGCTCCAGGATCGCCTCCGCCTGCGACTTCGTAACGACGGCCGACAGCGCCGCAGCATCGGCTTGCTTGACCGCTTGCAAGCTGCCGAAGTGTTCGAGCAGGCGTCGCGTGGTCGATTCGCCTACACCAGGAATCTCGCGCAGTTCAGTGGCGCGGTCGCGGATCTGCCGTCGCTTGCGATGGAAGGTCACCGCAAAGCGGTGCGCTTCGTCGCGGATCATCTGCACTAAATGCAAAACCGGTGAATGATGGTCGAGAACTACAGGCTCATTTTCCTGCCCAAAGATGTAAATAATCTCTTCGCGCTTGGCGATGGCAGCGAGCGGCTGGTTGATGATCTCCAGCCCATCGAGAGCCTCGGCCGCTGCGTGCAACTGTCCCAGCCCGCCATCGATCAGCACCAGGCTGGGCATCGCCTTTTTCTCATCCTGCACACGCTTATAGCGTCGTGTGACAACTTCGCGCATCGAAGCAAAGTCGTCGACGCCCACAACTGACTTGATGATGAACTTGCGGTAGTCAGACTTCTTCATGGCGCCATCTTCCCAGACGACCATCGAGGCAACAGTTTCCGCGCCTTGAATGTGGGAGATGTCGAAGCACTCGATCCGTTTGGGTCGATCGGACAGTCCAAGCGCATCCTGGAATGCTTCCTCGATCACGCGCGCGTTCGGCTTCATCACACGAAAGCGCTGGTCGTAGGACTGCTTGGCGTTGTTTCCGGCAAGATCGATGAGCTCGCGCTTCTCGCCTCGCTGGGGCGCGATGATGTGAACCCGTGTGGCACGGGCAATTTGTGTGGGGCGAGCATTCTTGTCCGCCTCCTTGTCCAAGTCCGTGGCTCCGCCTGCCACCTGTTCCGAGAGCGCATCCTCCAGTTCTTCCCGATCCTCGAAATTCACCGGAACGAAGATGTTCCGCGGCACATACGGCTGTCCAAGATAAAGTTGGCTCACAAGCGCCGAGAAGAACTCGCTGGGATCAAACGAGGTTTCGCTTTGCAGGGGCTCGGCCTCAGTCACGACGCCTGGTTGCTCGGTGAAAGCAGGCTTTAGCCCCTGCAGTTCCGGCAGTTCTTCCCAGAAAAACTCCCTCCGATCGAGCACCTTCCCGCCACGCATATGAAAGAGATTTACCGCAAGCATCTCATTTTCGTAGTGATAGCCGAATACGTCAGCATCGTCGCCCTCGACTGCGGCGATGCGTTGCTTCTCCTGCAATTGTTCAACCGTCGAAATCAGATCGCGGTACTTGGCCGCGCGCTCAAATTCTTCCGCGGCCGCGGCCTCCGCCATCCGCTCGCGCAGCGACTTCACCAGATCCGTTTGACGTCCTTCAAGAAACAACTTCACATCACGGACCGCCTCCTGATAGATGTCCGGCGTCGTCAAGTCCTTCACGCACGGCCCCAGGCAGCGCTTGATATAGAACTGCAAACATGGCCGCGGGTGGAAGCGCGTCAAGTCCACCTTGCACGACGGGACCAGGAAATGCCGATGAATCAAATCGACAATGCGATACGCGAGATTGGCGGGAAAATACGGCCCGTAGTACTCACTGCCATCTTTTCGCAGCCGTCGGGTGACATACACGCGCGGGAAGCGCTCGGCAAGCGTGAGCTTCACATAGGGATACGTCTTGTCATCGCGCAGCAGGATGTTGAAGCGAGGCTTCTTCTGCTTGATGAGGTGATTCTCGAGCGCCAGGGCTTCTTTGTTATTGGCAACAACAATGTAGTCAACATCGACCGCCTCGCGCACCAGCGTGCCGGTTTTGGCGTCCTCCCAACGGCCCTCGTGGAAATACGAAGCCACGCGCGAGCGCAAGTTCTTCGCCTTGCCCACGTAAATGACCACACCCTCAGCGTTCTTGTAGAGGTACACGCCGGGCACGGCGGGCAGGGTACGGATTTTTTGCGCCAGATCCAAGGGTCGGCCTTACCGAGGACGAACTGTGGCGTTCTGCGGACCTTTTCGATCTATCCAGTCCACCCCTTCACGAACTCCACCAGACTTCGCACCGCGATTCCCGACGGCCCCTTGGCAATCCAAGGTTTGGCTTCATCCATCCAGGCGGTCCCCGCGATGTCGAGATGCACCCACGGTGTATCTTCGGCAAATTCCTTCAGAAACATGGCGGCGGTCACAGCGCCGCCCTGGCGTCCGCCGGAATTCATCACATCCGCGATACTCGACTTGATGATTTCTTTGTAGTCATCATCGAGCGGCAAGCGCCACATCTTCTCGCCAGCCTGCCGGTTGGCCCGCACAAAACGGTCATACATCTGGTCGTCGCTGGCAAAAATTCCAACATTCACGTACGCCAGAGCCACAACAACCGCGCCCGTCAAAGTGGCAGCATCGACAAGATGAGTGCATCCGAGCTGGCGCGCGTAGCAGAGACCGTCGGCGAGCACCAACCGGCCTTCTGCGTCCGTATTGATGATCTCGATCGACTTGCCCGACATGGCAATCTGCACATCGCCGGGCTTCTGCGCTTTGCCCGAAGGCATGTTCTCGGTTGCCAACACAATGGCGGTGACCCTCACCTTCGGTTTGAGCAACGCGATCGCGCGCATCACGCCGATCATGGTTGCGCCGCCGGCCATGTCGTATTTCATTTTCTCCATGCCGTCCGCCGGCTTGATCGAAATGCCGCCGGTATCGAAGGTGATTCCCTTCCCTACTAATCCCAAGTGAACGTTTGGCGGCGCACCCGCCGGTTCATAGCGCAACACAATTAACGCTGGAGGCTCATCAGAACCTTGCGCGACTCCCCAGAACGCGCCCATCTTCAGTTCCTGGATCTTTTCCGCGCCATGCACTTCGCACTTCAACCCAACCTCGGCCGCCATCTTTTTCGCGCGCTCCGCCAGGATGGTCGGCGTCATGCGGTTCGAAGGCTCATTCACCAGGTCGCGAGTAAAGTTCTGCGACTCGGCGATCACACGCCCCGCCGCGATCGCGTCTTCCAGGGATTTCTGGTCCCCCTGAGCCACAACTGTGACTGCTTCAATGCTCTTATCCTTGCGATCGCTCTTGTAGTAATCGGATTCGAAATTCCCGATGAAAGCGCCTTCGATCACTGCCCGCACTGCGTCATGGGCCACAAGGCTCTCAGGCAGGGCGACGGCGAAGCTACGAATGTTCTTTGCCTTGAGAGTGCGCACAGCGGCGCCCGCCACCTTGCGCAGCTCCGCGGTCGTAAAACTCTTTGCCTTGCCGCCGCCGAGCAGCAGGAGGCGCTTCGCTTTGAGCCCCGCAGGTCGATGAATCAGGGTTGCTTCGAAGATCTTCGCTGTGACCTCGCCGGTCGCAATCACTTCTTTCGCCGCGTCGCGCAGGGCAAGGTCGCCTGATTCGACGGTTGGAGCTGATTTGTCTTTATCGCCACGGTCGAGTGCCACAGCTACCAGGCATTCGGTTTCCAGTTGGGAAGGAACAGAGAGAGAAAGGTTCGTATTCATGATCGCTCTTTCAGTATCCACGGCGCGACGGGAATCGCGCAACTCGTGAAGGGGTACGGAAAGCTTCCCGCGAAGTACTGCTCCCCATCGAGATCAAAAATATGGCGGGACCGAAGTCCCGCCTTTTGTGCCAGCCGTACTTTGAGGTGAAGCTAGTTTCCCTTTCCCGTGAGGGTTGCAGTGACAGGAGTGCCGCCACCGTTGTTGCCGACGTTGAGCTTGGCGTTGCGTTTCTTCAACGCAGTTGGATGGAACACGATGCTGACCGCGCAGCTCGCGCCGGCATTAATCGTGGCGCCGCAGGTATTGCCTGAGATCGTGTAGTCGCCAGCGGCCGCTCCGGCAAGCGCGAAGCCAGTGAACGTAACTGCGGCAGAGCCACCATTGGTGACCGTGATCGACTGCGGTGAACTCGACTGCCCAACTGTCACCGTCCCAAAATCAAGAGCGGTGGGTGAAAGGGCAAGCGACATTCCAGTTCCCTGCAGCGCGACGGTGTGCGGGCTGCCGGCGGCGTTGTCGGTGAACGCCAGCGTGCCCTTGCGCGTGCCTTTGGCTGCGGGCTTGAAGGTCATTGTTACAACGCAGCTAGCGCCCGCGTTCACAGAACTCCCACATGTGTTCGACTGGATGGCAAAATCGCCGCTGATTGTCGTACTGGAGATGTTCAGCGTGGCATCCCCTGTATTGGTCAGCGTGACGCTCTTCGCCGGGCTGGTTTGCCCGATCGAAGTCTTGGTAAAAGGCACTTTCGCCGCCGAAAGCGTGACCGCCGGGCCGCCTCCGCCACCGCCGCCGCAGTTGGGGAACTTGAAGTTGGCGATGCGAGTGTTCCAGTTCAAGCTGCCGTTTGACTTGATGTACTCCTGTGTATACCAGAAGGTGCAGTCATCCACCGGATCGACACTCATGTCGCTGTAATCTCCCCAGCGATTCAAGCCGCCGGTCTGAGAACCGGTGCCGTTCACAATCACCTGCTCCGTTTCCATCGATCCCAAGGGATCGCTCGGGACACGCCCGGTGAAGAATACCGAGGGAAACACACTGGAACTCGAAACGCTGTATCCGAGGGCGATATCGCCTGACTGATCGGCCGCTATCGATCCCATCCACCGCGTGCTCGAATCCGGCGCTACCGTGCCCTGTTGAAACACCGTCGGAGTTCCGTTGGGATCGCGGAGTTCGTACCAACGTTCCCCCGTGGTGATGGCATGGTTCACAAACAGCGATTCGTGCCCATCCGCGAACTTGCGATAGGCCAGGCGGTACATCAGCCGGTCGGCGAGGGAGTCCAAGCGCTGCGAAGTCCCGGGTTGCACGACGCAGGTTCCACCGCCACACAGGGGAGAGAAACTGGCCACCGGAATGGTTGTTGGTCCAGTAAATGTCGAATTCGCGGGCGTGGCGAAGTCTACATGGAATTTCCACAGCAGCAGCGAGTTCGTCCCGTAATCGATGAAGAACGCCGGCTCTCCGGCAGCGGGCTGAATCGTTCCATCCATGTCGGAAGGCAGCAGGCTGCCGAAGACAGCGCTCTGCTGGAAGCAGACCATGGTTGCCGCTGCGCCAGCCAGCATCGCGGCGCGGTCCATGGCGCACGGCCTCGGCCCGAGAAACGATGTGCCCGACGCGTTGAACATGTTGAAGTTCATGTAGTAGGCATCCGGCCAGACACCCACCTTCGGATAATCAGGGAACTGATTTCCGAACGAGAACGAGTAGCGATTGTACGAGCCGGTTGCGTCATCTGTCGTTGATACGGCAACGCACTGGAGGAATGGGGTACCGGTAATCGAGAATTGTGTGAAGATCCAGCGCTTGGCGATCTTGTCGAATTGCACGATGGGGTCGCCGTTATTGTTGTTCTGGCATCCGCCGCCGAATCCGGCCCACAAAGCTTTTCCCGGCGTCGGGCCGGCCAGCAGGGCGCCAGTTGTCTTATCGAAAACCGCAAATTCGAGATTCACCCACTGCACATATTGCGTTGTGCCAATCGTTCCCTCAGTGTCGGGCGGGGCCACCTGCAGCATAAACCCGTACTGTCCGAGGCCGAGGCCCTCAAAGTTCAGACCTACGCTTGCGCTGACCAGGGGAAGCGGATTCTGCTGTAACGCGGTGTCGACCGTCAAATACTGGGGAGCTTCCTTACTTCCTCCAACCGGGAGAACCTTCAGTATCCTCGGCGAGAATACAAACGGCTCGGCCGGCGTCATTCTCTGTAATTCCACGAGCGGCCCGGAAACGTCATGTTTCACTTCGCGAATGACCTGCACGGCCGACGGCGAATCCTGAGCCCGCGCAGAGACCGCAACACCTACCGCGCACAGAGCAACTCCAAACGCAAGAAATCTTCTCTTCATACACATCTCCGAAGAACGGTCAGATCGGATGAATTAGTCCGGTCACATCAAGCCCGGACTCAGGACGGGGGATAAGCTACTAGCTGACGTAGTTTATATCTTGTTCTTCCACTGAAAGAAAGCAAAACGAACAACTGAGTTCAGGTTTCAGCGGAGAGTGAATTCTTTTTACAATTCATGGGGAATTCTGTGCTCAAAGGCCGCAAATGTACGCGCCGCAGGCGAGACCGGAAACTGCAATCCGTTGCATATAGGTTCACTACGACGGGCTACGCGCGTCTTCTTGCACGCGCAATGGCTTCGCGCGCTTCGCGATCTGCTGTGCGACGGCGCTCGGTTTCGCGCTTGTCCCACTGCTGCTTGCCACGGGCCAGCGCCATCTCGAGTTTCACTTTGCCGTTCTTGAAATACATGCGCGTGGGGATTAACGTCAGCCCCTTCTGCTGCGTCTTGCCGATCAATTTTCGGATTTCTTCTTTATGAACCAGCAATTTCCGCGTCCGCAATGCGGCGTGGTTCGAGTAGCTGCCATGCTCATAGGGACTGATGTGACAGTTGAGCAGCCAGAGCTCGCCGTCCTTCACCAAGCCATAGGAGTCCTTGAGGTTGGCCTTGCCGGTTCGGACTGACTTGACCTCAGTGCCCGTCAACACCACACCCGCTTCAAATTTTTCGAGCAAGAAGTAGTTATGGCCAGCGTTCCTGTTGACAGCTGCATCTTTCTCTCCAGAGGCAGTGGGCTGGCGGCGCGGACTTCTCTCCGGATTCGGCCGAGTCTGGTGAGTAGTCTGCTTCGCCATGGTCTGGAAAGAACGTAGCACAGAACCTCGGTCGCAGGTCGCAGCTGGCAGGAGAAACCAGCAAGTGATCGAATGCGGTTTGCTGCGACCTACCACCTGCAACCTGCCCCCTGAGGTACCAGGTACTAATGATTGTAAAGGCTGTGTCACCAAGGACTTCGGGCGCAACTTGGAGCGATGCTATAATCCGCCTTCCGGTACTTTTCGCATGCCCCGGCCGGATGCTCGCTCCGCCTCGCGCTTTCCGGGCGTGGGATTCGCCCCGGCAGAGTCAAGCCGTCGGCGAAAAAGATTCTTCAGAAGGACGGTTTTGATGACGCGCCTCATGCGCTTGCCTTTGTTCTGCCTGCTCCTGAGTCTCAGCGCCTTCGCTTCTTCCCCCGACCATGCGAAAAGCCTATTCGACAAGGGAGCCGATGCAGAAGCGAGACAAGACTACGAACAAGCCTTCGACTATTACAAGCAGGCCTACAACCTTAAACCCAAAGAGCTTAAGTATCGAACCTCGTACGAGCGGACAAAATTCCTCGCCGCCGCCTCGCATGTGCATCGCGGCCAGATCTTGCGCGATGCCGGCAAGCTCGACGAAGCGCTCGCGGAATTCCAAAAAGCGTTGGAGATCGATCCCTCGTCATTCATCGCGCAGCAGGAATTGCGGCGTACCCAGCAGATGATCAACGAGGCCAACCATCCACCCCCTCAAGCGGCGGCAGGAGCTTCCGCGCTCCGAAGGCGGCTGGAACAAGCTCAGGGACCGGTAGAACTCGCCCCCATCTCGAACGTCCCGATCACGCTGAAGATGACTGCGGACACGAAAGTGATTTACGAAACGATCGGGAAACTGGCCGGGATCAACGTGCTGTTCGATCCGGAATACACTTCGCGGCAAGTGCGGATCGAACTGAACGGCGTGTCGCTCGAAGATGCCCTCGAGGTTGTTTCCTTTGAAACCAAGACTTTCTGGCGCCCGGTAACGACCAACACGATCTTTGTCGCGCAAGACACTCCCGCAAAGCGGAAAGAGCTGGAACAAAACGTCATCAAAACCTTTTATCTTTCGAATCTTTCCCAGCCTACCGAATTGCAGGATGTCGTCAACACCATGCGCACGATTCTTGAAGTCAGCCGCATCCAGCAATTGCAGTCGCAGGGAGCGATCGTGGTGCGCGGCACCCCCGACCAGATGGCCCTGGCACAAAAACTGGTCGACGATCTCGACAAAGCAAAACCGGAAGTGGTCGTGGATGTAGCGGTCATGCAGGTGAGCCGCGACAAGATGCGCAATCTGGGAATCAGTCCACCAACGAGTGCCAGCATTGCCCTGCAAAGCAATGTCACACAAAGCTCCCTTCAGAATCAGAACGGGCAAGGCGCGACCGCGACCAGTGGGACACCCAATACGATCAACCTGAACCAACTTGCCAACCTGGATGCGACCGACTTCCAGGTGACGATCCCGCCGGCAACGGCCACAGCTCTGCTCAGCGACAGCACGACCAAACTGCTCCAGAACCCACAGATTCGCGCTCTCGATGGGCAGAAGGCCACCCTGAAGATTGGCGACCGTGTACCGGTGGCGACGGGATCGTTTCAGCCGGGGATTGGCGGCGTCGGCATCAACCCGCTGGTGAACACCCAGTTTCAGTATCTGGACGTCGGCGTGAATATCGACATCACGCCGCGCGTGCATGCGGGCCGAGAAGTGACGCTCAAGCTGTCGCTCGATATCTCGGCTGTCACATCGCACGTGAATATCGGCGGCATCGACCAACCGGTGATCGGACAGCGTAAGGTCGAACACGAGATCCGGCTCAAAGACGGCGAAGTCAACCTGCTCGGCGGGATGCTGGAAGACCAGCAGACGAAAGCCCTGAGCGGTTATCCAGGCCTCTCGTCGATTCCCCTGCTGAGATACTTCTTTTCGCAAACCAACACCGAGCACCGCGAGAACGAAATTGTGTTCGTGCTGGTACCGCACATAATTCGCGGGCCTGAGGCTCAGCGTGGCATCGATATGCTTGACGTCGGCACCGCGAACGCCCTTGAATTGCGCCGCACCAGCAACAAGCCGCAGCCCGCCGCCACACCGGTTGCGGCTCCGGCGGCCACGCCCGCGGCGACGCCGCCTCCGACTCCGCAGGCACAAGGAATTCCGGCGCAAGCGCGAGAAGCAACGGCACAGGCCACGCCTCCGCAGGCTTCGCTTCCACAGGCACAGGCGCCGCAAGCTCAGTTATCCCAGGCAAGTCCGGGAGCAGGGACATTCATGTTCGATCCTCCGGCGCTGAATCAGGCCAAAGGTTCGACCTTCACTGTGAACATCATGCTGTCCGGCGGGCAGAATGTGTATTCCGTGCCGGTACAACTCAACTACGATCCCACACAGGTGCAGGTCGTGAATGTTTCGAACGGCGGATTCCTGTCCCAGGACGGCCAGGCCGTAGCCCTGGTGCACCGCGATGACCCGTCCACGGGAACGCTGCAGATCACGGCCACGCGTCCTCCGGGAGCAGGCGGTGTTTCCGGCCAAGGTGCCGTCATAACCGTCACCTTCATGGCCAAGGAGGCCGGGCAGTCGGCGCTGACGATCACGCGCGGGGGAGCGCGGGACCCCGCCATGCAACCGATCTCGATGAACGGCGCCCAGGCGGCGGTGACGATTCAATGAAGATGCAGTTCCCAGTTCTCAGTTCTCAGTTCTCAGTTAGCAGAGTTCGGTTCGCGGGTTGGTCGCGAGAGCGCAGCCGCCAGCGGGTTGCTTCTCGATCCTCACTAACCGGGCGCAGTGTCCCCTGTGATTTGTTTTCAATGAGAACTGACAACCGAGAACTGAGAACTAACTCGCGCGGCTTCACTTTGATCGAATTGATCGTCGCCACCGGCATCCTCATCATCCTGACAGGCTTGGCGATTCCGCTGGTGCGAGTCACCATTCAGCGCGAACGCGAGCGCGAACTGCGTGAAGACCTGTGGCAGATTCGTGATGCCATCGACCGCTACAAAGACGCGGCGGATCGTGGCGCTTTTCAGATCAAAGTGGGAAGCGAGGGCTATCCC
>Ga0335084_10007878_pt1 | contig 10596 bp, 4 predicted proteins | sample Lox_Sample_44_FD_206721 | JGI IMG/M metagenome (GOLD analysis project Ga0335084, IMG submission 206721) | Soil microbial communities from Loxahatchee National Wildlife Refuge, Florida, United States - Lox_Sample_4.4 | ecosystem: Environmental > Terrestrial > Soil > Wetlands | place: USA: Florida... | reverse complement strand
AGGGCGAGTGCGACTTCGTGGCGAAGATCGCGGCGCCGCTGCCGCTCGGGATCATCTGCGACATGATGGGCATCCCCGAGAGCCAGACGCAGTTCGTGTTCGACAAGACGAACATCATCCTGGGCCTGGGCGATCCCGACTACACCGCGCCCGGCGCGAACGTGATCATCGAGGCGCTGAACGCCGGCCGCGCGCTCGTCGAGCTCATGAACGAGATCGGCAAGGACCGGCGCGCGAACCCGAAGGACGACCTCACCAGCCAGCTCCTGAACGCCCAGATCGACGGCCAGACGCTCACCGACCAGGAGCTCGCGTCGTTCTTCGTCCTGCTCGTCGCCGCGGGCAACGAGACCACCCGCAACGCGATCAGCCACGGCATGAAGGCGCTCTCGGACCACCCCGCCGAGCGGGCGAAGTGGGCGAGGGACTTCGAGGGCGTGGCGCCGACCGCGGTCGAGGAGATCGTGCGCTGGGCGTCGCCGGTGATCCACTTCCGCCGCACCACCACGCAGGACACGGAGCTCGGCGGACAGAAGCTGCGCGCGGGCGAGAAGATCGTGCTCTGGTACAACTCGGCGAACCGCGACGAGGCGGTCTTCGCGGACCCGTACCGGTTCGACGTCCTGCGCAAGCCGAACGAGCACGTCGGCTTCGGCGGGCCCGGCACCCACCACTGCCTGGGCGCCAACCTGGCGCGGCGCGAGATCACGGTGGTGTTCCGCGAGCTCTTCCAGCGCCTCCCCGACCTGGAGATCAGCGGCGCGCCGGCGATGCTGCAGTCGAACTTCATCCACGGCATCAAGCGCATGCCCTGCAAGTTCACGGCGGGCGGGAAGCGCCGCTAGCGCGGCCCGAGCTGGTAGACCCAGACCTCCGGGTACTGCCTCGGGTCGCGCGCCCAGCTGCCGAGGCTCAGCCAGACGACCGCGAACTTCTCCATCTCGGCCTTGTCGACGACCCGCCGCGCGCGCAGCTCGTACACGTCGCCCCCGACGCGCGCGCGCACGAGCGGGTCGGCCTCGATGTTCTCGACCCAGGCCGTCCTCGTGTCGCCGCCCGACACGTAGAGTCCGTCGCCGACCACCGCGCCCATGACGTTCACCGAGTAGGGATCTGCGGGGCGCGTCTCGAGCTGGATCGTCCCCGCGTCCGCGGCGAACGCGAAGCTCGCCGGGGTCGGCTTCACGGGGCCGTCGAGCTTCCCGCCGGGAAGGAGCAGGAACGGCCCGCAGCTGCAGCCGCACACCAGGATCGAGCCGAGTAGCGCGGAGCGAAGAGCTCTCATCGCCGCAGTTCAGCACAGCTCCGCGAAGCGCGCGAGCGCGCGCTCGGCGTCCGCGACGTCGAACAGCTCCACGCGCCGCACGCGTTCGCCGTCCGTTGCCATGATCCGGACGAACAGGTTTTCGAAAGGCCCGCCTTCGCGCGTTCCGAAGATCCGGATCAGCTGCACGGCGCCGCGCTCGTTCCAGGCGAGGACTCGCGGGACCTCGGCCTGCCAATCCGGCGCGAGCGCGGTGAGAGCCGCGACCGACTCGAGCCACTGGTCCCGGTCGAGCGCGCCGAATACGCTGGGGCTGCGCAGATCGTCGACCACGAAGTCGTCGGCGAGACAGGCGCGGAGGGCCTCGACGTCGCTGCGAGCGAAGGCGCGGCTGTACTCCGCTATGACCGCTTGACTCGCGGCCCCGGCGGCCTCGCCTGCGACGAAGCGCTCCGCGGCCTCCTCGAAGGCGGCGCGGCGGTCTTCGGGGTCGAAGCGAATGATCGCGCGGAGCCGGCCGTCGTCGGCGACCTCGGTGACGACGAGCTGCTCGATCTCGACCGCGCCCGCCGCCGGGTCGCGCGCGAACACGATGCGCTCGAGGTCGGTCCGCTCGCCAGCCGTCGCCACGAGCTCGCGGCGGTGCTGCGCGCCTTGCTCGCGCAGGAAGCGCAGGCCCTCGATCCAGGCATCGATGCCAATGTCGACGAGAGCCTGCTTGCCGCGATCCAGGAACTGGAAGTCGTCGCTCGCGAGCGCGCGCAGCCTCGCCCAGTCCGTCGCCGCCACCGCCTCCCAGACGCGCTCGCGCGCCCGCGTCGCGGCGTTCGGCTGGATCGCGTGTAGGTGCGATCGCACGAGCGACTCGAACTGCACCCGGGCCTGCTCGATCTGCTCCGGCGCGTAGAAGTCCAAGCGGCAAGCCCTTCCGGACGGGTCCAGCTCGGTGACGACGACGCGCGGCACCTCGAAGTAGCCGCCTTCGCGGGTGCCCACCCACCTCGTCTGGCCCAGCCTCGCGGGCCCTGAAATTCGAAGATGATCGACGCGAAGACGCACGTCCGGCGCCAGCTCCATCAGCGCCCGCAGCGAGTCGACGACGGCCTCAACGCCGTGAAGAGTCTCGAAGCCGAGCTGGCGGTGATCGTTGACGATCACCTCAGGTGACAGGCCTCCGGCGACCGCGTCCCAGTCCCTGGCGGCGATCGCCGGCCAGACTCCGTCGAAGCGGGAGCTCTCGCGCTCGGTGTAGCGGCGGTCGAGCTCCGCGTAGGCGGCGTCGAGGTCATCGGGGTCGAAGCGGACCATGGTGACCCGCTGGCCGCGCTCGTTCAGCTCGACGACGTTGATCGACTCGAGCTCGCTCGCCCCGACGTCGCCACTGCTCACCCGGAGCAGGATGCGTCCCAGCGCGAGCCGCTCGCCGCGCGTAGCCAGAACCTCTGCGCTGCCGACAGACGACTCCATCTCGAACATCGCCCGATGGAACGCGAGGAGCCCGGCCCGATCCAGCTCGGGCATGCCCGCGCTCAGCCGGTCGACGAGCCGCGCATCCGGCGCGTAGCACGCCTCGATCGCGGGCCAGTTCCGCGCGTTCCACGCCTCCGTCATTCGCAGCATCGAGCGGGTCGCGGCGTTCGCGAACCACGGCTCCGCGGGCGCGGCGGTGAGCTCGTCGAAGCGCGCGAGCGCCTCGGTCACCCGTTCAGGCTCGAATATCTCGATGCGCGAGATGAGACCTTCCGGTGAGAAGACTCCGAGCCAGATGAAATGTTGTTCGTAGCTTCCGCCGCTTGCGCGCACGGTGCCCACGTTCGTCCTCAGCAGGAGCAGAGCGTCGGGGCAGAAGGCGAGGACGTCGTCGAACCGAGTGACGAGGTTCTCGCCGACGTCGAGCGAGGTTCGCAACCACTCCACGACGGCTTCGCGGCCACGCAGCCGGCCAACCCTGAGCGCCCGGTGGTCGACGTGTTCGATGTCGGGCGCCATTGCCGGCGCACGTCGATCCGGGTCGAACGGCGCGAACATCGCCGCAGCCGTACGCGCTGTCGCGGCAGCGCGCTCGCGCGCCGGTCCCTCGGGAAGCCGCTCCGCGTAGCGCTCGTACAGACGCGCGAGCGCCTCGCCCAGGCGGTCGAGCGCGAAGCCCTCGATGCGCTCCGCTCGGCCTTCGGCGTCGACCTCGACCAGGTCGAGCTCGCCGCCTTCGTACTCGCCGACCGCGAGCCCCGAGTCGTGGCTCGCGCTGCCGGTCCAGGACAGCCGCAATAGCGCGAGCGAGTCGCCGAGAGTCGCGAGCGTCTCGAACTGGAGCGCGGCGTCCGGGTCCGCGAAGAACAGGCGCCACCACTCCAGCGTGGCCTGCAGGTCCATGACGGTGTCGGTCGTGTGGTGAACGAAGCGCACGCTCTCTGCGTGCAGCGGGCGGATCGCATCGACGTCGCGGCGCGCCATCGCCGCATTCATGCGGGCCACCTGTGCGGTCACGGTGTTGTCCCGCACGCGCCGATGCGCCGGAGCGGGCCGGTCTCGCGTCAGCTCGTCCAAGCGCGCGAGCGCCTCGGCCTCGCGGTCCGGGTCAAATTGCTCGGAGCGGACCGCGCGGCCGTCGGCGCCGTAGACGACGAGCGCCAGGTAGGCGCGCTCGAATGCGCCGCCCGTCGTGCGATCGGTGCCGGTGTTCGCGATCCGCCAGAGGAGAGCGTCCGGGCGCGCGGCCAGGACGTCGTCGACCCGGAAGCTCAGATCGGACGCGTGCTCGGCGAGCGATCGCACCGTCTGCAGGAACTCGTCGCGTCCGCGGGTGGCGGGGAAGCCGACGGTCCGGTGGTCGACTCGCTCGATGTTCGCGGCAAGCGTGGCCAGCGCCTGCTCGGGCTGGTCCACCGGGGGCATCGCAGCCATCCTCACGTCGCGTGCCGTCGCCGCCGCGCGGTCGCGGGCCGGGCCTTCGGGCTGCAGCTCCGCGTAGCGCTCGTAGAGGCGCGCGAGTCCTTCGCCGAGGCGGTCGCCGGCGAACGGCTCGATGCGTATGGCCAAGCCGGCCTCGACCTCGACCAGGTCGAGCTCGCTCCCTTCGAATGCACCGACGGCCAACACGGGATCGTTGCTCGCGCTCCCCGACCAGGACAGGCGGTTCAGCACGAGTGAGTCGCCGAGTGCGGCGAGAGGCTCGACCTGGACCGAGCCGTCTCGATCGCCGAGGAACAAGCGCAGCCAGCTCTGGATTCCCTCGGCGTCCACGACGGTCCCGGTCTTGTGGTCGACGATCTGGATGTCGTCGGAGATGAGCGCCGAGATCGCGTCGGTGTCGCGCGCCGCCAGGGCTGCATTGATCCGATCGACCTGCGCGCTCAACTCGATCGTGCCCGGGCGGCGGCGGGTCAGCTCGTCGAAGCGCGCGAGCGCCTCCGCATCGCGGTCCCCTTCGAAGACCTCGATCCCGGCGATCCCCTCGGCGGAGAAGGTCCCGAGCCACAGGACCGGGCGCTCGAAGCGGCTCTTCCCGGCGCGCTCGGTGCCGCTGTTCGTGAAGCGCAGCAGGAGCGCTGCGGGGCTCGAAGCCAGGACGTCGTCGACGCGGTTGGACACGTCGTCCGCGACCGCAGGCAGCGTCTGCAGCCACTCCAGCACGGACGTGCGTCCGACCAGGCGGTCGCCAGGCCCGCGTCGATCGCGATACTCGATGCCGGGCGCGAACGATTCGGCGTAGCGCGCGAGCTCGAACGGCCCGCTCAGCGCGGCGATTGCACGTGCGGCAGCGTTCGCGCGCGCCCTCTCGGGCCCGTCGGGAAGCTTCTCGGCATGGCGCTCGTAGAGGCGTGCGACGGCGTTGCCGAGACGATCGGGGGCGAACGACTCGAGGGTTGTGCAGCGAGCGCTGGCGTCGGCTTCGAGCACGATCAGGTAGGCGATCTCGTACGGGCCGACCGGAAGGTCGCCCGAGAGCTCCGACCCGGCCTCGACGGAGCGCGCGAGCGCCAGTGACGGCCCGAGTGCTGCCATGGGCTGGTTCACGAAGGCCAGCCGGTCGGAGCGCTCGGAAATCTGGGTGAGCAGGTCGAGGATCGAGTCACGGCCGAAACTCCGGCCGTGGACGTGGTCCACATGCTCGAGGTTCTCGGCGGCGAGCGAGGCGATCGCCGCTCGGTCGCGCGCGAGGACGGCGGCATCGAGGCGCCGCAGGTGGTCGGTCGCGTAGTTCTGCTGCACGCGCCAGCTCTGGAGCGGCGCCTCGGGCCTGCGCGATACTGGCGCGGCGACTCGCCCTCCCGGCTGCCGCGCGCGCTCGGCGAGCCGAGTCGCGCCCTTGGCCTCCCAGAGCTCGATCGCGCGCGCCTCCTCCGCGCCCGCCTCGGTGCTGCGGCCGGCGGCGCGCAGCGCGGCGGCGAGCGCGAGCCGCGCGTCGGCGTGGTCGAGCAGGACGTCCGTGGCCGCGGCGAGCTGGACGGCGGCTTGCGCGAGCTCGACGGCGGCCGCGTGCTCGCCGCGCCGCGCCAGCGCCTCGGCGCGTACGCAGCGCCAGGCGATGCTCGCAGGAAGATCGTCGCCGGCGAGCTTCTCGCTCTCGTGCGAGAGCGCCTCGGCCTCGGCGTCGCGGCCGAGCTGGAGCAGCGCGCGCGCAAGCAGCGCCGCAGCCTGGGCCGCGTCGATCCCCAGACCCTGCGCCCGCAGACCCTCATACGCCGCGCGCAAGCAGCGCTCCGCCGTCGCGGCGTCGCCCTCGATCAGCTCGATCCGCCCCGCGAAGATGTCGGCCTCGAGCAGCCGGTGCGTGATGCCGAGCTCCTCGACCATGCGCCGCGACGAGGCGACCATCCGGCGCGCCGCCTCGCTGCGGCCGCGCAGCGCCTCGAGCACGCCCTGACACCGCAGCGCGACGGCCTCGACGGCCGGCGAGCCCTGAGTGATGCGCAGCACGCGCACCACGTCGAGGCAGCGGCCGCTCGCGCGCGTGACCGGGCTCGGCCCCGAGAGCACGGCGAGCGGCACCGCGGCTAAAACCGTGTTCGCGCGGCGGCGGTCGTGCATGCGCCGCGCGGCCGCCTGCGCGCGGTCGAGCGCGCCCTCGCACGCGCCCATCCGACCCAGCCGCGCTAGCGCCTGCGCGTGGACGAGATGTCCCTTCGCCTCGCCGGCGGTGTCGCCTTCGGCAGCGAGCGCTTCGGCCGCGGCCGAGACCGCGGCGACGGTGGCGCGCAGCGATTCGGGATCGGTGAGCGCGGCGCGCTGGCCCGCGAAGCAGGTGTGCCAGGCGCGCAGGCGTGGAGACGAGTGCGCGAAGCGGCCGAACTCGTCGATCGCCGCAGCAGCGTCGGCGACCTCGCCCGCCGACAGCAGCGCCTCGCACCAATCGAGCGCCAGCTCCGCGCGCGCTGGATCGTCCTCGTCGAGCCGCGCCACTGCGCGGCCGAGCAGGCTCGCCGCGAGCGGCAGGTCGTCGCGCTCGAGCGCGCGCCGGCCCGCCGCGCCCAGGTAGCGCGCCGCGCGCTCGCCGAGCTCGCGCCCGCGCGCATGGACCGGACCGAGCTCCGACAGGTGCTGGTGCGCCTGCTCGAGGTGCCAGCCGATCGTCTCGTCGTGCGGCGCCTCGTCGCCGACCCGGCGCAGCACCCAGTCGGCGAAGCGCTCGTGCAGCTCGGCGCGCCGGTTCTTGAGCAGCCGGCGGTAGGCCGCGTCGCGGGTCAGCACGTGGTGGAAGCGCAGCGCGGGCTCGCCCAGGAACCAGCCCGAGTCGGACTCGACGAGCTCGCTGCGCCGGAGCGCCTCGAGCACGCGGTCGAGGTCGGCCACGTCGCGCGGCAGGAGCTCGGCGAGCGCGGCGCGCGAGAACTGGCGCCCGATCACCGCGGCGCGCTCGAGCACCGTGCGCTCGTCCGGGCGAAGTCGCTCGATGCGCGCGGCGAGCAGGGCCTGGATGGTCGGCGGCATCTGGAGCGCGGAGAGCTGGGCGTCCGTGGTCCAGCGCTCGCCCTCGCGCACGAGCACCCCGTCCTGCACGAGCATGCGTACGAGCTCGCCGACGAAGAGCGGGTTGCCCTCGCTCGCGGTGAGCACGCGCCCGGCGACGGCGGCGGGGAGCTCGTCGGCGCCGATCGCGTTCGCAGCCAGCCGGGTCGCCGCCGCGGCGTCGAGACCCGAGAGCGTCAACGCCTCGGCGACGAGCGGCCCGGGCACGGTCAGCGACGAGCGCGCCTCGCGCAGCTCGGGGCGCGCGCCGACCAGGACGAGGAGCGGCGTGTCCGCGCTCCACTGGATCAGGTGCTCGACCAGGTCCAGCAGCAGCGGCTCGGCCCACTGCAGGTCGTCGAGCACGAGCACCGCGGGCCGGTCCGCGGCCACTCCGGCGAGGAAGCGGCGCACCACGAAGAAGGTCTCCTGGTGCGACGCCGGCGTGCCGGCGAGCAGCGCCGCAATGCCGGTCGCTACACGCGCGCGCTCCGGCGGATCGCCGCTCGCCGCGGCGTGGATCGCGGAATAGAGCGCGTCGCCGCTCACGCCGTCGTCGACGCCGAGCTGTGCGCGCAGCGCGGCCGCCACCGGCGCGAAGGTCGCTCCGCCCGCCGAGTCGCAGCGCGCGCTGAGCACTGCCGCGGACTCGGCGAGGCGGCGCGCGACCTCGGCGATGAGGCGCGACTTGCCCAGGCCGGGCGAGCCCAGGATCACCGCCAGCCGCGCAGCCCGGCTGCCGACGGCGTCGTCGAACACCGTGCGGATGCGCGCGAGCTCGCTCTCGCGGCCGACGAACGGAGTGGTCGAGGCTCCGGCCGGGCGCTCGAGCGATACCACGCGGTAGGCGGGCACGCGTTCGGCGCGGCCCTTCACGGCGACCGAGCCCAGCGGCGCCAGGGTCACGAGCTCCGCGACGAGCCGGCGGGTCGGCTCGGCGATCACCACGTCGCCGACGCGCGCCTCCTGCTGGAGCTGCGCCGCGACGGTGACGGGATCGCCGATGATCTCGCGCTCCGCGCTCGCGACCACCTCGCCGGTGTTGACCGCCACGCGCAGCCCGATCTCGCCGACCCGGCCGGCCTCCGTCTCGGCCAGCTCGCGGAACGCGCGCTGCATCGCGACCGCCGCGCGCACCGCGCGGTGCGCGTCGTCCTCGGCAACGCGCGGCACGCCGAAGACTGCCTTTACGCCGTCGCCCAGCAGCTGGGTGACCACGCCGCGTTCGGCCTCGACCTCGGCGCGCATCGCGTCGTGGTAGCGGTCCATGAAGCGCTGCGAGGACTCGGGGTCGAGGCGCTCCTGCAGCGGGGTCGAGCCCTTCAAGTCGGCGAAGACGATCGTGACGATCTTGCGGGCCGCGGGGTCCTCGCGGGCGGGCGCCAGTGCGACGCCGCAAGCTTGGCAGAAGCTCGCACCGGGCTCACCTGCCGCGCCGCACGCCGGGCAGCGCGGTACGAGCGGCTTGCCGCAGCCCCCGCAGAAGCGGGCGCCGGGTTGGCTCGCTCGTCCACAGGCCGCGCAGATCATGCGGAGACTCCGTCCCCGCGGGACATTCTACTGTGTAGCCGCGAGCGCGGCGGCCAGTCGTTCGCCAAACGGTTTGGGCGGGTCGGCGGCGTGAGTCATTACGGCGAGATCGTCCGCGAGCCCGGCGTGGGCAAGCCGGCGCACCAGCTCCGCGAACGCGATCCAGCCGGCGGGCTCGCCCCCGTCCTCCAGCCGGCGCAGCAGCCCCTCCGGCAGCGGCACGCGCAGCCGCTGGCCAATCTGCTCGGCGGCGGCGACGGAGGGCAGAGGGATCAGCATCGGCACGATCCGCACCTGCGGGAAGCGCGCGCGGACCTCGGCGGCGAACGGCGCAAGCCGGGCCGGCTCGAAGATCGGTTGCGTCTGCACGAACGCCGCGCCGGCTTCGAGCTTCGGCCAGAGATTCGCGAGCGCGCGCTCGGGCGGAAGGTAGGGGTTCAGGGTCACGCCGATCCGCGCGTCCGGAATCGCGCCGCGGATGCGCGCCACGAGCCCGGCCAGGCTGGGCGACGGCATCGGCTCGGGCGGGCCGGCCTCGCCGCGCACCACGAGCGCGGCGCGCAGGCCCGACAGCGCAGCCTGCTCGATCTCGCGCTCGATGTCGGCGCGCGTGCGGCCGCGGTTCACCAGGTGCCACACCGCGGAGACGCCGGCGCGCTCGAGCTCGCGCGCCGCGTCGAGGCTCGGCTGGCGGTCTGCACGCTGGATCACGTGCACGGCGGCGGCGCGCTCGCCGAGCAGGCGAGCGCGGCGCAGCAGCACCTCGGAGTGGTGCGCCTTGGGCGGGGTGATCTCGAGGGCGACACGGATCGGCGTCACGCGCCGCTCCCGAGCGCGTCGACCAGCGCCGCGCGGAACGCGCGCAGGGTCTCGCCGCGCCAGGCGCCCGCGGGCTCCTCGAGCCAGACCGCGTCGCGCAGCTCGGGCCGGCCGGTGCGCAGCGCGTGCAGCCGGCCCGCGGCGACGAGCGGCTCGGCGAGCTGGCGCGGCAGGACTGCGGCGCCCGCGCCGGCGAGCACGAGCTCGAGCGCCAAATCGGTGCTGGCCGCCCACACTCGCACGTCGGGCGCGAAGCGGCGGCGCGGGAAGTGGTGGCGCAGCCAGCGGGTGACGAGCGGGCTCGACGGGTAGTAGTCGACGAAGCGGAGCGCCGCCACGGTCTCGGCGCTCGCGCGCCTGCGCGCGACGGGCTCGCGCGCGACCAGCACCAGCTCCTGGCGGAACAGGAGCGTCGAGCGGATCCGCGCGAGCGCCGCGTGGCTCGGCACGAGCGCGAGCGCGAAGTCGAGCTTGTTCGCGAGCAGCTGCTCGCGCAGCTCGGCGTGCCCGCCGTACGAGAGCTTCACCTGCAGCTTCGGGTGCGCCTCGGCGAACCGCGCGAGGAAGCGGGCGAGGGCGGGCCGAGACGCGCCGAGGAAGAGCCCGAAGCGCACCAGCCCGTGCACCTCGCGCTCGGCGTTCACCACCAGCTGCAGCGCGCTGGCGAGCTCGGCGTGCAGGCGCCCGAAGCGGCGCGCGAGCGTGCTGCCCTCGCGGGTGAGCACGAGCCGCCGGCCGACCCGGTCGAAGAGCCGGACTCCGAGCGAGCCCTCGAGGCCCGACACGCTCTGGCTCACCGCCGAGCGGGTGAGCGCCAGCGTGGCCGCGGCGGGACCGATCCCGCCGCGCTCGGCGACGGCCAGGAAGGTGCGCAGCTTGTTCAGATCGACAGTGTTCAGATTCACTAAACGAATCCGCCAGGAGATTTAACAGGACTAATCTACCAGAGCCCGGCTAGGATCTGGCCATGAGCCTGCTCGAGTTCCGCGGCGCGCGCCTGTCGGTGCATCTCGGTTGCGGCGCCGACGAGCGCG